>Ga0172368_10000212_pt1 | contig 81257 bp, 55 predicted proteins | sample Lak11m_FD_114540 | JGI IMG/M metagenome (GOLD analysis project Ga0172368, IMG submission 114540) | Freshwater microbial communities from Kabuno Bay, South-Kivu, Congo - kab_022012_11m | ecosystem: Environmental > Aquatic > Freshwater > Lake | place: Democratic Republic of the Congo: South-Kivu...
ACAGCCTGAATGGCTCACGCCAAGACGCAAAGAACGCCAAGACACCCTCTGTATGGATTCTTTGCGCCCTTTGCGCCTTTGCGTGATGCTCTTCCAAGTCCAGCAGGTCATTGACCATTACACCTTTTTGGATACTCAGTCTCCATCCCCGCCGTTGATAATGAGTGGCAACCACTCACGCAAAGGCAGGGGTTCCGTTGGCTCGGCGGCGCGGGCACCCCACGATTGTCCGACCAGAGGCAGGTACAGCGGTCGCAGATCCACCTTGCCCAGGGGCAACCACTGCCGCTCACGGTCACCCAGCCACGTAACGGCACCCAGTGTCTGCTCACCCACCACGAGCTGGATGACGTCGCCGGGCTTTGCGCCCTCAATGACGGTCGTGTCAGGATCGTCGCCATAGCAGGCCAGCAGGCCGTATTGCCCGGCGCGCCTGACCGTCGTAGCGCCACAGATCACACCGTCGGGGGTAATCGCCGACACGATCGTGCCCGGAGTCAGCGGCGTGCCGTCTTGCAGGGTCGCCGGCCCGTAGAAATCCATCCAGATGTTGGTGGGGTTGACGCCAGCGCCGCGTTCCGTCTGACGGGTGTTGGAGATTGGGTATTGGGTATCAGGTATTGCGTAGTGGGTAGCAGGTGTTACGACCGGTGAATATCCGATCTCTAGTGTCTGATAGGTGGTCGAGTATTGCAGCGTAACCGTCTGAGTCGTCCTGATCCAGTAGCCGTGCTGTGGCTCCATGACAGTTAACGTGTTGAAAATGGGGTCGAGGTCCGGGTAGTAGGACAACGCCCCGTGGTCAAAGCCCAGCACGGCCTTGTACTGACCTTCTATGTTCTTCAACGCCTCTGTCACGGGCAGTGACGTGCGTGGCAGGTAAGAGATGAGATTCCAGCCAGAGCTCAGCTCGATGGGCCAGTCTTCGGCGAGCTTCTCGCCAACGACGCGCAAAGTCGGCGAGATACCGGCGTTGACCTTGATCCAATACCCGTGCTCGGCGTCTATATCATGCAGGGTACTGAGGCCGGGCGGCAGATGAGGGTAGTAGGAAAGCCCACCCTGATCGTAGCTCTGCATCACGAAGTAGGTGCCACTGATGGGCCGTTGCACCGTCGCGATGTCAGAGGTGGTGGGATTGACGTAGGTGGAGATCAGGTTCCAGGATTCAACCAGCGGCACATCCAGGACGGAAAGGGTCTGCTCGACCTCGGATGGCCGGGCACAGAGCGGCGCGAGGCCATGACCCGTGCCATCGTCGTTGGGAACGATTCTGAGCTCGTAGTCGCCGGGATCGCCGCTGAGCCAGGCAACGCTGACCGCCTCCGAGTCGCCAGCGTTGAGGGTGCGCGTCGTCACGGTGACACCGATCAGGTTGTCGTCGGCATAGAAAGCCACCGGCAGGCCGAGAGCCAGGGCCGCGCCGCCGGTGTTGGTCACCTGCGCCGTCAGCGAGATGGGGGTCACGGCATCCACTGCGGTCACGACACCCGCCAGGGCCGCGGCCAGATCGGTTGCCGTACAGGTCACATCGACCTGGTACGGCCCCGCGGTTGCAGTGTTGCCGGCCAGGTCATACGCCACCAGCCAGAGGCTGTAGCCGCCCGGCTCATCGGGATGCAACGTGTAACTCCAATTCGTGCCGACCCGGTTCGCCAGCTCACGATAAGAAGCGCCTACCGGCGGGTCCACGCGCACGTAAACCTCCGCCGCGCCGCTGCCATCCGTCACCTGGCCAGCCAGGACCGGTACCCGGCTTGTGATTGAGATTTCGCCGGTCGTCGTGATGACAGTCAGGGCCGGCGGCACGATATCCAGCGAATAGGATAGGGTAATCGGTTCGGCGGTGGCGTTGCCGGCGCCATCGATGCCGTAGATGTCCAACGTCTGTGTCAGGCCATCAGCGCCATCGACGATCGGCAGGGCGTAGGACCAGGTGCCTGTCACAGAGACGTCGGCGGTGCGCGGGGTCAGGCTGAGCCGGCTGCGCTGATAGCTTCCGTCGTTCACGCCCGGTACCAGGTCACATACGTCCAATTCCCACACGCCCTGCGACGGCTCGCCGCTGAAGGCGTCCAACGGTGAGTCGGGCCGGGCTGACCGGTCGAAGTACGGCTCGGAAGGATCGTCATCGGCGCTGGTATGGAGCGGAGAAGTCGCCGCGTCGTCCAGCCAAACGTCATAGTTTGCGACGCCGTACGACAGGACGCCGGGACCGATCGCCCTGGCACGCGTACCGCTCGGCGAGATGAGATCAACGACCATCTCATCCCGATTGGGGTGCACCGCGTTGAACCCCAGGTCTACATCGCCGACGATGAACTCATCCGGCACGACGAATGTGCGCGTGACGGTGCCGGTTTGGCAGAGCAAGGACGCGCTGATGCTGATCGGCGCGGCAGGAACATCATCGAAGAGATGGGCCGTGACGGTCGGAGCCTGGGCAGCCAGGATCAGGGCTCCATCATCGCAGATGGTGTTTCCACCTGCGTCACGGCAGGCCTGCACCACCCCGCCGCCATGATTGTCCTGGTAGGTCCCGCTGAGCAGATAGCCAGCCCGGCCGATGAGCTGGCCCTGCACTGCGGCCTGCGCCTCGGGTTCCAGCGTCACCATCGGTGGGGTGCTATCCACCACCACGACGTGCTGTGGCGACGACCAGCCACTGATGTGGCCGTGGCCGTCGGTGGCCCGCACCCGCAGGGTGAACTCGTCGCCGTCGCCTCCGGTCAGGTTCAGAGTGCAGGTCCACTGGCCATCGTCGGGCGCGTCATCATTGCAGGGGTGCAGTGAGACGCCGCCCAGGGGATCGGTGACCTCCAGCTCAATCTGCGGCACGCCGGACGGGTCCGTCGCCGTGCCGTGAATGGCATTGTCCCCGGAACGAACCGCAAACAGGCTGGGGTCGATGCCGACCGATTCCGGCGGGTCGAGGTCCACCTCGTGATCGGCCCAAACCCACTCCACCGGCGGGCTGGTCGGGATGCCGGGGGTGCCGGTGAACGGGTTGCTGGCGTCGAAGATCAGGCCGTCCAGCATCGCCCAGCGCAGGAGCTGCTGGCAGGTCTCGGCCGGCAGTCCGTCCACGTTGACGCAACGATCATAACGCCAGTTGGCGTCCACCTCCACCGCGCCGCTGAAGGTGACCGTGACAGTCTCACCCGGCCCGACAACGCCGATGTTCAGCATCCGATACTCCATGTAGGCGGGGTCCAGCCGGTTGCCGGACGCCAGGCTCAAGGCACCGTAGGCTTTCACCAGCGCCTCGACATCCTGGGCGGGCGACGTGCCTCGATTGGTCACCTGCAAGGCATAGTTGACCGGATCGCCCTGGCCCAACGGCGGGTGGTTGTTGTCCAGGAAAGTGAAGTTCTGGCTCTTGGCACCGGGCTCATCGAAGAGGTTGTGCCACTGCCAGAAGAGATCATCCCCGAAGAACGAGTAGGTGGTGCCCACAGGATCCACGATCAGCTCGGCCCGCAGATCGCTGTCCACAAAGCCGGTCCCGCTGGACGGCTGCTGCCACGAGGCGGTGTACGGGCAAACCAACGGCCCCAGGCTTTGCCACCGATACGCCCAGATCAGCGAAAAGTCCTGCTGGGGCGCTGTGCTCGCCAGTGGGTTGACCACCAGGCCGCTGTTGACCGGATTATACGCGGGGAAGGTAGTGAACAGGTCGAGCGATTCCTCCTCGCTGCCGACCGCCAGCAGGCCCAGGGAATTGATCAGCGGGTTGGTGATCCCCAACTGATCGAACGGCAGATAGAAATCGGTAATCTCCCCGCCTTGACCGGCGGACATCGAGAATTGGTCGCCGGTGAGCCAGTGATCCAGATCCCAGCCGTTGGCGCCAGGGTTCCAGGCCAGGAGGGCGGCCGTCTGGCCGTCCTCCAACCACACCAGGTAGTCGGCTTGCATCGAGACTGTTGAAAAGACCTCGTAGGCATCGGAAAGATGCGCCTGTTCAAATTCAGGCTCCTGGGACATGTCTTCCAGGGTCAGACCGCCGGGCAGATAGATGCCCGGCGCCGGGCCGCTATACGGATTGTAGAGCTGGGTCGCGCCGCCCGGCTTGGTGTCGAGATAGATGAAGAGATCCCCTTCGGTATCCCAGTCGGCCCCGACCCAGGCCAGGCGCAGCGCCTGGTCATCCCAGGTGGTATAGAACTTTTGGGATTCCGCCAGCGACGCCGAAGCCCAGGCGTGGTCGGGCACGCGGCGATCAAGGCCCATCTCCGTGCAGCCGCTATCCATCCAGCCATGATACAGCAAGCCGGGCGGCAACTCGGCCTGCAGCAGGTCGGGCGTCAACGGCGAATCCACATACACCGGCCCCTCTACCTGTTCCTGCCGGTTGCCGTAACTATCCACGGGCACGACGTGGGCGTACACCTCCTGCGCCTCACTGATGACCTCAGTGTAGCTGAGCACGGTGCCCGCGGGGATGAAGACCGCTTCGTTCGTCAAGGTCGGGCTTGTGGACCAGTCCACCCAGTAGCCTGCCAGGCCGCTGCCGTCGCTGCTGGCCGTCCATGTCACGGTGAGCCGGTTGCCGTCCGTGATCACCTGCCCCGGGGCCACGGCGTGCTGAGCGCCGGAGTGATCCTGGTAGGACATCGTGATCGTGACAGGCGCGGGCGGCTGCATGTCGAAGAGGATCGACGCGGCGCTCTGGCTGGTATGGCCGCCGAGATCCGCGGTCCGTGCAGTGACGGTATACGTCGCGCCATCGGGGTCGCTGTCGCCGATGTGCCAGAGGTAGCGCCAGGCCGGGGCAGTGGCATCGCCGCTCAGCGTGGCGGGTCCCCAGCCCTGGCCGTCGGGATTCACCTCGACCTGCGCCACGCCGATGGTGTCGGCCGCCGTACCTTCGAGAATGGCCGTGCCCTGGCTGGCGCGGCGGGATGTGGTAATGACCGTCGTGTCGAAAGCCGGCGGGGCAGGCGGCAGCAGATCCACCGCCACAGTGATCGGATGGGTGGTCGTTTGGGCGCGGCTCGACCAATCGGACGCGGCCGAATTCAAGGTGTAATGGCCCTCACCGGTAGGCGCAAAGGTCGTGCTCCAGGTCGTCTCGGTGACGGCGCCGGGGGCCGGCGATGCGGGCCAGTTGTTGGTGTAGAACGGGACGGTGTTAGCCGTGACGCTCAGTGTCTTCAAGTAGTCCTCGGCATAGGCCTGGCCTTCCACGCCGAAGGCGGCGGTCGTCGAGAAGACAGCGCCATTCGTGGGCGTAATGACCGCCGAATCCACCGGCAGATCGGGCGGCAGGGTTGGCGTCGCCGTGGGCGTGGGTGTGGCCGTCGGCTCCACCGTCGGCGTCGGCGAGGGCCCCCAGGCCGGGGTCGGGAACGGCGTCGGCGTCGGCGGGGGCGACGGGACCTCCCCGATCGGCGAGTATGAGCCGGTGTCACACTGGCCGTAGGCGTCGCAGGCGTAGAGGGACACCAGGGGCAGCGCACCGGGGACCGTGCACTGGGCCGTAATGCGCACCAGGCGCGTCGTGTCGGATACCACGTCGCGGTACCAGTCCGACACTTCGTGGAAGTAAGTGCGCTGCCAGGTGCTTTCGGGACAGGGGCAGCCGGTAAAGGTCGTTTCGTCCAGGTTCAGGTCCTCGACCTTGCAGGTGACCGCGGTCGGCCCGAGCGGCAGGCTCAGCCATTTCAGGTAAGGCTCGAACCGCGGCGCGACCGTATCGACCATCCCGTTCCAGGGGGTCGCCCGGCCGGCGTAGTAGGGTGACGGCGCCACGTCGTAGCCCTCCAGCCGCATTGGGAAGAAACCTTCCAGGCGAGGCATGGTGTAGACCCACGTTGTGGTGATAACGCCGGGTCCCGACGCGGCCAGGGTGGCTTGCCCCCTGTACCAATAATAGGGCTCTTTCCAGAACTGGCCGTTCTGCTCCTCGGTCGGCTCGAAGTACACGTACAAAGAGCCGACGCCGAGCGCCTCCGGGCCGGGATCGGTGATCGTGCCGGTCAGGACCACGCTAGGGCCGACGATGACGTCGGTGTAGGGGCCGGTCGAGACGAGCTCGGGCACGGGCGGGGTGTTGTCGACAGGGAAAATCCCCAGGTTTTCATCGCTCGTCCGGTTCCCGGCATTGTCCTGGGCCCGCAGGTAGAGGGTGTACATCCCGCTAGGGCTGGGCAGGGCGCCGCCATCGTTGTCGAAGGTGGGCATCACGTACTCCAATTCCCACCCTGCGGGCGAGCTGCCGTTGGATGTATACGTGACGCTCTGCCACCCGCCGCCGGCTCGCGTCTTGCGGCTGGGATCCGACCGCGGCTGATGTTCGCCCTGCAGAAGAACGCTCAGGCTCCCATCGGTCTGATCGGTCACCTGGCCACTGACCGTGACGTACCAGTGTCCGTTCCCATCGTCCCACGCCTTCTTGCGCACGGAGCTCACTGCAAGCTGCGGCGGCGTGCGGTCGATGAACACGCTGATGGAGGAGGGGTTGCCGACGTTGTCCGCCGGATCGGTTGCGCGCACGCTCAGGGTGTGCGTGCCTTCGCCCACCGTGCCCGTATCCCAGTCCCAGCTCCAGGTTTCGGCGCCGTCGGCTTCCTGCCACGCGCCGCCGTCCACCTGAACCTCCACCTGCCGCACGAAGGTATTATCCTGTGCCTCGCCGCCGATCACCAGGACGCCGGTGGATGCGATGTGCTGACCGTTCGCCAGCGAGGTGATGTGCGCGGTGGGCAGGGTGCCGTCCACGGTGATCTTATCCTCGACCTCCTGTTCGCTCTTGCCGAGCAATGTGGTGGTCTGGTGCAGCGCGGTCCGGTTCACTTGCAGCGCTTCGCCATCCGTCGTCGTGCGCGCGACCAGGCACTCGGCGGCAGAATCATCCAGCGCCTTGACCTTCTGGTAGAGCGTCTTGATCTCCGTCGCCGGCAAAGCATCGGGCCAGATCGCGAACTCATCCAGCCAGCCGCGGAAGAAGTTGCCCCAGCGAGCCTGGCCGATGCGCAGCGGGCCGGTGCCCCAGTAGTAGCGGCTGGTGGTATCCTGCGCCACCTGCTCGCCATCGCGATAGATCGTGCGCTGGCCGGTGTTGTAGTCATAGGTACACGCCCAGTGGTGCCAGTCGGTATCGGTGTAGTGAGCCGCGGTCACCAGGTAGTTGGTCGTGTCGAAGGCGCAGATAAACTGATTGCTGCTCCAGAAACCCATGAATAGGTCCCGGTCCGACCCGTTCATTCCCTGGCTGACGATGTATTCATCCCGGTTGATTCCCTCGCGCTTGACCCACGCGGCGATGGTAAAGGAGGTCTGGTTCATGGGCACATCGGCGCCGGTGATGACGTCGTTGCTGCCGTCGAGCTTGACGGCGTTGTACGAGATGCCCGTCTGACCGGCCTGGGGACAACCCGGGTAAGTGCATGTCCCGGCGGCGTACCCGCTGCCGGCCGCGTTGTTGAAGATTTTGGCGCCGCTCACTTCGTCGAAGGGATAGACGACCAGCGGACCGAAGTAGTCATTCTTGACCTCCCCGTCCGAGAGGGCATAGGGGTAGACCCTGACTTCATCGATGGTGCCTTTGAACCAATCCCTTGACTCCCACCCGGTCCCGACCTTCACTTTGGCGCCCTGGGCTTCGCCGATGTTCAACCGCCGGTCGCCGCCCAGGGACGATGAGGCCTTGTCCCCCGAGGCTACCAGCACCTTGTCCGCATAGAGGCGCTGTCCATCCACGCGGCTGCCGAAAGTGTGGGCTACCTGGTGCCACTGGCCGTCGCCGTAACCGGCGCTCGATGAACAGATCGTCTCGCCGTTCAGCCTGGCGCACAGCTTCCCGTCCTGTAGATAGATGTTCCGGTCGTTGGTGTAATAGCTGTCACGTGCCGAGATCGACACGATGCCGCATGTCTGGCACTCGGCCTTGAACCACAGCGTGACGCTGCCGGCTACCTGGGTCACCGTGGTGTCCGCCAGCAGGTGGTTGCCGTTGCCGCGGAACCAGACGGCCTGGCCCCGTTTGCCCGGCCGGCCGGAAATGCCCTTCTGTGGCTGCGTGGGGTCGTCGTAGTACCAGTGTGCATCATGATCGAAGCCGGAGCTATCGACGAAGGTCGTCGCGCCGGCGTTTTCATCAAGGTGATACAGATGCTCCACTCGCGGCTCGGCGCACGTCGCATCCAGCAGGTAGTTCCTGCCGCCCGGCTCAGCCGTCGTGCTCTCGCCGCGCAGCTCGCCGTTCATCCCGACCGCCTGGGTGTGAACGGTGCCCTGCACGCCGTTCAGGGCCCAGGCCACGATCCAGCCGCCGTTCACCGGATCGTCGCTGACGGTCGTCTCCCAGCCGGCTTGGTCGCTCAGGTTGGCGATCGTGAACTCGTCGGAGACGTTCGGCCCCGACACGATGCGCCCGCGGATGCTGCGATCACCCGAAACCCATCGGGTATAGATCACCAGCGCGCGGCCGCTCAGGCGGTCGTACGCGATGCTTGGGTCCCACTCGCTGACTGACGTGGCTGAGACGGCCACCGGCGAGCCGACCGACGCGCCCGAGATGGAAGCCATGTAGACGTCGCTGCCCTTCTGATAGACCACCCGGTAGCGATCGCCGACCCAGGCCAACGAGGGGAAGCCCACGCTGCTTGCGGAGTCCACCGTCATCACGTTGCCGCTCTTCGAGCCGTCGGCGAGCACGCGGCGCACCTTGATTTCCTGGGTGCTTCCGTTCTGACGTTTCCACGCCAGCAGGAAGCTCTCCCCATCGGTGGCGACGGTGGCGCCCCAGGCCTCCCATCCGCCACCGGCGGGCTCGACTTTAATCTGACTGAGGGAGCCCCAGTTGGGCGTGGCGCTCTTCCAGGAAACCCAGTAAGTGCTGTTGCTGGTGTCCTCGTGCGAGTAGACCACGATGCAGTCGCCGTCCTCATTGCAGGCAATGGCCGGGTCCGACGTTGCGCTGAAGCTCGACTCGCCCAGCACCTCCTTGGCGCTCCCCGTGATGCCATCGGGCGTGATGCTGTAGCCGCGCACGCGCCAGTTCTCCCGGCTGACACCGGCGTAGGCCGTGTTCCACTTCTTGACCGGCGTCACATCCAGGCTCAGTGCCTTGGGAGAATTGGTGGACTTGAGGTTGGTCTGCCAGGGGTCCCAGGCCCAGGCCGACGGCGTGTGCAATTGCGAGTTCACGGTGGTAGCCAGGGTCACATCCTGGTTGCTGGTCCCGGCCGGCACGGTGAGCTGTGCGTTAAGGGACTGCGACTTGCCTTTGGCGATATCGAAAGTCATCTCCAACGGATTGCCGGTCAATGGACCAACGTCGAGCGATGTATTGCCGCGCACCCAGAGCGCGCTGCCGGTCTCCACGTTGTTCTGCACGGTGGCCGTGAAGGGAAAGCTCTGTGTGGGCTTCACCACCAGGTCCGGCTCACCGACCTGGGTGTAGACGCCGATGGGGTTGGTGTTCCACACATAGGGGTTGAAGAGATTGCGGTTGTAGCAATCCTTGCGCTCGCCTTCGTCGGTCAGGTTGCCGCAATCGGTGTGCAGCGTGCGCTCGAACAGGTCATCCATCCCGTCGCCGTCCACGTCGGCGTTCAGCGGGTCGCTGAATATCCGGGTCTTCTTGGGATAGTCGTAGTAGAAATCCCAGCCCTCCAGCTCGGCCGCGTCGCTGATGCCGTCGCCGTCGGTGTCAGGGCTGGCAGGATCGGTGCCCAGGTAGGCTTCTTGCTGGTCGGAGAGGCCGTCGCCGTCCGTGTCGGCGTTCCCCGGGTCAAAGACCCGGCCGCCCTGGGTCGCGGGCTTGGTCGCCATCTCCAGCTCCCAGGCGTCGGAGAGACCGTCTCCGTCTATGTCCCACTTCGTGTCGTCGGGGTCGCTGCCGCCGTAGGCCTGGGCCATCAGCCCGTCGCCGTCCGCGTCCTTGAACGCAATCGTGGGCGCCCACTGGCTCACCTGCACGAACGCATCCAGCGTCTTGGGGAAGACATCCAGCACGACGTTCTGACCCAGGTCGGCTTCCGTCTGGCCTTCGAGTCCCGTGTCCTTGCAGATGACGATGGGCAAGACAAAGTATAGCCCTGGGATAGACCAACACTCCACGCCGGGCAGGGCGTAGCCGATGGACAAGATGAGAGGAGCCGTGCGGTTGATCCCCGCCTGCGAGACGGAGGTGCTTGCCGTGACGGTATTGTCGATCCAGCCCTGGTACATCTGGTGGCCGTAGAACGAGTGATCCGGGCTGATATGCCAGCTCTGCATCCGGTTGGTATCCCACAGCCCGGTGGACATCGTCACCTTGGCGGGCGCGAGCTTGTATTCGAAGCTGGTGGACCGGATCTGGTCCTGGTCGTACTTCCAGATGTACAGGGCAGTACGCGTGTCCTGGGGGTCCTGGTGATGCACCGTGGTCGTGACGGTGGTTGTGAATTGAAGCTGCGTGCCCGGCACGATGCCCTGCTCCGGGTTGATCAGCCGGGAGTCCAGCTTGCCCATCTTGATCAGGTCGTCTCGCTCTGGGTCCACCGCAAGCTCAAAGGAGAAGAAGGTCTTGGTCAGCGCATCGGTCAGCGCGCCCGAGATCGTCCAGCCTGTACCGAGGAGGATCAGGATGATATCCACCAGCGAGATGATGCCGACGATGATCGCGCCGACGATGGTCAGGGAAAGCACAACCATCATGACGAGCAGCATGGCTGCCGCGAAGGTTTGGGCCAGCAGCATAGAAAGGCCCAGGCCGTGACGTAGACCCTCGTCCTTCACCAGGGCATAGATGAACACGCCTGCGACAACTCCCAAACCCACGATCAGGCCTATCGCCGACATCATCTTCGAGAAGCCGATGAATTCGGACGAGGAGCTGAGGACTTTCGCCACCGCGCTGAGCGTGGAAACGCCACTGGCGGTCAGCACGCTGATCATCCCTGCCGCTACCACGATGGGCGCGATGATCCACAGATAGCCCAGGATCGCGCCGACGATGACTGTCAGCGAGACAACAGCTTCCGGGACATCGTTCAGGTAAGCCTTGGCCAGGAAATAGGCTCCGACGGCCAGCCCCGCGATCACCAGCATCACGCCGAAAGTCACGGCGCCCTTGGCGCCCAGCCATCTGCCCACGTTTTTCCATTTCTCGACCAGGTTTCCGAGCGTTTGCGCGGTGGGTTGGAGCGATCTGCGTGCTTGCTCGCCGCTGGTAAAGACCACCTGCGCCAGGAAACGCAGGGCCCTGGTGGACTGCACGAAGTTTCGCATCACCCAGACCTCAACCACGGCCCGCACGGCCCTCGCAGCCAGCTTGACTATGCTGAACGCCAGCGGCCGGTCGTAGGTCTGATACTTCTGGATCAACAGGGTGTCGCCGCTTTGGACCACCACGCTGACGCCGGCATACATGGTCAGGTAGTAGATCTGGCCCACGAAGACCGCACCGTCGCGCACCTCCTGCGGATTATCCTCGTCGCTGAATTCACCGGCGAAGTCATCTGCGTAGCGATCATGCAGCTCGTCCCAGTAGGCCTCGATGGGATACGCCTCCCACTCGCCGTTCCGGTAACGGTAAGGCGCCCAGTTCAGGCCAGCCACGGTCTGGACCGGCACGTCATCCTGCGCCAGGTCCATCGTGAGCTGGCGATCACCATCCGACCAGGTGATCAATGAGGTCTCGCCGGTCACGCCTTCATCCAGGCTCAGGCTGCGGAAGCGCTCCTCGCGGGCGAAGAGCAAGGTGGGATCGACAGGCAGGTGGTCCGTGAAGTGATCGTCCAGGATTTGGCCGGCCACGTCCACACCCACGCTTGCGATGGCGTCATCTCGCGTCGGATAGGTGTCAGTGACGACCGTCAGGATGTTGCCGACCTTGTCGGGGATACGCCAGGTTTCGGTGATCGAGACGCCGGTGTTGGTCTCATGGTTGAAGCGGCGGTAGATTTCAGGGATGGTGATGTCTCGCTCGCCGTTGCCCTTGACACACACGTCATCGCTGGGGTCATCGGTGCCCTTGTCGTCCCACTGCTCGCAATCGCTGCCGGCCAGGAAGGTGAGCTCCAGGCCGCGGGTGAGAAACATGAGGCCCGAGTCATCATTCAGGTCACCGTCCACCGCGGGATCTTCGTAGACCACCGCCATGTCGGTGCCGTGATCCTCGCGCACGGTCAGGCCGGTGAGGGTCCAGTCGTCGTTGTAGCTGTGGATGACTTCTTCCTTATTCTTGGTCTCGTAGCTGACACACTGGCCATCCTGATAGCGCCTGCACACATCGACCAGCGCCTGCACTGCCCACACCAGCCGCACCTGCTGCGCGTTGCCCCATTGGGCAGCCGGATCGTAGAGCATCCGGCCGCCGAACGCGACCCGGTTGCTGCCTTTGGGCTCGACGATCAGGGAAAGGGGCACGTAGACAGCCTTGTTGTTGCCATCTGCGTCCAGGTCGTTGACCGAGATGCCGTACTTTTCCAGCTCATCGTCTGACGGCAGATTGTTGGGTGAGCCCGTTGTCTTGATCTCCAACATGGGCATCAGCTTGACGTCGCCGTTGTCGTTGGGGGACCGGGAGGTAGTGTTATCCTTGTCGTAGAAAGTAACGCCGTCCGTATCCTGCACCTGGCCCTGATCGTCGCCTTTCGGCCAATCCAACACGTTGAAGGCATACCACAGGTGGTCGGGATTGGTCGGCCGCAGTTGGAACTCGACGAAGGTGGGTTGCCCCTCAACCAGGTTATCCAGGGTCAACTGGAGGGGCGCGTCGGCGTGGTAAGTGGTGGCGCCACGATAGTACGGCGAATTGTCGAGATCGTCGGGCACGCCGTCATTATCATTGTCGCGATCGAAGAGATCAGGTGTGCCGTCGCCGTCGGTGTCCGGCGGGGGCTGGCCCTCCTGCCGGCCCGTGTTCCACTCGCGGCCGTCGTCGAGGCCGTCCCGGTTGCTGTCCATTTTCGTGGGATCGGTGTACCACATCTGGCCGCTGCCCGCCGGATACTCGAAGCCGGCGACCTCGACGTCGTCATTGAGGCCGTCTCCATCGGTGTCCTTGGCCTCGGGATCGGCGCCCAGCACGCACTCCTGGCCATCGGTCAGACCGTCTCCATCGGCGTCGCCGGTTGCGTTGGAATCGCATTCCTCGCCGGCGGAGTCGGAGTCGCTGCTGGCCGCTGGGGCCGCGGCGGGCATGCCGTATTGCGTGTTGCGTGTTGCGTCATTCGTTGGGTTGCTGGTTTGCTGATTCGTCGCGAGCGGGGCGGCGTGGGGATTCCAATCGCTGCCGGCGAGCGCCGTTTGCAGATCCTGCTGGAACTGGCTTCCTGCCTGTTGTTTCTTCTCCGCCGCGGCCTTGTCGGCCTGCCGCTCGGCGAACGCGACCAGTTGCAGGTCTTGCAGCAGCGGGGAGAAGACCATCGAGCCGATCAGGATGGCCGACAGGCCGATGTATAACTGCTTCGACCGGCGGCGGCTCAGGATGAGCAGCGGCAAAAACGCGGCGAGGAGGATGTACGACAGAAACGGTGGGATGTGGGAGAGACCCAGGCCGTTCAAGTGGATGCGCGCCAAAAGCGACATAACACCGGAAGCCACCGGCTGCGCCGCCGTCGCCTGGCTGAAGTCCGTGAAATCGACCGTCACTTCGGCCTTCGACGCCTGGTCATCCGCGGCCGGAGGAAAGCTCAGGTGCAGAACTTGGCGCAGCGGCAAGCCATCCGCGCCGATCCAGAGCTCTCCATCCCCCGTCATGTCCACGTAAGATTGCGATAATTCCAGGCTCGCGTTGGGCGGCAGATCGCCTTTCTCGGTCAGGTAGCGCTCCAGTTGGTCGCGCAAATAGGCGGCATAGCGAGGGCCATTGATGCGGAACGTGTAGCGGTGGATGTCCGCCTGCCCGGCATCCGCCGGTTGCACGTCTTCCGCCGCGGCCAGGAATGCCATGAAGTCGCCTTGGGGCGCAAAGAGGCCGGCAAAGTTGGGGATCGCCTGCCAGTCCTGGCCTTCTTGCCGGGTCCAGGCCTGGTCGCCCTCGACCTTGACCTCGACGCCGCTGGTCGCGTCCAGGATGTTCCCGCCTCGGGACCACATCGTCAGGCTGAGCTGTTGACTGGCCAGCACCGTCTCGCCTTCCAGGTACACGCGCTGTACGTCGCCTTCACGACCGGCGTTGAAGACCGCAGCCCTGGGTGTGAAGGTCTGCTGGATATCAGCCGTAAAGCGGTAGGCGCCAGCCCCGCGCGCGCGTTCCCAGGCGGCCTGTATTTCATCCTGCGGAGACATCTGGGCTACAGATGACAGTTGGACATGTGCCTGCGCCCAGGCAGCTTCTACCCCCGTAGCCAGCGCGTCTCGCGCTTGCTCCCAGGCCCCCGCAACATGATGTCCCAGCGCGGACGTGACCAGTGCGGGTGGCCTCACGGCAACATCGACCAGGGCGGCGAGCAACGCCAGGGCAGACCCTGCGACACACAAGGATAAAATCAGGCGCTTGAGTGGCGATGCGTGCTTCATGGTGATCCTCCTCTCATTCCATCCGCCGCGACCGACCGCAGATGGATCGCTCCCGCCATAACGCCTCCACAACCGACAGAAGCGGAGCCTATCGAAACAGTGGAGCTATATCTTCCCAGAGTTCGGGCATCTCCAGCGCCGCGACGAACTCACGGACCCAGCGCTTAATGCGAGCACGGTCAAGATCGGGATGACTCTTGAAAATCTCCGCGATGTCAAGCAGATCTTTGGGACGGTGCGCGACCGCCTTGAGAACAATCAGGTCTTCAGGGGTAGGTAATCGCAACTCAATGTCACCGATCTGACACACTCTGCTGCGCGCAACGACCTCCTCCTCGAACGGCAGCATGCCCAACGAAACATCCACACTGATGCCGCTCTCTGCGTGCCGCAGCAAAACCACCCGATTCCTGCGCGCAAACTGCTCTGCATCAGCGATGCGGGGCACAAGACCCAGTTCGCCGGCAACCTCCAATAACTTCGGCAGGCTGTTGACGGAAAGTAGGAGAATGGCATCAACATCCGCGGTCAAACGCGGAGTGCCAAGCACGCTGGCGGCCACACCGCCGATGACCACTCCCTGGTTGTCGAAACGTTCCAACAACCGTTGGACGGCGACCAAGGGGGATTGCAGGGGCACGATCTCGGAAATCGTCACGCTAGACCTGCCTTCAACCGTGCCCAGCGCTGCCATACGATCGCTTCGTCTTTGCTCTGCGCGCGGAGATCCAGTCCCAGGGTGATGGCCACTTGTAGGATAGCATTCAGCCTGCGCCAGCGATCTTCCACTGTGGCCTGCTGCTGTTCGGCTTCTTCGACTTCCGATACAGCCTGCCAGCGGGCACGATACTCCCGAACAAGAAGTGGGTCCATGCGTTCCTCCAGGATTCAGCACCGCAGAGCTATTCTGACATGTCGGCAAAAAGTTGCAAACACCAATAGAACGCCGACACCCTAGCAGCGCGGCCACCTTGGCTGACCGACAGCGTCGCGCTACTCCATCCGTCTCGGCCGATATTGGATCGCCTCGGCGATGTGCGCGGGCTGGATGCGCTCACTCCCGGCCAGATCAGCGATAGTGCGCGCCAGCTTGAGCACGCGGTGATACGCGCGTGCGCTCAGATTCATCTGCCGCATCGCCGCACCCAGGAGCTGGCGGCCGGCCTCGTCCACCTGGCAATAATCGCGCACCTGGGTCGGCCCCATGTCGGCGTTGGTGGTCAATGGTAGGGGCGGGGTGACCCCGCCCCTACCCCCGTCCGCAAACCGCGCCGTCTGCCGCGCCCGCGCCGCCTCGACGCGCGCCCGGATGGCAGCGGATGGCTCACCCCGCCGTTCGTCGCTGAGCTTCTGGAACGGCACGCGCGGCACCTCGACGTGGATGTCGATCCGATCCAGCAGCGGACCGGAAAGGCGTTTCTGATAACGGCTGATCAGCATCGGACTGCACGTGCAGCCATGCTCCGGGTCGCCAAAATAGCCGCACGGGCAGGGATTCTGGGCGCCGATAAGCATGAAATTCGCCGGGAAGGTCAGGCTGCCCTGGGCGCGGCTGATGGTGACAACCTTATCTTCCAGCGGCTGCCGCAGCACCTCCAGGCCGTGCTGGCCGAACTCGGGCATCTCGTCCAGGAACAAGACTCCCCGATGCGCCAGGCTGATCTCGCCCGGCCGCGGCCACTGCCCGCCGCCCACCAGCCCCGCATGCGAGATGGTGTGGTGCGGCGCGCGGAACGGCCGGTGGCGGATCAACGGCACATCACCGGGCAACATGCCGGCCACCGAGTAGATGCGCGTCACGTCCAGTGCTTCGGTGGGGGTCATCCGAGGAAGGATCGAGGGGAGCGAGCGCGCCAGCAGCGTCTTGCCCGAGCCGGGCGGGCCGGACATCAGGACGTTGTGGCCTCCTGCGGCTGCAACTTCTAGTGCTCTCTTTACATGCTCTTGCCCCTTGATATCTTGAAAATCGGCAGCGTACGGCGGCGGGTCGACATCCAGGGTCAAATCGGTGTGATACGGCTCGATAGGGTGATAATCCCGGAAATGTGCGGCCAAGCGACCCAGCGTCTCTACGGGGTAGACATCGATCCCTTCCACCAGCGCAGCTTCGGGTGCGTCAGGCTGGGGCACAAAGATGGCCTTATAGCCCAACTCGTGCGCTGCGTGCGCCATCGGCAGGACACCTTCCACGTGGCGCACCGAGCCATCCAGCGACAATTCGCCCAGAAACAAGGCGCCTGCCAGGTCCGACGGAATCTGTTCGGCCACGACCAGCAACGCGACCGCGATGGGCAGATCATATGCAGGGCCTTCCTTACGGAGGTCGGCCGGGGCCAGGTTGACGGTCAGCCGGCCCCGCGGATAAGCCAACCCGGAGTTGTAGATCGCGGCGCGCACCCGTTCGGTGGATTCCTTGACCGCCGCGTCGGGCAGGCCGACCAGGGTGACCAAGGGCAGGGAACGGGTGTTGAGGTCGGCCTCTACTTCTACCAGGGCACCTTCCAGGCCGACCAGCGCGCAACTATAAACTTTGGCAAGCATGACGGGACCTCCCGGCCAGGGTCACGCGGGGGAGATCGTGACGGAGTAGAGTGACGGGGAGATTATACCTTGACTGGCCAGATTCGCCAAGCCTCCTTATCCTCAACGGGGCCTATTGGTGTAGACAGTAAGGGATCCTGTCGCTCGCACAGCAAGGGCAATCCCTTGCGGTGGCCCAGGGGCAGGCGCAAGGCACTGCCCCTACTTGACCGGCGCCTCCGGCACGCGAACGACCGTCGGGGTATCGAGTGGTTCAGCTCAAAGGCATGCCAGCCGCAATGGCCTCGTCCTTGACCTTGTCATAAATCTTGCGCCACTCGTCGGTGGGCTGGAGCGTGTTCAGGTCGTAGCATTCCTTGAAGCTCTGCCCCTTGGGCGGGTGGCCGAGTTCGTGTTCATACCTGGGCAACAGGCAGTTGGCGATGTCGTTCGCTTTGGCCAGGCTCATCCCGGCGCATTTCTTGAAAACCTCGCCGGCAAACTTGACTTCGAGCGGCGTAATGAAGTTGGTGTATTTGCCCCCGGCAGAGCGCGGGCCGGTGCAAGAGGATGCGCCGCAGACGCCGAGGGTCATCATGCCCACCGCGGACTCGTACAACAGACACTCAGTTGCCGGGCCGGCGGTTTGGTTGAGCACCGAGTTGGCGCAGATGTGGGTGTTGCGGCTCAATGCCTGGAAGACGAGACCCAACGCCCATAGGGCCTGGCGGCCGCAGTTGCCCATCGTCTTGAGATCGTACGGAAAGCTGGCGCCGTTGACGCACTGGTACACGTTGTAGAGCATGATGGTGCAGGCGATACACGATAGCGCTGCGCCTTCCGGCCCGCCCGCGTAGCCGCCGATCATGGACCACGAACCACCGTAGGTTCTCCCGCCGCAGTTGTAGGCATGGGCCAGCTTCATCAGGTTCTCGTACGAGGTCTTGATCTCAACGGGCGACAGCACCAGCACGATGTCGCGCTCGGGCTTGTAACCGCCGGGCACGCCATATCCGCCCAGGACGCCGTAGTGTGTCGGTGACGTGGCGACCGCATAGAGGCCGATGCCGTTGCGGCCGGCCCTGGAAATCGCGCTGTAAAAGCGTTCCGCCTGCATCTTGCCCGCCAGCAGTTCGTACGGCGACCCGGCGCGCAGTGACGCCCCCCAGATGGTTTCAAACGATGGTCCCTCCAGGCAATCCACCTCGGGCACAGAGGCGATGCCGACCACCAGCGGCTCGAACACATCCTCGGTCACGGCGATGCTGAGGGGCGAGATCCAAATCGGGGAGATCGGATCGGAGATGCTGCGGTGCCGAAAGTGCGCGGTTTCCTTGCCCTCGCCCAGCGTGAAGGCGGCCGGCGCGGTCGCCAGGCCGGCCAGAAGCTCTTCCCGCGAAAAACGGATGGCGCGTTGCGTGTCCGTGCACAACATGCCCGCCTCAGTAGCCACCTCCAATCCGGCCTCGAAGAAGCGGTCCGCCAATTCCAGGTCCTGGTTGATCGGGTTGGCAGGGTCACAGCTCTTCTGCAGGCCGTACTTCTTGAGCTTGTCGGCAATAGTGCCGGGGATGACGCGTGTGTCCCAGTCGAACTGCTTGACGATAGGACCTTTGTGTGCCTTGTCAAGCACGTCCATCAACCGATCACGATTGAGTGCCATCTGAATGCTCCTATTTCTGAAGGAAGGTGGATTGAACGGGAGGCTTTTCGTTCGACTGCAACAGTCGGTCGCACACTTTAACTGCGGACACCGCGCTTGCGCCCCAGCCATCCGCGCCGATCATCCTGGCGTACTCGACGGTGACCGGGCCGCCGCCGACGATCACGAAGAAACGGTCGCGCACGCCCATCTCGCACAACAGATCCAACACGTCGCGCTGATACGGCATCGATGTCGTCATGAGCGCGGACAGCGCAATGAAGCGCGCGTGTTCGCGCTGGGCTGCGTCGATGATCTCCATCGGTGGGACGTTGACGCCAAGATCGACAACTTCATAGCCGTGCACCGAGAGCATGGTGGCCACGAGGTTTTTGCCGATATCGTGGATATCGCCGGACACTGCGCCGATCACCACCTTGCCTTTGTTCTGGCTGGCCTGCTCTGCGCCGATGGTGCGCGACAGGATGGCCATGCTCCGCTTCATCGCTTCGCCGGCGAGCATCAGGCTGGGGAGGTAGAGGTCGCCGCATTCGAACAAGTCACCGACCTTGGTGATCGCTTCGGAGGCGACGTGGATGGCCTCCAGCGCGTCGACGCCGCCATCGACGACCGCCTGAGCTGCTGCCGCGGCTGCATCGGGATCGGTGTCCAGGATGCTGGCGTACAGGTGCGCCAACTGCTGCTGATCCATGTTATGCTCCTTTCGTATCTCCGATGAAATGCTGACCCTGGCCCGGGTTCCGGGGAGGTCGAGGAGTTATTATAACAACATAACAGACGTATAGCACACTACGGCCCGCCTGTCAATACTCTGCCTCAAAACAGGCGCATTTTGGGGTCAAAATGCCCTATTGACAACCCTTCAGACCTGTGTTATAGTCACATCGAAGCTAACTTGTTATAATGACATAAATAGCAACGCAACATATCGAATCGGACGGAGAAGAGATGGGATTAGTCACTGTCTTGGACCCTACCGCCATTGACCGGGATACGCCGGTGCCCCTGTATCATCAGTTGCGCCAGGCACTGCTGCAGCCTCTTGAGCAAGGGCATTGGAAAGAAGGCGACCCGATCCCGACGGAGCGTGAGATCTGTGACACCTACAACGTCAGCCGGATCACGGTGCGACGAGCGATCAATGAGCTGGTTCGCGAAGGCTACCTGGTTTCTCATCAGGGCAAAGGGACCTTTGTGGCCCGCCCGAAGATTCAGCGGCAACTTTCGCAGTTGCGCAGTTTCTCCGAAGAACTCCAGGCGGCTGGACTCCGGGCCGGGTCACGCCTGTTCTCCCTGCGGCAGGAGCCGGCCCTGGGCGATGTGGCCGCGGCGCTGCAGTTGAATGAGGGCGCATGGATCTGGATCGTCGATCGGCTGCGATTGATCGAGGACGAACCGACCATCTTATCGACCTCCCACTTACGGCTGCCGCCAGAGGTGGTTCTGACACCGGCCCAGCTTGACGGCGAAGCCTCTCTATGGCAGGTACTCCGCGCACAGGGTATAACGTTTGCCCGCTCGGAGTCCACCATCCAGGCCGTATTAGGCAATGACCGGCAGCGCCAGTTGCTCGAAGTGGCGCCCGGATCGCCGCTCTTGCTCGTGGAGAGTATTACCTATTCGGATGACGACGTACCCGTCGAGTATAGCCGCATGATCAGCCGCGGCGACCGTTACAAGTATACGGTCCGCACCGCACTTCCCGGCCACTAACTATCAGGAGCAACCCATTGAGCACAGCGACGATCCGATCCATGTGGCTGGTGGAGCCGGGTAAATTCGAACGCCGTGAAATCCCCCGCCCGGCCGTGGGGCCGGATGATGTCCTCATCCAGATTGCCTACGTGGGCATCTGTCCCTGGGACGTGCGGGTTTATGCCGGCAAGAAAAGCGTCCCCCTGCCGCGGGTCATGGGCCACGAGGCGGCGGGCCGGATCGTTGAGGTCGGCAGCGAGGTCAAGCACTTCGAGCCGGGCCAGCGGGTGATGGCGGACTTCATCGTCAAGTGCGGCGCGTGCGCCTCGTGCCGCACGGGCCGTTCCAACCGGTGCCAACACCCGCGCTTTCCCAACGGCGCTTACGAAGAGTACGCGGTGCTCCCGCAGCGCAACATCTTCCCGATCCGCGCAGAGACCTCCTACCGCGCGGCCGCGTTCACCGAACCGCTGGCGTGCGTCGTGCGCGGGCAGAAGATGCTCCACCTCGCGCCGGGCGAAACCGAACTGGTGATCGGCGCCGGGCCGATCGGGGCGATGCACATGCAGGTGGCCCGGCGATATGGGGCGCGTGTGATCGTCGCGGACCTGATCGACGAGCGGCTGGCCCTGGCGCGGGAACTGGGCGCGGATGTCGTGGTCAACAGCCGGCAAACAAACTTGCGCGAAGCGGTGATGGCCGCGACCAGCGGCGCCGGGGCGGATGCAGCGGTCGTTGCGGTGGGCGCCTCACCGTTGGTCGTCGAAGCCGCGGAGTGCCTGGCGCCAGGTGGCCGGCTGAACATCTTCGCCGGCATCTATCCTGTCGCGCCGCTTAATATCGATCCGAACCTCATTCACTACAAAGAGCTGGTGCTGACCGGCTCGGCAGATTCCACACCTGAGGACATGCACGAGGCGCTCCGCTACATCGAGTCGAGCCAGGTGGCGGTGGAACCGCTGATCTCCCATCTGCTGCCCCTCGAGCGCCTGGATGACGGGTTCCAGCTCGTGCTGAACCGCGAGGGGATGAAGGTCATGGTCGAGGTTGGGGGCGAGGCAGTCTGATGTGCGATGCGGGACCGGCACTGCTGGCGGCCGACGTCGGCACGTCCTCGTTGAAAGCCGTGGTGTACGACCGGGCGGGGCAGGTGTTGAAGGTTGCAATCCGCCGGTATGCGTACACGACACCTGAGCCAGGCTGGGCCCAGGGTGATCCCGAAGCGTGGTGGGCCGCGTTTTGTGAGGCCACGCTGGAGCTCCGGCGGGCCGGGATCAGGCTGGATCAGGTCGAGACCATCGCTTTCACGGGGCAAATGCACACGGCGGTGCTCCTCGATGCCGCACAGCGCGTGCTTTCGCCGACGATCCTCTGGTTGGACCGCCGGGCGGATAAAGAAACCGGGGAGCTGCAGAAGCTGCTGCGATTGCCGCCTTACGAGCTGAATAGCACGTATACGCTTCCCAAGCTGCTCTGGCTCAGCCGGCACCGGCCGGACACCCTGGCGCGCGTCCGCACCATCCTGTGGCCGAAAGACTTCCTGCGCCTCCGGCTCACCGGCCTGGTCGGCACAGACCTGACCGAGTGCGGCGGCGCAGCCTTGCTCGACTGGACGACCGGCACGTGGGCCATGGACCGGCTGGCGTTGACCGGGCTGGACCCCAGCGTCCTGCCGCCTGTCCTGCCCGCGGACGCGGTCGTGGGCACACCCCGAAAAGCTGTCGCAGCGGAGCTGGGCCTCAACCCGAACGCGTGCGTTCTCACGGGCGTGGGCGATGTCGCGGCGCTGATCGGCGGCGCGCCGCCCCGGCCGGGTCGGGTGGTTTGCTCTCTCGGCAGCTCATCGATGATCTTCATGGCGCTCGCGGTCGGGCAGCAGGCGCATGACGCGGCGGGTCGGTTGTACGTTTACCCTTTCCTGCCGCCTTATCGGCTGGCGGGGGGCGTTTCCTCGACGACCGGCGCTGCGTTGGTTTGGCTGCACCAGCAGTTTTTCCGGGACCGGTCGTCGGACTTAAGCTTCGAGCAGGCCGCCGAAGCTGCGCTCGAAGTGGAACCCGGCGCCGATGGGCTCGTGTTCATCCCATACCTGGCCGGTGAGCGCAGCCCCTATTGGTCCGATGAGATTCGTGGCGGCTTCTACGGCTTCCGCCTGGCCCACGATGTCCGCCACATGATGCGCGCGGCCATGGAGGGCATTGCCTACAGCGTGCGCCATCTGCTCGACGTCTACGGCGAGATGGGTTTGCCCGTCGATGAACTGGCGCTTGCGGGCGGGGGCGCCAAGACGCCCGGCCTGGCGCAGATCATCGCGGACGTTTGTGGCCGCGATGCCGCTATCTACACTGAGGAAGAGACAGTCACGCGCGTCCTGTACGCACTGTGCCAGCAGGCGCTTGGTCGAGAGGATCTCGCCTCTGCGCTCGAAAAAACGTTCGGACCTCCTGGCTGGATCAAGCATCAGCCGGCCCTGAGATCGAAGTACGACGCCTGCTACATCACCTATCGTCACTTTAGTGAGTTCGCTGCACAGGAAGCAGAGGTGTTCAACCGCAGTAACCACCAGTGATTTCAATCCAAATTGTATTGGTCAGAGATGTGATGGACAGCCTGAAAAGCTCACGCCAAGACGCAAGGAACGCTAAGAAATCCTATATTGATTCTTTGCGCCCTTTGCGCCTTTGCGTGAAACTTTTCCAAGTCCAGCAGGTCATTGACCATTACAGACTTCAACCCAAATACACCCTTCGAGGAGGACGGTACATGACCGGGAAGCAAAGACGCATGCGAAGACTTCTGGCCGGCCCGGAGAAACGCTGTTTGATGGTTCCGCTCGACCACGGCCCCTGGCTGGGACCGGTCTCCGGGATTGATCGTCCACGCAAGATCGTGGCCAGTGCGATTGCAGGGGGCGCGACGGCTTTGTTGCTCACGCCCGGCTTCCTGCGCGAGGTGTCGGATCTCATTCCGCCCGAGGTGGGTGTCGTGCTCCGCGTCAGCGTGAGCGCGGGCTTGAGCACGGAAGCGCGGCAGGAAGTCCCGGCGGTCACTGCCACGACCGCGGTGCGTTTTGACGCCGACGCGGTCGCGGTGTCGATCTTTTTCGGCCGGGGCGGCGAGCCGTACCTGATGCAGTGGCTGGGCGAATTGATCGAGCAGTGCGGTGGGCTCGGCCTGCCCGTCGTGGCGGAAATGATGCCGCCGCCGGAGTTTTCGTATGCGCCGGAGCAGATCGCCCACGCCGCGCGGATCGGCATGGAGCTTGGCGCCGACATCGTGAAAACGAACTACTGCGGCAATGTCGCTGCCTTTCAACAAGTCGTCGCGGCGACCGCCGTGCCCATCATTGTGGCGGGCGGACCCAGCACCGGGGGAGCCGACAATGCGTTCGAGGTCGCGCGGGACGCGATGGCGGCGGGTGCTGCGGGCGTGGCATTTGGCCGCCGCGTGTGGCAGGCCGCCGACCCCGAGCGGGTGGTGCGCGGGCTGCACGAGATTCTGTTCAACACCGCGGTGACTCCGCCAATCGGCTGCATCGCATCCACAGTCGTCAAGGGAGATGGATCATGGACTACGAGCCCGTCGTAAGACGTCTTGCTGAAATCGTCGGTCCCAAGTACGTGTCACAGCAGCCGTTTGTGCTGCGCGCCTACTCGCGCGACTTCGGTTTCATGCCCCCCAGCATGCCCAGCGTGGTGGTGCGCCCCGCGACCACCGAGGAGATCGTGGGCATCGTCAAGGTAGCCAACGAGTTCAAAGTTCCCGTGATCCCCCGCGGGGGCGGCTCAGCGCAGGAAGCCGGCGCGTGTGCGCCGGACGGCCGGGGCGGCATCATCCTCGAAACCCTGCGCATGAACAAGATCCTCGAGTTGGACGAGCAGAACGGCACCGTCACCTGCCAGGCCGGCATCACCTACGTCCACCTGATGGACACGCTGGAGCGGGCCGGCTGGAAGATCGGCATCGCACCTTCCGGCGCGATGGCCGGCACGCCGGGCGCACACATCGCTCGTCCCGGCGTGGGCTGGGGCAACATCAAATATGTCAGCTCGGGCGACCAGGTGCTCGGCCTGAAGGTTGTGCTGCCCCAGGGCGACGTGGTCAACACCGGCACCTCGGCCAACCCGAACTCCGACGTGTTCTTCCGTTACGGCCTGGGTGCGGACCTGACGGGCCTCTTCGTCGGCTCCGAGGGCGCATACGGCATCATGACGGAAGCCACGCTCCGTATGTACCCCTGGCCGGAGAAGACTTACCTGGAACGTTACAAGACCGCGAACCTGACCGAGGCCATCGCGATCTTCCGCGAGCTGGCGCTGAACGTGCTGGTGGTTTACGTCTCGGTGCCGGTGATCAGGCCGGGCCAGTTGATCATCTTCGACATCAACGTGGAGGGCGACGCCAGCGAGGTGCAGGCGCGCGTCGAGAAGATCCGGCGCATCATCCGCAAGTACCCCTCGGTCGAGTTCGTCGGCCCGGAAGGCCCTCAGCGCTTCTGGGACAACCGCTGGTTCCTGACGGGCGAAGAATTCAAGGAAGGCACCGCGGGCGCGGTCAACTACTTCCTGCCCTTTGACAAGCTGGAGATGGCCACCTGGGAGATGAAGGCCATCATGGATAAGCACGGGATCAAGACCTATGCGCAGCAGATGTTCCCCGAGCCGAGCGGCTCGGAGCACGTCAGCCTGATGTTCCACCACCCGGATGACGAGGTCGAGCGGGCGAAGGTCTGGGACGCGACGAACGAGATGATGGATCGTGCCCTGGCGCTGGGCGGCGCGCCCTACTCCAAGGGCCGGCAGTGGGCTCCGTATCTGCAGAAGCACATGCAGGACACGGGCTACTGGCGCTTGCAGAAGGCCATCAAGGATCTGCTCGATCCGAACTACATCATGAACCCCGGCGTCATCGGGTTATAGCGGGCACTGCCGCCGCATTAAGCGCTTACCGGTGAAATTCTTGTACAGCCAGCAAGAAATTCTCACGCAAAGCCGCAAAGAGTTTTCTTGGCGTCTTGGCGCCTTTGCGTGAGTCATTTGGTTCCGGCTCGTCCGGGTTAGGGTCGAGATAAGGAGAACACTATGGCGACAAGCAGCATTCCTGCGCCCCGCCTTGAAGCGCTGCGAAAGGAAATCTTCGATTGCAGCCGCTGCGGTTTCTGCCGCGTATGGAACTGGAAGGGTGTGAGCTGGGTTTGCCCCACCTATCCTTACACCGAGGGGTACGATACGCAGTATGCCCGCGGGCGCGTGAACATGGCGCAGGCCATCCTCAAGGGTGAGACCGAAATCGACGCAACCTTCCTGGAGCATTTGGCGCAGTGCTCGCTGTGCGGGAGCTGTGGGGTGCACTGCCCGATCGGGATGCCCCTGTTCGATATCTGGAATGCGCTGCGGGCCGATCTGGTCGACGCGGGCTATATGACCGCGAGCCAGGCCGCCGTGCGGGATAACGTGATCCAGCACCACAGCATCTTCGGGCCGGGCCGCCGCACGGCGCAGGGCGCCGCGACCGAGCCGCACAAGGTGGACGTCCTTTACTTCCCCGGCTGCCAGACGAATCGCAAAACCAGGCAGATCGGCAAGTCCACGACCGATTTGCTGGACAAGCTGGGCGTGAACTACGCCGTCCTCGACGAGGATGTCTGCTGCGGCTATCCGTTGCACGAGCTTGGGCAGATCGAGGCGCTGCGCCAGGCCGCCGAATATACGCTGACCAGGATTCGCGCCTATCAGCCGGACGTCGTCCTGACGACCTGCGTCGGCTGTTACCGGGCCTTCACCGTGGTTTACCCGAAGGAATTGGGCCTCGACACCCGCCTGACCGTGCGCCACACGCACGAGTTCTTCCCGAGCCTGCTGCCCGGCAAGCTCCATGCCATCGAGCGCAAGGTGACGTACCACGATCCGTGCGTGATGAGCCGCCACATGGGCATCTACGACGAGCCGCGGGCGCTGGTGCGCTCGGTGCCCGGTGTCGAGCTGGTGGAGATGGTCTCGAATCGCGAGCACGGGCTTTGCTGCGGCGGAGGCGGCGGGGTGCTCGGCGCATTCAATGACCTGGCTGCGGACGTAGCTGTAGAGCGCTTACGGCAGGCCGCTGCGGCAGGCGCCAGCCAACTGGTGACCTCTTGCCCCACCTGCGTGGTGAACCTGAAACGGTCGGTTGCCAGGGCCGGGCTGGATCTGGCCGTGACCGACATCGTCGATTTGCTCAACGAGGCGCTGTAAGTGGCAGAGATCGACCTGCTGGTGCTGGGCAGGCTGGTCGTCACGTTGGATGACGACCGGCCGCTGATCGAACACGGTGCGATCGCCATCGATGCCGGGCGGATCGTGGCCATCGGCCCGCGCGCCGAGGTGGAACCCCGCTACCAGGCACGCAAGGTCATCGACGGCGCCGGCAAGGCGGTCATGCCGGGCTTGATCGACACCCATCACCATTTCCTCCAGAATTTCCACAAGGGCGCCCGCGACGACCTGTCCTTGCTGGACTGGATCGACCAGGTGTCCGTCCCGAGGATCAAGGTGGCGGTGCAGGACTACCTGCGGGGCACACACGCCGCGCAGATCCACTCGTCGCGGCTCGGCTGCGTCGACGCGATCCGCGCGGGGATCACGACGATCCTGAACATGGAATGGGCGACTGATCCCTGCGTCATCGGCGTGTTCGAACAGGCCGGCATCCGGGTGGTACACACGCTCACGATGACGGATCAGTGGATCTCGCCGGACGTACTGTTGCCCCACGCGACGCTGTACAGGCTGGCCGATGGGCTCCGGGAGCGGTGCGCGGGTTCGGCAGGCGGCCGGGTCACCTTCCGCTATGGCCTGGCCTGCCCGAACTCTTGCAGCGTCGAGCTGATCCGGGAAGTGCGCCGCCGGGCGGATCGCGAGGGCATAGCGATCCACATTCACATCGCCGAGACAGAGTACGAACGGCGCAACATCGCTTCCCTGTTCGGTGTGACCCCCGCGCAACACCTGAACAACCTGGGCCTGCTGGGCCCCGATGTGCTGGGCGCGCACTGCATCTGGCTCTCCGATGAGGACATCGATCTCTTCGCCCGGACGGGCACGAAGGTGGCGCATAACCCCGAATGCAACATGAAGATCGCGGATGGGGTCGCGCCGATCCGCAAAATGCTGGACGCGGGGGTCGTGGTCTCGCTTGGCACCGATAGCTGCGCGGTCAACGACAACATGGATATGTTCGAGGCGATGCGCAGTGCGGCGTTTCTGCAGAAAGTCACCACGATGGATCCGCGCGTGTTGCCCGCGCCTGTCACGCTGCGCATGGCCACCCTGGGCGGCGCGCAGGCCTTGGGCATGGAGCGCGAGATCGGCTCGCTGGTGTGCGGGAAGAAGGCCGATCTGATCCTGGTCGACCTGACCGCCGCGTCCATGCGGCCCATCAACCGCATCGAGAACAGCCTGGTTTACTGTGCGTCGAGCCATGACGTGGTGACGGTCATCTGCGACGGCAGGGTCGTGATGGAAGACCGCCGGATTCGGACGCTGGACGAGGAAGCGTGGGTCGGCGCCGCGGTCTCATACGCGCAGGCGCGTTTCACAGAGGCCGGGATCGACCTCCCCGCCTACTTCAACCCATTGTAAGACGTCTGTACTGGTCAGAGACATGGTGGATAGCCGGAAAAGCTCACGCCAAGACGCAAGGAACGCAAAGACACCCCATATTGATTCTTTGTGCCTTTGCGTGAGGCCTGTCCAAGTCTAGCGGTTATTGCCCATTACATCTTTATAAGGAGTCCCTATGAAAGTCGCGCGGCTACACGGGCCGATGGTCATGCGGGTCGATGAGATGCCGGTGCCCCAGATCGGCCCGCGAGAAGTTCTGGTGAAGGTCGCCTGCTGCGGCGTGTGCGGCACCGACGTGGATGCCTACGTCGGCAAGCAACCGCGCGGTTGGACGATCACCTACCCGTTTCGCATGGGACATGAGCTGTCCGGGATCGTGGCGGCGGCCGGCGCGGAGGTGCCGACGGTTGCGCCCGGTGATGCGGTCGTGGCGGACGGACGGCTCACCTGCGGCTACTGCTACTACTGCCGCCGCGGCATGTGGAGCGCCTGCCAGAACGCGGGCTACTTCTCCGGCGGGCTGGCGCAGTACGCGGCCTATCCGTTCGCCAACCTGGTGAAAGTGCCCGCAGGCATTTCGCTGGAGGAAGCCGCTTTCGCGGAGCCGCTGGCCTGCGTCGTGAACGGCCAGTCCAAGATCGACGTCGCGCCGGGCGCGGTTGCAGTGGTGATCGGCGATGGGCCGATCGGCTTGATGCACGCGCAGATGTTGCGGCATCGCGGCGCGTACACGGTGATGGTCGGCCTGCTCGATCACCGGCTGGCCGTGGCCGGGCGCCTGGGCATCAACCTGGTGATCAACGCCCGGCAACAGGACCCGCTCGCGGCCGTGAAAGAGGTCTCCGACGGCCGGGGCGCGGATGTGGTCGTCAATGCAGCAGGCAGCGTGAACGTGCTCAAGCAGTCCATCGACCTGGCGGCGCGCCGCGGCCACGTGCTGTATTTCGCGGCGACGCTGGCGCCCCAGGTCACGCTCGACCTCGATCTGATTCACTACAAGGAGCTGCGGCTCGTTGGCAGCTACGATTCCACGATTGCCCAGTATGAAGATGCCCTGGCCCTGATCCGTGCCGGCGCCGTTCAGGTGAAGCCTTTGATCTCTCACCGCTTCGGGCTGGAACAGGTGCAGGATGGCTTTGAGATCGCACGCCGCCAAGAGGGCCTGAAGGTCCAGATCGCTCACAACGCATAAGCCCACAAGGAGATCGGTATGAATGGCAGTCCTGTCGAGATTTACGACACCTTTGCCGAAGCATGGACGCTCGAAGTGTCCCGCGTGCTGCTCACCGCGATGACCGCGGAGCTGGCGATGGGCGCGGCCCACCAGTTTGCCGGGGCGGCCGGCTCCAGCATGATCGGCTCCGCGCTCAATGCCGGCATCGAACGGCCGGCCGCGCCGCACGAGACCCCCGACAACCGGCCGGGCGTGTTCATTTCCCTCGCCCACGTGCCAGACAGCCGGGAAGCGCTGCTGAAGGAGATCGAGTTGCGCGTTGCGCTGGCATCGCTGGTGCCGACGGTGGCCGTGTTCGACGCAATGCTCCCCGGCCTCGAAACAGTCAGCGTCAACATCCACGACAAGTTCGGCATGTCAAAAGCGCGCTGGGCCGGGAAGGATACCGAGCGCGCGGTGGCGGGCCGGCTGATGTGCGTCGTCCCGACGACGACAGGTGAGTTCCTGTATGAGAAACGTCTTCAGATCAGCGCCAACGGCACGGATGGTCATTTCGTCTGCTTTGCGGTCAACGCGGCATCGGCTGTGGCGGCAATCCTGGCCGCGAAGGAAGCGCTGGTCGCGGTGGACGGCGTGGCGCCTATGGGCTATGGGCTCGAGCAGGTGTTCCGCGAATTCGACTATATCCCATCGCTGCGCGACCAGGTCGAAGACAGCAAGATCCCCGAGGGGGTCGAATCCGTGCTGAACCTGTTGATGTTCGGCGCGTCTGCCGACGTGATGGCGAGGGCGATGGGTCTCTCGCTGAAGGCCGCGGCCCAGGTGCCCGGCGTGATCGCTCTGACCGCGATGAACTTCGGCGGCCAGTTCGGCAAGCACACCTATTACCTGCGTGAGCTGATGCAGTAACCCCAAGGATGAACATGGAAGCATCCGAGATACTTCATAGCCTGAGCCGGGCAGTCACCGAATATGATCCCGAGGCCGCGGCGCGCTGGGCCGGGCAGGCAGTCGAGCAAAACCTGGATCCGCTCGTGGCGCTGGCCGCGCTGACCGACGCGATCCGTGCGGTGGGCGACGGTTTTGCCTGCGGCGAGCTCTGGCTGCCCGATCTGATCGCGGCCGCGGAAGCCATGAGCGCGGGCACGGCGATCCTGGAAGCGGAGATTGCGCGGCGCGGCGTGCGCCAGGAAAGCCTGGGCATCGTCGTGATCGGCACGGTGTTCGGCGACATCCACGACATCGGCAAGAACATGGTGGCCACCCTGCTGCGCGCGGCGGGTTTCTCGGTGCACGACCTGGGGATCAACATCAGGGCCGAAGCCTTTGTGGACGCGGTGATCCGGCACGACGCCCGGTTGCTGGCTCTGTCGGCGCTGCTCACCACTACCGCGCCGGAACAGGAGAAGGTGATCGATCTGCTGAAAGCCGCCGGGCTCCGCGAGCGGGTCAAGGTGATCGTAGGCGGCGGGGGCATCACGCGCAGCTTCGCCGAATCGATCGGCGCGGATGGCTATGAACCGACCGCGCCGGGCGCCGTGAAGCTGGCGAAACATCTTCTCGCGATCTGAAACAAGAAGGATTCGTATGCCTCGTCAAGGATTCACCCGTCGAACATCGTTGCAGATGTTGCCCGAGGAGCAGATTTGTGCGCTCCACGAGGCCACGCTCAAGGTGCTCGCGGAGACGGGCATCCGCTTCGAGGAATCGTGGGCGCTGAAATTCCTTGCGCAACAGGGGTGTGCGGTGGATGAGGCGGCCGGCCGAGTGCGCTTCCCGCGCCAACTGGTTGAAGGCTGCCTGGCGCAAGCGCCCAAGGAGTTCACCCTGACCGCGCCAAACCCCGCGAATGACCTGCTGCTCGGCGGTGACCGGCTCTACTACTCCCATGCGTCGGGGATGCAGACCATCGACATCGACACGCTGGAGCCGAGACGCCCCTCGCGCGGCGACTACATCGACTGCGTCCGGGTTTTGCAGGCGCTACCCCACCTGGATCATCTCGGCTGCTATCCCTACTTCGGCTTCGATGACATGCCGGACGTCCTGGCGATCCCCGCCGGCGTCGCCCTTCACATGCAGTACTCCGACAAGCACCAGATGACAGCGTGCTCCAATGACGCGGAGCTGTTCACCTTTCAGATGGCGCAGACGCTTGGACATGAAATCGTCGGGACGATCGGATCTTCTCCGCCGCTCACGTGGAGCAGCGGCGCGGTCACCTCGGCGCGGCGCATCGTCGAGGCCGGTTACGCGCTGACCACGGTGGACGGCGCGATGATGGGCGGCACCGGTCCGGCCACCGTGCCGGGGTCGGTCATCGTGAGCACGGCGGAACATCTCGCTATGGTGGTGCTGGTGCAATGCCTGCACCCGGGCCACCGGATGTTGATCGGCCATTTCTCGGCCCCGCTCAACATGCGGACCGGCTCACCGGCTTTCGGGCAGATCGGCGCGTCGCTCAGCAACGTCCTGTTCAACCAGCTTTGGCGCTACTACGGCCTGCCCCTGAGCAATGGCAGTCCGGGCTACGTCATCGCCAAGGGCATGGAATTTCAGGCGGGCTACGAAAAAGGGATCGCCGCGGCCCTGTCCGCCCTTTCCGGGGCCAACTCGATGCTGCTGCACCTGGGCGTTTCCAGTGAGCTCTCGGCGCATCCGGTGCAGGCCATCCTCGACGACGACATCGCCGGCATGGTCGGCCGCTTCGTTGCGGGCGAGGAGATGAGAGAAGACACCCTGGCCGTGGAGCTGATCCAGGCGGTCGGCCCGATTCCCGGCCATTACCTGAGCCGGCCGCACACCCGGAAGTGGTGGCGCAAGGAGCAGTTCATCGGCGCCACGGCTGACGCGCTGACGTATCCCGAATGGCTCGCAGGGGGCAAGAAGACCGCGCTGGATCATGCCCGCGCGAAGCTGGCCGACATTCTTGCGGCGCCGGAACAGCGGTTCACCACCCCCGCGCAAGACGAGGATCTGGAACGCATCCTCGCTGAAGCTCGCGACTACTTCGCGCGGCGCCATGGTGGGTGAAAAACGTACCCAAATCCATCGGATCAAGGAGCACGCACATGCGCTATCGCCAACTCGGCAAGACGGACTTTCAGGTTTCAGAGATCGGTTTCGGCGCCTGGGGCATCGGCGGGGCCTGGTGGGCCGGGGCCGATAATGAGGAGTCGTTGGCGTCCTTGCGGGCGGCTTTCGAGCTGGGGGTCAACTTCGTGGACACCGCGCCCAATTACGGCGACGGGCTCAGCGAAGAGCTGGTTGGGCGGGCCGTGGTTCACTGGCCGGGGCGGATCTACGTGTCCACCAAAGTGAACCCGATGAACTTCAAGTGGCCGGCCGCGCCGGGCACGCCGCTGGCCGAGGTATTCCCGAAGGCCTGGATCATCGAATCGACCGAGAAAAGCCTGAAGCGGCTCGGCGTGGAGCGCCTGGATTTGCAATTGCTGCACGTCTGGCTGGACGAATGGGCCGGGCTGGACGAATGGAAGGAAGCCTTCCTGCAATTGAAGCAGCAGGGCAAGGTAGCCGCCTTCGGCCTCTCGCTGAATTATCCGCTGGAGCCGGACTACGGCGCGGAAGCCATCGCGACCGGCCTGATCGACGCCTGCGAAGTGGCTTACAACATCTGGGAGCAGGCGCCGGAGGAAGGATTGTTCCCACTGGCGCTCGAAAAGCAGGTCGGCATCATCGTCAAGTCGCCCCTCGACGAAGGCGCGTTGACGGGCAAGATCACGCCCGAGACTACCTTTGCCCCGGGCAGCTTCCAGGATTTCTACTTCTCCGGTGATCGCCGGCGAGAGGTCGCAGAGCGGGCCGAGCGGCTTAAGTTCCTGCTCCGCGACGAGGGCGACACCCTCGCCCAGGCCGCATTGCGGTTCTGCCTGAGCCATGCTGCCGTCACGACCGTGGTTACTGGCATGCGCAAACCACACCATGCGCGCGAAAACGTGGCTGCCTCCGACCGGGGGCCGCTACCCGAGAGTGACCTGGCGGCGCTGGAAGCGCACGCCTGGCCGCACAATTTCTGGGCATAGGAGGCCAGCCGCGCCCTCTGAGGCCCGGACACAAGAAAGGAGGGGGTTCCTGTCGCAATAGCCGATCCGAGCGTTTCGCAGTTCGATTGCCAGTCCGCTCACGTCAAAAGGCAGCTTCAAGGAGGAGCTAAGATGTCAAAGAAGATCATGTTCCGGCTGGTGCTCATCTCGCTGATGATCGTGTTGCCCCTGCTGACTTCCTGCGCCCCGGCCGCTCCTCAGGTCGTGGAGAAGGTGGTGACCCAGGTCGTCGAGAAGCAGGTCGAAAAAACTGTCGTGCAAACCGTGCAGGTCGAAGTCCCCAAAGAGGTCGTGAAGACCGTGGAGGTGGAGAAGGTTGTGACGGTCGAGGTTCCCGTCAAAAAGGAGGTCGTGACGATCGCCTACAACGGCTACTTCGAGAAGACCTTCGGCCCGGCCAAGCCTCCCATCGACGCGATCCGAGAAGAGGTTGCCAAGAAGTACCCGAATATCGACGTGCAGCTCAACATCATGCCGTATGAAGCGGGTCCCTGGCGCGATAACTACCTCGCCTGGTTCCAGGCCGAGGACGGCACAACTGACCTGATCGGCATGGGCCTCTACTGGCTGCCGGAGTTCGCCAAGGCCGACTGGCTCATGCCCCTCGACGGCAAGATCAGCCCCGATATTCTCAAGAAGCTGAACCCGGCCTATCTGAAGGCATTCACCGTCGATGGCAAACTGCTCGCCCTGGGTCCCTGGTGGGGCGGCATCGGCGGGCTGTATTACCGCAAGGATTTGCTGGAGGCGGCCGGCATCAAGCCACCGGAGACCTACGCGGAGCTGGTCGATGCGGCACAGAAAATCATGGCCCAGAACAAGGGCATGAGCGGTTGGACGTGGCCCGCGCTGAAGGATCAAGCCCTGGTCAACCGCTGGGTCGAGTTCCTGAACGGCTATGGCGGGACTTACTTCGACGCGGCCGGCAAGTGCTCCATGAACGATGCGAAGGGTCTTGCCGCGCTGACCTTCATGAAGAGCCTGTTCGACGATGGCATCACCCCCAAAGAGGCTCTGACGTGGAAGGAAGAGGAAGCGCAGGTGCGCTTCGCCAGCGGCCAGGCGGTGTTCCACACCGGCCGGCAGGACATGATGTTCTGGCTGAATGACCCGAAGCAGTCTAAAGTGGTCGATAAGTGGGGCTTCATCCCCATGCCGGCAGTAGAGCCAGGCAAGGGCGCGGGCTTCTTCGAGGGTTGGGGCTTCTCCATCAACAAATACTCGGACAACCCCGATGCCGCGGCCAAGGTGCTCGAGGTCATGTTCGACTTCCCTGTCCAGAAGGCGTTCAACCTGTCGCAAGGCCCTGTGCAGGCGCACATGGACGTTTACACCGACCCGGACGTCATCAAGAACAACCCGAACATATCGTTGGTGCAAAAGGTGGCCGATACGGCGATCCCGCCGATCCCGTCGCCCAAGTTCGCGGACATCTCGTCGATCCTGGCGGAGGAACTCCATGCTGCGCTGAGCGGCTTGAAGCCGGCTCAGCAAGCGTTGGATGACGCCTGCCAGCAGATCGACGCTGTGGGCAAATAGCATCGCTCCTGGGGGCGGGAGGCCCTACAGCTTCCCGCCCTGAGCGCTGCCTCAGCAGAAACGGTAGGAAGGTCGGCATCTTGAACAGCACATTCGTTTCTGTAGCTCGCATCCTGTTATTCTACGTTCTAATTGTAGGACTCCTGTTCCTGGGCATCGTCATGCTTGCGCGGGCGCGCGAATATGCGCGACGTCGCGGTCGCCCCTGGAAATACGCGGTTGTGGTCGTCGGCGCGCTCTACCTGGTTGCGGCCCTGGTGTTTGTGGTGCGACCGGATCTCGCCGTGGCGCCGGCGGTCCTGGCGTTGGCCGGGAGCCTGGCGCTCGGCTTCGGGCTCGGGGGGTTCCGGCGCATCAGCCTGCGCGAGCCGGAGCTGGCGCTGCTGTTCGTGCTGCCCGCCGTCATTGGCATCATCCTCTTCTACTACTACCAGATCGCGCAGACGGTGATCTACAGCTTTCACAACCTGGATCATACGACTAAGTGGACCTCGGAAAACTTTGTCGGGCTCGCGAACTTCGCCAGCGTGCTGCGCAGCAAGAACTTCCTGACCGCGCTGGGTTATACCTTCTATTTTACAATCGTGGCGGTGTTTTTCGAGTTCTGGATCGGTCTGGGCATGGCGATGACGACGTTTTGGGTCGGCAAGCGCCTGACCGGGCTTTTACGCTCTATCATCATCATCCCGTGGGCGATTCCGCCGATTATCTCGGCCGCCATTTGGAAGTGGTTCTTCAACGCGGACGTGGGTTTCGGGAGCCTGCTCGTCCAATGGGGCATTGTCAAGCAGGTGCCGCTGTTTCTCGTCGATCCCGTGCTGGCGCGGCACGCTGTGATCCTGGCCGACGTGTGGAAAATGTCGTCCATGATCGCCATCCTGATGATCGGCGGGCTCGCGATCATCCCACAGGACATTTACGACGCGGCCAAGGTGGACGGCGCGCGCGGCTTCTATCGTTTCCGCCGCCTCACGCTGCCGTTGCTCACGCCGACCATTGCGGTCGCGCTGCTGTTTCGCGCCATGGATGCCATCCGCACGTTCGACCTGATCTACGGCCTGACCAAGGGCGGTCCCGGCGTCACCACCGAGACGCTCAGCTCGTTCGCTTATAAGTTCTATTTCAGCCGCGCCCAGTTCGGCCTCGGCTCGGCCTATGGCGTTGCGGTGTTCGTGATCGTGCTGGTCCTCGGCATCTTGTACGTGAGCCGGATCCGCAGAAACTTGAGGTTCAAAGGCGCATGAAAGACTGGCTGCAACGACACAACAAAGGCATCGACCGTGGGCTGGCGCTCCTGACCACGATCATCATCTCGCTGTTTTGCCTGATCCCACTGTTTTGGGTGTTCAGCACCTCGCTGAAGCCGATGGGCACGGAGTACCTGATCCCCATCGAAATCTGGCCGCGGGAGCCGACCCTGGACGCCTATCGCCAGGTCATCAAAGAGCTGGGTTTCCTGACGCCGCTGCGCAACAGCTTCATCGTCTCGCTCTCGACGGCTGTGCTCTGCCTGGTCGTTTCTTCCACGGCAGCGTATGCTGTCGCGCGGCTGCGGTTCCGCTACAAGATCGAATCGCTCGTGATGCTGCAACTGGGCGCGATGATCCCGCCCGTCGTCACGATTGCGCCAACGTTCGTGCTGTTGAAGTCCATCGGCCTGCTCAAATCGCTGCCCGCGATGGTGATCCCGAATGTGTTTTACTGCGTTCCGTTGGCCACGTGGCTGCTGGCGAGCTATTACGCGGAGCTGCCGTTCGAGCTGGAGGACGCGGCGAAGGTCGATGGTTTCAAGCCGTTCCAAATTTTCCTGCGTGTGATCGTCCCGCTGTCGCTGCCGGGCATGTTCGCGGCCGGCATGTTCGCCTTTATCGGATCATACGGCGAATTCATGCTCGCTTCGGTTGTCACCCTTGGCGTCGAGGACGTGCAGACGATCCCGGTCGCGATCCAAAACTTCTCGTTCGCCTTCCGCCAACAGTGGACCTGGATCTCGGCGGGTGTTGTGCTGGCGCTGCTGCCCGTTATCATCATCGTCCTCGTCTTTCAGCGCTGGGTGATCCGTGGCCTGACGGCCGGGGCGGTGAAGTATTAGGACCAATCCAAAAGACGATAGAAAGGCGCCTTGGATGACCAAAGTCTGTGTAGGCAGTATCTCGAAGCGTTTCGGCAATACAGTTGCCGCGGACAATATCACGCTGGAATTTCCCGATAAGCAGTTGACTGTGCTGGTGGGGTCGTCCGGCTGCGGCAAGACCACGCTGCTGCGGATGCTGGCCGGGCTGGAGGAGCCGACGGAAGGTGAAATCTACATCGGCGACAAGGAGGTGGCGCATGTGCCGGCCTGGGATCGCAATATCGCGATGGTCTTTCAGAGTTACGCGCTCTACCCCCACATGACCGTCTTCAAGAACCTCGCGTTCCCGCTTGAAGCGCGGCGTGTTTCGAGGAAGGAGATCAAGCACCGGGTACGGGAAACCGCCGAAATCCTCGGCCTGACGGAGCTGCTCGACCGGCTGCCGCGCCAGCTTTCGGGCGGCCAGATGCAACGCGTCGCCATCGGCCGCGCGATCGTGCGGCGGCCCGACGTGTTTCTGATGGATGAGCCGCTGTCCAACCTCGACGCCAAACTGCGTGTCAGCATGCGCGGCGAGCTCAAGCGGTTGCAACGCGATCTTGGCGTGACGACGATTTACGTGACGCATGATCAGGCCGAGGCCATGACGCTGGCCGATCAACTGGTGGTCATGAACGCGGGCCGCGTGCTGCAAGTCGGCTATCCCGAAGAGGTCTATCTGCACCCGAACAGCATCTTCGTGGCGGGTTTCATCGGGAATCCGGGCATGAACTTCCTGCCCGGCAAGCTGGACAAACAGTCGTGGCAGATCGTGTCCGACTGCTTCGAGTTTTCGCTGCCGGCGCCGCTCCACGCGCAGCTTGCCGGCGTGCCGGATCGGACGGAATTGGTCTTGGGCATCCGGCCCGAGGACGTGCAGGTAGACCTGGCGCCGCTGCCCGGCACGCTGTCGGCATCGGTCTATATCTCCGAAGTGCTCGGCAAGGAGACACTGCTCACGCTGATCTGCGGCCCCAACCGCGTCAAGGCCATCGTCGGCGCGATGGTCCGCCTGGAAATCGGAACGGCGGTCTGGATGAGCTTCGCGCCTACCGGCCTGCGCATCTTCGACGCCAGAACCGAGGCGCTCCTCGCGGACGCGTGCGCATGATAACCGGAGTCGTGTGGCGATTCATCTGAGTAAAGATCAGGTATTCGGGATTAGGGATTGGGTTTGCGGGTGGTGTGGTACGGCCCCACATCCAAGAACGGCTCACCACCAAGACACGAAGACACCAAGGGCACCAAGGAATGGGAGGGGCTTTGTGTCCTTCGTGCCTTGGAGCCTTTGTGGTGAGCGGGCGATTCTTAGGGCAGATGCTCATGCCGGGCTCGGCGCCACGGTGGGTGAGAATGGCGTGCGGGCCCGCCGTCCACGAATCGTCACGAATCACGATGGCTATATTCGTGCATTCGAGCCATTCGTGGACGGCGGGCACATTTTCAGGGCGGTTACTCATGCCGGGCTCGGCGCCACGGCCCATGAAAATGTCATGCTGAGCGGGTTAACAAGCCAACGTTCGCGGCGGCGAGATCCCAGCGAAGCATCTCTCGTGCGGCACGGACTCTTCGCTGGTGATATGCCGCAACGTTACTCACGGGGTCAACCCGCTCAGAGTGACATGCGATAGTCTCATTTTCAAGGCAGTTACTCATCCCGCGGGCAATGCCACGACCCCGGCGAGTGAAAAAGCGACGGCTATCGTCCATGGTCAATCGTCCATCGTCTAACTACCGCAGCACGATGGGCAGATAGCACCACTGTCGATCTGCCCCCACGGGCGCCAGCGCCCACGCCGAGAACGCGGTCACGCCGCTCCGCTCGACCCAGCTCTCGGCCGGGTTCACGGTCTGCGGCCCCTGTATCTCCCATCGCTCGCCCGTGTAGCGCCAGAGCCGCAAATCCGCCTCTGGGATGCCGTTGAGCTCGGCATCCTGGTAAGCCAGGCGCAGCGTCGCGTTATAGCCGGCGCCGGTCGGCGTAATCGTGTACGTGCGCGCCACGGCCGGCGTCAACCCGGCCGGCGCGGTCTTCGCCACGTTGACCGCGATACCGGTCAGCGTGCCCACGTCGGCAAAGGTGATGGTCGTGTTGGACTGGCCGAAGCTATACGGCACACCGACGGTGAAGGTCTGATCGCGCTGCACGTTGCCCACCGCATCATGCGTCCCCGTGACGGTCGCGGTGCTGCCGAGGGTGAGCGTATACGCGCCGGTTGCCAGGTCGCCCGTCCGCAGGTTGAGCTGCCCATCCACTCGCGCGGCATTCTCGAGCACGACGCCTGCTGGATTGTCCACCGTCAGGCTGTAGAAGGTGGTCACGCTCGCGCCGCCGATGGTCTGCGCCGCGGACACATCGGCGAGTTGTGCACCTGGTCTAGCAGGCATGAAGACGAGCAGGGACTGGCCGGGCAAGAACATCCCGTTGTTGATCCAATTGCCATTGAGGTAGATCTGTGCTACCACGGGATTGAAGACTGCGCTATCACCGATGTTGAGATTGCCGGTCAGGTTCAAGGCAGGTACGCCAACGTTCAGTGCGGCGGATCCCATCGTATTGTTGATGATGTTGATGTTGTTGAACTGCTGGGTGGTGGCGGCACCACCGATGATCTGCGGGCCGGACAAGTAGAAATTGGCAGTCCAGGGACCGGGAACGACAGTTCCGCCATCGTTCCCCCAAGTAGCGCCGCGAAAGTTGACTGTGCCCGTGCCAGGATTGAACATGCCGCCCATGCCCAGGTAAATACATGCGTTGGAATTCCACGTGCCGGCACCGAGATTCAGTGTTCCGGTCTTGTAGATCGTAGTCGGGCCATGCGTGGTCAGCGTCGCCGACCTGAGATCGAGAAAGCCGCCCCCAACTTGCAACTGCCCGTTGACGATCAGTTGCGAAGTGTTTCCGCCCAGCGTCACGCCATCGGCCGATTTATCAATCACCAAGTCGCCGGGAAAGGTCTGGGTGGCAGCGGTGCCCCCGATGATCTGCGGATCGGGGCCACCGAACAGAACATCATTGCCGATACCGCCGTGGAAGGAGCCGCCGTTGTTAATCCAGTTACCCCCAACATTCAGGTTCGTCGCCGTGCCCGGGTTGAACGTGGTATCCTGACCGAGCGTCAACGTCCCACCGACGTTCAGCGTGGTCGTGCTCCCGCCGATCTGCAGGGTGGGCGAGGTCATGCTCTGATTGTTGATACCGACGTTATAGAACGTCTGAGTGGTGGCTGAGCCGTTGATGGTCTGATTGCCCGGCATGTTGAAATTGGCTGTCCACTCGCCCGGCCCGATCGTGGCGCCGTTGTTTGTCCAGGTTGTCCCGCCGAAGTTGACGATCGCAGTGTTAGGGTTGAGCGTCGTGCCCGAGCCAAGGGTGACATTGCCGGGGGTGTTGAGCGTCAGACCGGGACCCAAAGACAGCGTGCCGTTGTCACCGAGGGTCAGGCTTCCGGTGTTCAACTGGGTAAGGGAGCCGGTGCCGAGGCCGCCATAGACGCCCAGTGTCCCGTTGACGGTGACCTGGTTCGCGCCGCCGCCGAACGTCAACGTACCGCCGGATTTACTCACGAAGAGATGATTGAAGGTGTGAGTCGTTGCCGTGCCCCCGATAAGCTGATCCTGGCCTCCGGTGAAGTCTACCTCCGCCGAGGGAAGCTGGAGTGTGCCGCCGTTGTTGATCAGGTTACCGCTGAAAATGAGATCGTGAGCTGTGCCGGCATCGAAGGTCGCGTCCGGGCCAATCGTCAGTGTCCCCCTGAAGTCCACCGAACCCACATGACCCCCAACGTGCACCCCAGGGTTGCTCATGCTGACATTGTTTACGGTGAGATTGTAGAAAGACGCATAGCTGCTAGTGCCGTTGATATACTGGTCGGTTGTCGTGTTGAACGCCGCTGTCCACGCATTGGAACCCGCGTCCACGCCGCCGCCGTTGTTCGTCCAATTCCCTCCGTTGAGCGTGATCATGGTACCGGAGGAGGGTTTGAGGGTGCTCTGTGGGTTAAGCAGAAGATCGTAGAAGAGCGTCAATGCGCCGCCGGTGTCAAACCCCAACTGGCCTCCACTGTTGAGCGTCAACGAACCGGTGGTGACCGAAGTATTGATGCGGGGCTGCTTCCCAGAATAAGGGATTATAGATGCATCATTCGGGCCGGGCACGTGGCCGCAAGACCAGTTGCCTGCGGTATTCCAGTCGTCACTCACAGCGCCTGTCCAGGTGCAGGTGTCGCCTGGTGGCATGTCGCCTGGTAGCGATGGGTGTGATGCTGGCAGCCTGGGCGGATCGCCTGCGGCGCCTGTCCAGGTGTCGTATGAGGCGGATGCCGACGCAGGCAGACACACACCGAGGAGCCATGCCGCCATCACGACGAGACGAACGAGCCGGGTTTTCATCGGAACCTCCTTACTTCAGAACTAACGGCAGATAAACGAGAACGGCTGCTGCCGGTGACATCGAGGATCGCGCCATGATCAGATCGGAGGCAGGCCACCCTTTGGCCTGTTCGAGGGATTGAAACGCGCGCCGGAAGATCAGCGTGGCCGTGATGTGCGCCTGTGCCTCGCCGGCGGGCAGGCCAAACGCGTAGAAAGTCGTGTCACCGCCGCCCGCGGGAATGCGGTTGTCGCTGGCAATAAAGGTCGGCTTCCAGTAGCTTGCGACCGGCGCATCGCCCGTGAGGGAATCAGCCAGGATCTTGGCATACCCCTGGCCCGGCTTACCGGCCTGATCGCCGCCCCAAAACGGCACCGTCGGCCCGCTCCGCAACGCGAGCGGTTGGCCGTCATCGTCGGTTGCCGCCACGGTGAGGATCAGGTGGCGCAGAGGCGAATCAGTGGGAACATCATGTCCTGCGCCGACGTTGCGCAGCGTCACGCTGACACGCACCGTATCGGTCGCCCGGTACGCGGTCACCGTCATGGCGACGGTGCTCTGCATGAAGGCCAGGTCCTTGATCCCCAAATCCACATGCGACGCCAGGCGGTTGGGATCACGGCTCAGGCCGCCTTTCTCCGGCAGGACAAACGTGGGGCTCGTGCCAGCCGGCATGTGACACGTCTGGCACTCGATCCCCTGAGCCGGGTAGGAGCTTTCCTGCCACTCGCGATAGCTCTGATAGATCGGCGTGCCGGAAAAGGAAAACTGGTGGCAGGGGGCGCAGAACTGGCTCTTCTGTTCGAGGGGCAGATAGCTGACCCGCCGGGTCACGTCGTCCAGGCTGCCGAAGAAGATCTGGTCGCCCAGGTAAGGGCGGTAGAGGCGCAGTGACATCACGCCGGGCGCATCGTCGAAGGGGCGCTGCGTGGCCGGGTCCAGGCGCACTTCGCCCACTTTATGGCAGAACTCGCAGAAGACCCCCTCCCGCACCACGCCGCTCAATGTGTTCATGTCAGTGGCGAGTGGATCATTGGCGGCCGCAGCAGGCGCATGGCAGCTTGCGCAGTTGCCCGCGGTGCCGGGGAAATCCAGCTTGTAGCCTGGGGCAATCACGCCCGATCCGGCGATGTCTGTGCCGTTGTAGATGGACAGAAAGCGTGCATTGATCGCTGAACCTGCGTGTGCGGTGGTTCGCCACTCGGAAAAGGCAGGGTACATGCAATGGCCGCAGCCCATGGTCGGGTTGGCCGGGTCGGCAAACGAGGTATTCCAGACGTAATCGGGGTTGTCCTGCGTGTCGTAGGGACGGAGAGCAAAAACGAGATTTGATGCAGGGGGCGTGACGACCAGCCAGCCGACCTTGTAGCCGGCCTGCCAGGCGGTCACGGTGATAGGCTGGCCCGCCGCCAGCCCGCCGAGCGTGAAGCTGCCGTCCGCGGCGCTGAAGGTCAGGTTGGCGGTGGCCTGCGCCCGCACCCAGGCGCCCCCCAACACCCGGCCATCCACCGACCGCACGACGCCGGAAATGCTGGATGCGGCCAGGCCGCCGGCCCGCGCCGGCCAGAGGACCAGCGCCGCCACCACCAGCAAACCGAGGATGAGGACACAGAGGACCAGCTTTCTCATGTCAGGCTCCTATGCCCGAGGCACCACACTAATGTTCCAGAAGATTCTAACCGCAAGCAGGTGACAAGTCAATAGGGATTTGGGCCCTCGCACCCTACCAACCGACGAACAATCACTTGGGCCCGCCAATGCCATCGACTTGACAGGTATAACAGACCGGTTATGATCTGGTCATGCCAGAGCAACCATCGACCTCAACCTGGTCGGTCGAGTTCTACACGGATGTGCGGGATCGCAGCCCCGTTGGGGAGTTCCTGGACGCGCTGCCCAAGCCAGAACGTGTCGAAGCGCGCAACGTGATCCGCTTGCTGCAGGAGTTTGGAACGCTGCTTGGGATGCCGCACGCTCGGCCGCTCACCGGCTATCGCAAGTTATGGGAACTGCGTGCTGGCATCGGTTGCTGTACTTTGCATTCATCGGGCGGCGCTTCGTGATCTTGCATGGATTCCGCAAGCGAACCCAGAGGACGTTAGCCCGCAAGATTGAGACCGCGGAACGGCGGATGGCCGATTTTCTGGAGAGACAACCATGACGCGCACTATCCGATTCGAAGACTGGGAAGCTGAGCAGATGCGGGACCCCGAATCCCGCGCCATCGCAGAGGAGATGGAGCCGGCGTATCAGCTCGCCAGGCTGCGGATTCTGCATGGACTGACCCAGGAGCAGTTAGCTGACCTGGTCGGTACCAAACAACCGAGCATCGCCCGCCTGGAGAGCGGAACCTCCGAGCCGCGCATTGCGTTCTTGCGCAAGGTGGCTGCTGCGCTCGGCTCGCGCGTCGAAATCCGCATTGTGCCGATCCAGGAAGGTGGTGAGGGACAACGGGCGCGGTCGTGACCGTAAGGGCCCATAAAAGTATTGTTCCTGTATTCCGCGAGCCTGCGCGGGGCAAATGCGGGAACTCATTCCTTATGAACTGAAAGACCAACCTTGGAGACGACCATGACCTGCCTGACTGACCTCACAGCGTGCACCGGCGGCCGTACCGTCGCTGTCGCAGGACTGATCGCGCTGATCCTGCTGGCGGCGTGCACCTCTCAACCGCCCGCCGTCGCGCTGTGGTGTCATGGCGGGTGAAAACTGGCGGGGATTGGGGGATGAGGGGATTGTTCCTGCTGCTCCATCCCCTGCTCCCCTCATCCCCGCTATTCTCAGGGACAGCAGTTTCTCATGCCGGACGCGACGCCACGGCACGTGAGAAGGCGACTGCCATCGTCCATGGTCAATCGTCCATCGTCGTTCTCAGGGCAAAGCGGGCATACGGATTGCCGCTAAATGACGATCAACTCCCGCCGGTAGGACGAAAACTGCTCCACGCCGTCCCGCGTGACGCGCACGCCATCCTCCCAGCGCGCGCCGAATTGCGGCGTGTACAGGAAGGAATCGACCTGGAAGGTGGTGTTCTCCTGGAGCATGTAGTCGGAGTTGGTCTCCATCCACGGATGCTCGCACTCCATGAGGCCGAGACCGTGGCACGGGCCGTAGAGGATGTTGTCACCGTAACCGCGCTCGGTGATGTAAGCCTGGATCGCCCGGGCCACCCAGGCCGCCTCGACCCCGGCGCGCATGATCTCCATGGTCTTGTTGGCGGCGTCCAGGCCCATCTGGAGCAGGCCGCGCACGTCGTCGGGCATGTGTCCCAGCACGACAGGCCGGCCCACGCTGGATGAGTAGCCGCCGAAGCGTGCGCCGAAGTTAAGCTGGATGATCTCGCCCTCGCGCAAGACCTTGTTCGTGGGCCGGCCGATCGCGTTGGCGCTGTTGCGACCCGAGAGGACATACAACGGATGCCCTTCATATTCGGCGCCGTTGCGATACATCACCTCCTGCGCGATCCCCACAACCTGCGTCTCGGTCATGCCCGGCCTGATCGCGTTGAGCACCGCTTCCACCGCCAGCTCGGAGATGCGGAACGCCCGGCGCAGGAGGGCCAGCTCGTTCTCGCTCTTCATCTTGCGCATCTCAACCACGATGTCATCGGCCCGCACGATCTCCTTGCCGGTCATCGCGGCGCGCAGCGCCTCCCACACCGGCACCGAGGTGATCGGATAGCCCACCAGGCCCAACCGCCCGACGCCTTTCCCGCCCGAGATTTCGTCGAGCACGCTGGCGAGCGTATCCAGCGGTTTGCCCGGATACTCAGGCTCGGAAGATTCACGGTATTGCAGGATCTGGCGGATGCGCACGATCTTGCTGCGGCTCTGCGCGTAGGTCAGGCTCTCCGGCCCGATAATCAGCAACGGCTCGCCCTCGACCGGAATCAACACGCCGGCAGTCTCGAACGCGGGCCAGTAGTCGGAGAAGTAACGCACGAACTGCGGCTCGGCCTCGTTGCCGAAGGTGAGCAGCGCGTCCAGGCCGCGGCGCGCCAACTCAGCCTGCACCCGCCTGACGCGCTCCTGGAATTCCGACCTGGGGATTTCGGTGATCATGGGGTTCCTCCTGAGAGCGAATGAATAGGGTGCATTCAAAGTTAATTACGAGCATCCTGAGCGGAGCCTCGCAGCAGTCTGCGGGGCGGAGTCGAAGGATGCGGCCTTGCTCGAAAGACCGCTCCGCACCCTTCGACTGCGCCGGGGCCCCTACCCCGGCTCCGCTCAGGGTGCTTCGCTCGGCGATGCCTTAACTGATTTTGAATACACCCAAATGAATATCACGTGGCCGCTGACGTCCAAGCATGGATCGCCAGGGCCAACACCTTGATGGCGCGGATGTATTCCTCCACAGAGACGCGCTCGTCGATGCTGTGCGCGTACTGCAAATCGCCCGGCCCGAAGATGATCGCCGGGACACCCGCCCGGTTCTGCAGATGCCGCGCATCGCAGCCGGCCGGGAACCCGGAGACGACGCCCAGGCCGAGCACATCACCGGCTGCCGTTCGCATCATCTGCACCAGCGGATGCGCCGGATCAAGGTAGTGCGGGATGCAATGCTGGTACCAGGTCATCACCGGTACGTGATCGCGCAGCCAGGGATCGCCGGCGCACAACGTCCTGATCCAGCTCTCGACCTCAGCCTTCACCATGTCGCCGGTGATCTTGCGCGACCGGCCGTCGGGGGTCATCTCCTCGGGCAGGTATTTGACGTCGAACTTCAGCACACATCCGCCCGGCACCTGCGACCCGGCCAGCCCGCCGTCGATCTGGCCGATGGTGATGGTGGGCGGCGGGAGGAGCGGATGTCGCCGTTGCGCCAGCCAGAGCCGCTCCAGCTCGATCATGCCCTGGATAATCTTCACGCCCTTTTCAATGGCGTTGACGCCGCCCCATTTGAGGCACGCGTGGGTGGCCCGGCCTTCGAGGTCAACCTCCAGCAACAGCACACCCCGGCTGGCCGGCTGGATGTGCAGCCGGGTCGGCTCGGTGACGATCGCAGCGTCGGCCTTGTAGCCTTCGACCACGCAGCCCAACGTGCCATTGCCGCCGCCTTCCTCGTCCACCACGCTCTGGACCATGACATCGCCCGCGGGCGGGTATCCCGACTCACACAGGAAGCGCGTGGCCAGGATCATCGCTGCCACGCCGGCCTTCATATCACACACGCCCAGGCCGTACATGTCGCCGTCCGCGATCTCCCCGCCCCAGGGATCGTGTGTCCACCTGGATCTGTCGCCCGCGGGCATGGTGTCCACATGGCCGTTGAGGATCAAGGAGCGCCCGGCGCCGGCCCCCTTGAGGGTCGCCACCAGGTTCGGCCGGTTTCGGTAGCTATGGCCGGGACTGAAGTCCGGGAAGACCTGCATCTTCTCGTTGTCCGGCTCGAAGAGGCGCGTCTCGAAGCCCCACTCACCCAACGTCTTCGCCAACCACTGCTGGATGGCGAGCTCCTGCCCGTCAAGCCCGTGGTGGATGGTCGAGCTGTCGAACTGCACCATGCGGCGCAGGAAGCCGATCGCATCGTCGCGCCGGACCTCGATGAATTCGAGGATTTTGTCGTGATCGTTCATGCCACCTCCCAACTACGGTTGAAACCGTAGTCTGGCACAGCCCAAACCCGTTGAAACGGGTTGACGATAGGGCGCACAGCCGGGTGAACATCCGCCGTACGGGCATCCGCCGCCGCGGTCGCCGTTGGTTGAAACCAACGGCTCAAGCAGATGAAAGCCGGTTGAAACCGGCTCGCCGCACCAGCCACGCGCGCCAACCCGCTTCAGCGGGTTTTCACCTGCTTCAGCCCGGCGTTGAAACGCCGGGGCGGGCTGTATCGGCCATTTCAACCTCGCCCTACAGCGCGATGGCCTTGATTCCCGTCAGCTCGCAGAACGCGACCAGGTCATCGTAGAGGTGCGCGCCATACCCCAGCACGGCGTACTCGTTGTTCCACGCCTGGAGCAGGGCTTCGATGTCACACTCGGCGGTGACGAACGCATGCGGCCAGAACGGGATGCCGCACTCCGCCTTGCGCCGGGCGAGTTCCTCTGCCGAAGGCAGCTCGGCAACGGTGCAGCGGGTGATGACCATCTCGAACTCGCCGCGGTCGCGGCCCAGGCGAGCCAGCACACCCTCGCCGGGCCGGCACGTGAGCTGCACCGATAGACCGCCCGCGGCGCCTTCGGTCGGGATGCCGTGTTGGGCGAAGCTCACCGGTTCCAGCGTTCCGCCCAATCCCGGCGGGCACGCGCCGTCGCCGATGATCTTGATCTCGCGCGTGCGCTTGTCGATGTGCTGCAAGTCGCCGTAGTAGACACGTTCGCCGCTGAAATCCATCAACAGCTTGACGGTCATGGCGGTGTTGAAGTCGCTGAGCGTGGAAGTGGCCACCCCATCCTGCACCATCATGCTCTGGGCGAAGCAGGTGGCGCTGTAGTCGTCGCCGACGCCGGGGAATGACTGGATGGTGTAGAAATCCCAGCCCTCCTGCGCCACGATCTTCTTGATCGCCAGGTAGAGGCGGATCGAGCGCTCGGCCGCGCCATCGTCCGGGATAGGGACGGAGAAGTACTGCTGGATGTGTTTGCGGCCGGCCGCTATCTCCTCCGGTGTAATCGCCCTGGCCGTTTCGAGCAACTGCGTGGTGTCACGCGAGTCGATGTCCACACCGAAGACGCGCATCCACTGCGACGGGTCGGCGACGCCGCACGTCTGGCCCATGCCCCGGCCGCCGAACGCACCGATGGTGCTCATGTTCAGGCGGTTCACCATCGCGGCGGCGCGGCCATAGGCTGCGATGCGCTCGACCGTCGCCGGGTCGTCGAAGCCGCCGTAAACATACCGGTGCGGGATACCGATCTCCTTGAGCGCGCCGTGCATCACCAGCCCGCCCACCGGACGCCACCCTTGGGAGCCGGGGTTCGTCCACAGCACGATCCCTTTGCCGGTCGTGGCAAAGTCGCGCAGCGCGGCCGCCAGGTGCGCGGCCCACACCCACGTGCCCGAGAAGAGGACGATCGCATCCACGTCGTCCTGTTTCTTGAACTTCGCCAGGCACGCCCGCGCCTCGGCCTTGGTCGCCAGGATCACGTCGTGCTCGACAAGCTCGAGCCCAGCCGCCCGCAAAGCATTCTTCGCCGCGGCGATCAAGGAGTCATCGATGAACGGTGTCCCCATCGGGTCGAGCAGCCCGTCCTTATGCACGCCGAAGACAATGAAGCCCACCTTGGGTTTCAGCATGACAGTCCTCCGTTATGTTATGTGAATCTGATAAAGCCCGCGCCGAGAATGCCGACTTTGAGCATCACCTGTCTCCTTGGCGAGGCTAGTGTACGGCAAGAGACAGGCTCCTGTCAAACGTATTAGAGTTTGTCTGCCGGCTGAAATCGCCACGGCCTGCGCGGGCGCGACATGCGCAGCCATCCAGGAGCTTTCCATCATGTGAGGAAAATACCGGTGAAGTTACATCAAGGGGTAGTCTCAGTAGATCACAGATCTCACGCAAAGTCGCCAAGAACGCCAAGGGAGTCCGCTTTACCTCTGCGTCTTTGCGTCTTTGCGTGAGGCAGAATCGTGATCTACTGGGTCTCGTCTATTCTCACCGCTTGCCAGGAATACCCTCCATCTGATAGACCCCTCCATCCACTGCGCCTGCCACCGTGAGTGCCTCATTCATCGCCAGGCACATCACATCCGAAAGGTCGCCAAGGCTGGCCCAGCGTTGACCGCCGTCAGTCGATCTGTAGACACCGTTCTCCGTAGCCGCAACCACGGTTCGATCCTGGGCGAAGCGCGGTGAAATGGCCAATGCATTGATACAGGATGCGAGGAGATTCGACGTGAGAGCCAGCCAGGTTTTGCCGCGGTCGTGCGAGCGATACAAGCCACCCACCTCTGTGCCCGCAAAGATCATCCCATCGCGCGCAAAATCCGGGGAAAGCCCCAGGCTGAGCACAGGAGGCGCATCCTGGGGAAAGTCCAGCTCACGCCAGCTCCGTCCGCTGTTATGGCTGGAGAACAACCCCCGGGCCGTGCCGGCGAAAGCAGTCCCATCGCGCGCGAAATCCGGCGAAATCGCAAGGCTGAACACGCTCGGATCGAAAAGACCGAAGTTCCAGGCATGCCAGTGAAGGCCGCTGTCTTCCGTGCGCAGCACCCCATCGTCCATCGTTGCGGCCAGGACAACACCATCGCGCGCAAAATCCGGTGATGCGCTCAACGCTGTCACCCTGGTAGCAGGGCGAGGTATCACACCGCTGTGCCACGTGTTTCCACCGTCGAATGACGCCAATATCCCTCCCTGGGCGCCGATCCACAGCGAACGATTGCGCTCAAAATCGGGGGCCAGCGCGACAGAGGTCACATCGACGGCCGCGTTGGGAAGGCGTTCCCAACCCTGGACATTCACTGGAGAACTGCCGCTAGATCGATAAAGCCCGGCCTGGGTGCATGCAAACACGGCCGGGGCGCAGAGCGGGGCAATCGCCAGGGACCAGACTGCGCCGCCGGACAGACCGCCCAAGAATGACCAAATTGATGCATGCATCTTGAAACTGCTATCCATAAGGGATCAAGGCTCAATGCTCTCTGGTGGTCGCTTGCGGTGAACAACGACATCCGTCGTGAGCGCCATTGCCGCGCCACTGGCCGCCACGCGCAAAGCACATTCAAGGACCGGGGCGAGGTCTACGATGCCGGCCTGGAGCATATCCACGATCTGGCCTTGAGAGGCATCAAAACCGTGTCCTCGTGGAGCCGCCTTCACTCGCGCCACGATGGTCTCGGGCGAGTAGCCGGCGTTGGCCGCGATGACGCGCAGCGGTTCTTCCAGCGCACGACCCATGATTCTGCGTGCCACATCCTCGTCACTATCCCTGGCCGGCGTACTGGCCAGGGCATGCTGGCAATCCAGCAACGCCGTCCCGCCACCAGGGACGATTCCGCTTTCCATCGTTGCGCGCAGCGCAAAAACTGCCTGCTCCGCCACGGCCTTGCGTGTTGTTAGCTCGGTCTCGGTGATTCCACCTATGCGCAGGATGGCCGTTCCACCCATGAGCCGCGCCAGGCGGAAACGCAGTTGCTCCGCTCGATCACCCACACTCTTGCCGATCATGGCCCTGAGTGCAGCCATGCGCTGACGTATCTGCCGGGGATCACCTTTGCCACCCACAAGGCCGAAGAGCTTATCGGTCGCCCAGGCGCGTCGCGCTCGTCCCAGATCCTCCAACCTGACACTGCCCAACTGTTCGCCGGCGGCCGCGCAGATAAACCGGCCACCTGTCAATACCGCCATGTCTTCCAGCGCATCCCGGTCGATAGTGCCGGTCATCGGCGCACGGACCGCCAGTGCGCCGATGACGTGAGCGTCTCTGTTGCTGAGCAGGAGTCCGATCGCACTCTCGGATAGACCGGCCGCGAGAATGACCAGGTTCGGAGTCCCCGCCTTCACCGCCAGTTCCATCACAGGCGCCAGCTCGCGAGCGTCTTGCACCCTGAGGTCGCTGATCAGAATTGCGATGTCGTCCAGCACAGCCCGGTGGTGGCCCGCGTCGGTTTCCATGAGCGGCGAGAACCAACCGCTGTCGTGCCAGTACGCGCCCTCAATGTATTCCCTTTCGAGCCCACGCCTGCCACCGCCCTCTACCTCCACCATTCCTTCGACGCCCGTGATCTCAAAAATTTCACCCAGCAAGGAGGCCATCTCCGGATCGTGGCACAAGCTGAGCGCTGCCTGGTTCAACCCCTCACGACCGGCGAGAGGAACCGCCTCTTCTCGCAGCGCTTGCGCAGCGATGGCCGCGCTTCGTTCAAGACCGTATCGCAAGCGCATCGGGTTGCTCGCGTTGGCCGTGATGTAACGCATCCCCTCGTGCACGATGCGCTGGAATAGAACCGCCGCTGTCGCAGTGCCGTCACCGACCTGTCCGTGCACCTTCGACAGTGTATGGCGCAGGAGCATGGCCCCCACATCGGCGGTGGGGTCCGGCAGCGCGATGATGCGCCGGGCGATGGTCGCCCCGTTATCCAGGATCTCCGGCGGATGGTGAAGGAGCATGGGTTGGATAGCTACTGTGCGCGGCAGCGGACCGAGGGTAGGGCGCAACGCATTCGCCAGTTGGTCGATGCCTTCGATGAAGCCTTCGTGGACGTGCGGCTGGAACACCACGCACGGTCTCCCTCGGTTTTGGGAGCGCGCGGAAGCGGCGTTCTTGCCGTTCACCGAGCTGGAATAAGGCGTCATCGTATCCTTTTCAATGCGCATGGCCCATCCCCCGCCCCAGACGATGCGGGGAAAGAAAGCTTCTGCTATCGGGGTGTTTTGGCCGCCTTCGGCGGCCAAAACACCCCTCACAAAGGAGGTACCCCGCCCCCACAAGCGGGGGCGGGATCAAGGGTGGGGTTCGGCCTCCACCTCCATCTCGTATGGCCGGACACAGACGTTGCCCGCCAAAGGCGGAGAGCCTGAAATCGCCGGGAGAAGCCTTCTACAGGCCTGGGTCGATGACTGATTTGATCCCGGCGAACCCGAGCTTGCTTTCGAACGCCTCCTGAGTTTTCTCAAGCGGGTGCTTGTCGGTGACGAACAAATCCAGTGGGATATGCCTCTCCCTCCAGGCCAACTCGATCATTCTGAGCGCAGTGCCATACGAGGACGGCGGAGAGCCGTAATGCCCCAACAGATAGACATCCTTGCTGCAAATGTGCTTGAAGACGTTGATGGAAACCTCGCCGGCATCGGCAAAGTTGCCACTCTCGAGGTATGTGCCGCCGTTTCGGAGCATCTCGAGACCCTCGCGCAGAGCTGCTGCGACGCCGGCGGCTTCCACTACCAGGTCGGGACCCAGCCCGCTGGGCGTCAACGCCCGCACTATCCTGACCCGCTCCGCCGGATCGGTCACCTCATCGATGTTGACGACGTGATCCACCACGCCGAGTTTACGGGCAATCTCGAGCCGGTGGGCCGGTCCGCCGATCACTATCACCTTGTAAGCTCCGCACATCTTGGCGGTGACCGCGGCGGCCAGGCCGATGGGGCCGGATCCCTGGATCGCCGCGATACCCGTCGGCCCGAACCCTTCCTTGAGAGCGGGGTAGGGCATCATAGTTTTCAAGACGCCGGCTGCCGATGCGAAAATGTCCGTCAGCACGGCAACCTCATCGGGAAGGTCATCGGGCACTTTGTAACACGGCACCCAGGGCATCAGCAGCATGTATTCGGCGAATCCCCCGAAGAGGTGTGGCGGCCTGGCACAGCTCATGCCCAGGCCATAGCAGTCGCCGCCGCCGACGCAGAGAGGACCGTAGCGCTCGGGCGCCGTATTTTTGCAATACCAGCAATTACCGCAGGCACGTCCGGGGTAGGGCAAAACACGATCGCCGACCTTCAACACCTGCCCGGTCACCTCCATCTTCGCCGCCGCCTCATCACCGATCTCGACAACCTCGACCAGGTTCTCGTGACCCATGATGATCGGATAATTCAAGGTCGGGTTCCGACCTTTGAACAGGTGCATATCGGTCCCGCAGATCCCCGCCAGCCTGACTTTGACGACGATGGTATCCTTCGACACCTGCGGGTAGGGGAAGGTCTGTGTGACGATCTTGCCGGGTTCCACGAAGACCGCCGCTCTGACTTCTTGCTTCATTGTGTATGTTCCTCTCCGAACGGGATTGGGCTGGCTCACTGCTTAACGGCGCCTGCCGTGAGCCCCCTGATGAACTGCTCGGACATCAGCAGATAAACCAGGAGGATGGGGAAGGTGATCAACGATACCGCGGCCAGAATCCAGGGCCAGTCCATCACCCAATTGGTGCCGAACTGAAGCAGCGCAACTGCCGCCGTCTTCATCGCCTCTTTCCGAATGAGGATCAGAGCAAATGGGAGCTCGTTCCAGATCCACAGGGCCTCGAAGATCAACATGGATGCAAGGCCTGGCCTGGCAAGCGGCATCACCACATGCCAGTAGATCTGGAACGGGGTAGCCCCGTCCATCTTCGCTGACTCGTCCAACTCGTAGGGAATGGTTTTCATGTATCCGTGCAACACAAACACGGCAAACGGCATCCCAAACCCCACGTAGGGCCCGACGAGTGCCAGGTAGCTCTGCGTGAGCCCCCATCGGTCCAGCATCAGATACAGTGGAAAGAGCACCGCATACACGGGGATCATCAGCCCTGAGACAATACCGATGCGTATCGACTGAGCACCGGGGATCCTCAACCGGGCCAGTGCGAAGGCTGCCAGCGAGCCGAACGCGGTGATCAGACTCAGGCATACCACGTTGACGATCAGGGTGTTCAACAGGTGTCGCGCGAAACCCTGTTTCAACACATTGGCATAGTTCATCCACACCGGCTCAAGGGGCAACGACAGCGGGCTTTTCACAAGATCCCAGTTGTTTTTCAGCGACCCGGCCACGGTCATGTAGAATGGCAGGATAGCGAAGAATGCCAGGGCCAGCAGGATCACCCACAGGAGTGCACGGCCCACGTACCTGCCCACGCGCAGCTTGAGACGGGCTAGTGCGTCCTCTCGGCGGGCCGCCTGCTGCCCGGCCTGACTCAGCTCGATCATTGGCTCTATCTCCTCAAGCGGTCCGCTCATTCCTCTTGGCGCTCGAACACCCGCAACTCGGCTAACGTGAGTAGCAGGCACATCGCTACGATCACGGCTGCGAGTGCACAGGCGTATCCGAGATCGAACTGGTTAATACCCGTCTGGAACATCCACGTCGCCGGGGTCTCGGTGTGATGGTTGGGACCGCCTCGGGTCATGCCACGCACCACGTCGAACAGCTTGATGGCATTGATCGAGACGAGAATGGTGGTCACCGTGATCATGGTCCTCAGTCCCGGTATGGTGATGTACCGCAACAGCGCAAAGGCGCCGGCCCCGTCGATCCTGGCGGCTTCGTAGTGTTCGTCTGGGATCGCCTGGATAGCTGCGAGGAAGAGAACCATCGGAAACGCCAGCCCCGCCCACGTGTCCACCAGGATCACCCCGGCCAGCGATAGGTTGGGGTCACTGAGCCAGGGCACGGCCAGCGGTTGGATCCCGAGGAACGCGAAGAACTTGGTGATCAAGCCGAAATCGGGCTCGAAGATGTAAGACCACTGCAGGGCGACGGCGATCGGCGCCACAACGGCCGGCATGAAGTAGATGGTCCTCAGAATCCGCCTCAGCACCGGGCCGAGGGAATGATGCAACGTGTTGGCAAGCAGAAGCCCGCCGCCGACCTGCACGATCACCTTCCCCAACAGGATGAAGAGAAGGTTTTTCATGGTCAACCAGAAGACGCCGTCGGTAAAGAGGCGGACGTAGTTGTCGAACCCTATGAACTTCCACTTGGCAATCGACATAAAGTCCCACGCCGTGAAGCTCCGTTGCAGGCCGATCACTGTCGCATACACCACGAATACAGCCAGGAACAGGATCGCCGGCAGCAGGAACAGATAGCCCCAAAGCGCTTCTCTTTTCTGGAGTGATGTCATGACGCTGGTCCTCGCTCGCTATATATGAGAAATGAAGCAGAGATCCCACTCCGCGCCGCCCCGGCGCCGAACGCGGGATATGGAGATCCAGCCCCTGCCGCGACTGGATCTCCACCTCTAAAGGAATCATCCGGATGCGCGCCGTAGCCCCATCGTGTGCGAACCCGGATCAGCCGCTCGCGTTGGCCTTGTCCCTGGCCGTCTTGACCACCGCGCGCACCTTGTCCATGGCCACCTTGGAAGTTTCCTCATGGCCAAGTACGGCTTGAATCGCCGTGCCGTAGGCCGGCCAGATGGTCGGGTCACCCGATTGGTCGGAGAAGTCAAACATGCCGTCGATGTTCTTCAGACTCTCGGTGAGCTTCACGATCTCGGCATTCAGCCACTCCGGCTTGTAGTCAACGTTGGCCATGAAGTACTGAATGTAGTGATGGAAGATCTGCGAAGCCTGGCCGCTCTCCTCAAATTGCAACCATTTGAGGGTTTCTGGCAGGTGTGGGCACTTGGTCGGGATATCCCAACCCATGGCGCCGCCCTGCACAGCGTAGGGCTCGCCCGCCCAGGATGGATCGTGCCAGATCTTGCTCTCCATGTCGATGTGGGTCATGAAGTCAGGTGGGCACTTTGTCGGATCGGTCATGACCGTCAGATCCCACGAGCCGCAGTAGAGCGATCCCGCTGTGTCCCCAAACAGCTTGGCCTGGGCAACCTGGTGCGGGCTGGCGAATGGATTGGTGCCGAAGTAGCCCTTGTCGTTTTGCTCGGCCAGCAGATCGAGGGCCGTTTCGTAGAGGGGATTCTCCCAGGTACCAGTCTCGACTTCGTAGTCGTCCGCAACGGCCTTGATGCCCATCAGTTTCTGATTGAATAGCCCGACCCAGTTGAGCGCAGCCCACACATCGCCGCTCTGTGCGCCGAATGCGCTCGGGGTGACCTTTTGCTTCTTCAACTCCTCGCAAGTGGAATTCCACTCGGCCCAGGTCGTGGGGATGTTGAGGCTGTACTTCTTGAAGATGTTCGTGTTGTAGGTGAAGAACTTGAACTGGATGTCCCAGGGCGCCGAGTAACACTTGCCCTTGAAGGTGAGTTGTTCCAGAGTGCCGGGCAAGAACGTGTAGCCCCAGCTCTTTATCGTGTCGGTCAGGTCTATGATCATGCCCTTTCGAGCCAGATCCTTCATCCAGGCGCGGCCGCTGCCAAAGAAGATGTCGCACGGGCGTCCCGACGCCAGGGAGGAGTTGATCACTGTCCACGTCTCGCTTGGGGCGGAAGGAGCAATGATCCGCTCGATTTTAATTCCGGGGTTGGCCTTCTCGAACAATCCGATAACCTCGGTAATGGCTGAGGTATAGGGCGCGCCAGCTCCATCGATCTGCTGGAGTGTCACCACTTCGCCTTGTGCCGCGGGCGCGGTGGTCGGTGCCGGAGCGGTGGTCGGTGCTGCAGCCGCAGGGGCCGCAGTCGTCGGTGTCGGCGCAGGGGTGGATTGGGGCGCGCAGGCAGCTAATACGGCGCCAACTCCTGTCAGCGCGCCCATTTGTAGAAATTCGCGGCGGGAAATCTTGCGGCTGGACATGGTTCTTCCTCCTGGTAGTATTTACATGAGAATCCAAAATTTCCGTCCCAGAGCACGGAGCTCCGACGTGACTTCAGAGACGAGCCTTATACCGCGCATCCACAGATGCATATGCCACTGACGACTTAGAGATGACACTGGGTTGGCTGGCCGAGGTTTGCGAGCGCTGGCACGGGATAGTATAATGATCCGCAGTCGGGTCAATGCATTTCCTTCATACTATAGCACGAAAGGCCTGTCCGAGGGGCGAAATTTGGCCGGTTATGGGCCATTAAGGGGACATTCAGCGGACATGCAAAGGAATCCAGCGGATGTATCGCTGGTCAGCGAGTTGCGCAGAGCACTGCGCCATCTCTACGATCCGGTCGAATTGCGCAACAGCCTGCTCGTGGAGATGCTCGAGCTGGCCGGCCAGGAAAACCCGGTATTCGCGCTGCGACATATGCTGGTAACCGCCATCGAGGCGCTTAAACCTGATGCCAACACCCCTGCAGGGTCAACTGCCTGGAGAGCTTACCACATTCTATTCCAGCGTTATACGGAGCAGTTCACCCAGAAAGATGTCGCGACTGATCTCGCGATCAGTATTCGCCAGTTACGCCGGGAAGAGAACCGCGCTCTACAGCTCCTGGCCGACCATCTGCGGACCCATTATCGCCTTCACTCCGATGAGCGGATGTCAAATGCTGTGCTTTCTCGGTCTGACAGCCAGGCTGATGCGGCCGATCAGGGCCCAAGCAGCCGGGAGCAAGAGCTTGTATGGCTGCAAAAATCCAGCCCGAACGAAACAGTCGACTTTGGGCAAATGATTCAGACGGCGCTAAAGACAGCAGCGCCGATGATGCAAGCCCTGGGTGTGTCCGTTCAGTGCAGGATTGCAGAAGATCTGCCGCGTTTAGCCGTGCAACTGACTACTGTCCAGCAGGCGCTCCTCAACACGCTGATCGCCGCAGTGCGCAGTGTCCCGGCCGGCCGGGTTCAGGTTGAGGCCGAGGCCTGTGATGTAAACGTGTGCGTTGCCATCAGCCCGATCCGGCCTTACGCAACCGCTTCGTCTTTGGAAACGAACGGCATCGAAAGCCTGGAGATGGCAAGACAACTCGTCGGCCTTTCCGGGGGATCACTTGAAGTAGTTCTGGACCAGGACAAAGAACATCCCTTCGCTGCCAGGTTTGTGCTGCCTGCCGCAGAGCAGGTAATCGTGTTGGTTATTGACGACAATGTGGACACCTTGCGCCTGCTACAACGCTACCTAACAGGTACTCGCTATCGTTTCATAGGTGTTCCGGATCCCGATCAAGCGTTGACTCTGACGGAAAAGACACGACCTCACGTGATCCTTCTGGACATCATGCTGCCCAGGATCGATGGTTGGCAACTCCTGGGGCGCCTGCGCGAGCACCCCAAGACCCGGGACGTCCCCGTAATTATCTGCACCATCCTGCCCCAGGAGCAACTGGCGTTGGCCTTGGGCGCGGCGGCGTTTATCCGTAAACCGATCAGCCGCAGTGCCCTGCTGGCAGCGCTGGATCGTCAGGTTGGCCTGCCGTTGAAAGAATTCTGCTGAGGGCCTCGACACATGCCAGGACCTGCGGCACGGAGAGACCGCCTCCTCGCGTGGCTGCCAGGGCGTTGCTGACAATGGGATGGCCCGCCGGATCGCGCGCCGACGTCACGACGACCGGAACCTCACGCAACGCAGGGTCCTGGTTCTTCGCTTCGAGCAATTGGAAGCCGTCCATCTCAGGCATCACCAGGTCAAGCAGCACGACATCAGGGCGCTGCGTGCGGAGGATGTGTAGCGCTTGCCGGCCGTTCGTGGCCCTCAATACGCGATAATCGCGGCCCGATGAGGTCAGCATCCGCCTGAACAGGCGCAAGGCTTCGGGTTCATCGTCCACGATCAGCACCGTGTTACCCTGCAGCTTCAGCCGATCCAGCGCTGCCACGAGTTTCCCGCGCGAGATGGGCTTGATGAGATAATCCGAAACGCCAAGGCTACCGGCCGCTTCGTAGTATCCAGGAATGGAACAGACGATCGCCGGGACGCCGTACGGTAACACGGCGGAGCTGTTTATGTGTTGCAGCGCATTGCCGACTGCTGCGTCATTGACCAACAGCGCATATGCGGGCATCCGTGCCAACTCCTGAGCGGCCTGCTCAATGGTCTGGACCGTGACAGTCTCCAGATTTTCCTCGTAACGCGAAAGCAAGCGCTGCAGGGAGTTCCCCACTTCCAGGATGACAAAGCGCGGGCGCACAGGAATCACCGGGGCTCGCGACGAACGGGGCCGTTCCTCGTATTCTCCAAGAGAGTATGACCAGCGTGAGACGCTGCGTTCTGGGGGTATGAACGGGTCGATGGGCAGGCGGAAGAAGCAAGTTGTCCCGACCCCTTGCCTGGACTCCAACCACATCTTTCCCCCGTGCAGCTCGACGAAGCTTTTGCTGATACACAGGCCAAGGCCGCTCCCGCCGTGACGACGACGGATCGAACCGTCCAGTTGTTGAAATGGTTGGAACAGCTTATCCACATCTGTGGCCTCGATGCCCGGTCCCGTGTCGGCGACACTGACCACGACATCGCCGCCTTCCCGCCAGGTACGCACAACGACACCGCCAACCTCGGTGAAGCGCCCCGCATTGCTCAACAGGTTGAGCGCCACCTCGCGGATGCGCGTGCGGTCGCAGTAAACGAGCGGTAAGGCGTCCGGCAGTTCTGTCCGCAGGTATAAGCCCTTTGAGTTATAGAGCGGTCGCACGGCAACAGCAGCGGACTCGATCAACTCAGACAACGCCACGCGCTCCCGGGTGAGCGCCATCTGGTCGGCTTCTATCTGGCTGAGATCCAGCACGTCATCGATCAGGCTTGATAAATGCTGGCTGTTGCGGAGGATCACATCGAGATCGGCCAGCAAAGCCGGCGGGATGTTGCTGCCGTATGTTTCCGGCGCCTGCACGATCATCTGGCTGAATCCGATGATCATATTAAGCGGTGTACGCAACTCGTGGCTTACGTTCGCTACGAATTGCTCTTTGGCCTTGCGCGCCTCTTCGGCAGCTTCGCGCATGGCCTGCGCCAGGCGATTCAACCTCGTCAGTTGTACGTTGTTGTGGGCCAGATCTTCCAACGCCTGCTTGAGCTGCACCTGGTAATCGCGGGCCTGCTCAAGCAAATTGCGGCTCTGCTCGTAATTGGACCATGACCATTGCATCGTGGTGAGCAGAGGATGTGATGTCAACCAGACAACCCCGGCCGTGCCCCATATCTCGATCAGCGCGGCGATGATCAGTGAGTGATTCAGGGGAAACCCGAAAGCCGGCATACCCAACAACAGGGCGGTGGATGCGGCTGCTGTCGCAATACCACCTCCTGTGCTGATGAACAGCGTGGCAAGCCCAGTCGGCAGAGCAAACAGACAGATCGTGGCAGTCAACTGCCCCCATACAATCACGAGCAAGTTGATCAGCAGGCATCCGATCACAAGGGCCCACGCCGACGCCAGGTAGTTTATTCTGCGTAAACTCCCAACCCCGAGCGGCAAAAGAAATAACAGCGCGCCCGGCACGCCGCCTTGCAGTGGATCTTCGAAATGATTTGAACTTCCAAACAAGATCAAGCCAAGCACATACAACGCCGGCAGCGCGAACAAGATCGCGTCGTTCTGCAACTGCCGGAGCATCGCGCGTATCTCTGACGACCGTGCAAGGCGACCAGAGCTTTCGGAGGTTCCCATACGCAATCCCTCCCGGCCAACGTTTCGCGGCTCGGAGCTTCCAGAACTTGGTGGCCCGTTACGTCTCAATCTTATCAGATGCCGCCCGCTTTTCGCAATCCCGTGAGATGTTACCTTCAGTGCTATAATATCCGCCGCGCTCTACCCCACCGCTCAAAGGAGGAGCCATGCGTAGATTCGAGGGCAAACGGGTGATTGTTACCGGCGGCGCCAACGGGATCGGCAAGGCGACGGTAGCCCGCTTTGCGGCCGAAGGAGCCACCATCGTGCTCACCGACATACAGGCCGCGGCCGCCGAAGCCACGGTGCAGCAGATTGCCCGCGAGGCCGGAGCCGCCGTCTATCCCTTCGTCGCTGATGTCTCGGTCAAGGCCGACGACCTGGCTACCGTGCAGTTTGCGCTGGGTGAAATGGGCGGCATAGATGTCCTGGTCAACAACGCCGGCATCTACTACGAAGACCATTTCGAGGAGATCACCGAAGAACGCTGGGATGCCATCATGGCCGCTGACCTGAAAGGCACGTTCCTGATGACCCAGGCCGTCGTGCCATACTTCAAAGAGCAGCATGCGGGGGTCATCGTCAACATGGCCTCGACCAACGGGCTGGTGGGGGAGCTGTACTATTCGCACTACTGCGCCGCCAAGGGAGGCGTGGTGTTGTTGACAAAAGCCCTGGCGGTCGAGCTGGGGCCCTACAATATCCGCGTCAACTGCGTCTGCCCCGGTTACATCGTCACCGAAAACACCCTGGCCATGGACGGCGAGGAATTCGTCGCGAACTACGCTCGAAACAAGATTCCTCTGCGGCGCACCGGCAAACCGGAGGAAGTAGCCTCGGTAATCGCCTTCCTTGCCTCAGATGATGCTTCGTTTGTCCACGGCGATGCCGTTGTGATCGACGGCGGGCAGTTGGCAGAATAGATCCTTTGATATTCAGGAAAGACCCGCAATAGATAGGAGATAAGCGATGGAATTTTACAGCAAGACGATCGAGCGCGTCTATGAGCCTGACGTTTTGGTGTGCGGGCTGGGTCCGGCAGGTATCTCGGCCGCCGTGGCGGCAGCGCGCATGGGCGCGCTGACGATGGCTGTTGAGAGGTGCGCTTTTTCGGGCGGCAATTTTACAAACGCTAAAGTGGTTGGTATCATCGGCGCTGTCAATAGTCTCACCGGCGCTCTCGTCACGGGCGGCATCACATTCGAGATGCTCAAGCGGGCTGCGTACCGGAGGGAGGCTGACTATTCCCGCAAGCCGCTCTGCGAGTTGTTTGAGGAGAATCATGGCAACGCCGGTCAGGTATATCAGCCGAAAACCACCAGGAATCATGTTGAACAGGTTAACAGCGTGCGGCTGCTTTTCGATCCCGAGATATTCAAGCGTCAGGCTGACATGCTTCTAACTGAAAGCGGTGTGAAGCTCCTGTATCATACGGTGATTGCCGATACGGTCATGGCGGACGGACACATCAGTCAAGTCATCCTGGCCAACAAAGACGGGCTTTCATGTGTCAAGCCCAAGATGGTCATCGACTGCACCGGGGATGCGGATGTTGCCGCGATGTCCGGCGCGCCGTTCGAAAAGGTGGATGTGGCGCAGCCCGGCACATTGATGTTCACGGTCGGGGGTCTTGAATTCGACGACTTTCAGGCGTTTTACGACGCGTGCCGCGCGGCAATGGCGCGGGCGGCAGACTGTGGCGAGATCGGGATCTACACCGGTCCCAGTGTCGGCTGGGTGCGGCCGGGCATGATGAATTTCAACAACACGCGCCTTGTTTTCGACGCCACCTCCGCTGAGAGCGTCACTGAAGCTGAGATCCGTGGCCGTGAGGACGTGTTTCGATTTTTTGGGGTGTACAAAAAGCATATCGGCGCGTTTAAAAACGCGTATGTCCTCGACAGCGGCCCGTACCTCGGGACAAGAGAATCGCGGCGGATCATCGGCGAATATGTGCTGACGCTCGACGATATCGTTGAGGGCAGACGCTTCGATGACGCCATCGCGCTGGGCGGCGGCATCGTCGATTTCCACCGTTCGGACAAAAGCGGGCACAGCGCGCTGCAATTTGTTGCGCCGAATGACATCCCGTACCGGACGCTCCTGCCGCAGAAGGTAGATAATCTGCTTGTCGCCGGGCGCTGCCACTCTGTTACTCAAATGGGCGCTGCCGTTACCCGTATGGGCGTGACGGCCATGCTGATGGGCGAGGCGGCGGGCCGCGCGGCGGTGCTTGCGCTGAACGGCGGATGCGCACCGCGCGATGTGGACGTCAAACAGCTCCGGACGTTGTTGCTGAAAAACGGAGCCGTTCTGAACGATTGATCAAATGCTTGAAACAGCATCAATCAGTTGAAAGGCGGAGGGCAAAAATGCTTCAGTCTCCTAAAGAATTTTTCGGATTTCAACCAGGCAGCGACAAGAACATGATTCACTGGAGCGACCTGGTCCGGTACTATCAAATGCTCGCGCGGGAATCCGACCGTGTGCAATGTATCGAGATGGGGCCTACGACGCTCGGGAATCCGTTTTTGGAGGTCATCATCACTTCGCCCGCTACCATGGAAAGGCTTGAGACCTATCGAAAGCTCAGTATGCTGCTGTCCGATCCAAGGGGTGTGGATCAAGAGACCATTTCCCAGGCCTGCACTGACGGCAAAGCAGTCTGCGTGCAGATGATGAGTGCGCATGCCTCCGAAATCGGAGGCACACAGATGTCCCCGCTGCTCGCTTTCGATCTGGCTGCGGGAGACAGCGCTGAGATTCTGGACATCCTCGACAATGTCATCTTCATCCTTATCCCCTGCTTCAATCCGGACGGCGAGATCATGATCGCAGAGTGGTATGCCAAATACCGCAATACGGAACATGACGCCGTCGATTTCCCGCGGCTGTGGCACACCTATGCCGGCTATGGCAACTACGCCGATGTGATTTCTGAGAACTTTCGGGAATCACAATACCTCAATCAGATCCTGTTCCGCGAGTGGATGCCGCAGGTCTATGTCGATCATCACCAGATGCCGAGAAACTGGGCGCGGTTCTTTGTCCCACCATACAAAAACCCCACGCGGCCTCATTGCAGTCCAATTCTCTGGCGGGAGATCGCCTTCTATGGCGCGCACATGGCCTATCAGCTTGAGGAGGCGGGCGTGCGGGGCGTGATCAGCAACGCGTATTTCCCCACCTGGGCGGCGTCCGGCTATTTTACAATGGCCAACTGCCACAACATAGCCGGCATACTGACGGAATCGTCCTCGGCGCGCTTCGCATCGCCCTATTATGTCCACCCCGAAAGCCTGGCGGACGAGCCTCCAGGCATGTTTTATCCGAACCCGTGGCCGGGCGGCGAATGGCATCTCGCCGATATCGTCCGCCAGCAGTACATCGCGGCGCGTTCGCTCCTCAGCACTATGGCGGCAAACCGGGAGCGCATCCTGCGCAACATGGCCAACAAGGCGCTACGCCAGACGGAGTCGGGCGCACAGGACCCGACTCAGGCGTTTCTGATTCCGCCGGAGCAGCATGATACCGGCTGCGCCGAAAAAATGATCGGAATCCTGCAAAAGCAGGGTATTGAGTTGTATACAGCGGCGGAGCCGGTCAAGACTTCCCGGGGCGTTTATCCCGCCGGCACCGTCGTCGTGCCGCTTGCGCAGCCGAAATATGCCCTGATCATGGCGTTGCTCTCGCGCGTCGAGTATCCGCGCAACCGATACACGCTCCTGCCGAACGGCGCTGTCGAGGTCTATGAGATTATCAGCGAGAACATCGCCGAATACATGGGTGTGCGCGTCGCTGAGGCAGGCAAGGGGCTCACCTGTGCGCTGACGGAATACCGCGGCCTCGCCCGGCCGCAAAAGCCCGCAAATATGTATCCCGGCACTGAGAACGAGAGCTTCCGGCAGGCCAATGCGCTGCTTTCCGCGGGCAAGCCCGTGTATCGTGCACCGAACGGTGACTTCTATACAGCATCTCCGCCGACGGATGCCCCAAGGATCGCCTTTGCGCGTGCAGGCATCTATCAGACGACATGCGGCGTGGGACGGCTCGGCGGCGGTAATCCCGATGAGGGACAGACGCGCTTGTTGTTTGAGCAGTATGGTTTCCCGTATGAGACAGTAGGGCCAGCCGATGTCGCCTCAGGTAAGCTTGACCAGTTGGACGTGCTCATTTTTCCCGACAACCTGAAGGGTGACCTGAACGGGGAGAACGAATCCATCAAGGAGCTTTTGCCTGAGGATTGCGTCTGGCTGGGCGCAGCAGAGGAAGTGAGAATCCGTGCGTTCGTGCGCGATGGCGGGCGGCTGCTGGCCCTGGGCAAATCCTGCGACTACGCTATCGATACGCTGGGGTTGAAAATCAGAAACCGCACGGCCCATCTGACCAAAGCGCAGTTCAATACGCACGGCTCCATGCTGCGAGCCAAAACGGAAGCTACTCCGCTGACGCTCGGAATGCCCTCCGAGTGCCTTGTGTTCCACCTGGATGTCCCTGTTCTGGAAATCACCGAATATTTCAAGCCGTGGCTCTACCGTACGGACATGCGCTTCGTATCGGAGCATGTGCTGGAAAGTGGACTTTGTATCGGCGAGGAGTATGTGGCTGGCCAACCATGCCTCGTCACCGCGTCCTACGGCACGGGTGAAGCAGTGCTGTACGCCTTTGCGCCGCAGTTCCGCACGCAGACGGATGGCACGTTCAAGGTGCTGTTCAATGCGCTGTATAGGTGCTGTTTTGACAGGGGCAGCAAGCCCTGTTATACTCTGCAAACGACTGCGGTGTGACGTTTGCACGCCAAGCATTGCTTGAAAGCTGATCCGTATGAAAACTGAAATGAAGGCCCTGAAATCACCGACGATCCGGGACGTCGCGCAACTGGCCGGCGTGGCCGAGAGCACCGTCTCCAGGGTGTTGACCGGTGCCGAGACGTCAATCGTGATCAGCGACGACACGCGGCAGCGCGTGCTGCAGGCGGCCAGTGAGCTCGCTTACCGCGCTCACCCAGGCGCCAGGGCGCTGCGAGGCAAGGGCACCCATCTGATAGGCATCATCGTGCGCGAGTTCGATGACCCGTTCTTCTCCCAACTGATCGATGCCCTCGACAACGTGGCTCACGATGAGGGCTATGACCTGGTGCTGGGTTCTGCCAAGGGAGATCCCGAACGGGCCGTGGCCCTGAGCGAGATCCTGGATGTGCGCTATTGTGACGGCTTGTTGCTGTTAGGCGACCTCCGGGAAACCCCCGAGGATCACTCCTTCCTCAACACGCTCAGCAGACAGGTTCCGGTCATTTCCGTCTGCCGGGGAAACCGGCAATTGGTAGGCAATACTCCCTCCGTGACGATGGATAATCGCCTGGGTGCCCGGCTGGTGCTTGACTATCTCGCCGGGCTGGGGCATCGGGACATTGCGTTCATCGGATCCGGCCGGCTCGGCGATCTCAGCGAACGCGGCGAGGCGTATGACGAGTTCATGGTCGAACGATGCGGCGAAGTACCCTTCGGGTACTTCCAGCACGTCGAGAACTCGCTGGAAGGAGGCTATCAAGCCATGACGCGGCTCCTGGCACTGTCCCGGCCGCCGACCGCCGCCTTCGCAGCCGATGACATCATGGCGATCGGCGCGCTGAAAGCAGCCGCAACGCACGGGCTCATGGTGCCCCGCGATCTCTCCATCGCAGGGTTCGATGACATCAAGGTCGCCGGCTATCTGCATCCATCCCTGACCACGGTGCACCAACCGCATGAGGGAATGGCCCGCAAGACCATTGAGTTGCTGTTGGAAATGATCCGCGAGCGTGCGATCTCACAACCTCCACCTCACCTGACAATCGAGCCGACGCTAATCCAGCGCGACTCGTGTGCCTCTCCAAGGCTGACAGTTATCAGCCATTAATCGTATCCACTCCACAGGAGGAAGACATGTCTGAGAAGCTGGCAATCGACGGCGGGACCCCGGTTCTGAAACGGAGCGACTATGCCAACTGGCCGATCATTACCGGAGATGACCGCAGGTTCATTAACGAGGTGCTCGACAGTGGGATCGTCGCCGGCGGTACGGCGCCGCAGGTGGCAGCGCTTGAGAAGGAATGGGCGCAGTATACCGGTTCGAAGTACTGTCTCACGACCACCAGCGGCACGGCCGCGCTGCACATGTCATTGGCAGCGGCGGGTGTGGGGCCGGGTGATGAGATCATCACGTCTGCCTTCACCTTCCTCGCCTCCGCCTCCTGCGCGCTGCACCAGAATGCTGTCCCGCTGTTCGTGGACATTGACCCCCGCACCTACACCATGGACCCGAACAAGCTCGAAGCCGCCATCACCGAACGCACGAAGGCGATCATCCCGGTGCATATCCAGGGATTGCCTGCGGACATGGATCCGATCATGGCCATTGCCCGTAAGCACAACCTCTACATCATCGAGGACGCATGCCAGGCCCACGGTGCGCTCTACAAGGGGAAAATGGTTGGGACGATCGGCGATATCGGCACCTTCAGCCTGAACAACCTGAAGAACCTGTGCGGCGGCGAAGGGGGCTTGTTTATCACGGACGACGAGACGTTCCTGAGGAAGGGCTCGTTGATTCGTTGCTTCGGCGACGAAGTTGATGAGGTTTCACACCGGCGGGTGTATAATGCGTCCATCCTGGGCTATATGTATCGCAACCAGGAGCTACCGGCTGCGCTTGCTCGCGGACAACTGCTGCACCTTGACGAGCGCAACGCTGTGCGCATCGCGAACGCAGAATACCTCAGTGCGGAGTTGGGCAAAATCCCGGGCGTCATCCCGCCTTACTGCCCGCCTGGATACAAACACGTCTACTTTATGTACAACGTCCGCTTCGATCCGCAGGCGGCGGGCGTGGATTGCGAGCCGCGGCGGTTCAGGATCGCGGTCGAAAAGGCGCTTTACAAGGAAGGCGTGTTAGTCGGCCAGTGGCAGACCATGCCCGTGCCCGCGCAGGACATCTTCCAGAGCAAGCTGGGTTACGGCGCATCCAGCTATCCGTGGGCGGTCAACGAGGCCAAGGGCATCAAGTATGTCTACAATGTGGATGATTATCCGGTCGCGAAGATGCTTTGCGATACCTATACCGTCGTCCACGGGGTTCACGCCCCGAACGGCAAGGCGTTGATGGACAAGATCTTGGCGGCTTTCCACAAGGTCTTCGACAATCTGGATCAGGCTCTGGCGCACGCCGACGACGCGATCTATCCTGGAGCAGATGGCAAGCTGTACGGAACAGGGTGAGACGCAGAAGGATCTAACCAGTGAGATCTTGTACAGCCAGCACGAAATTCTCACGCAAAGACGCAGAGTCGCAAAGTGATTTCTTGGCGTCTTGGCGCCTTTGCGTGAGCCGTTCTCCGGCTCGTCCGGGTTAGGAGTCAGCGGTGAAAAGCAAAGGACTCTTTGGCAAGAAGTACCTGGACATCCAGGTACGCGAACAGGAAATCGCGCCGCCGGACGAAGACCATGTGATCGTCAAAGTCCACGCCTGCGGCGTATGCGGGACCGACATCAACTTCGTCAAGGACTGGCAGGACGATTCCATGCCGCTGGGGCACGAGATCGCGGCGGAGGTGCTTGAGGTCGGTAAGAACGTCACGACTGTAGCGCCGGGCGATCGGGTGATCGTCGAGGACGTGAGCATGTGCGGTGTCTGCGAGGACTGCAAGAGCGGGCACCCGGAGTTCTGCCGCAACCTGTTCAACATCGAAGGGCAGCCCGGCATGGGCCAATACATGTCGGTGCGCTACAATTCCCTGGTCAAGTTTGATGGGTTGGATTACGTTGCGGCGAGCCTCACCGAGCCGCTGGCCGTGTGCCTGACCGCCGTGCTCAATGCCGATATCCCCCTGGGCGGATCGGTGCTGGTGCTGGGGCCTGGGCCGCTCGGTTTGATGTCCGCCCGGCTGGCCAGGCTGCGGGGAGCCGGGTTCGTGGCGATCACGGGCCTGGCCGCCGACAACCCGCGTGAGAAGGCGCGGCTGGACGCAGCCGGGCAGTTGGGCTGCGACATGGTCATCGAGGTCGGCAAACAGGATGTCGAAGAAGAGATCAGGCGCAAGTTCCCGAAAGGCGTGGACCGGGTGATCGTCAGCTCGCCGCCCCGAAGCATGGTCGATGCGCTGAAGGTCATCCGCTACGGCGGGCTGATCACCTTCTTCGGGCTGCATTTCGGTGGCCAGAGCGAGATCGCCATCGATATCAATGACCTGATCTTCCGCAAGATCACCCTCGTGCCGACCTTTGCCGAGCCGGCGATCAACTTCCCGATCTCCAACCGGCTCCTGAAAGACGGCCTGGTAGATGCCTCGAAGATCGTGACCCACACGTTCGGATTCGAAGACGCCGCGTCCACCATCGCCGCCAACGCGAATGGTAGCGCGCCGATTATCAAGGCAGTGATGCTGCCAAATCGCTAATCGTCACCTTCAGTCAACCCAGATAGGCAAGGTCTCCTGACCGCAGCCGGTTGAGCCTCGGTCGGAGACCTCGCCCAACTAAGTTTGAATACACCCAACTTAGAAGCCTCTGCCGTCTTCAGCGTTGAACACGCAAGGAGCAGCAGGGGCTTCGTGTTTTCCGGCGCCGGGACTTATCAGATCACCCACGCGGCAGCGCGAACGGGCATTTTGTGCACATCGAGGTCATCATGAATCACAACCATAACAGGCGAGAGGAAAAAGAATTTACGCGAGGTCTGGAAGGAGTCGTCGCGGCTGAATCGAGCGTCTCGTTCGTGGATGGCATACACGGGCGGTTGCTCTATCAGGGCTACGATATTCACGATTTAGCAGAGAACGCGTCGTTCGAGGAGACGGTCTTCTTGCTCTGGCGCGGGCGGCTGCCCACGCGCACAGAGCAGGATACGTTTCGGTCGGAGCTGGTGGGTGAGATGCGGTTACCCAGCCAGGTGCTGGAAATGCTCAAGCTGACCCCGCCGAACAGCCACCCGATGGCCGTCCTCCGTACGGCCATCAGCATGTTGGCAAACTTCGACCCCGATGCCGAGAACACCTCGTCCGAAGCCAACTGGCGCAAGGCCAAGCGGCTGGTTGCGCAGGTGCCGACCATCATTGCCGATCTTCATCGCATCCGGTCAAGCCTCCCCGTGTTGTCGCCGGATCCGAAATTCGGCATCTCGGCGAATTTCCTCTATATGCTGCGCGGCACGCCGCCCAACGCCCTGGAACAGAGTGCGATGGAAGTGCTGATGGTGCTGCACGCCGACCACGAGTTGAACGCCAGCACTTTTGCGGCGCGCGTCATCACCAGCACCCTGGCCGACATGCACGGCGCGCTGGCGGGCGCCGTCGCCGCGCTCAAGGGCCCCCTCCACGGCGGCGCGAACCAACGTGTGATGGAGATGATCCTCGACATCCCCGGCGTGGACACGGTGCAGGATTACATCGCGGGGATGCTGCAAAACAAGAAACGGATCATGGGGTTCGGCCATCGCGTTTACCGCACCGAGGATCCACGCGCGCAACACTTGCGGAAGTACTCCGAGCTGCTGTGCGAGGCGCGCAATCAGCGGCACCTGTATGAGATCTCCCGGCGTATCGAGCAGACCGTGCTCGATGCCAAGGGCATCTATCCCAACGTGGATTTCTACTCGGCCACCGTACAGCACGCCATGGGCATCCCGCCGGAGTATTTCACGGCGGTCTTCGCCGCTGCGCGCACGTCCGGCTGGATCGCGCACATCCTGGAGCAATACGCCGATAACCGTCTGATCCGGCCCACGTCGGTCTACATCGGCGAGATGGGCCTCCCGTTCGTGCCGGTTGATCAGCGAAAAACGTAAATAGTGGGGAGCGGGGGATCATTTAAAGGGGTGTTTTGGCCGCCTTCGGCGGCCAAAACACCCCTTTATTAATGCATCTCGGCCGATGTCGTGCCGATGCCGTGACGGTAGAAATTGAACTGCACGTTGGGATGGTCGGCCAGCAGCGACATCGGGACCGCCGAATCGGGTATCTTCTTGGAGATCATCAGCGTCGTCAGGCGCATGCCGAACGGGTTGTCGTGGTTGCCCGCCTGCCAGATGGAAACCTTCTCGGCTTTCCACGTCTCGGCCGGGCCAACGCTCAGTGCCTGGCTTGGCACCATCTGCACCACGCCGCCGCCGGAGGTGCGGGCGTTCTGGATCAGCGTCATGGGGTGCAGCTCGACGATCCGGGTTTCCAGCTTGCGGTATTCTTCCGGCGGCGGAGGCGCATCGCGGTAGGCGCCGGTGCGTCGCGGCGGATCGTTGAAGGCCCAATGCTTCACCTCGCCCTGCCCGCCCTGCATCACCAGGCAGCGCGCGCGGTTCCAGCTCTCCTTGTACGCCGTCAAATCCGCCGCCGGGAAATGCAGGTTTCCCTCCGGCATACGCAATTCGGGGCGGATGCGATTGAAGCACAACTCCATGTCGGCCCGCTTGAAGCTGAGCGGATGCTCGACCGGCGCCTCGCGGCCATCCACCACCCACTCATCCATCCCCCAAAAGTGGGCGTGACGCAGGTTGATCTCGAGCTCGTTGACCAGCCGGGCCACCAGGGGAAGCTGCTCCGTCGGCCCGATCGGCCCGCAAATGCCGGCCGGCGATTCCTCGGTCGCCTGGCGCCAGGCGGTGATGTACTCCAACGCCTCGGCCAGGTAGAAATCCTCCAGGGTGTCGTAGAACACCACCTTGAAGCCCGGCCGCGCAAGGCCCAGGAGATCGTCCGCGCTGAGGCGGGCGGCATCGTCGAGGATTTCTCTGTCCAATGTGGTGTAATCCCACCACTCAGGAGCTACTTTGCTCAAAGGTCGCATACGGTTCCTCCGCTAAGAGATCTGTGTCTGATAGCCCGATTCTACCCTGCCCTACCGCCATTTTCAAAATAAGCAGGAGCGCACGGCTTGCGGTACAGAGTTTTGTAGCGGCCCGGGGAATTTGGACCACGAAGTCGCGAAGGCAGCGAAGCACGAAGCGCCCGTAGCGTGTGCCACTCCCGGTGTGGGGCGGCCGTGTGCCACGGTCAGGGTGGTCACGCCAGGCTGGTTGGCGCGCGGGCGGCGGCCTTCGTGGGCTTCGCGCTCACATGCGGTGCAGTTTCCCGTCGTGCCTTCGTGCCGTTTCGCGTCTTCGTGGTCCAAACACCTTCAGCGCAAAACCTTGAACCGCATCGGGCGCTCCTGTGCTTTTGCCCTTGTGTGGTAGAATATGCTGTCCGATTCTCCATGCCAGGCGACACATCCGGTTCTGCGAATAAAAATGGTTCACCACCAAGACGCAAAGACACTAAGGGCACAAGGAATTGGAAGGGCTTTGTGTTCTTCGTGCCTTGGAGCCTTTGTGGTGAGCGGGCGATTTTCCTATCAACCTTGAACGATGGAGCAAACCTGTTGATCAATACGAAACCTTCCGCCCTCCGTACCCGGCGAAGCCGGGCATGGGTGCTACTCGCCATTGGGGTCGGCACGTTCATGTCGGCACTGGATGGATCGGTAGTCAATACGACGTTGCCGGTGATCCGCACCGCGCTCAACAGCGACGTGGCGACAGTGGAATGGGTCGTCACAGTTTATCTCCTGGTGGTCAGTGGATTATTGCTCAGCTTCGGACGCCTGGGCGATCTGCGCGGCCACAAGCGTTTGTACGCGGCCGGGTTCGTCATCTTCGTGCTGGGTTCCGCGCTTGCCGGATGGGCGCCGACCGTCGGGGCGCTGATCGGCTTCCGCGCGGCCCAGGCGGTGGGCGCGGCGATGCTGTTCGCGAATTCGCCCGCCATCCTGACCAAGAACTTTCCAGCCTCTGAACGTGGTCGGGCGCTGGGCCTGCAGGCCACGATGACCTACCTTGGCCTGACGACCGGCCCGGCGTTGGGCGGCTGGCTGGCCGGGTGGCTGGGCTGGCGCTCGATCTTCTACATCAACGTGCCTGTCGGGTTGCTGGCCCTCGTGCTGAGCCTGCACTTTATCCCCACCGACGCCGGCGCGAACCATGCGGATCGTTTCGACCTTCTCGGCGCGGTGATCTTCGTGGTCGGGCTGATAGCCCTGATGCTGGGACTGAACCAGGGTCATGCCTGGGGGTGGACCTCCCCATCCATCCTGGGGCTGCTGCTGGGAGCCGCGGTGATGCTGGTGATCTTCGTGCACATCGAACAGCGTGCGGCATCACCGATGCTCGACCTGACGCTATTCCGCCAGCGGATCTTCTCCGCGGCCACGGCCAGCGCGGTGATGAATTACATCTGCCTCTACAGTATCACCTTCCTGCTGCCCTTTTATCTGATCCAGGGCCGCGGCCTCTCTACGGCAGAGACCGGCCTGATCCTGACGGCGCAGCCACTGGTCATGGCGGTCGTCGCGCCATTAAGCGGTGCGCTGTCGGATCGCATCGGATCGCGGCTCTTGAGCACCCTGGGGATGGCCATCCTGGCGGGCGGCCTGCTGCTCCTGTCCACTCTAAGCGCCAGCTCCTCCTTCGGGCAGGTCGCGGCGTGGCTGGCGGTGGCGGGGCTCGGCACGGGCATCTTCATCTCACCAAATACCAGCGCGTTGCTGGGCGCCGCGCCGGCCGGACGCCAGGGGATTGCCTCGGGCATCCTGGCGACGGCGCGCAATGTCGGCATGGTGCTGGGCGTAGGTCTCGCGGGTGCAGTTTTCACTTCGGTTCTGGCGAGCAGTGGCGCACTGATGAACTCCGCGGGCAACGGAGCAGTCGTCGCGGCCACACGTGCCAGCTTCCTGGCGGCGTTGGCTTTTGCGATCATCGGAGCACTGGTGTCAGCCACGCGCGGCCAGCCGCATCGGACGGCATAAGACAATAGCTTTTCTACAACTTGCCACTTTCAACACAAACGAGTAAAATACCTTTAGGCCAGCCGATGTTGTCGTAGTTATGGGGGTCTTCTGTTTCAGCGACGTTGAAAACCAGTCAATGATGAAAGGAGCGGATTCCGATGGCATTTGAACTTCCTTCCCTGCCGTATGCCGACACTGCACTAGAACCGTACTACAGCGCTCGCACCTTCAGCTTCCATCATGGCAAACACCACAAGGCTTACGTCGACAACTTGAACAAGCTTTTGCCCGGTTCGGCTTTCGAGAACAGCAGCCTTGAGGAAATCATCGTAGCAACCGCCGGCGACACGACGAAGGTTGGCTTCTTCAACAACGCCGCGCAGGTCTGGAATCACACATTCTTCTGGAACTGCATGAAACCCGGCGGCGGCGGTACACCGACCGGTGAGTTGTCCAAGAAGATTAATGCCGCGTTCGGCAGCTATGCGGAATTTGCCGCGCAGTTCAAAGCCTCGGCAGTGAGCCGCTTTGGCAGTGGCTGGGCATGGCTGGTGTCGGATGGCGGCGTGCTGAAGATCATGAGCACGCCGAACGCCGAGACCCCCATGACCGGTGGCAAGATCGCCCTCCTCACCGTGGACGTGTGGGAGCACGCGTACTACCTGGATTATCAGAATCGCCGCCCGGACTTCGTGCAGACGTTCCTGGACCATCTCGTCAACTGGGATTTCGTGGCTCAGAGCCTGGCAGGCGCCAAGTAACCACGCGTATGCCTCTCGATTGGACTCCGTCGCCATAAGATGGTCTGGATCGGGGTGGGCAGAAGTTGCTCACCCCTTTTTGCCAGGCTGAAGGCCATGTCCGAAGCAATCATCCCGGAAAAATCTGTCGGTCAGTCGCAACGCATCCTCGTCGTTGATGACGACCCGGCCATCCTGCGGTTGGTCAAAGATAAGCTCGAACATGCGGGCTACGAAGCATTCACTGCCTCATCGGGTAATGAGGCAATGGATGTAATTGGCCGGCATGGTATGCCTCACCTGGCCATCGTCGATATCAACATGCCCGGTATGAATGGCTTTGAGTTCTGCGAAGCCGTTCAGCAGTATAGTGACCTGCCCGTGATCATGTTGAGTGCCCAGGACGAGGAAGAGACGATCATCAAGGGCATCACCCGCTTCGCCGAAGACTATGTGACCAAACCTTTCAGCCCCCGGGAGCTCGTCGCGCGCGTCGCGCGCGTGCTCCGCCGGCTCGGCGATTTCGCGTACACGCTCGACGTGGTGACAAAGGTAGACGATCGCCTGGCAGTAGATTTCCCTCATCAGCGTGCGATCATCCAGGGGCAGCCCGTGCAGCTCACGCCGACCGAAACCAAGCTACTGTACTTACTCATGCGCAACGCCGGCCATATCATCACTACGGATTTTCTGCTGCGCCGCCTAAGGCCCATGGACGAGGTATTCGAGGACACGTTGCGCGTCCATGTCCATCGACTGCGCCAGAAAATTGAGCCAATCCCCACACGCCCCCTCTACATCTGCACCGAACGCGGCATCGGTTACAGCTTCCCGGCGAAGTTGGGCCGGTCCAAAGCTTAGTAATGTAGATCGTAATACTCCTGCTATACTATTTGGGTCTCGAAGAGAACATGATGGCTGACCTATGGCCGTCAGCACAGAGGGCAGCCGTGAGTGCGCGCGCCGGCCTTTGCCCTGACATTGAGGTGTTTGTCTGTGATCACGGTCAGTAAGAAGGTCTGCCTCTTGGGTGACTTTGCGGTTGGCAAAACCAGCCTCGTGCGCCGTTTCGTCTACAACATCTTCGAGGATAAGTGCCTCAGTACGATGGGTGTTAAAGTCAGCCGCCGGGTTATCGCTGTACCCGCCGCGGACGAGATGGTCGAGTTGGCGATCATGCTTTGGGACCTGGCTGACAGTGAGGAATTCGACGGTGTGCGCATCAGCTATCTGCGCGGGGCGGCGGGAGCACTGGCAGTTTGCGACATGAACCGTCCGACCACGGTCGATAGCTTGCGGTCCTACGCTCTCGAATTGCGCGCCGTCAACCCTCACGTGCACCTCGTTGTGGCCGCCAACAAGGCCGACCTCTTGGGAAAAGTAAAACCGAATGAAGAGCAGATCCGAACGGTGGCCGCGGAGCTGCGAGCGCCTTATTTCGTCACCAGTGCCAAGACCGGCGAACACGTCGAGGATGCCTTTCGCCAACTCGGTCGTTTGCTGATCTGGGAGTGATTCATTTGGTTCAAGACGTAACCGAGACGGGCTGCCTGAAGCAAGAACTGGAACAGCAGCGCAACGCGCTGTGCCTCGCCCACGATCTGCTTGCCCAACAAAACCTGCAACTGGCAGCCGCCAACACCGAACTGCAACGGCTGGATGAAGTAAAATCCGCGTTCGTGTCGATCGCGGCCCATGAGTTGCGCTCACCTCTCACATCGATCCTGGGCTATCTGGAACTGCTGCTCGGCGGTGATGCGGGCGATCTGAATCTACAGCAAAAAGACTATTTGCGTGTTATCGAATACAGCGCACAACGCCTGGTGCAAACTTCCAACGACCTGCTTGACGTGACGCGCATTGAAGCCGGTCGGCTGGAGATGGTCTTACAGCCAACGGATCTGGTCGCGGTGGCCGAGCTCGCAGTCAGACAACTTCTGCCGCAGCTTAAAGCCAAGTCACAACAACTCACCTTACACGCGCCGGCGCGCCTGCCTCTGGCCTTGTGCGATGCCGATCGCGCCAGGCAGATTATCGGTATTTTGCTTGGGAACGCCAACCAGTATTCACCGCCGGGCACTGCGATCGTGCTCAGCCTCTGTGAGGCGGATGCCGCTGGTTTCCTGCAGATCACCGTCTCCGATCAGGGGATCGGTATCGCTCCCGAGGAACGAGCGAGCCTTTTCCGGCCATTTTTCCGAGCCAGCAGCGCGACGCAACCGGGCGCCAGCGGCTCTGGTGCCGGCCTTGGCCTCTACATTGCCCGTTCGTTGGTTGACTTGCATGGAGGCCGCATCTGGTTCGACAGCGTGCCTGGCAAGGGGACGACCTTCTACGTTACACTCCCGAGCGCAGATAACCAATAGGCGCTCAATAGCCTTCTCGCAACCCTTTTCCGCGCTCGCAGTTATTCTCCGCCCCGCAACTTCCCCAAACACGTGCCGGTAACAGATCATCGTAATGTGAATCGTAATGCTCTTGTTTTAGACTGAAGATAGTTTTGGACAGTTGATCTACGCGGAGGAAAGCATGACTGTTATCATCCACAGGCTCTACGGCATCGAACCCCGCCTTGAGAAAATCCTGAAGGCGCACGGCATCAAGGACAGCGAGGATTTGCTGATGGCTTGTCGCACACCACGGGAAATCGCCGATCTGGCACAGTTCGCGGAGATCGAAGTTGCCATGGTCACCCGATTACTTCATCGGGCCGAGTTGGCGCGCATCCGCGGGATCGGCGAGACGTATACGAAGCTGCTGGAAGAAGCCGGCGTGTCTACGACCAAAGAATTGGCTGCCAGCAGCCCGGAGGATTTGAGGGCCAGGCTGTCGCGCATCAATGCTGACAAAAAGCTCGTCGGGCGCGTGCCCGCCCTCGCTATGGTAAACGGCTGGGTGCGCAAGGCACAACACCTACCGAACACATTCGAATGAACCTGCCCCGTCGCTCAGCAAGATCAGAGTGGCGAACCGCCAATCGAATGAAAAAATCAACAAGGTGAACTCATGGCTCAACCGACGGATATTGCCCGCTACAAAGAGAACCTCAGGGCCGAACGCGAGGCCGTTGCCTTGTATGAACGGCTGGCAGCCACAGAGAAAAACCCTGATCTGGTTACCGTCTATCACAAGCTGATAGAAACCGAGCGCCACCACGTCACATTTTGGGAGGAGAAGCTGCGCGCCGCGGGAGCAGCCGTACCGGACTTCAAGCCAAGCTGGCGAACGCGCACGTTGGGTTGGCTGGCGGTCCGTCTCGGCACCGGCGCGGTCTTGCCGACCGTCGCGGCGATAGAGCAAGGGGCAGGCTCCGAATACGATGGTCAACCCGAACCTGAAGCCGCGGAAATGTCGGCGCATGAGCGATCACACGCCCGGGTTTTCGGCTACCTGGCGCGCACGTCGAGAGGCCTGGAGGGCAGCGCGGTGGCCCGTTTCGAGGGACGTCATCGGTCTACCGGCGGCAATGCCCTGCGTGCGGCGGTTCTAGGCGCCAACGACGGCTTGATCTCCGTCTTCAGCCTGTTGATGGGGGTGGCCGGCGCTGGGGTCGGCTCTCGTGAAATCCTGTTGACGGGAGCGGCCGGCCTGCTAGCCGGGTCGCTCTCGATGGCCTTGGGCGAATGGCTCTCAGTCCAGAGCTCCCGGGAGCTCTATGGTCAGCAGTTGAAAATCGAACAACTCGAACTCATGCAGATTCCGGACGAGGAAAAAGAGGAGCTGGCGCTGATTTACGAGGCAAAAGGCATCACCCCGAAGGCCGCACACGAAATGGCCGACCGGCTCCTGTCCGATCAGACGACGGCGCTGGATACTCTGGCGCGGGAAGAATTGGGGATCGATCCCGAGGAACTTGGGGGCTCGGCCTGGGTCGCCGCGATCATGTCGTTCTGCTTCTTCGCCATCGGCGCGCTGTTCCCTGTATTGCCCTACGTCTTTCTGACGGGCACAACGGGGGTTATCGCCAGCGCCGCCTTGAGCGCCGTGGGCCTTTTCGCGGTCGGTGCAGCTATCACGCTGATGACCGGCTTGAATCCCATCCTTGCCGGTCTGCGCCAGGTCGGCATCGGCCTGGCGGCCGCGGCGGTGACCTTCGGCCTGGGACGATTGATCGGCGTCAACGTGGCCTGATGAAGATACAGGCGAGAAATCGGAGCTGGAGGCGCGTCCGATTTTTCAGTTTCCAGCTTCTTAGCGGGTCGCCAACAAATACACCGCCCCTTCCGCACCCGCCATCGTGCCGTGCACGACACCTTGCGGCACTTCGACGCGGTCGCCGGGCGCCAGCTCAAGCATGCGTTTTTCGGTCGGCAAGATCACAGTCAGGCTGCCGGACACCAACCACAACAACTCCGGGTAGATGTGCGCGTGCGGTGGATAGCCGGTAGCCGGCTCGTTGGCCCACCGCACCACCCCGTAGCCGCCTTCCGCCAACCGGGCACGCAGCGTCTCCTCATCGAGGTGCCCATGCTCCTCCCACAGCGTCACGCGCACATGCGGCCTGGAGAATTTGGGAAAGCTCAACACCTTCGGTTCTCCGTTTGAGGAAACATCCCTCACGTCTCGCGATTTGTTGTCTGCCATGCGCTCTTTCCCCGGCAATAGATACTGCTATTCGGTCTCCGCAAGCACCAGCCCCATCTGCGGCGTGGCGTAACCGCCCAGGGCCATGACCCGCGCGGCGAATGCCGGATCACGGATGATCTCCAGGAGCGGCGCCATGATCTGGCTTCTGTAAAACGTTGCCGGGATCACCAGGTCGTAGCGTTCGTGGTCCAACGACACGAAATCCAGGTCAAGCGCGCGAGCGGCCGCGAGGATGCCCATGCCGCAGTCCGCCGCACCCGAAGCGACCGCCGCGGCTACGGCCAGGTGGGTGTACTCCTGGCGCTCATAGCCCGGAATCGAGCCCGGCGCGATCCCTGCCTGCCGCAACCGAAAATCCAGCAGCACGCGCGTGCCTGCGCCGCGCTGGCGATTGATGAAGACCAGATCGCCGCGGGCCAGGTCGGCCAGGCTCTTAATCGCCTTCGGGTTGCCTTTCGGCACGATCAGGCCCTGTTCGCGTTGCACGAAACCCAGCACGACCACCGGCACTCCCGGCAGCAGCCGCCGGATGTAGGTCACGTTATACTCGCCCGTTTCCTCATCCAGCAAGTGCGAGCCGGCGAAATGCGCCTCGCCCCGGGCCAGCGCCAACAGGCCGCCCAGGCTGCCCACGTTGGCCGATGACAGGCGTCGCCCCGGGTAGCGCCGCCCCAGCTCATCGGCCAGCAGGTCGAGCGTCAGATCGTGGCTGCCGATCGCAACCAGGGTGCGCCGCAGCGATTCGGGCGAGCGAAACAGGCTGACGGTGACCGTGGCGCCCGGCTCAAAGCCCTGCTCGCCGCGCGGGATGTGCACGATCCCGTCGGCACGGACCAGCGACATCAGCACGCCTGATCCGCTGGGTAACGGCGTCGCCACCACGCGCTCACCCACCTGCCCGACGGTGACCCGCAGAAACTCCTCATCGCCTTCGGGGCTCACGATTTTGCGCGTCATGATTGCTTCGACGGTGGGCCGCGGCTCGACCGGCTGCCCGAGCCAGCGCTCGAGCGTCGGCTTCACCAGCAGCTCGCACGTCACCGCGGCCGAGACGGGATAGCCGGGCAGGCCGATGATGGGAACGACGCGAGGCGAACGGATCAAGCCCAGAATGACCGGATGCCCCGGCCGGACGGCGATGCCGTGCACGAGAAGTTGCCCCAGTTCGGCCACGATGCGCGCCGTGAAATCCTCTGAACCTGCCGAGGAGCCGGCGTTGACGATCACCAGATCGTGATCGCGGGCAGCTTCCATGATGCGATCGCGGATCGCGTCATAATCATCGGCCAGCGGAGGCAGGCGGGTCGGCTCGCCACCCCATTCCTGTACCATCGCGCCAAGCACCAGTGAGTTATACTCGATGATGTCGCCCGGATGCAGCGGATCACCGGGCGCCACCAGCTCAGTTCCGGTCGGCTGGATGGCCACGCGCGGCTTGCGGCGGACGCTGAGCCAGGCGTGCCCCGAGCCCGCGGCCGCGCCGATATCCTGCGGCCGCAGCCAATGGTTGGCGGGAAGGATTAGCTCGGTCGCGACCATGTCCTCCCCCATCGGCCGCACGTGCTGCCAGGGCGGCACCGCGGTGAGGATTTCGATGGTCGCCCGCTGCTGGCTGATCGCCGATGGTCCTGCCGCAGCGTCGGTCGCCGGTCGCCGGCTATCGTGCAACTGGACATCTTCCACCATGATCACCGCGTTGGTGCCGGGCGGGAGAGGATCGCCGGTGTCCACGTAGAACGCCTGCTGGCCCACAGCCAGATACAGGGGATGCGTCTCGCTGGCCCCGCGCGTGTCCTCGGCGCGCACCGCGTAACCGTCCATCGCGGATGCATGATAGTGGGGCGACGAAATCCGCGCCCACACCGGCTCGGCGGTGATGCGCCCGGCAGCCTCAGCCAACGCCACCGGTTCGCCGGGCAAAGGATCGGCCAGGCTGGCCTCGCTCAGCGCTGCCCACCAACGAGCCAACGCCTCAGCCAGTGGAATGTCTTCGAGATAGGGTGAATGGGTATGTTGAATCATGCCAGTTCCCACGAAAAGCGTTTCTTTTGCTGCGTAGTATAGCACATCGAACCGGTGGATGGCGATTTAACACAAAGAAGGCAGGCATTGGGTGGGGTTCAAGGTTTTGCAACGCTGCGGGCACATCATGCATGTGTGGAGCATGCCACTGGTCATTCTAAGCGAGTGTTCCCCAAGTCTCCCAGGACGGCGAATATCCAGCGAAGCATCCGTTTCTCGCCGTTGGCACGTGACGGATGCTTCACTGGCGACTCGCCGCAACGCACCTTGAGTCGGCAACCCGCTCACGCTCTGCGTGACACTACAAGGCGATTTGTGCAAAACTCTGCACCGCACCCGTAGGCATTTTCTAGTGTGCAAAACTGGCCAGGTTATGATACACTATGGCCGGTGTAGCCAATGCCGGTGCTGTCCGGTTGTATTATCCCCAGTTGATCAAAAAGGCGGTCCTCATGCGCAAATACCGCACCGTGCAAGTAGTAGCAATGCTGATCTTCATTGCTGCCGTGGTGTGTCTGGTGCTGGGCTTGATCAGCACAAGCTACATCGCACGCATCGGCCTCGGAGCAGGTTGGAGTTCCGGCTGGCGGGGTTGGCTGACCATCCCGGCGCTGATCGGTACTTTGCTTGGCTTTGCCAGCCTGACGGTGTTCGGGGCGTTATTATTCTTACTTGCCAGAATCGAGACCAACCTGTCGATCGCCCGGCGTTCCATTGCCGGCAAGGCTCAGACGGTACCATCGCCGGCCGCCGGCGTGGGTGTTACCCTGCCTGTGGCCGTCGATGTGATCGAATCTGAAATCAAGGTTGAGGAGCCGGTCATCGAGGCCGAGCTGCCCGCCCTTGAGGCCATCGTGGCCGAGGTCACTCCCGTGGCTGCCGAGAGCGAGGCCCAGGCAGCGGAAGTTGCGGTCCCTGAGGTGATCGCTCCGCCTCCCGAAGTAGAAGCACCCTCGGCCGAAGTCGCGGTGCCTGAGATGGCTGCTCCGGCAGCCGAGGCGCCTGCCGTTGAAATTGCAGCGCCGGAGACCGCTGTTCCCGCTCCTGAGATGGAAGTACCGGAGATCGCGATCGTGGCGCCGGAAATCGCCGCCCCTGCCCCAGAAGTGGAAGCGCCCC
>Ga0172368_10000213_pt1 | contig 80969 bp, 67 predicted proteins | sample Lak11m_FD_114540 | JGI IMG/M metagenome (GOLD analysis project Ga0172368, IMG submission 114540) | Freshwater microbial communities from Kabuno Bay, South-Kivu, Congo - kab_022012_11m | ecosystem: Environmental > Aquatic > Freshwater > Lake | place: Democratic Republic of the Congo: South-Kivu...
CACCTCCTGCTCGATAGGATAACGCCTATGTCTCAGCATATCAACACCCCACGGGCATGACTTTTTGCAACGTCGCGTAGGGGTACGAGATCACGCGATGTTACACCCCTTCACCGTGTCACCCCCCAGCGGCGCAGCAGATCCACGAACCATGCAACGGGATCGAACGCGGGCGCGGCCTTGAGCGCGCGCAGCGTCACCGCGGTGGCCGTCACGTTGTCACCCACCGCCCAGTCCGACAGCGCCGAGAGGCTGTTGCGCGTGACAGTCTGGCCGGGGCCATCGAAGCTGCTGGCCGCGCAATCCCAGCCGCTGCCAGTGTAATGACAGAGCTTGTCACCGGCATCCGGGGTGAAGCTTGTGGGCAGCGTCAGGTTGAGCAAGTAATCCTGGGTGGCAGGCGTCGTTGCATCACCCTGCAGACCATGGATCGTCCAGTACTTGCCAGTTTGGATGCCGGTTGTGGCATGTGGGTGATTGCCGCTGACTTCCTCCACAGAGAGACACGCCAGATTCGTGCCGGTGCTGGTCACGTCAATCACCACGCCGGACTGGCTGCTGAATGTATATCTCCCTACCCCACCGCATTGCACTTCGCAGCCCTTCCCGCCGTCGGTGATCGTCCAGCCATGCACGCTGGTCATGTGGTCGCGGGCCGCTTGCCCGATGCAGTAGGTGCTGGCGCCGCCGCTGAAGCGGACGCCGCTTTGCAACGCTTGCGCACCCCAGCCGATGAGGAGGGCGTCGTAGTTGGCGGTAGAAAGAGTCACGCCGCTGAACATTGAGGCGGCGTTTGCCAGAGCGGTGACATTCCAGTTGCCGATGTTCTGGTTGAAGGCGCCGGCGCCGGCGAACATTTGGGTCATGTTGGTGACGTTGGCTGTGTTCCAGTTACTGATGTCCTGGTTGAAGGCGCTGGCCTTGTAGAACATGACGGACATATTGGTGACGTTGCCGGTGTCCCAGCCGCCGATGTTCTGGTTGAAGGCGCCGGCATTATAGAACATGCCGTTCATATTGGTGACGTTGGCAGTGTTCCAGTTGCCGATGTCCTGATTGAAGGCGTAGGCGCTGGCGAACATTTGGTACATGTCGGTGACGGCGGCCGTGTTCCAGTTGCCGATGTCCTGGTTGAAGGCGCTGGCGCCGGCAAACATGTAATACATAGTGGTGACGTTGCCGGTGTTCCAGCCGCCGATGTCCTGGTTGAAGGCGCTGGCCATATAGAACATGGCGCTCATATCGGTGACGTTGGCCGTGTTCCAGTTGCCGATGTCCTGGTTGAAGGCGCTGACCCCCCTGAACATGCAGCTCATAGTGGTGACTTTGCCGGTGTCCCAGCCGCCGATATCCTGATTGAAGGCACCGGCCTGGTCGAACATGGCGCCCATATCGGTGACGTTGGCCGTGCTCCAGTTGCCGATGTCCTGGTTGAAGGCGCTGACAGAGCAGAACATGTTGCTCATATTGGTGACGCTGGCAGTGTTCCAGCCGCCGATGTTCTGGTTGAAGGCGATGTCGTTGTAGAACATGGAGCTCATATCGGTGACGTCGCTGGTGTTCCAGTTGCCGATGTTTTGGTTGAAGGCGTAGGCTTTGTAGAACATGGAGCTCATATTGGTGACGTTGCTGGTGTCCCAGTTGTCGATGTTCTGGTTGAAGGCGCTGGCATTGTAGAACATGCTGTTCATATCGGTGACACTTCCGGTATCCCAGCCGCCGATGTTCTGGTTGAAGACGCTGGCGCCGGCGAACATGTAGCTCATATCAGTGACGCCGGATAGATCGGGCACATCGGTGGCCGGCACGGTCAGGTTCGAGCAACCATGGAAAGCGTGCGCCATCGAAGCCCACTTGCCTGTGCCCCACTGCTCGACTCTCAGCAGCTTTTTTCCTTCGCCGCTGTTGTCCTTGATGCGGATGGTGTAGGTGCCGGGGGGGAGGGGGTCATAATCGCAGGTAACGTCGCCGGTAGCTCCTGTCACCTCGTTCGTGCCGTCGTTGGAGCAATCCACGTTGTAATTATATCCGCTTCCAGTCGTAAGAATGGCGAAGGTGGTGGAAGGGCCGAAGACGTCTGTCTTCACGGTGATGACGAAGTCATCGGCATCTGCCGCCGGAGCGGCATGGAGTGAGGCCTCTGCGGCCATGGGTTGGCTTCCGCTCTGGGCGCGAACCGCGGCGACGAGCAGCCAGACCAGGAGCAGGGCAAGGAACAACACGATGCGTAAGAAAGGTTTCATCATGACCTCCTTTCAGTTCGCATGGCCCCATCCCCTGGCCCTTCTCCGCGCAGCGGGGAAGGGGAGATTCTTATATTGGGGTGTTTTGGCCGCCGAAGGCGGCCAAAACACCCTTCAAGAAGGATACTCCGCCCCCGAAAATGGGGGCGGAGTCAAGGGTGGGGGCGTCTCTCAGCATCTTACATGGCCGAGCACAGTCGTTTCCCGCCAAAAGCGGAAGAGCCAGGGGGTAGGGCAGGCCAGCGCAGCCCCCAAAACCTGCCCTTGAGCTGCTACTTCTCGCTTGGCCCGATGAGGTAGCGATAGATGAGCCCGCCCAACAGGGCGCCGACAATCGGGGCCACCCAGAAGAGCCACAGTTGCCCCAAAGCCCAGCCGCCCGCAAACAGTGCCACCCCGGTGCTGCGGGCGGGGTTGACCGACGTGTTGGTGACCGGGATGCTGATCAGGTGAATCAGGGTCAGGCACAAGCCGATCGCGATGGGCGCGCCGCCTTGCGGCGCACGCTTGTCGGTGGCGCCGAGGATGACGAGCAAGAACATCATGGTCATGACGATTTCGGTCACCAGCGCGGCGAGCAGCGAATAGCCGCCGGGCGAATGGGCACCGTAGCCGTTCGCGGCGAAGCCGGCGGATAGACTGAAGCCCGCCTTGCCGCTCGCGATCAGATAGAGGATACCGCCCGCGACGATGCCGCCGAGCACCTGGGCGACGATGTAGGGGGGCAACTGGCGGGCCGGGAAACGGCCGCCCATCCACAGACCGATGGAGACTGCGGGATTGAGATGGCAGCCCGAGATGTGACCGATGGCATAGGCCATGGTCAGGACGGTCAGGCCGAACGCCAGGGCTACGCCCAGGAAGCCAATGCCGAGGTTTGGGAAAGCCGCAGCCAACACTGCGCTGCCGCAGCCGCCGAGCACCAACCAGAACGTGCCGAAGAATTCCGCGCCATACTGTTTCATGGGTTCATCTCCTGTTTTGATTGCTGATTCGCTGATTCGCTGATTCGCCGATTCGTTGATTCGCTCATTCGCCCATGCGCACCTCCTTGTCTACTCGTCTCCCCCCACCGCGCCGCGCGCGATTTCCTCGATCAGTCCCGTCAGGTCATCCACGGTGGCCGCGGCTTGCAGGTGGCTGGAGAACACGACCAGCACGCTGTAGCTGGCGTCCAGGCCGATTACCGGCAGGTTAGGCCGCGTCTGGAGCAGCGCCAGGATGAAATGGTCGGTCTCGCAATCGCCCCCGCGCTCTACCAGCGCCACGTCGCAGCCCACCAGTTGCGCCAGGGCATCAGGCCAGCGCGGGGCGACGTGTATCACCTGGAAGCCGGGGTGGCCGGCCAGGCTGTCGGCGACGAGGGTCAGCAACAGCGAATCGCCGCAGGCCGCGATGCGGGTAGGGCGGGTCATGCGCTACTCCTCAAAGCGGGAATGCATCGGTTTTCGGGGGTCTTCACATCCAGGGGCAGCCTGCCGTCATAATGGCCCTGCCCCAAAGGTGAGTTTGCGTTGAGCACGCCAAACCCACCTCACCATGGCACAAACGGGGGCGTTTGTCCCTATACTTTTGCCGCGTAAAAGTATAGTCTTGCGGAAAAGAACGTGCCTGGCGCTTCCTGAGAAGCGCCAGGCACGTGGCAAAGAGGGAAAGTCACTTTATCGTCTGTGATCACGAACCCCTAACTCTGGCGGATGCCAGCCGGCTTCCACCCAGATGGCTCGAGCGCGCACGCGCAATTCATCGTTGAGGGATAGGGCATTCACTGTACACCGTCCTGTCGGTGTTTGCCCAATGACGTGAGTGCCATCCTCGCTCCAGGCGAAATGGTCCGCCCAAACCTGGAGCCTGGGATTGAAGAGCGGAAACGTTGCGCCACTCTCTGGATCAATGGCTTCGGTCAACACCCCTTTGGCTTCATTGCACAGACGGCAAGAGAGCCACAGGTTCTCCTCAACGGCTTGACCGCCTCTGGCAATGGGGATGATGTGCTCCACTGTCAGCGGCACGCCACTGACGATTTCCTGAGTCAAACAGTAGCCACAGCGGTAACGCGCTTGCTCGGCAATGCGCCGCCGCAATGCCGGGGCAATGGTCAATTGGATCGCTCCAATTCCTGGAGAGTGGGTATATGATGGCCGCGTCGCTTGAGCAAAACTGCGGCATACCCCCGCCGAAACGTCAACACATCTGCCTCGCGTCTGAGCGTTGCCAGACGCTCTTCTTCGGCGTTTGTCAGTGCGCCGGTCTTTTTCCTATCAAGCAGCGCTTCGTACTCCGCCCAACGCTCCGGCGGGAAAACGCGCCTCATTTCACCCTGTAGGTCGGCGTCTTTCATCTGCAAGAGCGGGAACACGTCCGGTTGATACTGGAAGGGAATCTCCTCAAGCAAGGGAGGAAGACTGTGCGCCAGACTGTGCGCGATGATCGTTTCGGTCGGTTGGCGGGATAATTCGGCCGCGCGTTTCAACTGGTTGAACAACGTATCGGGAAGATGGATGGTGAGCGTTTGAGACATAGCATTCCTCGTCAGGCACGGTGTAGCATAACGTGATTATACAATGAACCGGCTGTAAATCAAGCAGACGGTCGCTCGAATTTCACATTCCAGCTCTGATTTCCCTCCGTCCCTGTGTCACCCTGTCACCCCGCCGCGGACGGCATACGCCACCGCCTCTTTGCGGGTCTGGACCTGCAAGTGATTCAGGATTTCGCCCATGTGGTACTTGACCGTGATCTCGGCGATGTGCAGGCGGGCGCCGACCTCCTTATAGGTCAGGCCACGCGCCACCAGGCGCAGCACTGCGGTCTGGCGCTCAGTCAGGCCAGGCAGAACCTTAGGTTCTGGCGCCTTCTTGGCGGCCGGGGCAAAGTCGGCCAGGATCAAGGCTGCCACTTCGGGTGAAAAGACCACCTCCCCACGCAGCAGGCTGGACAGGGTGTCGAAGAAGAGCTCGCTGCTGGCGCTCTTGAGGATGTAGCCGGAAGCGCCCGCCTTGAGCGCCCCGAACAACGACTCCTCGGTGGCCGAGACGGTGAGCATCACAATCGTCGTGTCGGGCAGCGCGGCCTTGATGCGCCGGGCGGCTTCCAGGCCATCGCAGCGCGGCATCTGGATGTCCAGCAAGATCAGGTCGGGCTGCACCGCGGCCGCCTGCTCCTGCGCCTCAATGCCGTCGCGCGCCAGCCCCACCACGTTCATGCCGTGTGCGGTGAGCATGTTGCGCAGGCCGTCCAGGAAGAGCGGGTGATCGTCGGCCAGCAGCACGCGCAGCCCCTTCGTCGGCGCCTCTGCGGCCAGGGCCAGCGGCATCCGCACCGTGACCGTTGTACCCTGCCCCGGCGCCGACGCCACGTCGACGCTGCCGCCCACCGCCCGCGCCCGTTCCGCCATCATGGCAAGGCCAAAGTGATTGGGGGGCGGGGATTGAGGACTAGGGACTGCTTGCGTCCCGCGCAGCGGGATTGGGGACTCACCAGCCCCTAATCCCCAATCCCAAATCCCAAATCCCACTCCTTCGTCGGCGATGACGATTTCGGCCTGGCGCGCCTCCAACGCCAGCGAGACGCGCGCCGCATCCACCCCGGCGTGCTTGCGCACGTTGGTCAGGCCCTCCTGGATGATGTGTAGGAGCTGCGCCTCCACCTGGGGTGTAAAGAGGCCCATGCCGGAGTTGATCTCCAACGATGGCGGCAGGTCAAGCGTAACCCGGAAGCCATACGCGCGCTCCAGCGCATCCAGATAGAGGCGCAGTGCGGCCAGGAACCCGGCGGCCGGGACGGCGGCGTCGGTGCGGATGCCCAGGATATAGGCGCGCACATCCGCGTGCGCGTCTTGGGCGACCTGCTCCAGTTGGCGCGCGACGGACACGGCCGGATCGGTCTGCCCGGACTGGAGCAAGGCGCGGATGGCCTGCGCCTGCATGTTCACGTAGCCCATCACCTGCCCCAGGCCATCGTGCAACTCGCGGCCCAGGCGCTCCCGTTCCTCGGCCGCGGCCAGCGCGCGCTGCTGCCCTAACACCTGCGCCTGGACCGCTTCGCGTATGGCCATCTCGGTGCGCAAGGCCTGGGTGCGCTCAGCCACGCGCGTTTCCAGGGTGCTCACCTGGTCATGCAGCCTGGCTGCGGCGCTGTTGAACGACTCGGTGAGGAAGCCAATCTCGTCGTGATAGCGGATGGGCATCGTCGTCCCCAGGTCGCCGGCGTTGACGCGGCGCACGCCCGCCAGCAACGCATCCAACGACCGGACCAGGTTGTGGTGGAAGATGGAGGAGAAGCCGACCACCGCCAACACGCTCACGGCGACGATCAGGTAGGCCAGGGGCAAGAGCAGGGTGTGCAGGTGGCGCCGGAAGTCCAGGTAGTAGTCTTGCAGCATCCCCTGCGGCCCGCCGCTGAGGCTGCCGCCGGTCGCCAGGCTGCCGAAATCCACGTACTGAGGACCTAACCCCCCAACCCCTCCTTCGGCTGCGCTCAGGACATGCTTCCCTGCGAGGGAAGGGGGCGTCAAGCTCCCCTCTCCTGGTAGAGCCTGTCCCTTCGCTGCGCTCAGGGCAAGCTCTGAGCTTGTCGAAGAAAGAGGGGTTGGGGGTGAGGTCCCCGGCGTCGCGCCGATGACCCAGACGTTGGCCGACGGTTCGTCGTCGGGGCGATAGGCTAGCTCCGCCGGCAGGCCGTCGTATGAGAACTCGAAGACGCCGCTGCGATAGAGGATCGCCTGGAACGTGAAGACCGCCTCCCGCCGGCGGAACGCGGGCACGCGCTCCCAGGTGACGATCAGCCGGTCGGCTTCCTGCCGGGCGTAGACGCCGCTGCTCTCTGCCCCGGCTTCCGGGATCAGATCGAGCAGCAGCGGAAAGAGAAAGGGGGTGTAGCTGCCGTACCGGTAGGCATAGTCGGGATAGATGTTGTGGCTCCGCACGTTGCGGCCGATGCCAATGGCGCCGTCGTGGTTGACGTACACCGCGTCATAGGCGCCGCCGTAGAAGGGAAACGTGAACGCCAGCCGCGCGCTCTGCTCACCGGCGGTCCGCTCCGCGGCGGTGAGTGTATCGCGCAGACCCAGGTTCACGCCCAGGTCGCGCTCGAAATGGAAGGGCGTCAGGCTGACATCGTAGCCGCCGACGCTGTTCGGCGTGAAGCGCAGCGTGCGCTGATCGGGGAAGGCCGGGTGATACTGCTCGGCGTAAGCCGGCGTGATCAGCCAGCCCACCGCACTCAAGACGGTCAGCAGGCTGACCACCGCCACGCCTACCAGCCGGACCATGAACGAGGTTGTCTCCGGCAGCGCGTTGAGGTAAATCACGGCAAAGGCGGCCAGGGCAGCCATGACGCCCAGGGAAAGGATCAGTTGGTAAAGCTCCGGTGGCAGGAAGTAGAAGGACCTGAAGATGTTCAGCAAACTGAGGCCGAAGACCGCCAGATAGACCAGCGCCAAAGCCCGCGCCGCCGCTGCCTGGCCCTGGGGGTGGATCAAATGAGGCAGGAACCCCAGCGGATTTGTCCTGGAAATACCCCTCGCTGTCACTCTGAGCGGGTCCACCGGCCAAAGTGCGCCGCGGCGTGACCCCAGCGAAGAGTCTCTCGTATCATCACCCGGAGAACCTGTCCTGAACGAAGCGAAGGATGCTTCGCTGGAATCTCGCTGCAACACATCGCTCTTTACCGACCCGCTCAGCATGACATTTTCGTGAGTCGGCCCAAAGGGATGCCGTGCGCTGGCGACGGGCCCGACCTGTCCATCTGCCAGTCCCGACGATTTTGCCGCGACCGTCGCGGCCACCGCCTGGCGGAGCAGCACAACCGGCGCCCAGAACAACCCCAAAACCATGGGGTAATCGGCCCAGGGCGGTCGGAAGATCACCTGGCCCCAGGCAGCCAGCAGGTGGAAGCGATAGACGGCATACCCCGCCTCGAGCAGCAGATACGCCAGGCTCAACGCCAACACCAGCCGCGTTTCCCACTTGTGGGATATGGGTTCCGGAAAGTGATAGGCAAATTGCAGCAGCAGGACGATACCCAGGGCCAGGACGGTGGTTTGCGGGAAGAGGAAGTAGAGGCGTTCGGAGGGAGAGGTCGCCGCCTCCAGCGCAAGAAGGAGCGTCAGCAAAGCGACGCAGACGAAGAAGCCGGTCAACAGCCCGAAGTGCGCCGGCCGGCTGGCGCGCGGCCTCAGCAGCCTGGCGATGAAGTAGCCGGCGATCAGCAGCGCCAGGATGAACTGGCTCAAATAGCCGAGCGCGGCGGGGGTGAGATACCAGGTCGGCATAGGCCACCTCCTACGACAAGAACGCCTAACCAGACCAGTGGCGAGCCGCGTCTGCGAAACCAGGGTGAGCATAGTGGGGTACCTTTCCCTGTCAAAGGCCGCGTTTGTTTCCTTTGGGTAAGTTCCGGCTCACGGTGTCACATCCCAGTCGTACCAAAACACCTTTGCCAGATAATCGTACACCTCATCCGAGCCCACCAGCAGCGCCATCTCCCGGTTCAGCTTCGCCGACACCTCACCGCCATTCAAGCTCCCGACCACGGCCCAACCCTTGCCGCCGATCTGCGCCAGCACCATCTTGTTGTGGATGCCCTGGCCGGTCGGGTTGCGGCGCCGCGCTTGCAGATCAAGCCCCTCCGCCTGGGCGACCGACGTCAGATACTCCACGGTGCGCAGATTGCTGCGTGGGTTGTCCAGATCCTGGTTATCGAAGAAGGCATCGAGCAGGACGCGCACGGTGGCCCCGCGCCGGGCTGCGTCGATGTAGGCTTGCAGCCGTGGGTTGGGATCGGCCGCCACATTGCTGCTTTCCGCGCCCCAGTAGGTGTTCTCGTAAAGCTGTTCAGAAAGCACCGTGTCGCCCGGTCCAGCGCGCGCGATCAGCCCGAGCAGGCTATCCTGGTCGCGTAACGCCTGCTCCGGCGAGTGAATGAGCTGGAAGGTGAAGGTGCCCTCGGTGAACAGCGGTTGTAGCTCTTGGAGGGGATAAAAGCTGCCGCCGGAGCTGTACGATGGCTTGAAGCCGGCCGGTGGCGCTCCCAGGGTTGGGTCAGCGGCATCCCAGGTCCAAACGTCCTGGTGCACGCCCGGCGCGATGTCCGCGTCCATGATCGCGGTCAAGTCGGCCACCACCGACGGTGCATCCGTGACCAGGTAGGCGCCGCGGCGGCCGAAGGTGCCATCGGCCTTCGGGTCGTCTGGGAAGGCTTCGGGGTTGGGGTTTTCGCTGCCGATTAGCGCGGTGTCGCCGTCCAACAGCCAGAACTTGCCGTGCTGGTAGGTGTAGCGGTCGTGGATGTCAGCCGCGGAGTTCGAGCGGATGTAGTAGACCTGCCCGCCGGCCTCGGCGATCTGCTGCACGGTCCAGCGCTGCTGATCGCTGATGCCGCCCGGCGGTGAGCCTTCCAGCAGCATCTCCACCGAGACGCCGGCCCGGGCGCGGGCGACCAGGGTTTCGGCCAGGCGTGCGTTGTCGAACGTGTAGCCCTCAAAGCGGATGCTGGAACGGGCGCCCTCCAGGAGGGTTTTCAACGCCTCGAAGGAATTGTCCGGCGCGAGGAAGACTTCCAGCGTGGCAGCCTCGGTGACGACCCGCGGCACGAAGAAACGCTCCAGGCTCCACCCCGGGTATTGCGCTTTGCGCCCGTTGATGATATCGCCTGTGTCCGAGGCCCAGTCGGTGCGGGAATCGGTGTCGGGGACAGGGAGGCCGGTGCGTTGATCCAGCTTGCGGTAGGGGATCTGGCCCTCCTGGCCGAAGTTGGTGGACGGTTTGTACGGATAGACCGCCGGCCCCTGCCAGCCGGGCGCGCTGGTGTCGCCGCCTTCGTAGGCCACGACATCGGTGTAGCTGCTGCCGGGGCTGCCCAGGGTCACGCGTCCGCCGGTATTGCTGAGCTGAAATGCGGTGCCGGTGAGGTTGGGGACGGTGGGGTCAGTGTCGGCGCTGTACTCGCATCCCGGCCTGGCCCCGAAGGTCAGCGTGAAATCGACCGCCTTCCGGGCACACCACAGCTTGGCGTGCGCGTCAAGCGTCATCCCCACCGGGAAGGTCACGGTGCGCGTGCCGACCGTGACGCGCCAGCCGGCCAATGAGACCGGCACGCCCAACGGGTTGTAGACCTGGAAGGCCTCGTCCGGCTCGCCGGACAGATAGGTGTCGTAATAGAGCGCGGAGATCAGCAGGGGCGGGTCGCCGGCGTAGAAGTCGCGTCCGGCCAGGGGCAGGTAGACGGAGCGTGACAGGGGCGGCTGGCCTTGTGCCGATGCGTTGAGACCGATCAACAGCAGGACGAGCAGTGGGACCATCAGCTTTCGCAACATCGCGGACCTCCCGTGGGACGGTATGCGGGGGGAAAGACAAAACGCAGGCGCGAGCCTTCCGTATGGCTTCTCCTTCGATCTTCCAGGCGATACACTTGAAGCGGGGGCGTCTGTCCGGCAGACACCAAAATCATATCAGGGTTCAATGAGCGTGTCAATGCGAAACGCACCTGTATTCGCTCCGCGGGTTGCGCGAGAAGTCGGCCTGTGATATAAAACCGCCCATGCGTCCCATCCTTCGCATCGATCTGCATGTCTGCCAGACGTGCACCACATGCCAGGCGCGCACGGTCTGCCGCACACGCGCGATCGTGCAATACGAGCGCGGTGACCTGCCCGTCATCGACGCGAGCCGGTGTCGCGGCTGCATGGTGTGTATCCCCGCCTGTCCGTTCGGCGCGGTGCGCCGTGCGGATTTGCAACCCCCGGCCAGCAATCGCTGATCGAACGCTTCCCCTTATAACTGCTGACCGCTCCCCAATCCCTAATCCCCAATCCCTAATCCCTACTACCTGATACCCGACTGTAATTCCAATGTGATTCACATGTAATGCCAATGTCAGACAAGCGTGGTACGATACCGGTATCAGAGGATGGTGAAACGACATGATTAGAGAGCGCACCCACGTATTCATCATACGCCTCTGGATCGAACCGCGGGAAATTGAAGGGATGTCGTCTGAGTGGCGGGCTATGATTGAACACATCCCGACCAACCAGCGCCGTTATGTGCGCAGCCTGGATGAAATCCGGACCTTCATTGCTGCCTATTTGCCGGCCACCGCCGATCAGGCCGAAATTGACCGCTGAAGGGAGCGTATGGCCAGCTATCGCGCGATTGGGGCAACTTGCGAAGCGATTGTCCGCTTGCTGCAGCAGTCCTGGCGTCCGGAGTTGTTCGACGGTGCTGAGCTGCAATTCCAGGTGTACCGGACGAAAAACTTCGCGAATCCGATGGACGGCGGCGTGTCGCTGTTCCTCTATCGAGTGATGGGAAACAGCACCCAGCGCACGGCGCCGGCCAGGCCGCGACCAGGCGGCAAACAACTCCGCGCCCAACTGCTGGTGGACCTGCACTTTTTGCTCACCCCCTGGGCCAAAGAGGCCTCATTGGAACAGGAAATCCTGGGCTGGATGATGCGCGCCCTGGAGGATACGCCCATCTTGCCCTCGGGATTATTAAATAGCGTGATCCCCGGCGTATTCGACGAGGAAGAAACGGTGGAAATCGCGCCGGGACAACTGTCGAACGACGAGCTCTTTCGCATCTGGGACGTGTTGCCGAACGATTTTCAGGTTTCGGTACCCTACGTTGCCCGGATCATACGCCTTGATTCGACCCTTGAACAGCCCACGGCCGGACCGGTGTTGCGCCGCGACCTGGACTTCGGTGCGCTGAAGAGGCCATGATGGCACAGTTCTACGCACTCGAAACAGTCATCCGGCGTGCCCCGTTAGGCCTGCGCTTTGTGGACCTCGTCCAGGCCGCCACGGTGTCCGATGGCCTGGAGGTGGCGACCTGGCCGGCCGGGGCTACCCGGGGCGTGATACCGGCCGCGCGTTCGCCGGTTTCGGGTGCATTCGGCTTTCGGTCGTTGCCCGGCCTGCTTGCGTACGAGGTGGGTGAACGGCCAGCTTCGGATTGGTGTGTGGTGGGCTTGTCTCCTTCTGAACCCACGCCGGAGGAATTGTTGGACCTCAACAACCTGCGCAGCTTGCTGGAGGAGGAAGCCGGCGGGCCAACTGCCAACTTCGTCGTCTACGTGGCCGATCGCCTGGGACGTTACCTGCCCCAGGTGCTGCCGCTCTGTCTGCCCAGGGAGAGCCTGCTGGAAGTGCCGCTGTTCTCGGCGCCTGCGCGGCGACCGCCACCCGGACTGGGCGTGGTGCGAGGGGAATTGCGCGAGCGAGGCAGCGATACGCCGGCCGGATGGGCGCTCGTCGCCGCCAGCCCGGACGGCGTGCGAACCTATGTCGGCATCGCGGATGCGCGCGGGATGTTCACCCTGTTCATCCCCTATGCCGGCGCGCTGCCGCCGCTGGTCGGCTCGCCGCCGCACGGCGCGACCGATATCGGACAGCTCGCGTGGCCGCTGACCCTGCGGGTCTTCTATCAACCGTCGCATCTCCGCAGAGTGGCGCTGCCCCAGGAAGTGGCACCTCCCGGCGGACAGGGGCCGCCCGAAACGCGGTCGATCCTGGAGCAAACGGCGGCTCAAGTATACGCTTCGCCGGGAGTGCCGGCGAGCAGCATCGTTCAACCTTTGCGCTTCGGCCAAGACTTGATCGTGCGGACGGGCGATGGCCCGCGCCTGCTAGTGGACGCAGCATGATTGCCAGGAAGTGCGCATCCAAAACTGAAGGAGGGACGGCATGCCTGAGTATTTGGCACCCGGCGTTTACGTCGAGGAGACCAGCTTTCGCTCTAAATCCATCGAGGGTGTCAGCACGAGCACCTGCGGCTTCATCGGCCCGGCGCGCTTCGGGCCAATCAGCGGTGAGCCGGAGCTGCTCACCAGTTTCGCCGATTTCGAGGCGATCTACGGGGGATTCGAGGACCTGCACTTCTCCGATCTGACGACCCCACAGACCAATTATCTTGCCCACGCCGTGCGGGTCTTCTTCGAGGAAGGCGGGCAGCGGGTATACGTCAGCCGGGTCTTCAACGCCAACGGTGCCGCGGTGCCGGGCCTTTACGCGTCCACCGACACCGGCCTGGTCTCACCCCCGGCGCCCCAAATCACGTTGCGCGCGCGCTTCCCCGGCCGGGCCGGCAACATGCGCGCTACTTTCACCCTCCACCTGGGGACCAATATCCTGAACCCTACCCCGCCCGGCGGTGGCGGCCCGGCACTGAACCGTGTCGGCGACTTCGACATGGTCTTCATCACCGATGCCGGCGGCAACCCGGTGCGCAGCGACGGACTCTTCCTGGTGCGCTGGGACGGCCTTAATCGCCGCTGGGCGTTACGAGGCAACGGTCCCGAGGTGTTGCTGGCCGATCCCTTGCTGCAAAATGCGCGGGTGCGCCCGGTGACCGTGCTGGTGGAAGTGGCACGGCCGATCGTGACGCCGGACGGCATCGAGACCTTCGAGAACCCGCCGACCGCTATCGGTGAGTACACTTTCGATTCACGATCGCCCACCGGCCTGGGTCAAACCTTCGTCGCTGACCCAACCAACCGGTCGGATGCGCTGCGTATCCCGTTCGCCCTGGAAGGCCTGGCGAACCTGGGCGTCAGCGCGGACGACAACGCCGTGGCCATCGCGCGCGAGCTGCTGGGCGACACGGTGCTGGGCACGCTGAGCAACGACCAGGCAACCACCGCCCAGCGGCAGGTCATCTACACCCTGCAAGGCGGCGATGATGGCGCGCTGCCCACCTCTCTCACCTACGAAGGCGACCCGGCCGGTTTCCACGACTACGTAAATGATGTTTTGGCGCTGCCAAAGAACGGGCTGCTGGCTTTCGAAAGCGTCGAGGACATCTCGATCGTGGCTGCGCCGGGCTACGCGGCCACTTACGCGACGCGCGCCGACCAGGTGATGGGCATCCAGAACGCGGTCCTCAGCCATTGCGAGCGCCTGCGGTACCGGGTAGCCGTGCTCGAAACGCCCCCCGCCCAGTTGGTGTCAGGTGCGCTGGATTTCCGCAACCAGCGCTCATCCAACTATGGCGCACTGTATTATCCCTGGGTGACGGTGGCCGATCCCAACGGAAACGGGCGCCTGAGCCTGCCGCCGGGTGGCTTCGTCGCCGGCATCTACGCCCGCAATGATGTCGAACATGCTGTCTTCAAGGCGCCGGCCAATGAAGTCGTGCGCACGGCCATCGACTTCGAGCACCGCCTGAGCAAGGCCCAGCAGGATGTGCTCAACCCGGAGGGCGTGAACTGCTTCCGCTACTTCCCCGGCCGCGGCTTCCTCCTCTGGGGTGCCCGCACGATCAGCGATGACCCGGAATGGAAATACATCAGCGTGCGCCGTTACTTCGCCTACTTGGAGCATTCCATCGACCGCGGGACGCAGTGGGTGGTATTCGAGAACAACGGCCCACAGCTCTGGGGCAACGTCCGCCGCACGATCGAGGATTTCCTCTACAACGAGTGGCGGATGGGTGGACTGCTGGGCGCCAAGCCGGAGGAGGCCTTCTTCGTGCGTTGTGACCTCTCGACCATGACGCAGAACGACCTCGACAACGGCCGGCTGGTCTGCCTGATCGGTGTGGCGCCGGTCAAACCGGCCGAGTTCGTCATCTTCCGCATCGGCCAGTGGACGGCCAGCAGCAAGGTGTAGGAGCGTAACCGATGGCTGTACAACGAGATAACCCCTACGGCAGCTTCAATTTCACCGTCAACCTGGGGCAGGGCGATCCGACCAGCCCCCAGGCCGGGTTCCAGGAAGTGTCTGGCCTCAACATCGAGGTGAACAGCGCCGAATATCGCAACGGCAACGAGAAGGCCAATCACGTGCGCAAGATCAACGGCATGTATAAGGTGGGCGACGTGACGTTGAAGCGCGGCCTGATGGGCGCGCTCGACCTTTACTCGTGGATCAACGACGTGCGGACCGGGCAGCAGAACGTCCGGCGCAGCGTCACCATCCAACTGATGGATGAGACCGGCCAAAACGCGGTCATGACCTGGCGGCTGAGCAATGCCCGGCCGATCAAGCTCAACGCCCCAGGGCTGAACGCCAAGACCGGCACCGACGTAGCGATCGAAGAGCTGGTCCTCTCGTGCGAGGACCTCCAGATCGAGTAAGCATGACACTGCCATTGACCTTCAACGGGCGCCTGCCCGGCGTCGTCTGCCAGACGGCCCTGCCGCCGCGCGGCGAAGCGCCGCTGCGGCTGGATGTGGCCGCCTTCGTCGGCTTCGCCGAGCGCGGGCCGCTGCACACGCCCGTGCCGCTGGAAGACGCCAACCAGTTCAGCGCCATCTTCGGCGCGGATCTGCCGGTGGCGCGCGAGGCCGGGCGTCCGGTGTACGCGCACCTGGCGGGGGCTGTGCGGGCCTTCTTCGACAACGGCGGCCGGCGCTGCTACGCCGTGCGGGTAGCGGGCGATGCCGCGCGGCCGAACCGGTTTCCGCTGCCGGGCCTGGTGACCTGGGACGCGGGCGCGGCCTCCGGCGAGCCGGTGTTGCGGCGGCCGGTCGTCCCCGCGGCGTGGCCGGGAAGCTGGTCCGATGGGATGACCGTGGGCACGCAACTGCGTCGCTGGCCGCTCCGTCCGCACGACTTCCGGGCGGGCGCCGGCCTGTGCGAGCTCGACCTGGAGCTACCGCCGGACGTCAGCCTGGCGCCGGGCGACGTGCTGCGCCTGCAAGCGGATGGCACGCGGAATCCACTGGTATTCTTCCCTGTCTCCTCGGTGCGGAAGCTGGCGCATCCGCTGCGGGCCGGCGGTGGACGTCCGGTCACCGCGGTCGCTGAGCATGTCCTGGCTTTCGCCGCGCTTCTCGATCCACCGCCGGCGCCCGCGAGCGCCGATCGCCTCGGTGAGGCCGGCTGGGAGACACTGGTGCCTTATGTCATGTCCGGCCTCGATCCGCTGCCGTTCGGGCGCTATCGCTTGCGGCTGCCTGCGAGCGTGCCGGTGCAGCCGGGCGATCTGCTGCGGCTGGGCTGCACCGATGGGAGCGCCGTGCTCTTCCCCGTGGCGAGCGTGACGACGGTCTGGCCGCAGGCGGATGGCTCCCCGCCGGACGGGCCTGAGCTGGAGCTGATCGGCCGCGCGCCGCTGGTCGAATGGCCCGGCTTCGATCCAGGCGCACTGGGTACCGTACGCCAGGCCGACCTGCTCGGATTTGACCTGACACTGACCGAGGGGAACGAGCCGGCGGAATCGTGGCCCGAGCTGCGCTTCGGCGCCGGATCGAACGCCTGGGGGGACCGGCTGGTGCCCCAGGATCGCGACGCGCTGGAGCAGGTGTTCGGGGACCTGGGCGTTAGCCGCTCGACCCGCCTGGCCGCGCCTGTGGCAACCGCAGCGGATGTCTTCTACCTGCCGCTGGGTATGGCCGAGCTGCCGGGCCCCGATCAGTTTGCCCGCCGCCTGCCCGACGACTCATTGGCTGCGGCCGGTGACAAGGACGGCCTGGCCGTATTTGATCCGGTCAATCTATTCCTGGATGCGCGGTTGAAGTCCAGCGGCGCACGCACGCTGCTCGACGAGGCGGACCGGCTGCTCTACCTGCACGACCCGCCGGCCCACCTGTGCGGTCTGCACAGCCTGATCGCCGTGGACGAGATCGGCCTGGTGGCCTTGCCTGACGTGGTTCACCGGCCGTGGCGTCCGGCGATCCCGGCTTTTTCAACGCCACCGCCGCCGCCCACGCCTGAGCCGCCCCCGGTGGACTGGTCGCAGTTCCGCGACTGTCCGGTGCCGCCGCCGGCTCCACCGCCGCCACCGCGTCCTCTATGCAAGCTGCCGCCCGAGTATGGCTCCCCACCGTACGGCTTGAGCCAGGACGAAGAGGATCTCAGCCCGCAAGCACGGTTGGAACTGTTGCCCGAGCTGGACCCGCCCGCGGCCTACGGCGCCGGGCCGCTGCTGGAAGTGCAGCAGGCGCTGGTCAATTTCTGCGCGGCGCGTGCCGATGTGCTGGGCATCCTGAGCCTGCCGGGTCACTTCAAACAGCAAGAGACGCTGGACTGGCAACAACAACTGACCGGCACGCTCGCGTTCCTGGACGGCAACGTCCTGAGCTATGTCGCCGCCTATCATCCCTGGCTGGTCGGCCGCGAGGAGACGGCGCCGCAGTTCACGCCCTTGCGCGCCGAACCACCCGATGGGGCCGTGTGCGGCATGATCGCCGCCCGCGAGATCGCGCGGGGGCCGTGGATCGCGCCGGCTAACGTGCCGCTGGTCAACGTCATGGGCCTGGAGCCGGTCTTCAGCGCGGCCGATCAAGTGGCGCTGTTCAACGCACAGGTGAACGCGGTGCGCCAGCAGCCCGGCGTCTTCGTGACGACCGCGGCGCACACCCTGGGCCTCGACCGCAGCCTGGTGCAGGTATCGGTGCGCCGGTTGTTGATCTTCCTGCGCAAGCTCGCCTTGCGCCGCGGCATGCAATACGTCTTCGAGACCAACAACGAGCGGTTCCAGCAGCAGGTGCAGGGATCTTTCGAGCGCGCGCTCAATCTCCTGATGGCGCGGGGAGGTCTGGCCGCGTTCGAGGTATCGACGACCGACGGATTGAACACGCAGAACGACGTCGACAACGGGCGATTCCTGATCGCGCTCAAGGTCGCGCCGACGCTGCCCGTCGAGTTCATCACGGTGATCTTGCTGCGCTCAGGCGAGGGCCTGTTGCAAGTCCTGGAGAGATAAGAGATGGCGAACCCTGCGCCCGAAACCGTCGATCCGCCCTATGTTGCCTTCCGTTTCGAGGTCGTGCTCACCATCGATGACCCGCCGGCGGGCATCACCAACCCGGTGTGTGCCGCGGCCTTTGCCGAGTGCGATGGGCTGGAGATGAGCATGGAGCCGAAGACGGTGCAGGAAGGCGGCAACAACGGGTACCAGGCCCATCTGATAGGGCCGGTCAAGTATGCCCAGTTGACCCTGCGCCGGGGCATGACCGCCAACCTGCAACTGTGGAACTGGTTCGTGGCAGCCAGTCAGCCGGGCCGCAAGGCGCTGGCGCACGGCAAGATCAACCTGTGGGATGCCGATGGCACCCCGCGGCTCACCTTCGTCGTGGAGGACTGCCTGCCGGTCAAGGTGCGCGGCCCCGCGTTGAACGCCAGGGACGGCCAGGTGGCGATCGAGGAGATGGCCCTGGCCTACGCGCGCTTATCGGTGCAGCCGTATGGGACCGCGGCGGGCGGGGGCATGGGCATCGGGTTCAGCGCCAGCGTCGGAGCCAGTTTCAGCGCGGGGGCCGGCTTCAGTGCGGGCGCGAGCGCAGGTGCCGGGTTCAGCGCGAGCGGCAGCGCGGGCCTGAGCGTCAGCGGTGGGCCAGGATTGAGCGGCAACCTCAGCGGCAACGCGAGCGCCGGGTTCTCGCTGGGATGAGATCGACCGGAGTGAAAAAGAGCCATGCCAAAAGCAAGTCTGTCGTTGAAGGACGATCCCGGTCAGAAGGTTGAGGCTCAGTTCAACCCGGACAAGCTGCGGCTATCGTACCGGGCCACGGGCACGACCGGCAGCCAGCGCAGCTCGACCGGCCCGGAAGCGTCGGGGAGCGATCTCCAGCGGACGGGCTTCAACACGACGCTGAATATGGAGCTTCTGTTCGACACATCCACCGAGGACGGCAAGGACGTGCGCACGTACACGCAAACCCTGGCGGACATGATCAAGCAGGAGAATCAGAACCAGGCGCCGCTGGTGCAATTCAGTTGGGGCACGTTCCTGTTCGTGGGCACCATCGATTCACTCGACGAAGCCATCGACTTCTTCTCCGACCAGGGCGTGCCGCTGCGGGCCACAGTGACCGTCAACATGTCGGCGCACGAGCGCGACCGCATCCAGGGCGGAGGTGGGGGTGGTAGCGGCGCAGGTGCAGGAGCGGGCGCGGGGCTTTCGGCCGGGTTCAACGCCAGCGCGGGCTTCTCCGCCGGCATCAGCGCGGGTGTGAGCGCGGGGATCTCCGGTGGCGTCAGCGCCAGCATATCGGCCGGCGCGGCGGTTGGAACCACCCCGCTGACCCTCGCGCAGGCAGGCGACACGCTGCAAGGGATGGCAGCCCGCGCCGGCGTGGATTGGAAGGCCGTCGCCAGCGCCAACAACATCGATAGTCCGCGCCTGGTGCAGCCGGGCACCGTGCTCAACCTGAACGTCGGGGCCGGCGCAAGAATCTCATAAGAGTGTGTTCAAAATGAGTTATGGACAAGCTAAGCGGAGCATCCTGAGCGGAGCCGGGGTAGGGGGCCCCGGCGCAGTCGAAGGATACGGAGCGGTCTTTCGAGCGAGGCCGCATCCTTCGACTCCGCCCCGCGGACTGCTGCGGGGGCTCCGCTCAGGATGCTCACAACTCACTTTGAATGCACCCATCTCACTTTGAATGCACCCATCTCATAAGGTGACTTATGCCCGTAATCATCAATGACTTCGATGTCGCGATGGAACCGTCAAGGCAGATGGCCGCGCCGCCGGCGGCGACGCAAACACCCGCCGATGGTTCGGCGCCCGCTGCCGGACTTCAGGTCGAGGATCTGGAGCGGCTGCTTGCGTTCTTTGAGCAACGCCGGGGGCGCTTGGTCGCAGACTGAGTAGGCGTCGGCCGCGGCGGGCCGGCGATTGAAATCGCCGTCTGACACCGCAAGTGCGTTGAAACGCACTGTATACCCTGGCGTCAACCCGTTTCAACGGGTTTGCGTCGTACCAGACTACGGTTTCAACCGTAGTCGCCAGCCGCGGCAGGCCGGCGATTTCAATCGCCGTCTGACACCGCAAGTGCGTTGAAACGCACTGGGCAGCCCATCGCCAACCCGTTTCAACGGGTTTGCGTCGTGCCAGACTACGGTTTCAACCGTAGTATCGGCCGCGGCGGGCCGGCTACGGTTTCAACCGTAGGCGCCAACCGGAGGGAACATGACCGTTCCGGCAGCCTACGTCTCGCTTCCTAAAATCCTGGTCGGTGGGCAGGCCAACGCTGACCTGGGCCAGGACGCGCAGGCGGTGCTGGTGGAGGAGACGATCGAGGGTCTATACCGCTGCGAGGTGGCCTTCGCCAACTACGGCCAGCGCAACGGACGGTCGCGTTACCTCTACCTGGGCCGCGATGTGTTGGATTTCGGCAAGGATTTCGCGGTGCAACTGGGGTCGCTGGGCCAGGAACGCCAGATCTTCAGCGGGCGCATCAGCGGGCTGGAGGCCAACTACCCACAGGGCGGTAGCGCTGCCCTCGTCGTGTTGGCCGAGGATCGCCTGCAAGACCTGCGCATGACCCGGCGCACGCGCACCTTCGAGGATGTATCCGACGAGGACGTGATCCGCCAGATCGCCAACGAGCACAGCCTGACGCCCAACCTGACCCTGGACGGCCCGACCTACAAGGTGCTGGCACAGGTGAACCAGAGCGACCTGGCCTTCATTCGCGACCGGGCGCGCAGCATCAACGCCGAGGTCTGGCTGGACGGCACGAACCTGTATGCCAAATCGCGCACGGACCGAGCGGACTCGACCTTTGACCTGACCTACGGCGGCAACCTGCAACGCTTCACGGTGCGAGCCGACCTGGCCGGGCAGTGCACGGAGTTGGGTGTCACGGGCTGGGATGTGGCGGCTAAGGATGCGATCGAGGAGACGGCCGAAGAAAGCGCGATTTCCTCCGAGCTGAACGGAGACACGGGTGGCGGCTCGATCCTGCAGCAAGCCTTTGCGGCCCGCAAGGAACGCATCGTGCACACGGTCCCCCTGACCAGCGCCGAGGCTCGGAGCCTGGCCCAGGCGCGCTATCGCGAAGCCGCCCGACGGTTCATCACGGGCACGGGTGCGGCTGATGGCGACGCGCGCATCCAGGTCGGTGCGACGGTCAACCTTACGGGGCTGGGAAGCCTGTTCGACGGCAAGTACTACGTGACGCGTGTGCGGCATACGTACGACGGCAGGTATGGGTTCCGCAGCGAATTCGACGTCGAGCGCCCGGGCCTCGGCCCGGCGCAAAGCTGATGAGGAGCGGGCGATGAGCCTGGCGATGACGAGGACAGAACGGCTCCCGGCAGGGCCGGGGACGTTGTTCTACGGTGTGTATCCGGCGGTCGTGACCGACCTGGGCGACCCGGACAACCAGGGCCGCGTCAAGGTACGCCTGCCCTGGTCGCCCGACCCGGACGGCGGCAGCTACGAGGCGTGGGCGCGCATCGCCACCATGATGGGCGGCAACAACCGGGGCACGTGGTTCATCCCGGACAAAAACGACGAGGTGCTGGTGGCCTTCGAGGGCGGCAATCCGCGGCGGCCCTACGTGGTGGGTGGCCTGTGGAATGGGCAGGATGCGCCGCCCGAGCAGATGGACGGCGCGAGCAACAACTACCTGAAGACGATCCTATCGCGTCAGGGCATCCGCATCACGTTGGACGACACCGACGGCGGTGTCAAGCTGCGCCTGGAGACGCCGGGCGGGCAGAAGATCACCCTGAACGACGCGCCCGCTTCCATCGACATCGAGGACAGCAGCGGCAACTCGGTCAAGCTCGAACCTCAGGGCATCACCGTCACCGCGGCGGCCAAGATCACCATCCAGGCCAGCACCGCGGAGATCGACGCCGGGATGGTTACCGTCAACGCCGGGATGTCAAAGTTCTCCGGTGTGGTGCAGTGCGACACGCTGATCAGCAACGCGGTCGTCAGCGCCAGCTACACGCCGGGGGTCGGCAACATCTGGTAGGAGCATGTATGCAATCCGTCGCAGTGCAAACCATCAAGGTGCAACCGGTCAAGACGCGCACCAACATCCAATGGGTCAAACCGTTGCCGCTGTGGGCCGCAGGACAGGCCGACGTCAGGCAGCCGCGGCTGGTGAAGCTGACCGGCGACAATTTCCTGCCTGATTTCCTGGCCGCCTTGGGGGGCCAGCTCTTACCGGGGCAAACGCCGGGCGGCTACCTCGACAGCGCCGAACGCGGGTTCAATGCTCCGGAGGACAGTGCCGACGGTGTGCTCAAGCTGTACCAGCCGGCGCACGGGCGTTTCTACCTGGTCACGGCCTCGCTGATCTGCATGCAGGCGGGCCTGCCCGACCGCCGGGTGAATCGCAGCCAGGGCGAGCGCACCCATTTCGTCGTCCGGCGCATGAAGGACGGGGTCGAGCAAGGCTGGGTGGACGACGGCCCGCGCCGCGGCTGGCAACCGTTGGTGGACTTGCACGGCCGGTCGATGGCCGTCCTGGCCGACGAAGAGCGCCTGCCGCTGCACCCGGCCTCGGCCGCACCGGTTACGCCGCCCGGCAACACCGCGATCGCCGACCCGGTGGCGCTGGCCTTGAGCGCCGAACGCACGGTGTACTACGGCTACATCCCGACCGGCAACCGTGAGAAGTATGCCGAGCGGTACAGGCCCGTCGCGACGGATCCGGCCGCGGCCGTGCAGAGTTTCGTCAGCGACGTGCGGGCCGCGGCGCCGGGCGCCGAGGGCGGCTATGACTTCCGCCTGGACCAGATCGACACCCGGGTGATCGGTCCCTGGCGCAACCTGTACACGGCGACCGATCCGGCCACCCAGAACCTGTCCGCCGCGCAGAAAGCGCAGCTCTCGCTCTACCTGATCCTGGACCTGGATGACTTCCTGCAAAGGGCATTACCCGATGTCTTTGCGGCCCTGGGCACCGGCGGCGCGGGCTTGACAGGCGCGAATAAGGCGTTGTTCGATGAGCTGGACGGCATCACCGTGCCCGCGCCCGACCCGAACAACCCGGTCAAACTGACCGCCGCGCTCAACGCGCGCAAGGCCGACATCCCTCTGGTGGATGGACAGGGGGATGAGCCTACCGTCCAGTACGACATGAAGGCTGCCAGGCACGCCGGCACGCCGGTCGATGCCAGATACCTGGCATCGAACGCTTCCGGGCCATTGTACAAGACGCTGAGCGACGCGCTCAAGGCCACGCCGATCTCCACATACAAAGTCCCGCAAGAAGTCTCCGATCTGCTACAGGATCAGGTCAGGGTGGACGGCGCGGCAAACCCGGCCACCGGCCAGGACACCTATTTCCTGCGCCTGGTCTACGATTACCCGCCCTGCCCGCCGGTGGTCAGCGATCCGAGCCCGAGCTTCACGCTGGCCCGCTTCTTTGACCCCGATGCGCCGGCGCGTCACATCCGCATCGAGCTGCCCAGCATCGCCATGAAGGATCTGCGCAAGTATCGCAAGGGCGTGGGCCTGCAAATGTCGCCGCAACTGCGCGATCTGATGGGCCGCGTCAACAAGGGCATGCTCAAGGGCGACTCGCTGGACCCGTCGCCGGGCGGCTTCGACCTGGGCATGATCTGCTCTTTTTCCTTGCAGATCATCTTCCTGGTGGCGTTTATCGTGATGTTTATTTTCCTGATCGCCTTGAACTTTGTCTTCTGGTGGCTGCCGTTCCTGAAGATCTGTTTCCCGATACCGAGGAAGAGTGCCTGATGCCAACAGCACTGAATTTGTACGGACAGGGGATCGGATTCCCGCCGAGGATCGACGCCGACGGGCACTGGGCATGGTCGGCCGGCGAACTGAACGTGCGCGAGAACATCTGCATCATCCTGCGCACGCGGCCGGGCGAACGCATCCTGGAGCCGGCGTTCGGCTGTGGCCTCGACCGCTATTTGTTCGAGCCGAACAGCGTCGGCACGCTGCGCTTGATCCAGGAAGAGGTCAAGCAGTCGTTGATGCGCTGGGAGCCGCGCATCAAGCTGGACGACGTGCGGGTGGCTACCAACCCGGCCGATCTGCGGGCGGTCGATATTACCGTCTATTACACGCTGGTCGCCACGGGCCAGGCGCAGCAGGTCAACCTTTCGGTGGCGTTGCAAGCGTAGAAGCGAGGAAGTCGCCATGCCCATCACTGTACCGAACCTGGATGATCGTGACTTCGACCAGTTAGTGGCCGAGGCCAAGGCCCGCATCCCGGTGCACACGCCGGAGTGGACCAACTTCAACGATGCCGATCCGGGCATCACGCTGGTGCAGGTCTTCGCGTTCCTGACGGAGAACTTGCTTTACCGCAGCAACCGCATCCCGGAAGCTAACCGGCGCAAGTTCCTGACCCTGCTCAACATCCCCCTCCAACCGGCTTCGGCGGGGATCGGGCTGGTGGCTTTCCGCAACGACCGTGGGCCGCTCCAGGCCTGGCCGATGAATCCCGGCGTGGAGCTGAGGGCGGGCAAGGTGCCGTTCCGCACCCGCACCGGCGTCTGCATCCTGCCGGTAACCGCCGCCCTGTACACCAAAAAGCCGCAGAACAGCCTCACCGCGGCGCAACAGGCGCGGCTCAACGATCTGTTCCAGTCCTTTCTGGATCAAGCCAACGATCAGTTGCAGTTTTATGAGCCGAGGGAATTGCCCGCCCCGGAGACGGGCAAGCCGCTGCCGTTGCTCGATCTGGCCGACAGCATCAACGGCGCCATCGACCGATCGCTCTGGATGGCCCTGGTCGGGCCGCAGGGCGCGCCGGTGGACGCCGTGCGGGCCGCCATCGCCAACCAAACCCTGACCATCGGCATTTATCCCGACGCAAGCTGCGCCGGCAAGACGCTCTACCCGGCGACGGTCGCCACGCAGCCGGTGGCCGATCCCGGCCTGGTCTTCGAGATCGCCGCGCCGGATCCCAACGTCACCGACGGCCTGCCGCCCGCGCGCTACAAGCGGCTGAGCATCGAGTACGCGGAGAACGTGCTGCAATCCCCCGGCATCGTGCAGGTGACGCTGCCGCGCTACGAGGAGCTGCTGTTGTGGGACTTCGACCCGGAGGAAGAAGGCACGGGCGATTACCCGCCGCTGGTGGAGGATCAGGACGTCGCCAAACGCATCGCGACCTGGATTCGCATCCGGCTGCCTCTGCCCCAGCAGGCCGCGACCAACGGGCCGGCGACGAGTTCGACCGCCGCGCCGCAGCTCCGCGCGCGGCTGAACTGGGCCGGCGTCAACGCGGCGCGGGTCGTCCAGGCGGTGCCGGTGACGAACGAGCGGTTGGGCGTGGGCACGGGCGCCCCCGACCAGGCCGGCAAGGTCGCGAACACGCCGATCATCCTGGAGCAAGATCCCAGCACGGCCACCACGGATCAGGCCGCCCAGGCCAGCGCCTTCATCCTGGAGGTCGAGAATCTGGACGGCGGCTGGGACACGTGGCAGCAGGTGGATGATCTGTACGCGGCCGGGCCGAACGATGCCGTCTACGCGCTCGACCCGGAATCAGGTGTGGTCAGCTTCGGCAACGGTCTGCGCGGCTTGCGCCCGTCGCTTGGCCGCACGATCCGGGCGAGCTACGACTACGGCGGCGGCAGCGCCGGCAAGGTCGCCATCGGCGCGATCAACAAGAGTCCCTCCCTGCCCGGCGGCTTCAAGGTCGAGAATCCGCTGCCGACCTGGGGCGCGGACGACGGCGAGACGGTGACCGAGGGCGAAGCCGACATCTCCCGGTATTTGCGGCATCGCGACCGGCTGGTGACCGCGAGCGACTTCCGGGACATCGCGCTGCGCACACCGGGAGTCGATATGGGCCGGGTCGAGGTGTTGCCGCTCTTCAATCCTAACCTGTTCCAGCCGGGCAGCCCGATCGACGGCTGGCCGGGGACGGTCACCGTCATGGTCATCCCGCGCTCCGATCCGGTGCAGCCCGACGCGCCGGTGCCCGACCGCCTGTTCGTGGACGCGGCCTGCCGCTGGCTGGATCCCCGCCGGCTGTTGACCACCGAAATCTACGTGCGCGGCCCCATCTACGTGCCGCTGTGGGTCTCGGTGGGGATCGTGACGCTGCCCGGCCAGGTGCGCGAGCAGATCCACCGCGATGTTCAGGCCGCGCTGCGCGACTATCTCTCGCCGCTGGTGGGTGGGCCGGCCGTGCCGGGCGCGTCGAACCTGGACACCGCCGGTTGCGCCGACCAGGTGCAGGCTGCCAACGCCTGTCCTCCACCGCCGCGCGGCACCGGCTGGCCGCTGAACATGGAGGTGCGCGTACAGGATCTCGAAGCGGTGGCGACGCGCGTCCTGGGGGTGCGCTATGTTGATTCAATCCGCCTGGGCATCCAGACTGGCAGCGGGAGCGGGCTGACCGAAGTGCAGGACAAGGTGTCGATCACGGGTCTGCAACTGCCCTGGCTGGTGGCCGCGCACGTGAATGAGGGCGCCGCGGAAGACCTGGGCGATCTGCTGGGTGGGCCGGCCGGCCCGCAGAATTTGAAGCCGGTGCCGGTCACGCCGCAACTGAAGTGCTGAGGAGACGGCCTTGGACGTCAACGGGACTCGCTACCACCTGCTTTACGGACGGGATGACTGGGGCACGACCTTGCTCGGCGACGAGACCGGCCCGGCCCTGGTCGACCTGTGGCGCGCCAACGCGCATCCGCCCGCGGAATGGGATGACGGCAGCGCGAGCCTGCGCCTGGCCCGGCAAGCGCCGTTGTTTCGCAGGGCCGGCCGCATGCCGCCCTTTGACCTGGCGACGCGGCGGGGCGCCGGCCGCGACAAGTACGGCAACTGGTATTGGATCGACCCGGCCGAGACGGGCATCCGGTTCCTCCCGAACGGCGCGTACCAGTCCAAGGCCTTTTGGACTGCGGCCGACCTGGTGGCCCGCTGCACGCCCGATGCTGACGGCAACTTCGCCACGGCCTGCGTGCCGCCCGAAACGCCGGCCCTGCTGCTGTGCGGACTGGCCGTCACGGCCCATCACTACCTGGTCGCGGGCGACGTGAACGGCCACGGGCTGCTGATCTTCGACCTCCATCGGGGAGGCCCGCCGTTGCGCCTGCTATGGCCCGCCGACGTGCCCTTCACGCCCTGGGATATCGCGGCCGCGCCCGGCGGGGGCGTGCTGATACTCGACCGCGACCACCTGACCTACTGGGCGCTGGACGCGAGCTTCCGTCTGCCCGGCACAACGCCTGCCGGCCAGCCGGCCGACTTCCAACCGATCGCAGGCGGGGGAGAGCGCAATGGCATCCAGGGCCCGGCCAGACCGGAAGGTTACGCGCTGGTGTCCGGCTCGCCGCCGGAGCCGCTGTCGCCGGTGAGCATCGAGCCTGGTCCCGACGGCCACGTGCTGATCCTCGACACCGATCCGGGTCGGGCCTACTCGATCATCTACGAGTACCAGGGCGCCGACCTGTTGGCCACCTATTCCCTGGAGAACGCGGTAGAGGCCGCCGACCCTGCCTCACCGGACGGCGGCACGAGCCTCTATTCGGTGGCAGGCCATGACTTCGCCTTCGTGCCGGCGGCTGCGGCGGCGCAGGCCGATACGGGGATCAGGTATTGCGCGCCTCCGCCGGTTAAGGCCGCCCCGCCGCCGGTGGATGCCAGCGACCCGGCGCTCGAACAGCCGGTGCCCGGCCAGCCGCCGAAGGTGCCCATGATCTACGTGGCCGACCGGGAAGGCAAGCAGGCGTTGGCATTTGCCGTGGATCATGCCAACGGCAGGCTGGTAGACTTACGAGATTTTTACCCGCTCCGGCGCTGGCAGGCCAGGGCGCTGGTCACGCCGTTGGACAGCAGCGCGGTCTATTACGACTTCGCCGATCGCTGGGTGCCGCTCCAGGCTCTCGTCCAGTGCGAATACGCCGCGGAGGCGGTGTTAGTCACGCCCGCGGCGTTCCCGGCCGGTGTGCCCGGTGGGCCGTTTGACGGCGGCGATCCGGGCTGCGTCTGGCATCGGTTGTTCCTCGACGCGCTGATCCCTCCCGGCACAGCCATCCAGGTGCGCGCCCGCGCGGCCGACGACCCGGATGCGTTGCTCGTCGCGGCCTGGCTGGATCAGCCCACGCCGTATTTGCGCTCGGGCGGCGCGGAGCTTCCGTTCTTCGATCCCTGGGCGGACGTGAACCCTCTGCCCGAAGGCGCCGGCACGTGGGAGCTGCTGTTTCAGAAAGCGCGCGGGCGTTACCTGCAACTGGAGATCACGCTGTCCGGCAACCGCCGCGCGACGCCGGGCCTGCGAGCCTTGCGGGCCTGGTATCCGCGTTTCTCCTATCCCGAGCACTATCTGCCGGCGATCTACCGGGAGGAGCCGGTATCGGCGTCGTTCCTCGACCGTGCGCTGGCGAACTTCGAGGGCTTCTACACCGATCTTGAGGGTAAGATCGAACACATCGCCGAGCTTTTCGACGCTCGCACCGCGCCGGCCGACGCGCTGGACTGGCTGGCCTGCTGGTTCGGCGTGGCGCTCGACCCGTTGTGGACCGAAGAGCGGCGGCGCTTCTTCATCCGCCATGCGGATCAGTTATTTCGCCTGCGCGGCACCCTGGCCGGCGTGCAGATCGCCTTGCAGCTCTACCTGAGCGACACGGTGAGCGAGCGGCTGTTCGATCGGGCCTGCTGGGATGACGGCAGAGTGCGCATCGTGGAGCGCTTCCTGGTGCGCGGCATCGGCGGCCTGGCCTACGGCGATCCGACCGAGACCGGCGAACGCCCGTTGCGGCCGCTGACAGTCGCCGACGTGGCCGCCAACGCGCACCGTTTCACGGTCCTGGTGCCCGCCAATCTTTCGGACGATCAGCAGGCCATGGTCGACCGCATTGTGCGCCTGGAGAAACCGGCCCATACGGCCTTTGACTTGAAGCGTTACTGGGATCTGTTCCGCGTGGGCGAGGCGCGCCTCGGCCTGGACACCCGACTCGGCGACAGCCACGCGTTCGGCCCGCTGGAGATCGGCGCCGGCTATCTGCCAGAGGTCTACCTGCAACCGCCGTACCCATTCGACGTCGATGACCGGATCGTGTCCGACCGCGACCGCCTGGGCGACCTGCCTCAGCTATAGCTGGTCAGTGAGGAGAGAATTGAGATGACAAACGATACGATTCGCTGCGTGTCGCTGACCAACGGGGCGCTCAGCCCCGACCAGCGCGTCAACTATGAATTCGGCCTCGTGCTGGGCGTCAACGAGTTTCGCCAGGAGCAAGGCTACCTGCTGGACAAAAACTACCTGCACAACCGGGCCCTGCACGGCTATGGCACGGTCTACGGCCTGCACGTCACCGCGGCGCGGCCGGCGGCGAACACCAGCGAAGTGCTGATCACGGTTGACAAGGGCATGGGCATCGACCAGTACGGCCGCGGGTTTCTACTGCGCGAGGCGCAGTGCGCTTACCTGGGTGCGTGGCTGGCGCGCCAGGAGCAAGCCGCGCCCGGCACGATCCAGAAACACGCTGAGCAGGACCCTTCAGGCATCCTGCACATCTACGTCGTCGCCCAGTATGACGAGTGTATGGATGCTCTGGTGCCGATCCCCGGCCAGCCGTGCAGCAGCAGCGACGTGACGCAAGCTCCCTCACGCATCCGCGACGCGTTCCGCATGGAGCTGCGCTGGGACCCGCCGGAGATGCCGGCCTGGGTGGCGATCCAGCGCTTCGCCCGGCTCATGGCTGGCGTGCGCATCGTGACCGGACTGCCGCCGGCCCAATCCGACGAGGACATCATCACCCAGTTCGTTCGCACGCTGGATCAGCCGGGGCCGTTCGATGTGCCGGGCGATGGCTTCGGCATCGGCTCGCCGCCCCAACCCTACCTGCGACTGCCAGCCGACACGGCCCACGAAGCGCTGGATCGCATCTTCACCGTCTGGGTGACCGAGGTCCGACCTCGCCTGGCGCCCGACCTGTCTGATCCTGCGACGCCGCTGCTTGGACAGGTCCCGGAGCCGGCCATCCTGCTGGCGCGCATCGACTTTGTCGTCGATACCCCGTTCGACGCCGGCCATCCGGCGGTCGATGCCTTCAACCCGCCGGATGACACTGGTCGTCCGTTCCTGCTGCACACCGGGCTGATCCAGGAATTGCTGGCGCTGGGAAACGGTGGTGAGACCGCTCAAAGAGGCGAGCACGAGTTTGCCACCGTCGAGGCGCTCGGCGCCCACACCCTGCTGGCCTGGGTACATCACCCGACGCCTCTTGCGCTCGACGCGCCGGTGCCGGCCCCTTTGCAGCCATTGACCCTTGTCGCCAACGGCCAGCCGGCAACGATCACGAGCATCAACGCGGTGCCCGGCTTCGACAACGTCTTTCAGATCGGCGTCCAGGCTCCATTGCCGCCGGGAACCCGGCTGGAAGCACACTTCCACAGCCCGGCCATCCGCCTGGGCGGCGGCGGCTTCCTGTCGGACGAGCTGAGCGCAGCGGATTATGCCTACGTGGGCCAGACCGCGGACGAGATCGTAGTTTATGCGGTTGTCAGCGCCCTTCAGGCGGCTCAGACGTTCGTCACCATCGACGCGTTGCCGGCCCAGGGCGGCCAGGGTTTGTCCCGCCTGTCGCTGTGGTTCCACACGGATCAGCCTGTGATACTGCCAGGCCAGCTCAACGTGCAGCGAGGCATCGGCGGTCCTGCAACGCCCTTTGTTGCCCAGCCTGGCGCCGGCACGGCGGCCCCCTCATTCCTGTGGGAGCTTTCCGCGCCGAACGCCCCGGCCCTGGCCGATAACGAGCTGCTGTCGATCACTTTCGACACTGACCAGGTCGGCGTGGGCAGCGGCGCCGCAACCCTGACATCCGTCATCCAGGATCGAGGGGTAAATTACATCGGCTACGACGGCGGGCACACGATCCAGGCCTATTACGAGGTCGACATCTCTGCGGTCGCGGCCACCGGCCCGACCATCGACGAGATCATCAAGCGCGTGATGCAGATTCCGGCCGCACCGTTCGTCACCATCGCGCCGCCGGCCCAGGTCAACCCGGAAACGCTGCGGTTCGAGATGTGGTTCCACGTGGACCAGACGCCCGAACGGGACGAGGTTCGCGTCGCCGCTCTGAAGCCAAACGCCGACGTCCGGGTCTTCGGCGAGGTGGAAGGATCACCGACGCCCGAGCCGCTCAACATAGCCAGCATCGTCCCTATGCCGTCCCGGCCGCCGTTACCAACGTTGCCGGCCCCTCCACCCCAACACAACGTCTTCATCCTGCAACTGGACGGAGCCATTTGGGCCAAGAACCAGCCTCACTTTCTGCGCTTCGCCTTCGACCTGGGCCTGCCCGTGACCGCGGGTGGCGGACAGCTCAGGCTGGGCGACTGGATTGACAAGTCGGGCATCAAGTTTGACGGCTTCATGGGCAAGAACATCGTGGCGTATGTGCGCCTGCCAGGCTAAGGGGGCTAAGCCGTGAATAACACCCAGATCGTCGCCACCCATTTCGCGGATGGCCTGCGCGAGCCGCATTACTTCAACGGCCGCCTGTTGGCCGCCGAGGACTTGCAGCTCGACCAGGCCACGGGACAGAAAAGGCTGGCGCTGCTTGGACAGGCCGCCGGTTACGGCGTGGTCGATGGCCTGATCGTCAGCGGCGCGGCCAACACTTCGACGCTGAAAGTGACGCGTGGCCTGGGGCTGAACCGGGCCGGCCAACTCGTGCGCCTGGCCGGCGATGTGAGCCTGGCGCTGACGTTGGCGTCCGGCGCCGGCTCGACACCGGACGCGGGCAGCTTTCTCGCCTGCAACCTGCCTCCTTCCGCTGGCGGGGGTGGATCGCTGGACAGCGGCGTCTACCTCCTGACCGCCACGCCGATCTCGCAACTGGAAGGGCAGGTGGCCTACAAAGGCGCTGGCAGCGCGGCTCCGGGCTGCGCGGCCCGTTGGGAGACGGATGGCTTGCAGTTCGCGGCTCTACGCCTGACTGAGTTCGACCTGTCGGCCCCCGGCGTGACGGATCAAACCCTGCGCAACCTGCTGGCCCATTGGTGCTTCGGCACGGCCAGCCTGCGCGATCTGCCGGTGGATCCCTTCCATTTTGATGACCGCTACGGCGGGCTCGACCGGATCGCCTCAACCGACCTGGGACCGACCGATCTGCCGCTGGTCGTCTTCTACTGGAAGGACGGCGCGCTCGGCTTCCTCGACCTGTGGTCCGCCCGGCGGCGACTGATCCGGCACGCCGCGCTGGATCCCTGGCCGGGGCTGCCCGGCGATCCACAGCCGGCTGGTGGCCCGCCCGCCGGCTGGCAGGGGATGCTCAGCGACAGGCGCGTAGCCGACGCACAGGCGCGCTTCCTGCAATTCCAGGATCAGCTCGATGGCTTGTTGGCCGGAGGCAAGGCGGCCTCGGTCAAGGCGACGGATTTCTTTCGCTATCTGCCGCCGGCCGGCTTCCTGCCCATCCGCGCCTCGGTCGATTTGATCACCGCTGTGATTCAGAAACTGCTAGAGCAGGCCAACCAGGCGTACAGTGGCTCGAACGTGGCGGCATTTCTCAAGAACTGGGCCGCGCTGACCAACCTGCCATCAAACGGCTTCGACCTGGTCAACTTTTTCGGGCCGGCCATGCCCGATCACATCGGGATCCTGGAAGGGGAATCGGTCGATTTTCTGCTCCAGCGGTCGTGGTACGATATGCCGATCGATCTGTCAGACCAGCCGCGCCTTGATCTTTACCTGGTGCGCGAAAACTGGGAACAAGCCATCCACAGCCAACTGCCCCAGGTGGTCCAACGGGTGTTGCCGCTTCGCGACGTGTCTGTCTCTACGCGTGTATCCGGCGTCAGCGCGGCGAGCTATGTCAGTTCGAGGACTCAGCCTGCCGCCATCCTCCGGCAATCTGGCCGGGCGCAGACGAGTTCCACCGCGACCTTCCTGCGCAATCTGGCCGGGCAGCCGTCGCTGAGCCTCCCTGTACAGCAGCTTTACGCGATGTTCGTCAAGCAGGTGGCGCCGGTCATCAACGTGCCGCTGCGACCGCGCGAGGTGAAAGGCCCGATCACGCTGTGGCACAGCTATAGCCCTGAGCTTCCGGCCGGCAGCGCGCTGACGTCGCTGGTGGCCGCGGCCCAGAAGCAGTACCCCAACGCCCAGATCACCGCGACTTTCGTCCCGGCCAACACCATTTTCCGGCAGTGGCAGACCGCGCGCGCGTCCGGCAGCGGCCCCGACCTGGTGCTGCTGACCAGCCTGCAATCAGCCAGATCGGCGGCGACCCTGGCGGCAAACGTGGGTGGCCTTGAAATTGTCAACAACGTGCGGGCGGGTGATCTGGTTCGCGCCGGCATGGTGCTGCCGCTCGATACGTTGATCGATCCCGATCCGGCGGTTGACCTGTTGGCGTACCGCAGCCTGACCGTGGACGGCAAGCTCTACGGCCTGCCGCAGTCATATCAGGTGGTGGGGCTTTACTACAAGACCGCGAACATCTCGAACCCGCCGGCGACAACGGACGATCTCCTCAAACGTGTGCGCGAGGATCTGCTCATCATCGCCCAGCCGTACTATGCCTACGGCTTCTTCATGGCTTTCGGTGGCAAGCTGATGGATAGCAACGGCCGCTGCACCGCCGATCAGGGTGGATTCAGCGACGCGCTGGATTACTGGCGCCAGCTTCAGTCCAGGGGCACGATGTTTGCGCCGGATTCGGCGACTGCGCTCAAAGCGTTTGCCGATCAACGTTTCAACATGTTCATCGAAGGCTCGTGGTGGCTGGGACAGATCGAACAGATCACCGGTGCAGTGGGCATCGCGCCGTTGCCGTCCGGTCCCGCCGGTCCCTCTCGACCCCTGGTCGGCGTCGATGCCTATTTCGTGGACGCCGGCAGCGCGAACACCTACAGCGCAGCCGCGTTGGCGCAATTCCTGACGGATTCGGCCGCGCAGTCAGCCTACGCCGATCAGGCGAAGTTTGTCCCGGTGCGCTCCGATGTCCAACCGGCCGACAGCTTGCTGTCCGCCTTTCACGACATCGCCACGCAAGGCGAGTCGATGCCGCAAAACGCGGAATTCCTGGCGTGGTGGCAGCCGTTCCAGAGCATGATCGTCAGCGTGTTGGGCAGCCAGAATGTTGTGACGAAGGACGCCGTCGCCCAGGCCTGCCAGGCGATGAACCAGGCCAACGGGAAAAGATAGGTCTTATGTAGGGCGGCGATTGAAGAAGGCCGGCGATTGAAATCGCCGTCTGATACCCCAAGTGCGTTGAAACGCACTGGACGCCCTGTGCGGCCCGGCGTCAACCTGTTTCAACAGGTTTGCGGGTTGCCAGACTACGGTTTCAACCGTAGGCGCCGGCCCGCGAAAGTCCTTTAAATGACCGGAGATGCAACAGCATGACGGTCCAACCGGATACGCTCCAAGGCCACGGCCTGATGATCGGCCATCTCAAAATTCGCTGCGGTAACGCCGCCGCTGCGCGGGATATCCTCGCGCTTCGGTTACGCGTCGAGCGTGCGTTGGATCGAGTTGATCTGGAGCCGCCGGGGTTGCCGCGGGGCGCGGTGCTGGTGGTGCGCGAGTTGCGCAGCGCGCCCCCTCTGCCCGGCGCTGAAGATGCGGCCGGGCAGTGGTCCGCGTCGGCGCGTGACCGTCTGGCTGAGTTGTATCACACTGCCGCTCGTCCGATGACCGGCGGGCCGGCTCCCAACGCGGCCAGCGCACTCTTCGCCGATTGGAGCGAACTGCTGGCTTGCCTGACCCGCGATCTGGTTGCCGACCGCGCCTGGCGACACTGGTATTGGCAGCAGGTGCTCCGTGGCACGCCCCGCGCGGCCGGCCCGGCCCTCGCCGCGATGTGGAGCAGCCATGCGGACGCCTTGCCCGGCGCGCTGGCCCTGCTCGCCCGACACGAGGCAGTCGCGAGCGTGCGCCTTCTCACGCGCGCCGAGGTGGCGCAAGTCATCGCCGCGTTGCGTGCCCGCTTCGATCTGGCGCCGCTGAGCCGGGCGGCTGCCGACACCTTCAGCGGTTCCCCGGACGCGCCGACCCCGGCGCAGGAAAATCCGGGCCGCGTCGTGCCGCCGTGGGCCTCCTGGCTGCCGGACGACGTATCCGGGCCGATGACCGACCCGGCGTTGACGCCCGCGGCCGAGTACTTGCTCGGGCTGGGCCTGGCGCTATACCACGCGCCGGCCTTTGCCCGCAGCGCGATGTTCGCGGCGCAAGCCGCGGCCTGGTTGAGCGCGGAGCACCCGCGACCTCAACTCGAACCAATCGAACAGACTATGGCATCCAGACCCGCTGAGGTGAATACTCCCCAGATGGTTCGCGGCGGTCGGGAGACCGAGCCGAGCCAGGAACAGTTTCCGGGACGGATGATCATGCGGGGTACGGCGCCACAACCCATGAAAACCTCTCGACAAGTCGAGGAGTCAGGGGCGAACTCGTTTGGGCCGTTTTCAGACCAGTTACCTGTGCCGGACGCGGCGCCACGACCTACAGAAAAGCAACTGGCATCGTCTATGGTCGATCGTCCATCGTCGCTCTCAGGGCAGCGTGACACGTCGCCCGCCTTTGAGCTGACCACCGGCTCGTTGCTGGCTCCCGATGGCCTCCCCACCTTCCTCGGCGGCGCGCTCTACCTGGTCAACCTGCTCGGATGGCTGGGGTTGCCGGGCGACGACGCCGGGTGCGTCTGGGACGAGCCAACGTCTTTCGCCGTGGGGCTGGGTGGCTGGGCGACGGTCGAGGCCCTGACCCGCGGGCTGTTGGGCGGATCGCACGCGCGGCACGCGGGCGATCCGCTCTGGGCGGCGCTGGCGTTTCTCGACGGCCGCGGCCTGGGAGCGCCGGTCGGTGCCGCGCTACTCCAACCGACCGCGTTCCGCCTGCCCGCGGCCTGGCTGCGCCGCTCTGGGCCGGCCGCGTCCCAGTGGTTAGCCGCGACGGCTGGCCGTCGCGTGCGGCTGTTCGACCCCGTGGCCGATTACGTTGTGGCCGATCTGCCCTGGCCGCGCGGCGACCCGGCGCGCATCGTCAAGGCGGCGGTCGCGGAATACCGCGCTGTGGGGGTGGCCGCGACGTGGCGCTGGGCGCCCGGCGCAAAGGGTGACCTCTCCCCCTTCGACAAGCCCAGGGCAGATGCTCATGCCGGGCGCGGCACCACGGCGGGAGAAAATGGCTCACCACCAAGACACAAAGACACCAAGAGCACAACGAATGGGAGAGGCTTTGTGTCCTTCGTGCCTTGGAGCCTTTATGGTGAGCGGGCGATTTTCAGGGCAGGCTCTGCCAGGGGAGGGGAGCACGTTTCCCCCTTCCTTCTCTTGAAAGGGCGACAACCCCAGGCTGCCCGGTCGTTGATCGCCCGCCAGGGAAAGCCATACCTCGAACCGGAGGTGGCAGCAGCCCTGGCCCCACCAGCCGCCTGGTGGCTGGCGCGGGTTCGGGGATTCATCGCTTACTTGCTTTCCCGTGCGCTAGATAAATCGCTCGACGCCAGCGAATCGCTCATTTGCCGGCCCGGCATGCTGGTGGTCAGCCACACGCATGTAGATCTCAGCCTGCCGTTGGACGCCATCGACATCGCGATCCGCCGCTGTGGCTTGGATCGCGACCCTGGATGGGCGCCAGACCTGGGTCGCATCGTGTATTTTCATTTCGTGTGAGGCTGCGTCATGCAAGACGCCGGGTTTGCTGCTGCACCGTGGGCCGAACTGCCGCCCGGCCCCGAAAGCCACTTTCGCCTGCACCTATACGGCGTGCTGGCGCGGATGCTGGCCCAGCTTGATACGCTCGCCCAGGCGGGCGATCCGGGCATGCCGTGGGCCGAGTTGCGCTTTCTAGACGGCTATCGCTCGGTGTTGACAGCGGGCCAGCCTGCCGATCTGCCGGCGAGCGCGGCCGCTGCCTGGTGGGATGCCTACCTGGCTGGCTGGGAAGCGTCGACCGCAGCGCACCTGCCGTTGCGCGCCCTGGCCGAGCAGGCCGGACTGAGCCACGACGACCTGCGCGTCCTGGTGACGGCGGGCCTGGTGGAAGAAGACATCCGCTTCGGTGCGCTGTTCGCCGCGTTGCAGGCCCCCCTGGCTGCGCGGCGGCCCTGCATTGGCGTACTGGGCTGGCTGCTGGCCGAGCCCGGCCAACCGCCGGCCGACGCCTGGCCCGCCTGTCGCACGCTGCTTGACCTGGGCCTGCTGAGCGCCGATAACCGCGCGGATCCGCGCGCTGAATGGGTGCTGCGGGTGCCACCGGCCATCTGGGACGCGCTGGCTGGCCGGCCTGCCGTTCGCCCTGCGCCCGGTCTGGAACGCCAGCCCGCGGCCGGTTTCCCGGCGCCCTCCGCGCTGATCCTGCCCGACGCGCTGGCCGGCCAGGTGGCGCGCATGCCGGATTTGCTGGCAGATGGGCAGGTGCGAACCGTCGTGCTGCGCGGCATGAACGGCAGCGGCCGGCGGACGGTGCTTGGCACGATTGCTCGCGGCCTGAACCGCGATGTGATCCTGTGGCAGGGCAGCGCGCTGGGAGATGAGACGTGGCGCCTGCTTGGTCCGCTGACCGCGCTGAGCGGCGCCATGCCGGTCCTGCGCTGCGACCCGGCGCCAGGGGAGGCCCTGGAGCTGCCTGACCTGCCCGCTTACACCGGCCCTGTGGGCGTGACGCTGGGCCGGGCCGGAGGCTTGCGCGGGCCGCTGACGGCATCCGCTATCAGCTTCTCCCTGCCTCCGCCTGATCGCACGGCCCGGCGCCGCTTTTGGCAGGCCGCCGGCCTCCCGGTGACCCCGGCCACGGTCGATGAGATCACCGAACGTTTCCTGCTTACCGGCGGGCACATCGTCCGCGCGGCGGCCACGGCCAAGAGCTATGCCGCGCTGGCCGGGCGGGGGGCCGTTACGGTGGCCGACGTGCACGAGGCCACGCGTGCGCTCAACCGCCAGACTCTGGAAACACTCGCCACGGTGCTGGAGCCGGCAAAGGGTTGGAGCGACCTGGTCGTCAGCGAGACAACGGCCCGCGAGTTGCGGGCGCTGGAAGGCCGCTGCCGGGCGCGTGAGCAACTGCGCGATGTGGCCGGCCCGACACTGGGCGGGGGCCTCAACCGCGGGGTGCGGGCGCTCTTCAGTGGGCCGACCGGCACCGGCAAGACCCTTGCGGCACGTGTCATCGCGGCAGCGCTGGAGATGGACGTGTACCGGGTAGATCTCGCCGCGGTGGTAAACAAATACATCGGCGAGACCGAGCGCAACCTGAACCAGGCGCTTTCGCGCGCCGAGGAGCTCGGCGTGGTCCTGTTGCTGGACGAAGGGGACGCATTGATGACACGGCGCACCGATGTGCGCAACTCCAACGACCGCTACGCCAACCTGGAGACCAACTACCTGCTCCAACGACTGGAGAGCTACGAGGGCATCGCGATCATCACGACCAACGCCAGCCAACGCATCGATGAAGCGTTCCTGCGGCGGCTTGACGTGATCGTGGATTTCCAGCCGCCCGAGGCCAACGAGCGCTGGCTGATCTGGCAGAGCCATCTGGCGCAGCCGAACGCCGTCAGTCCCGCACTACTGGAGGACGTGGCCGCGCGCTGCTCATTGACCGGCGGGCAGATCCGCAACGCGGCGCTGGCCGCGACGTTATTGGCGATCAACGATGGCGGGCGCGTGACCGACGCGCACCTGGAAGTCGCATTGCAGCACGAATACCGTCGGGCAGGCGCGGCCTATCCGCTGCGGTCAGCGAGGAGCAACACCGGCCAGGTAGACCGGCTGCGCCGCCTGGCCGCCGGACTCGGCTAACTTCACCGGATAAGAGGTGGCGCGTGCACGCCCTGCAGGCCAGGACCGAGGAAAAGAGTTCGACCGCCAGCGATGCGGAATCGACGCTGAAGCCGCATCACAGCGCGACAACATCCGCACGCTTGCCGGTGTGGACGGCCGCGCTGCCGTTACAGGCCAGGGGTTCGGCGGAAAACAAATCCTCGCGCACGGCTGGCCAATATCCCGCACCCGGCAACGCCGGAGTCACATCGGCTTCAGGGACGAACGCCCTCACCGACTTCAGCCAGGTCGTTAACCGGCCCGACGACATTTACGAACAGGAGGCCGACCGGGTCGCCGAGCAGGTCGTGCGGCGCAATGCAGTCCCTGAGACGCCACGGGAGACGGCTCGCCCGGCGCAGTCGAAACGAGACATCCCGCCCGGTCCGCGCGTCGATGCCGCGCCACCTGCCGTGCGTGAGGCGCTCAGCTCGCCGGGCCACCCCCTGGATACCGAGACGCGGGCGACGATGGAACCGCGTTTCGATCGGGACTTCAGCGGCGTGCGGATACATGCTGATCTGGTAGCGGGACAGTCGGCCAGGGCGATCGGCGCCAGCGCATACACGGTGGGCTCCGATATCATCTTTGCGGGGGACAGGTATCACCCCGCAAGCGCGGAAGGCGGACGTCTGCTGGCACATGAGCTGACCCACGTCGTCCAGCAGGGCCATGCGCAGCCGTTGGCGTCGAGATTCCGCGGCAGCAGACCGTTGCCCGCCGGCCCCGCGGTGACGCGCCGCAATGCCAGCGCCGCAACGATTCAGCGCGCGCCCGACCCGGTCGCGGCCCTCCTGAGGGCAGGGGACCGGGTCACGCTGACCGTAGCGGCCTCGCCCGGCGGGACCCCTGAGCCGTACTACTCAAAGCAGTACACGGTCAGCGCGGCCGGGGCGATCGACATCGACGACGGCACGAACAAGTTCAGCATCCCCATCGCGGGGCTCATCCCCCAGGCCGCGGCCGACAGGATCGCCGCCAGGTTTGTAAGCGAACAAATCCTGCTGGCCCCGAGCGTGTGCTTGACGACGCCCGGCAGCACAACCCCCGCCTGCACTCAGCTACAGCCCTCGGATCTCGACCGGGCCTACGCCAACTTCGTGAACTACATTCAAGGGGTCAAAGAGCCGACCGACGCGCTCCTGCGCTATTACCAATGGCTCGACGACCACCGGGGAAAGCCCGATCTGAAGTCGATTACGCCAGAGGAGCTGTGGAAGCGCTCGCTTGTTCCGCCGCAACTGCCCAAAGACCCGCGGGCCGACAAAACCGACGAGTTCCTCCGTTTCGTCAAGTATCTGCAAGCCGAAAACACCAAGATTACCGACCCGAAAGAGAAAGCGCGTGCGACCGAGAGCATGAGCCGGTTCCTGAGTTGGTACGACAAAAACAAGGACCTGCCCACTTTTCCCAACGCCGATCTCGCCAAGGTCTACGCCGATTTGTCCGTGAGCGTACTGAAAAAGAGCATCAATGAGGACGTAGCCAAAGAGATCGCCGCTCAGAAAGCAGCCGCGGAGAATTCACCCGAAGTGCTGAAGGCGCGATCGAAGAAGTTCGACGAGTTCTATAACCTGGCGCTGAAGCTCTGGGGATACTCGGCACGGACTTTTCCTTACAGCATTCCGCTGGAATCCGAAGGCAAGGACATCCTCGTCACCGGCGATCCGGCGCTCCAGAAGGTCTTGAACGCGCTGGCGAGCGATCTGCTGGACTGGGCCGCGGGCCACATGTTCGACAGCACCTTCACCACGACCGATCCGAAGTCAGTGCTGCTCGACCTGCTGAAAGGCGGCTATTCAGAAAGGCTCGCTGCGGCACAGCAAGTGCCGCTCGAACACGAGGTAATCGACCGCAACAAACTCCTGCCCGGCACGGTGCTGGCGTCGTTCGGCGAAAGCATCGGCGAAGGCCTGCTGGCCATCGGGGTGGTGGTGCTGTTTGTGGGCGCGGAGATCATCACCGCCGGCCAGGCGACGTGGATCATCGCCGGCGTCGCGGCGGCCGGCGGGGTCAAGTCGTACCTGGACCGTCGCGAGGAGGTCGAGAAAAGCGGGTACGACGTGTCCATCCCTGAAACGATCGTGTATTCGGCCGGCGACGTTTTCGGCGTCAGCCAACTGGTGGAAGGTATCACCGGGCAACGGCTGGGAACCGATGTGCCGCTCGGCAGCGAGGCGCGGTCGAAGCAGTTAGGGACGGGCGGGGGCATGTTATCGACGTGGATCTTTGGCAGCAAGGCCTATCGCACCGGCGAAAGTCTCGGGGCCAATTACCGGGTGCCGAAGCCGGGGTTGAAGCCATCCGGCCCGAACGCGTCCGCCGATGTCCAACTCCCCACGGATACCATGCCGCCCACGCCACAACCCAACCCGAACCCGGGGCCGCTGGAAGCCTCGATGCGGGCCGGCGTATCTGATCCTGCCAAAATCGGGTTCGACCGCTGGATGGAGGATATCCGTGCTCGGGGTGGGGATCCGGAGAAAGTTCTGCAATCACTGAGCAAGGAGCGCGTGCAGACGGTTGCCGAGCAATTCGCGAAGAAACAGGCCACCGAGGTCGCGCGCGCGCAAGAGGCCGCGCGGCTGCAAGCACGCGCAAAGGATAACCCGCTCCGGCCCATCTTGAAGCATGTTGAGAAAAGAGGTAACATCACCATCCACTACGAAAGCATTCCGCCCAACGAGGCGGAAATCATTGCTGCCCAGCAAATGGCCAGGCGTACGGGCGAAGAGATCCACCTGTTTGGTGATACGGCCAGCAAGGTGAGCTACCCCGGCATCGACGGGACCATCGGCGATCCGCCCCGCCCGCTTTCAATCAAAGCACACAGCCCGGATGCCAACGCCGGGTCAGCCCGCTTCGCGGCCCAGCAGGCGCTGATCAAGGCCAAGGCGAACGGCTACACCCAGGTCGAGGTGGAGATCTCGATGCCGGGCAAAACGGTGGCCGAAGTCAAGGCCGCCTGGGATGTCGGCCCAACGCGGCCCGGAGATCACCCGCTTGGGCCCGTCTACGAGGGGACGGTGGTCGCCAAGATCACGATCCAGTGCTCGGACGGGGTGTGGACGGTGCCAAAGGGGCCGGCCCTCACCGGCGCCGTGCCCGGTGGGACCTCGCCCGGGGAAAAGAACAAAAAGCCGGGAGAAGGGAACTAACAGCTATGGCCATCTCGATGGGTTTCCTGCCCGATATGAGCCGGGCGGATGCTGCCGCTGCCCTCGCGTGCGGTCTTGCCGAGCACGGTTATCGAGAACGCGCGCGGGTGCAGCATCAGGGCGACGCGGTATTCCCCGAGCTCACCGATCTGCTGCAACGATTCCCCAGCGCCCAGGCCATCACCTGGTTCAATCGCTCCGAGGCAGACGATCAGGCCGGCGCGGCCGTGTTCCAGTACCGGACCGAACCGCCCGGTCGATGGGACCCGGAGTTGGCTCGCACGCTCTCACGGATTGGCGGCGGGTTTGCCGCGGCCGTCGAAGCCAACCGTACGCGCGACGAGTATGGCCTGGCGGTCTTTTATGCCGGTCGCACCGTCGAAATGCTCGGCTGCGACAGCGATCATGGGGTCATCCGGGTCGGCGGCCCGGCCCCACATGGACCCGGTAGCCGGGAGCTCTGCGACGACGAGTTCATGTACGGCCTGTTCGAGCGGTACTTTGTGCGGATCACTGGCGGACATCCCGACGAGCTTCGCTTGCGGGGTGATGGCCCGTTCGAGTCTTGGATTGTCGAGCGCGAGGTAGCCTCGGGGAACCCATATCCGGTTGAGACTCCCGGGCAGACGGACTTCACCCGGATCGCACTTGCCAACGTCGAGGAGCCGGTCTTCCTGGCCGCCGTCCAGGCGTTGCCCGCGGCGTACCGCGCCACGGGCTGGATCTGGGTAGCACGGGAATCGCCAATCGCGGGCATCCCTTATGTGCTCGTCCAGCGGGCCGGCCCGCTGGACGAAAGCCTGGTGGCTGGCCTGGCGCGAGCGTGCCATAGTTTTGCCGTCGGAGTGCAGCTCGGGGCTCCCGGCCTGCCTTTCACGTGGATATCGCTCGAACCGGACGGGGTCACGCAGCGGGGTGAGGCGATCGGCGCGAGCGCGCTTGTCGACAAATGGGCTGCCTTTGCGATCACGATGGGGGAGCCGCCGGGGACGATCCGCTGGCCGGGGTCACAGCGCGGACGCGCGCTGTGACCGGACAAGCGCCCAGGTACCTGCTCCCGTGCGACCCGGCGGCTGCCCGGTCGTTCAGCCATAGAGGGTGATCCCTGAGCATGACGACGATACAAAGCAAGCTTGCCAAAGGCAATTCCAATGAGCAATCACAGGAGCCGACACACATCACAGCTCTATCCACGCACCATCTCACGCGGCCACCTGATTGGATTACCGTGTGGCGTGACCGCGCGCCGAACGGTCTGCTGGTCGACGCTGCGCCCGCGACACGCCGCGCGCTGCCGATCAGCCAGCCCGGCGACAGGCACGAGCGGGAAGCCGACCGCGCCGCCGACCGTGTGATGCATATGCCGGAATCGGCTGCGCAGCGAGTTAGCACGGGTGCCGGCCTCGATCAAGGCCCGAACGGACTTCTGCAGCCCCAACGATCGGGCGAGGGCGTGCCGGCAGGCCAGGCGGCGCCTCCCATCGTGCATGAGGCGTTGCGCTCGCCGGGCCAGCCGCTGTACGCGGGGACGCGTGCGTTCATGGAGTCGCGCCTCGGCCAGGACTTCAGCGGCGTGCGGGTGCACACCGACGGCACGTCGGCCAGGTCGGCCCAGGCGATCGGAGCACGCGCCTATACGGTCGGCCAGGACCTCGTGTTCGCGCCCGGCGCCTACGCCCCCGACACAGGCGAGGGGCAGCGTGTGTTGGCGCATGAGCTGACCCACGTAATGCAGCAGAGAGCAACGGGCGCGGCCGTTCAACGCCAGAGCGTGGTCAACATGCTACCCGAAACCATCCGGAGCAGCCTGCGGGGCGTGGAACAAACGATCCCGAACCTGGGCAGTCTGCGCGGGGCAGGACGCGGCCCCGATGAACCCACGATCGAGCACGACCCGGCCGATGTTCAACGCAATGCACCGGACCCGGCCCGGCTGTTGCCCTTCCGCGGCGCGGGATGGGACGCCGACGCGATCATGGCCAGCCTCGGGCAATACGACACGCTTCCCGGCACCGACAGCGATGCTCTCCGTTGCGTGCAGGCCGTGGCCCTGGCCGCCCGGATCCCGCAGGGCCCTGCCGCGGTGGTCGCGTTCCTGCGCTCGATCATCCTGGAAGGCATGTTGTCCCGGCCGCGCGGCCCGCGGCAGCGGACGGCTATCGTTGTGATCGAGCACGTGATCGCCCGGATAGAGACTCAACGCGCGACGTTCGGCGATTTGCTCTGGGTGCAGGAGGCCATGCACGATCTGTTCTACAACGACGTGTCTGGCACGCCCAAGACGGATATCCCTACGCAGATGAACCCGGCCTTCGATTTCAGCGCGCGGCTCCAGCCAATGAACGTCTGGTGCGACAACCCTGCGGACGTGATTGCCGCGGCAAACCGTCTTCAACCGGGCGAGCAGTTGCTCGTGAACACGTGGCAGGTGAGCTTCAACACCGCGTTCGATCAAGTCGCCGAGCAGGGCACCGACGTGCCGGTTGGCGGAAGCATCACGGCGTCGGTCAACGGCCGGGCGGTGAGGATCAGGCGCATCGCCATGGACCGCCGACCGCCTCACACCGCCATCGATCCAGTGCGCGACAGCCAGGCGGGCCACCAGTTGCTGGTGTTGAAAGATGGCGCCACAGGACAACTGCGGCTTTACGAGCCGGAAATCACGGCCTCCGGGCGGCACCTCGAAACGCTGAACCCGGACGGCAGCAATTTCCAGCGATATTTCACGGATCAACCCAGGTTCGGCATTTACAACTACATCCAGATCCTGGGCAAGCTGACGCCGGACTCTTTGACGATAGCGCCGCCGGCTCGGCCTTGAGCATCCGCCGGCCGGATGGGTGAGATCGATGATGGCGTATGGAATTGACTCTCGAACAGCAAGCGCAGGCGCACGATAATGATTACAGCGCGCTGGAAACCCGCTACCGGCAGGTCATCGGGAGCGAGCTGGTCAGCGATCCCTACACCTCCGCGCGTCACCCCCTGCCGCGGCTAACACTCTCCGCGAGCGTCGTGATCCCGGCCTGGAACGCGGCCGACACGCTGGCCCAATGCCTGATCGCCATCGAGCAGAGCAGCTTCAACCGCAAATACGGCGAGCGCCTGGAGGTGATCGTCGTGGATGATGGCTCGACCGATGGCACCTGGGAGCTGCTGGAGCGACTGCAACTGGGCGTGCACGTAAAAGCTGTCCGCCAGGAACACCACAGCCGCGCCCAGACGCAAAACACCGGCATCGCGCTGGCCCAGGGCGACGTGATCATCTCCTGCGATGCCGATATGATTCTGGCCCCTTTCGCCATCGAAGAGCTGGTTAAGCGCCACCAGGCGCTCGACCGGGTCATGCTCCTCGGTTTCCGCGGCGACGTGGATCGCGCCGATCCGACTATCCGGCCTGATGTGCTGCCCGCCCGCGTGCCGCGCATCATCCCGCCCTTTGCGCGTGACGTGCGCCTGAGCTACGGCTCAGGCGGCTGGCCGGAGAGCATGTGCCGAGACAGCGATCATCTCAAGCGTATGGGTCAAGACAGGTCGATCGTCATGGCCGACGGCGCGCGGTGGAACCTGCCGGGCATGGTCTACGGCGCGCTGTTCAGCCTGCGCCGCGGCGATTTCCTGGCCATGGACGGCTACGACGAGCGCTTTTATGGCTGGGGCTGCGAGGACACGCTGGTCGGCGTGCGCGCGCTGGCGTTGGGCAATTACATCGTGCCGGTCTATGGCGCGGCGGGATTGCACGTGGCGCACGGTGACCGTAGCCCGCGCAAGTGGCAGGAGTTCGCGGCTAACCGCCGGGTCTATCAGGCCATCCTGCGGACGCCATTTCGACCGGCTTACGGCGCGGGCGGCGGCTGGCTGGCCTCAGCCTCCGCTCGCGTGCAGCGCCAGTTGGAGCGGCCGCCGGCACCGGGTCGCGCCGGGCCTTGGGGCGAAGGCGACGACGCGGTTGCGGCCCTGGATGCCGAGCTGACCGATCCCGACCGCCGAGGCAAATATTTGCATGCACTGGGGCGTTACGATGAGGCCGCGGCGGCCTTCGCCGAGGTGCGCGGCGCGCCGGAGGCCGCGGCCTGGGGTCTCTACGACCGCGGTAAAGCGCTGCGGGCGGCCGGCCGTCCTGCCGACGCCATCCCGATACTGGAAGAGGCGGCCGGCAAACTGCCGTCAAGCGTCTGGCCATTGATCGACCTGGGCCTGGCCCTGGCCGCCGAAGATCAATTTGCCGCCGCGCGCGACCGGCTGGAACAGGCACGCGTACAGGATCCCAACAACCCGGCGGTGGGGTTCATCCTCGGCCGGCCCGCGGCCAGGCACCTGGAACGGGCGACCTTGTACGTACGCCAGGGCGACTACGCGTTAGCGGTACGCGACTTCGAGGCCGCCTTGATCCTGGAGCCCCGCAACATCGCCGCACAGGTCGAACGAGCCAAAGCGCTGGCTGCGCTGGGCCGTCCAGGACAGGCTCGCATCGCGCTCGCCCGAGTGACAGAAGGCGGGGAGGTCGGTGGTGCCGTTTCGTCCGCGGCCTGGAGCGAGCTGGGGCGGCTGCAATTGGCCCAGGGCGAGCTGGGCGCGGCTAAAGTGACGCTGGAACGGGCACGGCGACGGCAGCCGCGTGATCCCCAGGTGACCACACGCCTGCTGGACGTCGCGGCCGCGGCAGCCCGATCCCATCCGCTGCCCCTCAGCAGGAGCATCGTGGAGGCCAGCCAGGGGATTCCCGGCTGGTTGGGCGCCGACGAGGCGGAGCTGCTCGCGGCCCTGGCCCTCCAGGCGGCCGCGCGCGGCCGCGCCGAGGCCCCCGCCAGACTGGTGGAGATCGGAAGTTACTGCGGACGGGCGACCATCTTGCTGGCCCTGGCGATTCAGGGACTCGGCGCGCCGGCACAGGTCATCTCGGTGGGCGGCCCAGATGTGGGGCCCGCGCCCGATGGCCGGCCGCCGCGCGCCGTGCTGCGCGAAAATCTCGCCGCGCGCAAGCTGGAACGCCGGGTGGTCCTGGCGCCGGAAGAGGACCCTGCGCCGTGGGTTCACGCCAGTCACCTGGTGTTGGTCGACGGCCGCCACGACTATGCCGGCGTGACCGATGATGTGCGGCGCTATGCGCCTGCCCTGGTCCCCGGCGGCTTGCTGGTTTTTCACGACTACGCGGATTACTTCCCCGACGTATTGCGCTGCGTGGATGAGCTGCTGCTGGGAGACGGGTACGATTTCGTGGCCCAGGCCGGCAGCCTGATCGCCTTGTGCCGACGCATAAGCCAGGGAGGCGTTGATGGCGCGAGCGATGATGACGGGAGATAGGTGCTGTGCAGAATCAAAAACAGGCCGGTGACGGGAAACCGGACGATGTCCGTTGGCCCTTGATCTCGTGCATCATGCCGACGCGTAACCGCCGCGCGTTTATCAAACAGGCGATCGCTTACTTCGCGCGACAGGATTACCCCAACCTGGAGCTGATCATCATCGATGATGGCGACGACCCGGTCGCCGACCTGGTGCCGGCCGATCCGCGCATACGCTACTTGCGGCTCTCGGCACCGATCAGTATCGGCGCCAAGCGGAATCAAGCCTGCGCGCTCGCCCGGGGCGAGATCATCGCCCACTGGGACGATGACGATTGGTACAGCCCGCAGCGTTTGAGTCACCAGGTAAAGCCGCTGCTGGACGGCACGGCTGATGTCACAGGGTTGGAAACCGCCTGCTTTTTCGAGCTGGAAAGCTGGCGGGCCTGGCGCGTCACAGCCGAGCTGCACCGGCGGCTGTTCGTAGGTGACGTCCACGGCGGCACGCTGGTCTACTGGCGCCGCGTCTGGAAGCGGCTGGCGCATTATCCGGAAACCTCGCTCGCCGAAGACGCCCTGTTTCTCCGCACGGCGTGTCGCTACGGAGCTCGTCTGGCAAAACTGCCGGCCAGTGGCACTTTCGTCTATCTGCGGCATGCCGGCACTGCCTGGCGTTTTACGCCCGGCGCCTACCTGGACCCTGCCGGTTGGCAGCCGGTCGCCCCGGAGGACTTCGTACCGGCCGCTGATCGGCCATTCTACGCGGCGCTTTCGCCCGCTGCCCCACCGGGCCCTCCCCCGGCCGGAGAACCCCTGGTTTCCTGCATCATGCCCACTTACAACCGTCGCAGTTACGTGGCGCAGGCCATCCGTTACTTTCAGCGCCAGGACTATCCCGCTCGCGAGCTGGTGATCCTCGATGACGGCACCGATCCCATCGCGGATCTGGTCCCGGCCGATCCGCGCATCCGCTACGAACGGCTGCCGCGATGGACGGTGCTGGGCGCAAAACGCAACCTGGCCTGCGAGGCTGCGCGGGGCGATATCATCGTGCACTGGGACGATGACGACTGGAGCCGATCCGACCGGATAAGCTACCAGGTGGACACGCTCATGAAGGCGGACGCATCCCTGTGCGGCATCGGCCGCGCCCTCTACTATGATCCGCCACGGGAGGCCGCGTGGTTGTACGAGTACCCGCTGGCGCTGCATCGGTGGCTGGCCGGCAATACCCTGTGCTACCGAAAAGATTACTGGGCGCGCCACCCGTTTCCCGAGATTGCGGTGGGTGAGGACGTGCGTTTTGTGTGGGGAGCAGAGTCTAGCCGGGCCGCGGTAACACCGGACCATACCTATCATGTGGCGTTGCTGCACGCCGCCAATGCCAGCCCGAAAAATGTGTCCGGCCCCTATTGGCGACCGCACCCCGTCGCAGAGATCCACCGTATTCTGGGCGCCGATCTCGCATTTTACCGACCGGGATGATCGGCGTGGCGCTGCTTTCGCTGGTGACACATACACGCGATGGAAAACTGCGCGGATCAGAGCGCGGCCTTCAGCACAGTCAGGCACTCGGCCTCGCCGGCCGTGCGCACGTTATTCCCGATCATTGCCATGCGTGTGGCTTCCTCAGCGATTGCGGCGAAGGTCGAGCCGTCCAGTTGCAGCGCGCGAAGTGTCGTGGGCAGGCCGATACCGGCCAAAAAGCCGCGCGCCCAGGCGGACAACGCATCGGCACCATCATCCGCTCGCATGCCCAAAGCTTCCCGCAGCGCCGGCCAGCGATAGGGGGGGATAGCTTCAGCGTTGAATGCCAGCACCGCAGGCAGCAGCACGGCGTTGCCCAAGCCGTGATGCACCTCGTGTTGCGCGGCCAATGGCCCGCACAGCGCGTGACACAACCCCAATCCGGCCTGATCCATGGCCATGCCGGCCCAGGCCGCCGCCTGCGCCAGCGCACGGCGGGCCTGAAGGTTGGAGCCCTCAGCTACAGCTACCGGTAGCCAACGCACAATGTCACGCAACGCGCCCAGGGCGTAGAGATCCATGGTGGGATTGGCACGCCGGCCCAGGTACGCCTCGACCGCGTGCACCAGGGCGTCCATGCCCGTCGCGGCCGTCAATCCGGGGGGCAGGGACACTGCCAGGCTGGCATCCACCACCGCGATGCGCGGGAAGAGCGCCGTGTGGACAATTCCCTTCTTGAAGCCGTCGGTCGCGCCGATCACCGCGACGTGCGACATCTCACTGCCGGTTCCGGCGGTGGTTGGCACGGCGACCACCGGCAGCGAGGGCCGGGTGATCGTCGCACGACCAAGCTGTAGATCGCTCCAACTCATGCCCTCGTGCACCAGCAGCACGCTCAGCGCCTTGGCAACGTCGATCGATGATCCACCACCGATCGCCACCAGCACAGCCGGATCGACATTGCGCGCACGGGTCAATGCCTCCGCAACATCGACGACGCCCGGGTTGCCCGGCACCGCGTCATAAACCATCACTGCCCGATCGGCAGCGGCCAAAGCGGGACGAAGGATATCGAGGATGCCGGCGCGCACGATGCCGGCGTCGGTAATGACCAGGATAGGACCAGATCCGAACGCTGATAACTCGCGCACCAGGTCGAGGCGAGCGTCGTCCGAGATGATGAGCTTGGTGGGACAAAACGAGGTATAAGTCATGGCATTCACCGTGCGGAATTCGGGTGCGGACGAGAATAGCATGGCTCACCTGGCTTGTCAAGCTTCTCGACAGAATGGTTGACACTGTACTGGCCTGGTGTTATAGTTGACGCAACTTGTACTCAATGAGCCGAAGCAGTTAAACTGCAACCGGACACGGAGGTGATCGTATGGAGAACCTCGTTCCTCACTTTGTGGAGTTGATCCGCCGGGCGGCGACCGATCTGCCGGCAGACATGGAGGCGGCGCTCCATCGGGCGCGCGAACAGGAGGACGCTGACTCGGCGGCGCAAACTACGCTGGACGCCATCCTGGAAAACGTCCGGCTTTCCCGCGAGCGCTCGACGCCGATCTGCCAGGACACCGGCACGCCGATCTTCTATATCTACTACCCGACGGGATGGTCTACCCTGGCGCTCAAGAAACAGATTCGGGAGGCGGTCGCCGAGGCTACGGCGAAATCGTATCTGCGTCCAAACTCGGTGGACAGCCTGACCGGCAAGAATCCCGGCAACAACCTGGGCGACGATTTCCCCTACTTCCACTTCGAGGAATGGGAGGAGGACTATCTCAAGGTCGACCTGATGCTGAAGGGCGGCGGTTGTGAGAACGTCGGCATTCAGTATAGCCTGCCTGATGGCCGCTTGGGAGCTAACCGCGATCTGGAAGGGGTGCGTCGCGCCGTCCTCGACGCGGTACACCAGGCGCAAGGGATGGGGTGCGCGCCGGCGGTGATCGGCGTCGCTGTCGGCGGCGACCGGGCATCCAGTTACATCAAATCCAAGGAGCAGTTCTACCGCTCTCTCGATGACGAGAGCCCGGATGCGAGATTGGCCGCGCTGGAGAAGCGGTTGACCCAAGAGGCCAACGCCCTGGGGATCGGACCGATGGGCTTCGGCGGCAAGACCACCGTGCTGTCGGTCAAGATCAACTCGTTAGAACGTCTGCCCGCCAGCTATTTCGTTACGGCTTCCTACATGTGCTGGGCTGATCGGCGAAGGACGCTGGTCTATCGAGATGGCGCGGTGAGCATCGACTGAGTGTAATTCGTGATGCGTGAGGATTTCAGGGTGTTTGACGTTTCACGCTTCACGCTTCACCCAACGGAGCATTCTCATGGCTATTGTAGACTTGCACATTCCTATCAGCGAAGAAACCATCCGGTCGCTGCACGTGGGTGACCAGGTGCGGCTGTACGGCATCGCGGTGACGGCCCGCGACGCCGCCCACAAGTATGTAGAAGACACCTTTCTCCACAGCGCGGCCATCCCAGAAAGCGAGCGGGCGATCCACGATGAGTTGAAGCGACTCTGGCAGGGGGGCGTGATGTACCACTGTGGGCCGGTGGTCAGCAAAGACGGGGCGGGACGTTGGCACTTCGTCTCGGCCGGGCCCACCACCAGCATCCGCGAGGAGCCCTACGAGGCCGATGTGATCGCTCATTTCGGGTTGCGGGCAGTCATCGGCAAGGGCGGCATGGGGCCGAAGACGCTGGCGGCTTGCAAGGAATATGGTGCGGTCTACCTGCACGCAGTCGGCGGTGCCGCGACGTTAATCGCCGATTCGGTCAAAGAGGTCGTGACCGTCTTCAAGCGGGATGAGTTGGGCAGCCCCGAAGCGTTCTGGGTTATTCGGATCGAAGGGTTTTCCGCGGTCGTCACCATGGATTCACACGGCCAAAGTCTGCATGAGCAGGTGTTCCAGGAGTCCAAACAGAAACTTTCCCAATTGTTCTGAGCTTGCCCTGAGGCACGAAAGGGCGGGTCTCTTCGCTGATGGTATATGGTATGCGGGCCAGCCGTCCACGAATCGTCACGAATTCACGAATCACAACGCCTGTATTCGTGCATTTGAGCCATTCGTGGATGGCACTACGGCCCATGAGAAGGCGACAGCTATCGTCCATCGTCGATGGTCCATCGTCCTCTCAGAGCAGACCGGGCAGCTTGTCGGGATCCCCGCAATGCCGGTGCTCGATCTCCGCCACCTTCCGGCGCAATCGCTTCAGAAAATCCAGTGCGGCGGCCTCATCTTCATCCTGCACGATCATCTTTATTTCGACGATCTCTTCCGGCGAGAACGGAATCCCCAGCCGATAGGGTTTGGTGGAGCTATTCAACACGCTTCCTCCAGGATTTGACAGCCCGAATTGGTCTGAATATACTATACCCCAGTATAGTGGCACAGATAGAGGCTGTCAAGTCAATCGAGGGGGTGTATGGAGTTGCGGTCACCCGGGATCAAGTCGGATCTTTCGGTTCGCCTGAAGCGCATCGAGGGGCAGGTGCGCGGTGTGGAGCGCATGGTCGAAGAGGAACGCGATTGTTCGGCCATCCTCCAGCAGATGACAGCGATCCGGTCGGCCGTGCATCAGGCCAGCCTGGTTCTTGCGCGCGAGTACGCTTCCCGCTGTTTGACAGAGCCAAGTCGAGGCGACATGGATGCGATGCTGGATCAGCTCATGGCCACCTTGCGAAAACTGGAGTAGAGGAAGAGAAATGACGCAGAGTGATCTGTTGTGGGGTATCTTGATTCTATTCTTGCTGATCAACATGTTTCGGCGTGGCGGCTGAGCTTCGGGCACCATGTGCCGGCCCCGTGCGGGCCGCCGAACAGACAGCCAGGAAGATGCCGGCGAAGAAGACTGATGCGGAGGACAACGCGTCCGGAAGGCCAGTTTCACGGACGACCGACGCGGTTGAGAAAAATCGAGGGAGGAGTTGGAAATGGACTTTTTCAGGCGCAACACGGGTTCTAAGACGATTGAGGCTGCCAACAGCGCAGTATCGGGTGCAGAACCCATTCATGTGACCGGCGAAGAATTCAACAAGGCCGTCCTGGAATCCGAACTGCCGGCGATAGTGGATTTCTGGGCCGAGTGGTGTGGGCCGTGCCATGCCATCGCGCCGTCGGTGACCAAGCTGGCGGCCGAGTACGGTGGCCGCGCGTTGGTTGCCAAGTTGAATGCCGACGATTACCCTGAGATCCTGCAACGTTACGGCATTATGGGCATCCCGACCTTGATCTACTTCAAGAACGGTAAGGAAATGGATCGTCAGGTGGGCATGACAAGCTATGGCACGCTGAAGGGCAAGCTCGATCGCCTGTTGGCCTAGACACGAAGCTGTCTCCGAGACGCCCGGTGGGTTCCTGATGACCCATCGGGCGTATTTGTGTAACATCACAGACTGCCGTTGCATCAAAGGAGTGTCGTACGAACACGTCACAGCTCAGCGAAGTCGAACTGGTCGCGACGGCGCGGGCCGGCCGGCAGGATGCCTACGCGGAGATTGTCGAGCGTTACTCCGGCACTGTCTACAACCTGGCTCTGCGGCTGATGAGCGATCCGCAGGAGGCTGAAGAGGTACTTCAGGAGACGTTTGTCAGCGCATTCCGGGCGCTGGATCGCTTCGAGGGTCGGAGCCAATTGAGCACCTGGCTGTATCGTATCGGGTACAACGCGGCGATGATGCGGCTGCGCAAACGCCGGGTGCCGACCGAGTCGTTGGACGAGCCTAAAGTCACCGACGACGGCGAAATGATTCCGCGCCAGTTGGTGGACTGGAGCGCACTGCCCGACGAGCTAGCATTAGGCAAGGAACTGCGCGACGTCTTAGACGCCGCCCTGGCGACGTTGCCCGAGTCGCTGCGTAGCGTGTTCGTCTTGCGAGACATCGAAGGTCTTTCGACTGCCGAGACGGCGGCGGCGCTCGGCCTGACCGAGACTAACGTCAAGGTTCGGCTGCATCGTGCACGGCTGGCGTTGCGGGAGCGATTGGCGGGCTACTTCACATCGGCCGCCACCGAGACGCATCAACCAGCGGCCCAGGTTTGGGTGGGAGGTAAAGGCGATGTTCTGCAAAGAGATGCTGAGAAGCCTGTCTGAGTACCTGGATGGAGAGCTGGAGGCGCAGCTTTGCGCTGAGATCGAGCGCCATATTGCCGAATGCGGCAACTGCCGCGTTGTTGTGGATACGCTCCGCAAAACTGTTACGCTCTACCGCGAGTACGGTCATGAACCGGTGCCGCAGGACGCCAAAGACCGTCTCTACGCTGTGCTGCACCTGGATCAGGGTTCGCTGGAAGCCAGAAGTTAGAAACCGGATACTCGATACTGGCCTCTCGGTGATACCCGGAATCTCCTCACCAGCTTTCAGTTCCCGGCCCTCCAGTCGGCAATTTGCCAAATCGGATCGGCGCGCGTATAATCTATCCTATCTGGGCGGTTAGCTCAGTTGGCTAGAGCGCAGCGTTGACATCGCTGAGGTCAGAGGTTCAAGCCCTCTACCGCCCACCTGACCAGAACTAAAGCGTTGATCGGGACGAGTACGTGGCGCGGGACGCCAGAGAGAGCGGGTCGCCGGCTGCAAACCTGCTCCGTCGAAGCCCACCGAAAACCCCCCGAGAGCGAGCGCCTCAAATCAGAGAATCAACGCATCAGCGAATTAACGAATGCTGATGGCTGGTTTGTAGAGAGTATGGCGCTCCGGTTGGCCCCGTTAGCAGCTACAGAGAAGGCATCTGGCCTGACCGGATGCTAAATTGGGTGGAACCGCGAGCTCCTCGCCCCAACAAGCGAGGAGCTTTTTGTTTCGCGGTAATGCTCAGAGCTGGATCGACTCTTTCTGCATTCTGTATTCAGAATTCTGTCTCGAGATCAGGAGGCCCTAATGGCAGACAGACACAACGAAGGAGAGGACGAGTTCCTCCACAAACTCCGCCACTCCGCCGCGCACGTGATGGCGGAAGCGGTCTTGCAGCTTTATCCCGAAGCCAAGATCGCCATCGGGCCGGCGATCGACACCGGGTTCTACTATGATTTTGACCTGGGCCCGGACGACCAGGGCCGGCCGCGCACGTTCACCCCGGAAGACCTGGCTGAAATCGAAAAGCGGATGCGGCAGATCATCGCCGGCAAGCATCCGTTCGTCTACCGGCAGGTCAGCGCCCAGGATGCGCGCCAGTTGTTTCAGGATCAGCCGTACAAGTTGGAGCTGATCGACGGCCTGGCGAAAGGCGGTGCGGACGAGTACGGCAACGAGATCGAAGGCCCGGTTGTCATCAGCACCTATCGCCACAACCATTTCGAAGATCTGTGCCGCGGCCCGCACCTGGACCACACCGGACAGATTCCTCCTGATGCCTTCAAGCTGCTGAGCGTGGCCGGCGCGTATTGGCGCGGGGACGAGCACAACCCCATGCTGCAACGTATCTACGGCACGGCCTGGCGCAGCAAAAAGGAATTGAGCGGGTATCTTCAGATGCTCGAAGAAGCCAAGCGCCGCGATCACCGCAAGCTGGGCAAAGACCTGGAGATTTTTATCTTCGACGAGGAGGTGGGGCCCGGCCTGCCGCTCTGGCTGCCCAACGGCGGGATCATGATCGAGGAACTGGAGAAGCTGGCGAAGGAGGTCGAGCTGCGGGCGGGCTACGATCGGGTGCGCACGCCGCACCTGACCAAGGAGGACCTTTTCCTGCGCAGCGGCCACCTGCCCTACTACGCCGAGAGCATGTACCCGGCCATGGAGCTGGAAGGCGTGCGCTATTACGTCAAGCCGATGAACTGCCCGTTCCACCACAAGATCTACGCCAGCAAGCCGCGCAGCTACCGCGACCTGCCGCTGCGGCTGGCCGAGTATGGCACCTGCTACCGCTACGAAAAGAGCGGCGAGCTGTTCGGCCTGTTGCGCGTGCGCTCGATGCAGATGAACGACGCGCACATCTACTGCGCGGAGGAACAGTTCGAGCAGGAATTCATGGCCGTCATCGGCCTGTACCTGGAATACTTCCGGCTGTTCGGCATTGAGAGATACATCATGCGTCTCAGCACCCATCACAGGAAGGGGCTGGGCAAGAAATATGTGGACAACGAGCGTCTCTGGCTGAAGACCGAAGCGATGGTACGCCGCGCCATGGATCATGGCGGTGTTCCTTATGTCGAGGTGGCGGACGAGGCCGCGTTCTATGGGCCGAAGATCGATGTGCAGGTGTGGAGCGCCATCGGCCGGGAGTTCACGCTGGCGACCAACCAGGTGGACTTCGCTCAGCCCGGTCGCTTCGACCTGACCTTTACGAACCGCGAGGGTCAGGAGGAAACGCCGCTGTGCATCCACCGCGCGCCGTTGAGCACGCACGAGCGTATGATTGGCTTCCTGATCGAACATTACGCCGGCAACTTCCCGGTCTGGCTGGCGCCCGAGCAGGTGCGGGTGATCCCGATCACCGACACGCACAATGAGTACGCGGCCGGCATCGCCCGGCGGCTGATAAGCGCCGGCGTGCGCGCCCGTTCAGATGCGGCCGCGGAGCGCATGAATGCCAAGATTCGCAGCGCCCAATTGATGAAGGTGCCCTACATGCTGGTGGTGGGCGATCAGGAAGCCGCGGCCGGCACGGTATCGCTGCGCAAGCGCGACGGCAGCCGCCAGGACGGGATGCCGGTCGATCAGTTCGCGGCACTGGTCAGCGAACGCATTGCTACGCGCGCAGCCGCGCTGTAGGCGCGCCTCTCACCGAGGCACCACTTCCCCTCTCCCTGTCAAGGAGGGGGCCAGGTGTGGGTCAAATTGCGCCGGTCAGGAGACTTACAATGGCAGGCAAGCACAATTCCGAAGAAAGCAACGGATTCCTCTACAAGCTGCGCCATTCCACAGCGCACGTAATGGCCGAGGCGGTGGTGGAACGCTTCCCGGAGGCGCGTATCGCCATCGGGCCGCCCATCAAGGACGGCTTCTACTACGATTTCGACCTGGGCCGCAACCCGGACGGCTCGCTCAAGACCTTCACACCGGAAGACCTGGAAGCCATCGAGAAGCGCATGCGCCAGATCACCGCCGGCCGGTTCCCGTTCGTGCGACGAGAGATCAGCGCAGCGGACGCCAAACGGCTTTTCGCCGACCAGCCGTACAAGATCGAGCTGATTGAAGGGCTGGAACAGGGCGGTGTGGACGAGTATGGCGAGAAGACCGAGGAACCGCCGATCATCTCGACCTACCAGCAGGATCATTTCATTGACCTGTGTCGCGGCCCGCACCTGGATCACACAGGGCAGATTCCCCCCGATAGCTTTAAGCTATTGAGCGTGGCAGGCGCGTACTGGCGTGGGGATGAGCACAACCCCATGCTCCAGCGCATCTACGGCACGGCCTGGCCCAACCGCAAGCAGCTTGAGGAATACCTCAACCGGCTGGAGGAAGCCAGGCGACGGGATCACCGGCGGCTTGGCAAGGAGCTCGATCTGTTCAGCACCAGCCCGGACGACGTTGGCGGTGGGCTGGTGCTGTGGCATCCCAAGGGCGCGCTGATGCGCCACCTGGCGGAAGAATTCTGCAAGAACGAGCACCTGGCGGGCGGCTACGACTTCGTCTACACGCCACACATCGGCCGGGCCACGCTGTGGGAGACGAGCGGGCATCTGGATTTCTACAAGGAGAGCATGTACGCCCCGATCGAGATCGAGGAGCAAGAGTTCTACCTGAAGCCGATGAACTGCCCGTTCCACGTCAACATTTACAAGTCGCGTACGCGTTCCTACCGCGACCTGCCCCTGCGCTTCGCTGAGTGGGGCACGGTTTACCGGTTCGAGCGCAGCGGCGTGCTGCATGGGCTGACGCGGGTGCGCGGCTTCACGCAGGACGATGCCCATCTCTTCTGCCGGCCCGATCAGATGCCGGCCGAGATCGATCGTGTGCTGCACTTCTGTCTGCACATCCTGGCTGGGTTCGGGTTCACTGAGTTCAACGCATATCTCAGCACGCGGCCCGAGAAGCGGGTGGGCGAGGATGCCAAATGGGAGGCCGCGGAGCAGGCGCTGCGCGCTTCCCTGGAACGCGCCGGTATGCCGTTCCAGGTGGACGAGGGCGGCGGCGCGTTCTACGGTCCGAAGATCGACCTCAAAATGCTCGATGCGCTCGACCGCGAGTGGCAGTTGAGCACCATCCAGTTCGACTTCAACCTGCCCGAACGCTTCGATCTGAAGTATATCGGTGAGGACGGCCAGGAGCATCAGCCCTACATGATCCACCGGGCGCTGCTGGGCAGCATGGAGCGTTTCTTCGGCGTGTTGATCGAGCACTACGGCGGCGCTTTCCCGGTTTGGTTGTGCCCGGTGCAGGTGGCGCTGATTCCCATCGCTGACCGGCACGTCGAGCCGGCCCGTGCGGTGGCCGAACAGCTTCGCGCCGCGGGTCTGCGCGTGGCGGTAGACGATAGCAGCGAACGGATGAACGCCAAGATCCGCAATGCGCAACTCCAGAAAATCCCATATATGCTGGTCATCGGCGACCGAGAGGCGGCTGAGGGCACGGTGAACGTCCGCCTGCGCACCGGCGAGCAGCGCGGCACGATGCCCGTCACAGAGTTCGTCGCGTATGCGCGGGATGCCGTGGCGAAGAAGGCGCTGATTTGACGCGATCGACGAGGATCCGATTTGCGGCCATCTGTCGGCCTTTGTCATCGGTCACGCGCCTTCGTTTTTGACACCCATCCCCCGTTATGTTATAGTTGCGGCTCGATATGGCCGGGTCGGACGATCGGCATCGGCTATTATTAAACTTGGTTTGCCCATGGCGAGCCTTTGAAATGATCGAGGTAAAGTAGCATTACTGCTCCAACTACCAGTAAGATTACCCGCGTGAATCAGATGATCCGGGTGCGTGAGGTGCGAGTCATTGACGAAGAAGGCACGCAGCTCGGCATCCTGCCGATCCAGGAAGCTTTGCGCCTGGCTTTTGAGCGCAACCTGGACCTGGTTGAGGTCGCACCCAACGCTGTGCCTCCTGTTTGTCGCTTGCTCGACTTTGGTAAGTATCAGTACGAGAAGCAAAAGAAGGACCGTGAGGCGCGCAAGGCGCAGAAAGTTATTGAGATCAAGGAAATCCGCCTGCGTCCGCGCACTGGCGAGCATGACCTGGATACCAAGGTGCGCCAGACACTCGTCTTCCTTGAAGAGGGCAGCAAGGTGAAAGTAGCTGTGCGCTTCCGTGGCCGCGAAATCACCCATCCGGAAGTGGCGCGTGAGCAATTAGAAGAATTTGCGACCAAGGTCGGCAGCGCAGCCGTTGTGGAGGCGCAGCCGTCAATGGAGGGTCGCAATCTGTTCATGCTGTTAAGCCCTAACCCGTCCAAGAAGTAGTTGGGTGTAGGGTCAGGGCCGATACGTAAAGCGCGATCCGTAAAACGTAAGACGTAAACAGTGGTGTGATTTGCGTTTTACGTTTTATTCTGTCTTGGAGGTTTTTACTGTGCCGAAGATTAAGACCCACAAGTCCACGGCCAAGCGGTTTCGCCGCACGGGTACCGGCAAGCTGGTTGCTATGCACCAGGGCCGCGGCCACCTGCGGCGCAACAAGGCCAAGCGCACACTGCTCAAATACCGCGAGGTCAAGGTCATCACGACGACGGCCGCAGACAAGCGGGTAAAGCAGTTGGCGCCCTACATCGACTGAAAGACGGGTTGCTGAGTGCCAGTTAGCTGGCGTGGCCACCACGAAGTGCCGGACTAACCCGGCCGCCATCACAAGGAGAATAAAATGCCGAGAGCCAAGGGCGGAGTTGTCCTCCGTCGCCGTCACAACAAAATCCTGAAAATCACCAAGGGACAGCGCATGTCGCGCCACCTGCTTTGGCACCGTGCGAATGAAGCCATGCTCAAGTCCCTGTTTTACGCCAGCCGCGACCGCCGGAACCGCAAGCGGGATATGCGCCAACTTTGGATCGCCCGCATCAATGCGGCTGCCCGCCTTAACGGTATCACTTATAGCCGGCTTTCCTACGCTTTGAAGAAAGCTGAAATTCAGTTGGATCGCAAGATCTTAGCCGACCTGGCAGTGCGCGATCCGCAGGCATTTGCTCGCGTGGTTGAGGCTGCGAAGTCGGTGCTGTGAGCTCTCCCGGAGCCGTGCATGATCACGAGCCCAGATAACCCTAAGGTCAAACTGGCCCGAGCACTCCTTGAGCGCCGAGGGCGGGAACAGCAGGGGCGCTGGCTGGGGGAAGGTGTGCGGCTGATCGAAGAGGCCATGAGAGCGGGGGTCATCCCCGCTCTTGTTTTTTCACCTCCAGGGCTCTGGAAACACCGCGAGCATCCGAGTTGCTGACCGCTGTTCGTTGAGCAGGTGCGCCGGCGCTGGAGTTGAGTGCAGTATTCGCTGCTTCCTTGCAATCAGAGCCGAATGGCCCGGAATACAAACGAAGCTGATTGCATAAAAGGTTGATTCGATGTATCATGGTCTGTAGAAGGACCGTGTATAAGAAGGAGGTAAAAAGGTTTTCCACGCTATATTAATCTAGTAATGTTCCCCCACATCAGGAAGGGTTTAACTACAGAAAGGTAGGGCCTACATGGCTGCCGAGATCGTCTTTCGTATCATTGGTTTTATTCTTTTTGGCATCATCGGCTGGATGGCAGGCACGGCATGGGCAGGCACCTCACAAGTGGATGCGATTTCGTTGCGATACATTCTTCCGACAACCGCCGCCGGTGCCGTGTTGGGAGCATTGGTGGCTCCCTGGTTGACAACCCGGCCCGCAGCATGGTTCCGGCGGGTCATTCGCGAGCTGACAGCAGCTCAGTTGCTGGCAGGTAGCATCGGTTTGGTTCTGGGGCTGGTAGTGGCCGCGTTAGCGGCGTTGCCGCTGTCGTATCTGCCGTCGCCGTTCCGCAGTATCCTCCCGACAGTCATTGCGGTCTTGTTTGGCTATCTTGGCATCACAGTGATGGTCGTGCGGAGCCGTGACATTCTCGCCCTCTTTCGACGCCGCGATATCGACGTCAAGGAGCTGGACGCCCTTGATCAGACCAACGATTCTCCACACGAGGAAGTGTTGCTGCTGGACACCAGTGTCATCATTGATGGCCGCATCGCTGATGTGGCCCACACAGGCTTTATCCGGGCGCCGATGTTGGTCCCGCGTTTTGTCCTGGCTGAGCTACAATACATCGCGGATTCCCCGGATTCGTTGCGCCGCAATCGTGGTCGTCGCGGCCTGGACATGTTGAATCGGATGCAGAAGGATTCCCCGGTTCCGGTGCGCATCGTGGATATGGACGTCGAAGGGATTCGTCAGGTTGATGCCAAGTTAGTTCAATTGGCCCGCCAATTGAACGCGCCGATCGTGACAAACGACTACAACTTGAACCGGGTCGCCGCCTTGCAAGGTGTCCAGGTACTCAATGTGAACGAGTTGAGCAACGCGGTGAAATCCGTGGTATTGCCCGGCGAATCGATGATAGTGCGGGTGATCCAAGAGGGCAAGGAGATTGGGCAGGGCATCGCCTATCTGGACGATGGCACGATGGTTGTCATCGAGAATGGCCGCCGGTTTATGGACAGTGATCTCGAGGTCACCGTTACCAAGGTGCTGCAGACGAATGCCGGCCGGATGATTTTCGCTGCACCGGCGCGCTGAGGTGATGGACCCCGAGCAAATGAACTGAGGCAGAACGGATGAGAGGCGCGTTATGATCATTACACTTTCGCGCCAGCTTGGCAGTGGGGGCGATATCATCGCCGCTCGGGTTGCCGCGGCCCTGGGCTTGATCCTGGCGGATCGCGCCTACGTTTTTAGTGCGGCTTTGGCTGCCGGTGTGCCGGAACCCATGTTACAGAAGCTGATGTATGAAGGCCGGCGCAGTCTGGCTTCCGAGATCCTGGATTCCCTGGTTAGCAGATCGGGCGAGTTGGCAAGTGCCGCCACGCGTGTGCCGAATCCGCTCTTGGATATCTTTGCGCCCATGCTTCCTCCTGTTGCTGTGAGCCAGGAGGAAGCTGCCCAATCTGTCGGATTGGTTATCAAGGATATCGCCAGCCGGGGCAATGTACTGATCCTGGGGCAAGGCGCTCAAGTGTTGTTGCGCGGTTACGCGGGAGTCTGTCACGTGCAGGTGGTGGCGCCGCAGGATCAACGCGTCACGCAGGTGGTCGAACGAGAAGGAGTTTCACCCGCCGTGGCCCGCCGCATGGTGCGAGGCAGCGACCAGGGCCGTTCTGATTATCTTGCCCGGTACTATAATGCGCGATGGCTGGATCCACTGCTCTACCACCTGGTGATCAACACAGGACTGACTTCTGTTCAGGTTGCCGTGTCGCTGGTCGTACACGCGGCTCAGGCGATGGGGAGCGGAGCATGAAGTAGGGAGCTTGATTGAGGAGTGAGGAGTAATGAGGTGACGACACAAGAAGCGATGATCCCACTGCACGCTGAGATCGAACCCCGCTACACCTGGAATGGGCCTAGCGTTTTCCCCTCGGCCGAAGCGTGGGAAGCTGAGTTTGAGAGTGTCGCTGGCGCGCTGCCCGGCCTGAAGCAGTACGCGGGCCATCTGGCCGACGGACCCGCGACACTCGCCGACGCTTTTGATGTGCTGCAAACGCTGACGCGGCGTGTCGGTAAGCTCTACAGCTACACGGTAATGGATAACGCTGTGGATACCAACAATCAACCGGCGGCCAAGCGCCTTGGCCGTGCCCAGGGATTGCGCGGGCAACTCAGGACCGCGGCCGCATTCATCGATCCCGAGCTGCTCGCCATCGGCGAGACGACGCTGCAGCGCTGGCTGGCCGATGAGCCGCGACTGGCCTTCCTTGGCCACTACGTGCACAATCTGTTCCGCAAGGAAGCCCACATCCGCTCGGCGGAAGTGGAGGAGCTGCTGGGCATGCTTTCGGCACCGTTCGCCAGCGTCGAGATGACCGCCAGCCTGCTGACCGATGCCGATCTCAAGTTCCCGTCCGCAGTTGGGAATGATGGCCGCTCCTCCCCGGTGACGCAAGGCACCCTTCAGAAAATCCTGGCCGGCGCGGATCGGGAAGCGCGGCGCACGGCGTGGGAAGGTTACATGGATGCCCACCTCGCGTTCAAGAATACCCTGGCGTCGAACCTGCTGACTTCGGTGAAAAACAACGTTTTCCTGATGCGCGCCCGCTGCCAGCCCTCCACGCTGGAGATGGCACTGTTCGAGCACAACCTCCCGGTCGAGGTCTACCACAACCTGGTCGCGACCTTCCGTAAGAACCTGCCCACCTGGCACCGCTACTGGCGGATTCGCCGGGCTGCGTTGGGCATCGACACGCTCCAGCCGTACGACATCTGGGCGCCGCTGGCGGGCAACCGGCCCAAGGTGCTTTTCGAGCAGGCGGTGGATACTATCTGCCAGGGGCTGGCGCCAATGGGTGAGGATTACGTGGCGATCATTCGCCGTGGCTGCCTGGAGGACCGTTGGGTGGATGTTTATCCGTGCCAGGGCAAGGCAGCCGGCGCGTTCTCGGATGGCTCGCCGGGCACGCACCCGTTCATCATGATGAGCTACACCGACGAGGTGTTCAGCATGAGCACCCTGGCGCACGAGTTGGGCCACTCCATGCACTCCTACCTGAGCAGTCGCGCCCAGCCGGTCGTTTATACCCGCTACGGCATGTTCGTGGCCGAGACGGCGTCGAACTTTCACCAGGCGATGGTGCGAGCGCATCTGCTGGAGACCGTGACCGACCCGGCGTTCCTGCTGGCGGTGATCGAAGAGGCGATGTCAAACTTCCACCGCTACTTCTTCATCATGCCAACGCTGGCGCGCTTCGAGTTGGAGGTCCATCAGCGGGAAGAGCGCGGTCAGGGCCTGAGCGCGGATGACATGATCGGTCTGATAGCCGAGCTTTTCGCCGAGGGCTATGGTGGCGAGGTGAATGTGGATCGCGACCGGGTCGGCATCACCTGGACTACTTTCGGCCACCTGTACGTCGATTACTACGTGTTCCAATACGCCACCGGCATCTCGGCGGCCAATGCGCTGGCACGTCGCATCCGCTCGGGGACGCCGGGCGCGGTGGATGACTACCTGCGCTTCTTGCGCGCTGGCGCGTCGCTCTATCCAGTGGACGCGCTCAAGCTCGCGGGAGTGGATATGACAACCCCTGCGCCTGTTGAGGCCGCGTTCGAGGTGTTGGCAGGACTGGTGGACCGATTGGAAAAGCTGTTTGGCAGGTGATGGACAAGACTCCGCTCTACCACCAAATCGCTGATGTTATCCGCCAGCAGGTGCTGGACGGCAAGCTGCACCCCGGCGACGCGTTGCCGTCTGTCCGGGAGATGGCGGAGCAGTGGAGCTGCACGCCGGGTACTGTTCAGCAGGCTTACAAGGAATTGGCGCGCCAGGGCCTGGCCGTCAGCCGGGCCGGGCAGGGTACGCGCGTAGGCACGGCATTGCCCATGCAGCCGCCGGACAAGACGCCACTGCGCCGCGCCGCCCTGGTTCACCAGGCCGAGGCGTTCCTGTTGGAAGTGCTGGCGGCCGGTCACACGCCTGCGGAAGCCGAGAGCGCGTTCCGCGCGGCGCTCGACCGCTGGCGTGCACTGGCGGCCGAGGCGCCGGGCGTCACAATGAAAACACTGCGGTTTGCCGGCAGCCACGACCCGGCCGTCTCGCTGGTGGCGAGTCGCTTTTCGGAGATTTGTCCGGGTTGCAGCCTGGAGCTGGCGTTTACCGGCAGCCTGGGCGGACTCATCGCGCTGGCCGAGGGCAAGGCCGATCTCTCGGGCAGCCACCTGTGGGACGAGGAAAGCGATACCTACAACGCGCCGTTCATCCGCCGCCTGCTGCCGGGCCGGCGGATCGTTTTGCTGACGCTCGCCCATCGCCGCCTGGGGTTGATCGTGCCGCCCGGCAATCCCCTGGGCCTGGCTGGCGTGGCAGATTTGGCGCGACCCGGCCTGCGTTTCATCAACCGTCAGCGAGGCGCAGGCACGCGCGTCTGGCTGGACGCACAACTGCGTCGTCTGCACGTCCCCACGGCTGCCATCGCCGGCTACGAGCAGGAAGCAGCCACGCACGCCGAGGTTGCTCGCGCTGTCGCAGAAGGTCAGGCCGATGCCGGTCTGGGGATTGAGGCCGCAGCGCTGGCCTATGGGCTGGGATTCATCCTCCTGGTGACGGAGCCGTACGACCTGGTCATTCCCGTCGAAGTGTGGGAAAGCGCGCCGGTGCAAGCGTTGGCAGCTTGGCTGGGCACAGCCGAGGCGCGAGCGGCGATCGCTGGGGTGGGCGGATATGAGACCGGAACCAGTGGACAGGTCTCTTGGATAAACTGATACTGATTTAGAGGTGAACCCTTGATCAATGAACTCCGTTTAATCCGTACTTTCCTCGATCTGGTTGCCATCGACAGCCCTTCCGGCCAGGAAGAGGCCATCAGCAAAGAGTTAGCCCATCGCTTCGGCGAGCTGGGCGGCGAAGTAGAGCAGGACGAGCATTGGAACCTGATCGCGCGCTGGCCCGGCCAGGGCGATCCACTGATGCTCAGCGCGCACATGGACACCGTCGGCAAGGATGTCGGCATCAAGCCGGTGATCCGCGACGGCATCATCTACTCTGACGGCACGACAATCCTCGGCGGCGACGATAAGTCGGGTGTCGCGGTCATCCTGGAGGTGATCCGGTTGCTGCAAGAGGACGGCCTGGGGCATCCGCCCCTTGAAATTGCCATCAGTGTGAGTGAAGAAGTCCAGTTGCGTGGGGCCAGGCTGCTGGACAAGAGCAAACTGCGGGCGCGGCGCGGCTACGTGCTGGATTCCGGTGGACCTATCGGCACCATCGTCACCAACGCGCCGAGCCAGGATTCACTGGAGATCAAAGTCTACGGCAAGACCGCGCACGCGGGCAGTGAGCCGGAGAACGGCATCAATGCGATTCGCGTCGCCAGCGAGGCCATCGCGGCCATGCCGCTGGGCCGCATCGACTTCGAGACCACGGCTAACATCGGCGTCATCCAGGGCGGCGTCGCCACCAATATCGTGCCGGACGAGGTGTTCATCAAAGGCGAGGCGCGCAGCCGCGACAATCTGAAGCTGGCGACCCAGACGGCCGCGATGGCCGCGGCGTTCCAGGACGCGGCCGAACGGCACACCGCGCGGGTCGAGTTCAAAATCAAGCGTTCCTACAATACTTACAAGCTGGCTGACGATCATCCGCTGGTGACCGCCGCATCGGCCGCGGCTCGGCGGCTCGGCTTCACACCGATCATCAAAAGCACCGGTGGCGGCAGTGATGCCAACATTTATGCCGAGGCCGGCATCGCCTGCGTGGTGCTCAGTACCGGCATGGACGATGTCCACACGCCGCAGGAACACATCGCGATCGCCGACATGGTGAACGCCGCGCGGCTGTTGGCGGACGTTATAGCCAATACCTGATACCCAATATCTAATACCCAATATCTAATACCTGAATTGTCGGATATTAGGTATTAGGTATCGGGTATTGACCTACCGGAGGTGTCTATGTTCCGGCCCATGCCCATCCTGTTGATCCACGGCTTCAACGGCGACCCGGGTGATTGGACCGACGGTGGCTTCCGGCAGTATCTGCTGGAGCACGGCGATCTGGACCCGGACCTGGTGCGCCTCTTCCACTACGGGATGGCGCCCGACGGTACTTACAACAATCGCGGCGACCTGCGCCAGATCGCGTCCCGAATGGCCAGCGCCGGGCTATCTGAAAAGGACCAACTCACTTCCAGCGTAGATCGGCTGAGCGCCGATAGCGTTGCCAGGGGCGGGCCCGCGCAGGTGACACTCATCGCGCACAGCCTGGGCGGCATCATCAGCCGCTACTACCTCAGCCGGGCCGAGCCAGATGAGTTCGGCACGGTCTATCGTGGCAATATCGGCCGGCTGGTCACCATCGGCTCGCCACACCGGGGCGTGGATACACTGGAGTTAATCAAGCTTGCGCCGCGCGATTCGCTGCCCTGGCGCTTTATCCGGCTGCTCGAAAAGCTGGGGCTGGCGCCTGCGCTGCCCGCTGAGGCGATCGGTGCGTGGGAGGCCTCGCTGAATCAACGCCAGCTCGAAGCGCGCGCTGAGATCATGCCTGGCGCCCTTCCCGAGGGTCGCGTCTTGCTGACAGATTCGCCCATCCCGCAGCAGTTGGCGCCCGACAGCCCCTTGCTGGCTGCGCTGAACCGTCCGGGCACCTTGCCGGCAAACATCGAAGCTTATTGTTTCTACGGCGATATCCGCCTGCGCGTGCGTGTGCTGCTGGGGCCGGGCGGTCCCGCGTTGCTGGATCATACGGTCAGTTTCGGGGACCTGGCCGTGCCCGCGGCCAGCGCACGGGCAATCCCCGGTGCGCCATCCATGCCGCACGCCTACGTCACCGAGAAGACGCTCGAATTGACGCTGCGGGTAACCCTTGCCGGGGCAGAGTCCCGCTCGCTTGCCGCATTCCTGCCCGAAACGCAGCACGGCAGGCTGCTCTCTAACCCTGAAGTACAGGACGGAGTGCTGTCGGTGCTAAACAATCAGGGCTAACGCGATGTGCCATAACGAACGCGATGTACCAGGCACTTCTGAAAAGTGCCTGGTACATAGTGGCGAAAGGTTGATATGAGAGCTTTTTTAGTTGCCTTGAGGGCCATCCATTCTTTTATTAGTGAGCTAACTTTCATGATCGGCATGAGCCTGGTGTGGTTTGTTACCGGCGGCTTCATGATCATCGTCGCGGTGCTGGCGGGATGGGCGTTGGCAACCGCGGGCGGCCCCTGGTGGCTGGCGCCGGTGCTGGCGATCCCGATTGGCCCGACCACAGCAGCGCTGGCCGTCGTGGCGCGTCGCTGCGCCGCCGATCTGGGAGTGTCTCGCGATCATTATTTTGCCGGCCTGCGCGCCTATTGGCGCCCGGCGCTCGGGTTGAGTGCCATCGGGATGCTTGTACTGGTCTTGTTGTTGCTGAATATTATGTTTTATGCTACTCTCAGCGGATTCGTACAAATGATGGTAGCGATCTGGGTTTATCTGTTTTTTTTCTGGCTAAGCGTCCAGCTCTACGCCTACTCGATTTTGGTGCGTATGGAGAAGCCGCAAATCTGGGGCGCAGTGCGCACCGCCGCCTTCGCCTCTTGGGCAAACCCACTCTTCTCGTTCCTGTTGTTGGTCATCGCGGCCGCGTTGACGGGTGTGAGTATTGCAACCACGATTCTTGTTTTCTTCATGTGGCCTGCGCTGATGGCGCTGCTGGGCGAGCACTCCTTCAGGCTTTTTCTCGAACGGGCCGGGGTCAAAGAGGAGGAGTAAACAGCTTCGTGATCTCGTCCGTCGCGAACGTCGGCCAGGCGACGCGTTGACCTGTGCGCATGGCAACCAGGCCCGCCTCTGCCGGCGTCATCTGGCCGATGCAAACCGTTGGATAGCCAGCTCCGGTCAGTGTTTCTACCAGTTGGGCGGCGTCTTGCTGTGCAACCACCATCACGATGGACCCCGATGCGATCGTCCCCAACGGATCAAGCCCGAACTCGCGACAAAGCGCCGCACTTTCCGGCGGCACGGGGATGGCGTCAAGATCCACCACCATGCCCGCTCCGGCCGCTCGTGCCGTTTCCAGCAGCCCTGTCATCACGCCTCCTTCGGTGGGATCATGCATCGCATGTACCGCGGCAGTCTCGGCCGCCAGGAGCGCAGGCGCAGCCACGCTGATCCCCGGATCTTTGAGATAGCCCTGGGCGCGAGCGATAAACTCCGGGCTGTAGCCTCGCTGGCGTAGCACCTTGCTTCGTTCGAGCGCGATCAAGGCTGTCCCTTCGATGGGCACCGGCTTGACCAGCAGCACCGCGTCTCCCGGTCGCGCGCCCGCGGTGGTGAGCAACCGGTCAGGTGTCACTTCCCCCAGCATCGTCCCGCAGACGATCGGCCGGCTCAGATCCACAGTGATCTCGGTGTGCCCACCTGCCAGACTCACGCCCAATGCCGCGCACGCGTCGGAAATCTGGGCGAAGATATCCTCGGCCAGCCCGGCAGTCGCCTGGCCGGCGGGCAGCAGCACCGTCGCCAGGAACCAGCGTGGCCGCGCACCCATCACCGCGACGTCATTGGCGTTCACGTTCACCGCGTACCAGCCGATCTCGCTGGTCGCAAAGGTGATCGGGTCGGTCTTCGCCACCAAATAGCGGTCGCCGAAATCGAAAACCGCTGCGTCCTCACCGGCGCGCGGCCCCACGACGATACGAGAATCGTTCGGCGCGAAACGGGTCAGCAGTTTTTCAAGGAGCGGCAACGGCAGCTTGCCGGCAGGAAGAAGGTGTGTATGGGTGGACATGAGACCTCGGATTCAAATCGTGGCACGTAGTGCGTGTTCCGTTTTTACGGCCACACAGCGCGCGAGTATAGCCTACGCCCGCGTGACTGTCAACGCGGCTTCCGCTGAGCATTGTCTTCGGGTATAATGATATCTGACGATCGATGATTGTAAGGAAATTGGCAAACCAGACGTGTCAGGAGGTGATACATGACGGCTGTATTGGAAAAGGTGCACCGACTAGAGCGGTACGTTCAGATGACGAATGGGCAAGTAGATGCGATCTTGGAAAGCACGCTTGATAAGCTCTTGGGACGCGAACGGCAGCGCCTTGCCGGCCAACTGGCACGTTTGAAATCACAGGTGGCAGATTTTGAGGGCCGATACGGATGGACCTCGGAAGAATTCTATCCCCGGTTTGAACGCGGTGAACTCGGCGATGATATTGACTTCATCGAATGGTCCGCTACCATTGAGATGATCAGAAACTTGCAGCGCAACATCGATTCACTCAGTTGAGCGATAATCGCATGACATCGAAGCTCGCCACCTACTTTGAGGATCTCGAAAGATGCGTGTTGGAGAACGGTGCAGTGACCGATTATGCGGTGCTGCGATACGAGATCACATCCACTGATGGCAAGATGCGCCTCCGGGCGCAACTGAGAGACGGAGGAACGCTTGAGCTATTCGAATACGTTACTCTTGACGCTCAGGAACGCATCCTCCGGCTCAAGTACTCATATCATTGGCAGAATGCCGAGGGTCTGCTTGAACGACGTTGGGATGCGGTGAGTCATCATCCCGAGTTACCGAATGCCCCGCACCACGTTCATTTTGCCAATGGCAGCGTGCAAAGCGTTGTTGAACCACCAAGTATCACAAGCGTATTGGCCGAAATCTCGATGCAAAAAACGCAGTAAGGAGGTGTTCATGTTTACACCACAGGACTCTAAGCCTTCCCCCACGGATCAAGGCCCAAACAAACCCCAACCCCAGGCAAAAGCTCAGTTTGCATCTCCTGCGATGATCGCCCTGATTGCAGTGCTTATCGCGCTGACTACCGTTTTTACCCTGCTCATTCGCGTGCCCACACCGGCGAAAGGCTACGTCAATCTCTCCGATGTGGCGATTACCTTCGCCAGCCTGATTTTCGGCCCGTGGGTCGGGATGGTGACAGGCGGCGTGGGCGCGGCCCTGGCCGATCTGTTAGGCGGATTCGCGCCGTTCGCGCCGCTCAGTTTGGTCGCACACGGCCTGGAAGGGTTATTGATCGGGTTGGTGATTCGTAACCGCCGGTCGATAACCTGGATGATCGGCGCCTGGCTGGCGGGCGCACTGGTGATGGTCGCCCTGTACCTGCTGGGCGAAGGACTCTTCTACACCGGCTGGCCGCCGGCGCTGGCCGAAGCGCCGCTGAACCTGTTCCAGGCGTTGGTCGGTGCAGTGGTCGGCATCCCGCTGGTACTGGCGGTGCGCAAGGCCTATCCACCCGTCGATCGCATCGGCCGCCGGAGCACGTGGACGGAGGAATGAAGCTGCCCGCCCAGGCTGCGCTTCGGCCCATGATCGAGGCGGCCGGTCTGACTTTCGCCTACGGCGACGGGCCGGCGGTCTTCCGGGACTTCTCCTGGACGGCCCAAGCAGGTGAGGCGTGGGCGATCATCGGCCCGTCCGGCTGCGGCAAGAGCACGCTGCTCTACCTGGTGGCCGGGCTGCGCCAACCCGGCGCGGGCCGTCTCCTGGTGGACGATCAGCCGGTGCCGCGGCCGCGCGCCAGCATCGGGCTGGTGCTACAGGATTATGGGCTGTTGCCGTGGGCTACCGTTTGGGAGAATGTGGCGTTGCCCATGCGGATGGGGCAGTTCTATCGGAACAAGCGGGACCCGGGCAGCGAACCGCGCCCCTACCCAAGGCCGGATATTACACCGGATCAGGTCGATCGCTGGCTCGAACGGCTGGGCATCGCCGGTCTGCGTCGCAAATATCCCAACCAAATCAGCGGCGGCCAGCGGCAGCGCACCGCGATCGCCCGCAGCCTGTTGCAGCAGCCCTCGTTGCTGTTGATGGATGAGCCGTTCTCGTCGCTGGATGCGCTTACCCGCGAGGACCTTCAGCGGCTCACGGTGGAGCTGCGCGGGGAAACCGGGCTGACGACGGTGATCGTGACGCACAGCATTGAGGAGGCGGTGTACCTGGGCCAACGAATCCTGGTGTTGGGCCGGCCGCCGAACACGACAGCGCACGTCATCGAGAACCCGGCGGCTTGCGCCCCGGATTATCGCGGCCAGCCGGCGTATTGGGAGAAGTGCGGCGAGTTACGCGCGGCCTTGGCGAGTAGGTGAACGTGGGAGAACGGGAGCAGAAACATATGGCGGGGGGTGAATATCTCAATCAGCGGCCTGCGCCGGAGGAGATTCGGTCGTGGCTGCGCGAGTTTCTGGCTGCGCGGGGTGAAGTGGACTGGGCCTATTTGTTCGGCTCGTTCCTCGACGGGACAGATTATCATGACATTGATGTGGGCCTCTATTTGCGCCCCCACTCCCGCATGACCAGGTTTTCGAATACGAGATGGATCTTTCGGCCAGGCTTACACTGGCGCTGCACGCGATGGTGGACGTGCATGTGCTCAACGACGCTCTAATGGGCTTCCATTATTCGGTTTTGCAGGACGAATTGCTGATAGCGCGCGATCAGGGACGGCTTACCGACTTCATCGAGCACGTTGGCCTGGAAATCTCGGAGTTCGCTCACCATGCCGCAGATTACCTTCAGGAGGTGCTGACATGACAGCAAGCATCAACCTCCAGGTTGTGCGCGACCGAGCGCGTGAGATCCGCGAAAACGTTCATCTGAAGGCTGTCAGCGAAATCGTCGGCCAGTCCGTCTGATTTCTGGGGATGTGAAGATGCGCCGTCGTGACCTGGTTCTGGCCACCCTCACACTGGTCGTTGCCTGGCAACTGCTCGCCTGGCTGCTTCACACCGCTGTGCTGCCGGGACCGTGGGCGGTTTTACAGGCTTTCGTGCGGGAAGTGCCACGTCGGCTGGGACTCGATTTTCTCGTCAGCGCGTGGCGGGTGAGCGCCAGCGTCACACTCGCGATGCTTTTCGCCGTGCCGGCTGGACTGGTGCTGGGGCAAAGCCGTGCGCTGGATCGTTTCTTTGCGCCGATCGTGTACATCGTCTATCCGATCCCGAAGATCGTGTTTCTGCCGGTGATCCTGGTGCTGCTGGGCATCGGCAACCTGAGCAAGGTTGTCATGATCTGGCTGGTGCTGTTCTTCCAAATCCTGGTGGTGGTACGGGATCAGGCCAGCGCGCTCCGGCCGGAGCTGATCTACTCGGTGCGCTCGTTGGGCGCAGGGCGGCGGGCGTTGTTCCGGTTCGTCTATCTGCCCGCGACAGTGCCGGCCGCGCTGACTGCGCTGCGCGTCAGTGTGGGCACGGCCATCGCGGTGCTGTTCTTCGCCGAGTCGTTCGCCACCACGTCGGGGCTGGGCTACTACATCATCACCGAAAGTTGGGGACGCCTGGCTTACCCGGAAATGTATGCCGGAGTGGTCGCCATGAGCCTGTTGGGGCTGCTGCTCTATTTTCTGATCGACCGGCTGGAGCGACGACTGGCGCCGTGGATGTTTGTTTCGTGATGCGTGGTTCGTGTTACGTGTTACGTGTTGCGTGTTGCGTGTTACGTGTTGCGTGTTGCGTGTTACGTGTTGCGTGGGATGCTCGGCTCGGATGTGACCACGCACCACGCACCACGCACTACGCACTACGTCCTACGCACCACGCACCACGCACTACGCACCACCTCCGTATAGGAAAATCCGCTTGACCGACAAACCCGATCCGTCAGTGCTTCCGCCCATCAACGAAAAGCGCTCCTACGTCCGCCGGATGTTCACGGAGATCGCCCCGCGTTACGATCTGATGAACCGGCTGATGACGTTTGGCCGCGACCAGGTGTGGCGGCGTACGGTGGTCCGCCTGTGTACTGTGCCGGCTGGCGGCCGCCTGCTGGATGTGGCGACCGGCACCGGAGATATCGCCTATGAGGCATTGCGGCTTGATCCGACGGTGCAGGCGGTGGGCCTCGACCTGACGCGAGAGATGATGCTGATCGGTCGAGGCAAGCGACCGGGGCTGGATTTCCCTTTCACCGAGGGAGACGCCCTGGCATTGCCGTTTGCGAAGGATGCCTTTGACGCAACCTGCTCCGGCTTCATGATGCGCAACGTGGTAGACATCCGCGCCGCGTTCGCAGAGCAGGCGCGAGTGGTGAAGCCGGGCGGCCGGGTGGTCTGCCTGGAGATCACGCTGCCGCGGACACCGATCTTCGGTCCATTGTTTCGCTTCTACTTTTTCAGGCTAGTGCCGATCGTGGGCGGGCTGATCAGCGGGCAGCGCCAGGCGTACACCTACCTGCCTCACTCGGCGCTGGCTTTCCCGCGGCCGGCGGAGCTGGCTCGGATCATGGAGTCGGTCGGGCTGCGGGACGTGTGCTATCAATTGGCTATGTTGGGGACGGTGGCTGTACATTGGGGGACGAAATGAAGCGTTTGATCATCGGCATGTCCGGGGCTTCCGGGCAGATCTATGGCATCCGCCTGTTGGAAGTCCTGCGGAACGCGGCCGATGTGGAGACACATCTGGTGATGAGCCCGGCTGCGCGGATGACCATCGTCGAGGAAACGGATTACACCCCGCGCGGTGTGGAAGCGTTGGCTGACGTGGTCTACCGGCCAGGCGACGTCGGCGCGGCCATCGCCAGCGGGTCCTTCGAGACCGCCGGGATGATCGTCGCGCCGTGCAGCATCAAAAGCCTTTCGGCCATCGCCCATAGCTTTGACGATGACCTGCTGACCCGCGCTGCCGATGTTCAGCTCAAAGAAGGGCGGCCGGTGCTGTTGATGGTCCGTGAAACGCCGTTGCATCTCGGTCATCTGGAGCTAATGACACAGGCCGCGGCCATCGGTTGCATCATCTTCCCGCCTGTGCCGGCGTTCTACAGCCGGCCATCCAGCGTGGATGACATCGTCAACGGCACGGTGGGCCGCGTGCTGGCGCGCATGGGGTTCGAGAATGAATTGTACTATCACTGGGCGGGTATGCGTGGCGCGATCAAGCCGAATGACAAGAATTGACAGATGCTTTTCCGCGCGGAATATGCTATACTGCGCATCATCGTAGATGCGCGTTCGCAAGGACCGGTGGCCAGCATGGGATCCATCATCGCAGTGGTCAACCAGAAGGGTGGCGTCGGCAAGACGACCACGACGATCAACCTGGGCGCGGCGTTGGCCGAAATGAGCTGCCAAGTCCTGCTGGTCGACCTCGATCCCCAGGCCGCGCTCTCGAATGGCGTCGGCTTGCAGCCCGATGACCTTTCACGCACGGTCTACAACGTGCTGGTCGATCCCGAGCAGCACGCGGCGGAAATCACCTTGCCGGTGCGCGAACAGATCGATTTGTTGCCGGCCAATATCGACCTCGCCGCAGCCGAAATCGAGTTGGTGTCGGCTTTCAGCAGGGAATCGCTGCTCAAGGATGCGCTCAGGTCACTGGTCCCGCGCTATGATTTTGTATTGATCGATTGTGGGCCAAACCTGGGTTTGCTGACCATCAACGCGTTGACCGCGGCCAACCTGGTGGTGATTCCGTTGCAGTGCGAATATTTCGCGCTGCGTGCGCTGAGCACGCTGCTTAAGACGATCATGAGGGTGCGGGCCAGGCTGAACCCCAGTCTGGTGATTGCCGGCATCCTGGGCACCATGTACCAAACGGGCACGCGCCACGCCGAAGAAGTGATGAGCCAGGCGCGCACGTTGTTCGGCCAGCGTGTGTTCGATGTTTACATCAAAAAAAGCATCCGATTCGCCGAAGCATCCGCGCTCGGCAAATCCATCCTGGAATTTGCCCCTGATCACGAAGGCGCACAGGCCTACCGAACTCTTGCGGAGGTGATCATCCATGACTACGGCCAAAAGTAGCACGGGAAATCCGGGGTCGGCTCGCGGACGCGGGCTAGATGCACTGTTTGAAGGCGCGACCAGCCCTACTCCAACCTCCCGCAGCGTGGATGCAGATTTGGCTGCCCTCCTGGACAATGAGGTCTTCGCTGCGGAAACCGGCTCGGCAGCGAGAAGAACTCCGGCTCCGACGACCCGAACCGTTTTCCCGACGGTTGCCCCCGCTGCGATGCCGGCATCGCGCGGGGTCGACGCCTCTGTCCCGCTGGAAGGAGTCGATGTGCCACCGTCCTCGGCTGAGGCACAGCCGGTTGAACCCGTCCAGCCCGAGCCTGTTCAACCGGAGCCCGTTCAGGCGGAACCTGTGCAACCGCCACCATCGCCGCCTGCGCCGACCCCGACGCCCACCGAACCCGAGCGCCAGCCGCCCACGACCAAGCGCTTCGGCGCGATCATCATGGACACTGTGCCGCAAGGATCATCGCAGGCCGCCCAGCCATCCGCCGACACGCTGGTACCGACGATGCCCGGAACGAAGTCCGTGATGCCGCCGGTTGACATCCGACCCGAGATGCCGACACCGCTGCCGGCTCCGGCACAATTGACCGAGGACCAAAAGGCCATCGTCATCTCACGGCTGACCCAGTTCGTGGACGCAAAAAAACTGAACCGAGAGATCGACGATCTGTACAAGCAGGTGGTGACCGAATTCAGCAGCCCGCCGGAAAAAGCCGAGCTGGCGCTCACGATGTTGCGCGAGGCGCGGCAGATCCTGATCGACACGCCCGAGCAGATGGTCGCCGCCGAATACCGGACGATGCAGGTGATGGCCATGCTTGAACGCATGCAGGCAAGCCGCAAACACGCCGGGTTCTATGCTCCCCGCATTCTGCTATACCAGGCCGGATGGCTGCTGGTCTTTCTGGCCGGGTTGGTCTTCGCCGGCCCGCTGACAAGCTGGATCGCTGCCATCGGCAACGTGAGCGGGCCAGCGCTCATGAACATCTACCCGATCTTCAATACGATGATCTGGGGCGGCATCGGCGGGATCGTGGGCGCGCTCTACTCGCTTTGGTGGCACATCTCGGAGCAGCAGGACTTCGACCGCAACTACCTGACGTGGTATCTGGTCCAGCCGATGTTGGGGATGGTGCTGGGCGGCATCGTCTTCTTGCTTCTCGCCGGTGGGTTCCTCATCTTGCAGGTCAACCTGACCGATACGAACGCCGCCACGGGCGCGCGCTTGTTGCCTTATTTGACCGCGGTGCTGGCCGGCTTCCGCCAGAATTTCATTTACCAGCAGTTCGACCGGCTCATCTCGCTATTCACCACTGCTTCGAGCAATCAAGGGCAAAGCAGCGGGAGCAGCAAAGGCGCCTGACAGAGCGTGGGAGTGTAGGCAACGCCTGCATTCCTACGCGCCTATTCATCCCACGCCACCTCAGCTACCTCGTAAGCTGGCGCGCAGCTCACGATCAATATAAGCTCCACCGGCCCATCGTTCCACACCTTGTGACGCTGCCCCGGCCGGATGACCACCGTGTCGCCCGGCCCAACGTTCCGGGTCACGCCGTCCACGCGCACGCGACCGTGCCCCGACCACACCAGGTAGACCTCATCCGCGACGGTGTGGTGGTGATCGGCGCTGGCCGTGCCCGCCGGATGGCTGATCACGGCCAGACTGTGGCTGGTCATGCCATCGCTGCGGCCGGCAATTTGCTGAACGCGCGCGCCGTCCGGGCCGGTGAACGGGACAATGTCGCGAAGGTTGCGGAAGGCATTCATGAGAATCTCATTCATCCGAGATCACCTCACCTCACGCCACTCGGCCAGGTTCACGCGCTCCAGCCTGGGGTTCGGGGTTATGCCGGGGATGCGCCCGCGCTTGGCGCGCGGTTCGTCGCCGACCATCTTGACGTCCGCGGTGAAGTCGATAGGTATCGCTCCTGAGATCGCGCTGCCGATCCCGTAGGCGTCCACTGGCGCGTTACGAGCCTTGAAAAGGCCGATGCGCGCCGGATCGACGCCGCCGCTGACCACGATTTTGACGTGACCGTAGCCGGCTTGATCCAGCCGGGCACGAACCTCCGTCACCAGGGCTGGTGTCACCCGGCCGCGCTCCGAAGGGGTGTCCAGCCGGACGCCCCACAGGCGATCACCCAACGCCTCGGCGACCCGCAACGCCTCCTCGGCCTCGTCCTTGAAGGTGTCCACCAGCGCGATGCGGCTGGCTGACGGGTCAATGATCCGGTCGAAAGCCCGCATGGTGGCTACCGTATCACCCATGCACAGGATCAACGCGTGGGGGATGGTGCCGCTGGGCTGGACTCCCGCCAGTGCTGCGCCCAACGGCGTGGCGCAACCGCTGCAGCCACCCACCATCGCGGCATACTCCATACGCGCGCCCACGTCAGGGTGCACGTGCCGCGCGCCGAAGCTGATCACTGGCACAGGCGCGGCGGCCTGGACACAGGCCCGGGCGGCCGTGGCCCAGCCGCTTTCGTGAGCCAGGGTGCCCAGGATCGCGGTCTCGTAGATCGCGAAAGATGGATAGGGCGCCCGGATGCGTAGCACGACTTCCTTGGCTTGCATCGGCACCCCCTCGGAGAGCGCCTCGACAACGGCGTCGTCAGGGAGCACGCGGGCCAGCAATGCCAGCACCTCGCGCATCCCGCACAACAGGCCATCTCCGTTGGGGAACACCTCAACAGTCACGCCCGGCGTGATCCCCTCAGCATCCATGATTTGTTTGGCGCGCAGGAAGTAGAGGTCAGCATTCCTTCCCGCCAGGGTGTCGGGCGCGGGGGCAAAAAGACGGCTGGTCGAATCGATTCCGTATATGTCTGGCATGTGGAAATCCTTCCCCGTCACGGCAACGGATCCGTGCTGTCGATGAACCTGATCCCCTGCCGCTCGAACTCGGCGAAGCGGCTTAAAGCGATCGCATGGAAGTCGATCTCCGGATGTATCACCGGCGACGTGCAGTCGCGCAGGAACAGCACCTTGCGCAGCATCCGGCTTCCAGCGCCGAAGTATTCGACCAGATCCTCCACCGTCTCCAAAACGCAATGGCTCTCCGCTTCGCCCGCCACCACGATCGTGTCGGCTTGACCCAGGATATCCAGGAAGGCCCGGTTTGTGCCTCCGCCGGGTTCGTCCGGCATCAACACCTCCGGCCGGATGATGGAATAGTGCTCGGTCAACGGCACGCTGCCCTTGGTGAGCCAGTGGGGCTCGCTCTTACGGGCCAACGAGTGCCAGAAGACCGCCGACCACAGCTCCGGGTCCAGCGCCTGGCCGACGCTGCCGATCTGCACGTGGTAGGGCCAGATGCAAAGCTGCTTCTTGTGTTTGCGCTCCAACTGGCGCACATATTCCACCGATCGTTCCGGCTCCACCAGCGGCCGCCAGATGCCCGCCTGAAGGTCTTCCGCCGTGATGATGGTGAAAGGCGCCGGATGCGCGCCGTCCTTGTCGGCCCACCAGGTTGGCGAAAAGATCTGGCTGGGCAGATGCGAATCCAGCGAGCAGGTAATGTGCGTAATCCGCTCCGCATTGCGGTAGATGAACTCGATCGTACGGCGGATGTCATTCAACGCGCCGGGCACGTTGAGGCTGCCGCGCGCATGACAGAAATCCACCTGCATGTCGATGATCACCAGATGGATGTCTCGCGCGTCCTCCGCGGCCGATTTCAAATCTGCCTGAGCAGCCTCGGCCGCGATGCGCGCGACATCCGGGTAGAAAAGCGCGCCGATACGGTTGGGATCGTAGAATGATGGCCATTGTGCCATAGAAACCTCCGAAGCTGGTGTCGTACCCGGTATCCACTCCCTCATTACGCGTTCACCCGTTCAATCCTGGCACCCAAAGCAGCCAGTTTTTTGTCAATCGCCTGGTATCCCCGGTCGATCTGGTCGACGTTGGCGATGGTGCTGATGCCTTGCGCGGCCAGGGCGGCAATCAACAGCGCCATGCCGGCACGGATATCCGGGCTGCTCAATTCGGAGCCGTGCAGTTGCGAGGGGCCGACGATCACCGCCCGGTGCGGATCGCAAAGGATGATCTTGGCCCCCATGCCGATCAGTTTGTCCACAAAGTACAAACGGCTCTCGAACATCTTTTCGTGGATGAGTATGGTGCCCCGCGCTTGCGTTGCGACTATCAGCGCGATGCTCATCAGGTCGGCGGGGAACTGCGGCCACGGCGCGTCGTCGATCTTCGGCACCGCACCGCCGACGTCCTCGCGGATGCACAGGTCTTGCTTGTCGGCCACGACCAGCGTGTCACCTTCGAAGTGCATCCTCACCCCCAGGCGGTCGGCGAAGACGAAGTTGATCATCCGCATGTGATCGGGCACCACGCCGTGGATGCGAATCTCACCGCTGGTCACAGCGCCCAATCCCATGAAGCTGCCAACCTCCAGATAGTCCGGCGAAATGCTGAACTCGCCATCTCCCAGCCGGTTTACTCCTTCGATGATCAGAGTGTTGGAGCCGGTGCCCTGGATCTTCGCGCCCCATCCGTTGAGCATGTTGCACAGATCTTGGACGTGCGGCTCGGACGCAGCGTTGCGGATGACGGTGGTCCCTTTGGCCAGGATCGCGGCCATGACGGCATTTTCGGTGCCGGTCACGCTCATTTCATCCAGCAGGATGTCGGCACCGTGGAGCTTATCGGCGCGCATGGTGAAATCGTAGTGGTTGAACTCGATCCGCGTGCCCAGCGATTCCAGCGCGAGCAGGTGGGTGTCGACACGCCGCCGACCGATGCGATCACCGCCGGGTAAGGGCAGGACCGCCTCGCCAAATCGACCCAGCAGCGGCCCCGCTAACAGCATCGAGCCGCGAATCTGCTGGAAAAGATCGGCGCGCGGCCGGGCGAAGTGGGCGTCTTTCGCACAAAGGCGGAGGGTCGTGCCATTGCGACGCACGGCCACGCCGAACTCCTCCAGGATTTGGAGCATGGTGCCCACGTCACCGATCTGTGGAACATTGTGAAGTGTGACCTCACCCGCGGTCAAGAGTACGGCCGCCAGGATCGGCAGCGCCGCGTTCTTGTTGCCGGCCGGCGTTATGTCGCCAGTCAAAGGATGGTTACCTTCAATGATGAATTTCTCCATCGAAATTCTTCCTTTCTGTTGCTCAATCAGCCGGCCACAAGGTTACCGGCGCGCCTATTCCGACGCCCAAGCGCGTGGCGGCGTTCCCGTCGCGCACCGCGATTTCCACGGTGCCCGCGCTGCCCACCAACGCGACCAGGGCGCCCGGTGCTGCGCTGGCATAGGTCGCGCCCAGTCGTCCGATCTGCTGTCCCGCGATCTCGCAACGCCAGCCGCCCGCGGCCACCCATTCGGCCGGAAGATTGCTGATCAGGTTACCGAAGCGGTCAACATAAACCACCTGACCCATGACGCGACCATCGGGATGGCGCACGGGCGAGATGACCGGAAGGCGCACGGGGTCGGTGATGAGGCTGCCCAGCTCGCGGGCCGGCACGCCGCGCGCCCGATGAGCCGCCACCGGCGCGAAGATATCGCGGCCGTGGAACGTGTGGCTCACCTCTGGCAGCCAGAACGCGGGCCGATCCAACTCCCAGGCCTGCGCACCCTCCTCTGCCAGCGCTGCGGTGAACAGCCCGTTATCAGGGCCTACGTAACTCGCGCGAGGCGTCGTCACCAGCAGGGGGCGCCGGTCCCCGCCGACGCCCGGATCGACCACTGCAAGGTGTACCGAGCCGGCAGGAAAGAATGGCGCCGCGCGGCCCAAAACGAAAGCTGCCGATCGCACGTCCTGGGGCGCGATATCGTGGCTCAGGTCCACCAGCCGGACGTCGGGGACAATCCCCAGGATCACGCCCTTTACAGCGCCCACGTAGCCGTCAACCAGGCCGAAATCTGTCGTCAGGGTGATGATGGTCATCAGAACAGGGCATCCTGCGTAGTACACTTTTTGGTGATACCCACCTGCCGCGATTCTACCGCACCCCGCGATGACCGTCAACTGCTCGATTCGCTCCGGGTGCGGTACAGAGTTTTGCGCGAATAGTGTAAGAGTCAATGACATGCTGCCGGGCGACGATCTCACGCAAAGGCGCAAAGGACGCAAAGAATCACTATCTTGGCGCTCTTTGCGTCTTGGCGTGAGCATTTGGGCCGTGCATCATGTCTC
>Ga0172368_10000214_pt1 | contig 80962 bp, 80 predicted proteins | sample Lak11m_FD_114540 | JGI IMG/M metagenome (GOLD analysis project Ga0172368, IMG submission 114540) | Freshwater microbial communities from Kabuno Bay, South-Kivu, Congo - kab_022012_11m | ecosystem: Environmental > Aquatic > Freshwater > Lake | place: Democratic Republic of the Congo: South-Kivu...
AGGGTGTTATGAAACTTCAGGCTCTGCGGGAATTTTCTGCGGTAGAATGGCATATGATCGGCCACGTGCAGAGCCGCAAGGCGCAGCTCCTGGCCGTGAATTTTAACTTTTTACATTCTCTGGATAGTCTGAAACTTGCCAAAAGGCTGGATCGGTATTGTGGTGAAGCGGGAAGAAGTCTGCCTGTGTTGCTGGAGTTCAATGTCGGCGGCGAGGAAAGCAAGGGCGGCTGGCCTGCACGGGACGAAGCCCGCTGGACTGAATTATTGGCTGAACTTGCTGAAATTCTTGCTTTGCCAAATTTGAAAGTGGGCGGGTTGATGACGATGCCGCCGCTTGGTGAAACTGCTGAATTCTCGCGGCCGTTCTTTCGGAAGTTGAAGCGCTTGCAGGAATATCTTTCGGCCCAATTTCCACAAGTTGATCTTTCCGAGCTTTCAATGGGCACCAGCTTTGACTACGAAGTGGCGGTGGAGGAGGGCGCTACTTTTGTACGAGTGGGTACGGCGATCGTAGGCGCCAGAGAATATCAAACGGAGGTTGAATGAATTTCAATTTTTTAATTTTGTTTGTAAGGGTCGTTGCCCAGCTTTTCATATACGTTGTGATTGCGTCTGCTTTGCTTTCGTTTTTTCTGCCTCCGTATCACCCCATCCGCCAGGCGTTGGACCGGATTGTTGATCCGTTTTTAAACCCGATTCGCAAATTGATGCCGAGGACAGGCATGGTCGATTTCAGTCCTTTGATCTTGATCTTTGCTGTCGAGTTTTTGTCACGCATCGTGATAGCCATCCTGCTTGCCTTATGATCGATGTGAATCATTCCCAGGAAATATATCCTCCACGATGGTAAAAGGGGATCAGCTCTGGTCGTGCGCGTGGTTGCACACGCAAAGCAGAATCAAATCGTGGGTATCTTGAACGATGGGACGGTCGAAGTGCAGCTTGCATCTGATCCAGCGGAGGAAGCGACAAACCGTGGATTATTGATGTTTCTTGCTGACGTGCTCGGCGTGCCCAAATCCCGCCTGGAGATCGTCGCTGGTGAAAACGGCCGGGATAAATTAATATCCGTGCTGGATATGGACGTCGGTAGGGCTCACCAGCGGATTCTGGCATATATGGATTGACTTGTTTCGAGATATAAAAAAGGATGAAGGATTCTTATTGGGAATCCTTCATCCTTTTTTGATTTTAATATTAATCCAATCACTCCGCCGAGCCGTATAAACGCCTGTAAATAACGTGAATCTCATAAATGTTTCGAATGTAATTGCGCGTTTCTTCAAAGCGCACGCTTTCAAGGAACAGGTCGGGGTCATCGCCAGCCAGTTCCTTCCACTGCAGGGAATTTCCCGGTCCGCCGTTGTAGGCTGCCAGCGCGGCATAGATATCGCCCTTGAACAGATTGCGATTCTTTGCGAGATAATGCGCGCCGAACATTACACTCACAAAGGGACGATACAGGTCATTGTCAAAGTAGTTGAGCGGCTTGCCAAGTTCGGACGCGATCTGTGCACCTGTGGAGGGGATAATCTGCATTAATCCGCGCGCACCGGCGGCTGAACTGACAAAGCCCTCGAACAGACTCTCCTGTCTGATTACGCTAAAGAGCAGCAATGGATCCAGCCCATTGGCCTGCGCCTCGGGGCTAATGAGATCTGCATAATACAGTCCATATCGGATGTGACTGAAATATGGAGGAGCCATCATGGATTCAGTATGTTCGTCCAACCCGGCCAGCGTCAGGGTCTGGCGCGCGGCAAAGATGGCGGAGCGATACAGCCCCAAGTCCAACAGGTAATTCGTCAGGCGGTAACTGCCTTCTGCGTTCTCCTTCAATTCCAATTCTGTGCGCAGGTTTTCAAACTCCAGACGAGCTTTTTCATACAGGCCCAGGTCCCAATATTCCCTGCCGCGGATGACGCGTTCGTCTGCGCTGAGCGGACCGAGTCTGTCTAAATTTACATCAGAGCCGATGTCAAAGGTCAGCCGCATCCATGCATCTGCGTCGGCGCGTTCGCTGGATAAATTGAGAGCCAGGTTCTCAGCCCCGGGTGGGTCGAAGGGAGCGCGTTCAATTAATGAGTCACGAGCGCGTTCGCTGTAATAACCGCCCGCATCACGCGTTTGACCCGTCCGCCAGGCGTTCATGGCAGCTTCATTGTCACCAAGTATTTGCTGTGTTTTTCCAATCCATAAATAGGCGCGCGCCTGGTCTTCTGCAGCCACCGACAAGCCCAGACTGCGATTGAATGCATCCAGCGCGGAAGTGAAATCTCCCTGGCGATATTCAATGATGCCCATCAGGAAGACGGCATTGGAAGCCTGGGCGGTTCCAGGATATTCATTGGCGACACGCGCCCACGTTTCCACGGCTTTGTCATACCCTCCGCCGCGTTCATAGATGCGAGCCGCGCTCATTAAATAATCTGTTGAGAGATTGGTGTTTGGGACGATGGAAACAAATTCCAAAAGTGTTTCTGCGGCTTTGGAATACTCCCCCTTTTGAGACCATTCGATGAAAGCTTTTTCTCCCCAGGCGTCTCCCCAGTTTGGATGCGTTGGATAGTTTGCGATGAATGTCTCGTAATCCTGTAAGGCTTCATCATTAAAACCGGAATCGCGCCTTGAAAGTGCGCGGTAATAATAAGCTGTTCCGTCGTTATCTATAGGTTTGGATTCAAGATATCTATCAAAGGCAGCGATGGCAACTGCATATTGACCGGCGAAATAATCCACCAGGCCGCGGTCCAATTCGCTGACCGTGCCGCCGGCATCCAAAAGCGCAACCAGGCTGAGATAGGCATACTCGGACAGCGGATAATTTTCCACAGCCTGGCGGAATTTTTCCAGCGCCGCTTCGTTTTGACCCTGAACTTGATATACCAACCCAGACTGATATGCCGCCTCAGCCTTGACGTAATCATTCGGCGCGCGCGCTGTAACGCCCTCATATAACGCCAGGGCGGCATCATAATTCCCCAATTTTGTGTGGGTGTCTGCAACTTTCAGATCCAAATTAATATCGTCGCCCAGCGCGGGAGCCTGGATGGCGGCAGTGTAGGCCAATATCGCCTCGGCATAGTTTCTGGCGTTGAAGAGCGCATCACCGCGCAGTTCCTGGATGTAGGCCTCCAAATAGCCGGGGCGAAATGTGAGATAAGTCTGCCATGAATCCGCGGCGGCCTGGTAATTTTCGAGCCGGTAATTCACAAGTCCCTGTAAATAATAGGCCTGCCCAAATTGTGGAGATCCTGGATATTCTGTAATTAATGTTTGCAGTGCAGTGAGGGTCTCGTTGTATCTTTCACCCGCAAAATATATTCGTGCCTCCCCCCATTTGGCGGCGGCGCGTAAGAACGGGTCGGGTGAATCTTGCAGGACAATTTGATAATGCAGGAGGGCGGTATCGTAGTCGCCATTGAAGAAGGCTTCGTCGCCTACGCCGACGCGGGCGATGGGCAGCGGGGTGGGCGTGATGGTTGGCGTGATGGTCGCTTCGGGGGTAGGGGAAAGGCTTGGGGTCAGCGTCCAGCCGGGCGGGATGGTGGGAAGGTTTGGGAGGGCGGAACAGGCCGTAATTGCAGTGGCAAGCCAAAGTCCAAGAATGAGGCGGTGTCGTGCGACCATAGGGAGTGTCGAAGGGCGGAGGTTCTTCATCCCGTTTTTATACTTGCAAAAGTCAGGAGCGTCAAGCAAGGTTGTATCCGGGATATGTGTGATTTATAATCATATTCATGTTAAATTTTCCTGCGTCAATCACTGAATCTGACCTGCGTCTTGCCATTCTGGAATGCGGGCGCATTGCCTATGAGCGTCACTTAATGACCTCAAATGACGGCAACATTTCCGCGCGAATGGAAAATGGTCATGTGCTCATCACACCCTCTGGAATTTCAAAGGGACGTTTGAACCCTGACGATATGCTCGTTGTTGATTTGGATGGTAATATCCTTTCTTCGAGAGCGGACCGAAAACCGTCATCTGAAACTCCCATGCACCTCGAAGTGTACAGACATCGCGGGGATGTGCGCGCGGTCATGCATGCGCATCCGATTTTTGCCACCACGCTTATGGTTGCCGGCCTTGAATTTCCTGTGGATGTGCTTCCCGAGGTCTTGCTCACGCTGGGCGATGTTCCCATCACTGACTATGCAACGCCCTCCTCGCACGAAGACGCGGAAGTGATCCGTCCGTTCATAAAGGATCACAATGCGATGCTGCTTCGCCAGCACGGCAGTCTCACCTATGGCAAAAACCTCGAGGAGGCCTTGATCCATTTGGAACGCATTGAGCACGTCTCTGAAATTTACTGGCGCGCAAAAATGCTCGGTGAAGTGAAACGCGTCCCGACCGAGGCGCAGGCAAAATTGATCGAATTGCGCGAAAAATATTTTAAGAGGTAAAAAACATGCGAACGATATTCTGGGAAAACAACGAACTCAAAATGATCGACCAGCGTATTCTGCCCGGGCGCTTTGAGGTCCGATCTTACCGGGGATATAAAGAAGTGGCGCAAGCCATCACAGACATGGTTGTGCGCGGCGCGCCTGCCATTGGAGCCGCCGCCGCATTTGGACTTGCGCTGGCGGGATTTGAATCCGCTTCAAACTCGACCTCCAGCCTGATTGCTGATCTGCAATCCGCTTCTGCCACTCTGAAAGCTGCCCGTCCGACGGCAGTGAATCTTGCCTGGGCGTTGGATAGAGTCATGGCGGTTGTGACAGGTAAAGGCGGAAAAGGAAGCGCGGATGGCCTGCGTCAATTGGTTTTGGATGAAGCTCAAAAACTTGCCGATGAAGATGTGGCGATCAACAAACGTATGGCGGAGCACGGCGCAGCGCTCATCGACGACGGCGATACCATCATTCATCATTGCAATACGGGCGCGCTCGCCACAGTGGATTGGGGTACCGCTTTAGGCGTGATCCGCACTGCTCATGAACAGGGCAAAAAGATTCATGTGCTGGTAGATGAGACCCGACCACGCTTGCAGGGTGCGCGCCTTACCGCGTGGGAGCTGGAACAATATGGAATCCCCTATGAGATCATCAGCGACAATATGTCAGGTTATTTCTTGAAAGCTGGCAAGGTGCAAAAGGTTTTATTCGGTGCAGATCGCGTCGCGGCGAATGGCGACGTAGCCAATAAGATCGGAACATATATGCTGTCACTCGCCGCAAATGATAACGACGTACCCGCTTACGCTGTTGTGCCAACCTCTACCATTGACCTATCCCTCGCGCACGGTGATTTGATTCCAATTGAAGAGCGTAACCCGCAGGAAGTGCTCGGCTTGGAGTTCGAAGGTCAGCGTGTCGCGCCGCAGAACGCCAAAGCGCGCAACATCGCGTTTGATGTCACGCCAGCGCGGCTGGTAACGGGAATTGTCACGGAAAATGGTGTGGCGTATCCGCCTTTTGAGGAGAGTTTACGGAAACTGACAGGAAGATAAGGCGATAAGACATGTCGTAATTTGAGCGCTTCCTGACCGGGGAGCGCCTTTTGTTCTATTGAATTTTCTTCTGGTTGTAATATACTTTAGGTGTGTGAATCCTTTAGCGGTGGGCAGTTTTGTAGAGATGCACGGTCCATCCGTTTTCAGAAAAGGAGAAAAGCATGAACCGTTCACTATTTTTTGCCGGGGGAGTCTTGTTGTTGTGCCTGTCCTCCTGCGCCTCTCCTGCAGAGACTCAAGTGGTGGAACAGGCGGTTGAACCGATGGTTGAAGTGACCGCTACCGCCGTACCAACCAATACGCTGTTGCCGACATCAACCGTAACACCGGAGCCAACTTCCATACCTGAGCCTACTGCGCTGCCAGAAGGCATCCTTTTCAGGGACGATTTCACGGGATACCTCCAGCCTGGCTGGCGATGGGATTCGGAAGACCCAACGCGATGGTCCTTTGTAAATATCCAGGGCAAGCCCTGGCTCGAACTGATCGGCACCAGCGTCCGTTCGAACGTTTTGATGCGCGACCTGCCCGCCGGCGATTTTGCCATCAGCGTCCACGTCAAAGCCGATCCGCGCATGAATTTCCATCAGGCGAACATCTTTGTCTTTCAGGATCTTGATAATTATGTCGTGGTCAATACCGGTTACTGCCAGCCCTGTCCGGTTGGCGGATATGGCTACTTTATGGAGACCAATTCAACCGGGGCAACCGCGCCTGTTAATCATTATGAATTGCCCCGAGCCGACACCGACATGGATGTGTACCTCAAGATCGAGGTTGTTGACAACGTGATCAGCGGATACTATGCGACGACACCCGGCGAATGGGTACGCATCGGGCGTTTCGGGAACTTCTTTACCCTGACGAGCATTGGCTTGAGCGCCACGAATTCATCACCTCCCAGCGGAACACCGGAGGATATCATCGCGCAGTTCGATTATTTCGAGGTGAGCATGCCGTAACCGAAATTTATCCGCTTTCGAAATTCTTTACAATCCATTTGTCCCGTGATAAATTCACGGTTGTTGTTGATTCCAGCGCACTCGCGAGAGTGCGCCTTTTTCTGCGAGTTGCAAATGGATATTCTTCTTACCGGCTCCGTTGCCTACGATTACCTGATGACCTTCCCTGGTCAATTCAAGGAACATATTCTTCCCGAACGTCTGGCTTCCATCAGGATTTCCTTTCTCGTGGACTCGATGTTCAAACAGCGCGTTGCTCCGCAAAACGCAAAAGCGCGGAATATTGCCTTTGATGTCACGCCGCATCGCCTGGTCACGGGAATTGTCACGGAGAATGGGGTCGTGTATCCGCCGTTTGATGTGAATTTGAAGAGTTTTGTCAAATAGTTGCATATACCCTATTGTTGTGCTAATTATCAGCTGATTCTTTTCAGGCCTTCATGGAATAGCCAACCTCGAAAAGATCTCATTTTATTCCCCTTCAATTGACTTTTTATATAAATATCTATATACTAAATGCGGATAATATTCTGTTTTTTCAAGGGGGCTTGTGTCGAATTTTTTTACCGCCTTTAATGGTTCGATGATGACGATTCCTTAATTAATTAACGAAGGAGGCGACAGGGTAATCTGTAGTTTACCAATGCCATTTGTTTTTGATTCCTATTTACCAAAGGAGTGAAAAATGAAATATACATATGCTTTGATCGGGGGATTGATAATTCTTGCCTCGCTCGCGGCTTGCGGACCTTCGCCCGAGCAGATTGCCACCATGACCGCGTCTGCCTGGACACCGACGCCTTTACCGCCTACAGCAACCCCCACACCAACGCCCGCTCCTATAGATCTGACCGTTACCATTGCCGATGAAACTGGCACATCCATCGCAGGGGCCAGCATCGTCTTTCCAGAATCGGGAAACGGAAGCCCCGTACTAATGGACGATCAGGGTCAGTATTCGTGGACCAACCTGGGGAGCGAAGCGGTTTCGCTGACTGTATCAGCCCAGGGGTATCTTGACGCGGACCTGATTACGACTATCCAGCGCGGCTCCAACGAAATCAAAGTGACTCTGCAACGCGACCCGATGGGAATTCTGCCCGCGGAAGCCTGCGCAACAGGTCAAAAAGTCCTGTACATCGAAGACTTTCAGGATGGTCAGGCACAGGGATGGAACTTTATTTCGCCGGGCATCAACGGCGATATGCCTAACGGTTGGAGCGTCATTGACGAAGACGGGAACAAGATCCTATCGCATGGGAACGCACCTCAACCTACGAATGACGAACTTCAAGGCTTCACGTTTGACAATTTTGTCTGGCATCTAAAGTATAAAGTGACAGGCAAAGATGGAAACATGTTTTTTATTTGGAGAATATCTCACGAAGGGGATACCAGTAAGTGGTATGTTGTTGTCGTCGGTGCACAAGACAAGCCATGGATGGTGCGATTTTTCCATACACCTACGGGACCAAATCCAATGAACACCGCCCAATCCTCCATCAGGTTGCAGGAGGGACAATGGTACAACTTCGATGTCGTTTATTTTGACGGTACGCATCAAGTGTGGTTAGATGGTAAAAAGATCATGGAATACAAGGATCCACAGCCGTATCCCGCAGGATCCGTCGGTTTTGAAACACATCTCGACCAAAGCAAAGTTTCGCAGTTCTTCTTGGACGACTTGAGAATCTGTGAGTTGACCGCACCATACGAACCTCCCCCATAAGGAACAACTTTTCGTTTATGGTGATTCTACCTTTGCAGAGGCACACCCTCTGCAAAGGTTTTTATCCTGTGCTGCTGTTGTTGACCATACACCCCCAAGTAGAGATATTTGCAGCTTGGGTATGTCATTGTACGGTCTGGAGTGCAATGAAGACTGCACTGAAGGGAAAGCGCTGTTTATATCCCTTTATGCTCTTGCGTCTTGATTGTCAATAAAAGAGGTAACTTCTTTGACAATCTTTTAATCACGTGATAGACTCACTCTGTTAACAAATCCAGCGCACTCGCGAGAGTGCGCCTTTTTCTGCGAGATGACAATGGATATTTTACTTACCGGCTCAGTGGCCTATGATTACCTGATGACCTTCCCCGGTCTGTTCAAGGAACAGATCCTGCCTGAACGTCTGGCTTCGATCAGCCTCTCGTTTTTGGTCGAGTCCATGTCCAAACAGCGCGGCGGAGTTGCGCCGAACATCGCTTACACGATGGCCCTGCTCGGCGAAAAACCGCGCATCATGGCAACGGTTGGGGAGGATTTTGAGGATTATCGCAAATGGCTTGACTCAAAAGGCGTGGATACGAAATTGATGCAGGTCGTTCCCGGTCTCTATACCGCGTCCTTCTTTGCGACTACCGATCGGGACTCCGCGCAAATTGCGTCGTTCTATCCCGGCGCGATGGGAGTCGCTGCTTCACAATCCCTGAAAGATTTACGGAATAAGCCCGATCTTGTCATCGTCTCGCCGAATGCGCCCGATGCAATGATGAAATTTCCCGCGGAATGCCGCGAATTAGGAATTGATTATCTGTACGATCCGAGTCAACAGGTACCCCGCCTTGATGGAAAAGAATTGACACGCGAAATGGAAGGCGCGAAATTCCTGCTATGCAATGACTATGAATTCGGCTTGATTTCCAAAAAGACCGGCTGGGACCTGAAACATATACTCCGGCATGTAAAAGTGGTGGTTGTGACGCGTGGCAAGGAAGGCGCGGACTTATACACGGATGGCCAGGAAGTTTTCATCCCCACCGTTCCCGAAGAGGAAATCGTTGACCCGACAGGCGTGGGCGACGCCTTTCGCGGCGGTTTTCTGATGGGAATCTCGCGCAGTTTCGATTGGAAATTGTGCGGCGAGATTGGTTCGCTTGCGGCAGTATATTGCCTTGAGCAGCGCGGCCCGCAAAGCCATAGTTATACTAGAAAAGAATTTGTGAAACGTTTCCGCAGGCATTTTGAGGATGGCGGTAAGCTGGATGTGTTGTTGAAATAATTACGTAGGGCGGGTTTGTAACCCGCCGCTAAATTTGGCGGGATTCCAGCCCGCCCTACATACCTAAAGGAGTTAGTAAATGAGTAACTACGATGTAAAAGATTTAAATCAGGCCGAAGGCGGCCGCCGCCGCATGGACTGGGCTGAGCGCGAAATGCCTGTCCTGCGTTCGATCCGTGAACGCTTCAAGAAGGAAAAACCGCTTAAGGGCTTGCGCATCTCCGCCTGTTTGCATGTCACCACAGAGACTGCCAATTTGATGGTCACGCTTCAGGATGGCGGCGCGGACATTGTCCTGACCGCCTCCAATCCGCTTTCCACACAGGATGATGTGGCTGCCGCTTTGGTGAATCAGTTTGAAATTCCCACGTTTGCGATCAAGGGTGAGGATAAGGTCACATACTTCAAGCACATCCGCGCCGCGCTCGAACACAAACCTAATATGACCATGGATGACGGCGCCGACCTGGTTTCCTCGCTCTTCTTCATTGAAATGGGCCGCTTTGAAAAACTTGAGCCCTCCCTCGGCGCATGGGCCAAGAGCCTGAGCGATGAAGAACGCAGGCAAATGCTCAAGAACGTCATCGGCGGTACAGAAGAAACCACCACGGGTGTGATTCGCTTGAAGGCGATGGAAGCCGACAAGATCTTGAAATTCCCTGTCATCGCGGTGAACGATGCCCTGACCAAACATCTATTTGACAATCGCTACGGTACCGGCCAATCCACCATTGACGGCATCATCCGCGCGACCAATGTCTTGCTGGCTGGCAAGAATTTCGTCGTGGCCGGCTACGGCTGGTGTGGACGCGGCCTCGCCTCCCGCGCACGCGGTATGGGCGCTCAGGTCATCGTCACCGAGATTGATCCAATGAAGGCGCTCGAAGCGGTGATGGACGGTTTTCAGGTGATGCCGATGGATCAAGCCGCTAAAATTGGCGATATTCTTTGCACGCTCACGGGCGATATCAATGTGATTGACAAGCATCATTTTGAAGTGATGAAAGACGGCGCAATTGTTGCCAATTCCGGTCACTTCAATGTTGAGATCAACATTCCCTCGCTTGCCAAAATGAGCGTGGGCAAACCAAACCTGGTCCGTCCGTTTGTCGAGCAATACACCACCAAAGACGGTCGCAAGATCAATATTCTCGGCGAAGGCCGCTTGATCAACCTCGCTTCCGCTGAAGGACATCCTGCGTCTGTTATGGATATGTCCTTCGCCAACCAGGCTCTTTCCGCTGAATACATGGTGAAGAATGCCGACAAGCTGGAGAAGAAGGTCTATTCCGTACCAACCGATATCGATAATGAGATCGCCCGCCTCAAGCTCGAAGCCATGGGAACCAAGATCGACATCCTCACCGATGAACAATTGAAGTATTTGAACTCCTGGGAGGAAGGCACTTAATCAGTGACCAGTAATCAGTAAAGCCTTGCGGAGCCAGTTTGCGAAGACAAATACTAACCCTTTCGTGAGTTAACGGAAAGTAAAACATTCATTCTGACAAAATAGAATCAATCAGCCCCGCGAGTTTTCTCGCGGGGCTGATTGATTCTTCGTTATGAAAACTTATGGGCACTTCACATTGACATTTTTTCTATTGGACGCGCCTGCTGCGTTATAAGTTTCCACCTCATATGTCAGGTTGGGTTGCGGGTCGGCGATTGGCCAGATAGATGGGAGGGTGGTGTTGTCAGTATGGCTGGTTGAATTAGCGGCTAGTGCAACCAAAAGCGAGCCTTCCCGGTATATGCGATAACCATCTTCATTATTGGCGGCGTCACTCCATGTCAGGTTAACAGTGACATTATTGGTAAAGGGCGCACCTGGCACACAACTAATGGTAGCATTCAGATTTTTAACTGCTGCCGGCAAGGCGGGAGTAGGTGTGGCAGGTACCGGATATTCAGGGAGATTGGCTGTGTTCCCGCTGACAGTTGCGTACTGACCCCAGAGCCAACAATTCCCTATACCGCCGGGGGTTTTGATGATCCAGTAATTCGAGGCTGAATATTTTCCGACCACTTCGGCGTTTTGCCCGATCAGCAGTGCCCCGATCTGATCATATTGTGTTCCCGGGCCTGTGCGGCAGTTTGTGTTCAAGCTGACTGTCACGGTGGGGACGGAGGGCGTTGGGGTCAACGTGATGGTGGGCGTGAACTCCGGTGTGGATGTGGATACTGGAAGGGGGGTAGCTTGAACCACGGGCAGTGCGCCGGGTTCAAGCAAACGCGCCTGAGCAGTGATGGTCAATGCCAGATCGGGCACTTCAGGGCTTAGTCCGGTGGGGAGGTTACAGGCTGGGAGGGCAAGGATCAAAAGGGCAGACAATAAGAAGATTGGTTTCATTATTAACATTTTACTCTCTCCTTTTCAATAAGATTATGACATACTTTTATTGAAGGTCAAGCAGGGGAATATGCTTTTGGTACTATGTCAATAGTACTATATCTTCAATTGTTTCTCACACGAGCCTTTCCACTCCTCAATGGACAATATCTTGGTGCGGCGTTTTGAGAATGATCTTCAACTTCTTTTTTTCAGCCATTCAATTTGTGCAAGTTCGGTAACTTCTTCAAACTCTGGATCGCCTGTCATGATGACGCCGTTGATCTTTTGCGCAGCGACAACGACAAAAGCGTCCGCGTATGAGATTAGGTGATTTGCTTTAATATGCGCGGCGGCAATTACAGTTTGATTGTCTGCCGGCAGAATTTCAATAGGAAGGCTTTGAATTAATGCCAAAGCTTCATGTGCGCTTGTCAACCCTTTACTTCTTTCTATATTGTATAAAACTTCGCCTACATTGATGATGGAAATAAATACACGGCATTTGTTTTCTTTAGCGTCGCTTAATATCTTCCTTACGCTTTGGGCGGCGGGTTCGCCCTGTAGATAAGCCATAAATGCGAAAGCGTCTAAAACATAGGCGGGAAGATCAGCCATTGAGGAATCTCTTTTCTCTCTTTTTCTCGAATTCGCGATCTTTTTTTAACGCATCAGTTAGAGAAGCCCCTCCTTTTAACCAGCCATATCCTTGTTCAATTGGGTTTTTGAAGGCAGGCACAATGGCAAGCACCCCGCCGTAGTCAACAATAACGACTTCTGTGCCAGGAATAAGGTTATATTTTTTTCGCATTTCAGCAGGGATAACCACCCAGCCTTTGTTTGAAATTGTGAGAACCATGTTTTTCTCCTTTGTTATACTAATTACAATAAAAGTATAACATGATTATTTTCCTTCACACAAGCCTTTCCACTCTTCAATTGACAAGGTCTCTGCTCTTCGCATGGGATCGATCCCTGCGGAGGTGAGCAATGCCTCTGCTTGTGGAGGCGGGATATGTAAGCCGGAGGAGAGGGAGTTGCGAAGCATTTTTCTCTTTTGAGAAAAGCCCGCTTTGGTGAGTTTGAAGAACCTCCCTAATAAATCATTGGGAACAAGTGGTTCCTCGTAAATATCAATTCGCAGAATGGCTGAGTCCACTTTGGGGACGGGGTGGAATGAACCTGCCGGGATCGTGGCGGCGATGCCTGGTTTGCCGTAGACTTGTACGCTTAATGCCAGCAGACTTAAATCACCGGGTTCGGCGCAGATGCGTTCGGCAACTTCCTTTTGGACGGTCAATACAATTCGGCGTGGTTTGATCTCGCCTTCCAGCAGGTGGCGAATAATGGCTGAGGTGATGTGATAGGGAATGTTCGCAGCGACGATGTAATTAGTCTGGTCAATTAAATCGGAAATGGATAGCTTCAAAATATCGCCGTGCACAACCCGCACATTTCGATAAGGCGAGAGAACCGCCTGTAGCGGAGCAAGCAGGTCCGCATCCAGTTCGACCGCTGTCACTTCCCTGGCAGAAACCGCCAAAAAGCGCGTCAGACTGCCGAGGCCCGCACCGATTTCCAAAACACAATCATCCGCCAAAATTTCTGCAGCCTCGGCAATTTTTTCGAGAGCGGATGAATCCTGTAAAAAATTTTGCCCGAGGCTTTTATCGGCGCGCAGGCCGGAACGTTTGAGAACTGCGGCGGCGTTGAGCGGAGGAATGGAGGCATAACTCATATTACTTTAAGAAGTAAGGAATCTCAGCGGGTGCGGGCGCGAGGAAGTACACCGTTACCCAGCCGTTCATGGCGGCGATCTCACCGTCATTGAAGCCGAGGTCGATCCATTTTGTGCGGGGTACGCCAAGCGCAGTTTCGATGATCGGTCCGCCGCCCGTATCGCCGATGGTCGCAAGGCCATAGCCGGGGATATAGACTTTCATGCCCGCCAGATAACTATAGATCGAATAATCCACTGCCACGATGCCATAGCCGGCCGGTGCGCCGCTTCGGGTTCCGTATGAACATCCACCCGTGCCAGAGGCGCAGGGCGAGTAAACCGTGGCATACATTTCCGTCGCATACCAATACTCGTAAGGGATTTCGCCTCCCGCCGGCGCAAGCACGATTTTCGACCCGCTCGCCACAATACGTTCCTGTGGTTGGCGAAGGACTGTTTTAGCCTCGGTCTCACGGCTTGCCTCTTTTCCGTCCTCGTGGCGGATGCGCGTGCGCACCATCGCAAGCCCAGTCACACCCGGCTGAAGGGTTTCCTGCTGCCCAAACGGAACGTCGGGTGAATCTACAACTTTTACTTCAAATGGAATTGGTTCCAGGGTGATGCTGATGGATTCCTGGACTCTTACTACTCGGATTTGTCCATCCGGGGGCGGCGCTTCATTCTCCAACGGGGAGCTGGTATCCAGGCCCATCAGCGGAATCCCAGCCTCGGCAAGCGCCTCGCCAATTGTCCCTGCGGCTGAGCGGATCTTGATCACGTCCTCGCCGCAATAAACGATTAAGTCCCGCGCGGGAGTATAAGTCACAGTCATTGAGCCGGTGATCGCAGTTTCCGCGGGCGGGTCAATCTTATCGTTTACATTGACTGAATAACCTGCTTCATTTAAAGTTTGTCCGACTGTGAGTGCGGAAGTTTGAAAGACTTGCTCACCTTGAGGAGTGACAAGGGTCAGGGTAACGGCGCGGCGTAATTGCAATTGGATGGAATTCTTTTCCGCGATGGGTTGATCGATGGGAACAGCGGAGCCGTTCAAAAGCAGTCGGTCATTCGGTTGCGAAGCGATTCCTGCTTCGGTCAACAGCATCGATGGCACGCGTTCGCTGGATTCGATCCTGAGAATGTTTTCGCCGTCAATGATCGTAATAAGTGCCTGTTTGTTGGGCAGGCATGCGGATAAGAAGAGCATCAACGAAAGCGACAGCCACCGAAAAAATTTCATGAAGGTAATTATAAACTAATCACCGGTTTCATCTTCGCAGTCACACGCCAAACCTTTGGCCTTGTCAAAGGCTTCACGCCCTTCCTTGACCGAAAAATAAATAAGCCCCACTGCACCGAGACTGTCCACAATTCCAAGGCCGCTGAGTTGGTAGATAACACTTGAGACCAGTAATACCAGCGACATGTAAATGCAAACCATGGTGCAGTTCGCATCTGCAAGGATCGGCATGGAGTTGAGCGCCCGCCCCACTTTGCGTTTTCCCATTACCAAAGCCCACATGACGGCAATCGAAAGGATGGAAATGACAAGACCTGGCAGGGTTGTCTCTGGCTTGTGATTTGTGATGAGATTATATCCGGCTGTTATTGCCAATCCGCAGGCGAGTATATAAAATGCGGCGCCAGTAACCCGCAAGGCGGTGACTTCAAACCGAGTACGGGACGTATCGGGGTTTTGACGAATGCGGTTTATCATAATAAGAATACCGATGCCGGACATGACCTCAATGAACGAGTCCACCCCAAAGCCGAAGAGGGTGAGGGCTTCATCCCCGATGCCAAAGAATATCGAGATCAGCCCCTCCAGGAGGTTGTAGGCAATGGTAAAAATGGCGAGCCATAAAGCGTATTTCCAGTAGATGGTTTGGGTGTTTTTTTGCATAAGAGCCGTCATTGCTTTTCCTTAATATGGATACAATGTCATATTGTGGGATATGGTGTTGCCTGATTATAACCATTACACACCAAACAATTGATTGCAATATATACTATAATCATGTAAACTGTTTCCGGGGCATACCCCCAAATTATAGCTAGAGGAGCATATTTATCATGAAGAAAGTGTTTTTACCTGTTGTAATAGGCCTTGCGTTTGTACTTGCAGCCTGTGGCGGCAGTGGTAGTGGCGCGGCCACTACAATCAATGTGGCCTTTGAAGAATTTGCTTTTGTCCCGGCAGAATTCACTGTTCCAGCCGGCCAGGAGATCACCCTCAATGCCACCAATAATGGCGCGGTAAACCATGAGTTCGTGATCATGAAACTCGGCGAAACCGTGGGTGATGATTTCGGCCCCGAAGATGAAGGGAATATCTTCTGGGAAGTCGAAGCAGACCCGGGCCTTAAAGTTACCAAAACCTTCACTGCTCCTACTGAGCCGGGTGAATATCAAGTTATATGCGGCATCGAAGGTCATTTCATGGCGGGCATGGTCGGTAAATTGACTGTGGTTGCGCCTTAATCGTATTTGATTAAACAAAACTCCCGGAGGGCAGATGCCTTTCGGGAGTTTTATATTAGGGTAAAGTCGACCTGTGATTCCTAGCTTCCCTTGAAGCAGGTCTGAACGATAAAGTGAGTAATCATTTACAATGGGGGATATGCAAAGACCATTGATCACCAGTTCAAGTAATCCACTTATTAAACAAGCACGGGCTTTACGTCAAAAGAAAGCACGGAATGAAAGCGGATTATTTCTCGTCGAAGGGATTCACCATGTCGGCGAAGCAGTGGAAGCCGGCTGGGAGGTTAAATCGATCCTATATGCCTCAGGTTTATTGACCAGCCCCTTTGCTCATAAATTAATTTCGCATTTCTCTTTCGAACCTCAGCCTGTGACTGCACAAGTGATGGAATCATTGGCTGAAAAAGAAAATCCCCAGGGAATTATCGCCATCGTCCATCAGAGGAAAAGTCAACTTCAAGATGTAAAACGATTTGCACGTGCTGTTGCGCTTATCTCTCCGCAGGACCCTGGCAATGTTGGAACAATTCTGCGCACGCTGGATGCAGTCGATGCAGACGTGCTCTTCCTGCTCGACGGCGGCGTGGAACTTTATCATCCCACCGTGGTTCGCGCCAGCATGGGGACCTTGTTCTGGAAACCTGTCGTCCAGGCTTCATTCAATGATTTTCTTTTCTGGGCGCGTAAAGGGAATGTTCAACTGATAGGCACTTCTGCCAAAGCGGAGGTGGAGTATCACACCCTTGTTCCCCAAGTCCCGTGGGTCCTGGTTTTGGGTAACGAGCAAAAAGGACTCACCCAGGAACAAATAGCGGCTTGTGATGTAACCGTCTCGCTGCCCATGCAGGGACGCGTAAGTTCGCTCAACCTTGCAGTTGCGGCGGGCGTGTTGTTGTATCAATTTGTGAGGTAGATGCAATATCACCCTTTCCTTTAAGGAATGGTTTTCCCTTGACTTTCAAGACAGTTGCTGCACGCTTTGTTCGGCGGCTCTTTTGTATTGCCAAACCCGGTTATTTGTTTTCAGGCTTCAACCAAAGCTTCGGCTTTATCATAAGCGGGCGAATGTGCTTCGATTTTTAGCATTGCTTCGCGGTCGTAGACTTTCTCGCCGCAATTAGGACAATCGTAAAAACTCACCTTTGGAACAGTGTAAGTTTGGCCCTTATATTTGCGGGTAATGTTGCGCACCACGCGCCGAATCTTGCTACTGCCACAGGTTGGACAAGTCTTGATTTGAAGTTTATCGTTCATAGTCATAACGCCTTTTTTGACGAAATCAGGAAATAATAAGTTTCGACGCCCGATTCTTGCACCAATTTACCTTTGGTGTAGATCATCAAGCCTTCAAGATTTGTGCTCTGGATGATATGCAAATACTCTCTTATTTGCTGGCGATAAGGGCTTGTTGAACGGATGGTTTTGTAAATTGCCACTGCATTGACAATAGACTCAACAATATCCAATTCGGTTAATCCATCTGCTTCCAGTTCCATGCTGGCTTTTTCGCTGAAGGCATAATGCCCAGCAAGAATGGCTCTTTTGATGCGAACAAGAGTATCGCTCATAAATCGAGTATAGCACAGGGAACTTACCTGGAATTCATTATCTTGTTTTGGAAGGAAGCCGCCCAACGGTTTGCGCTATCATTCCCGTAGGGGTTACTGGCGCTGGGGCGGGCACTTCGACATGCTCAGTACAAGCTCAGTACAAGCGTGGACTCTGCCTGGGAGCAGAAAAAACCTAAAGCCAGAAAACTACTCGAAAACCGCGCAGAATCCCACACGTCGGCTGGTCGGGTAAGGGAGTGGCATTGCTGCCACTCCCTCCCCTCAGAACGGTACGTGCGATTTTCATCGCATACCGCTCAAGCATCTCGAAGGCGCTCCTTGACAGGGAGACCCGCCAGCACATTCCTGCGCTGACTTCAAGATATCGACCGGGGGCAACTCAACGTTTCCGTTTATGGGTGCACCAGCAGGTTATCACCTGCCGTTATCTGCTTTCCCATATAAAAGTTGTTTATCCGGCTTCCTCGTGATTAGACACCTGCTGGAAGTCTGCTCGTTTTCACAGCGGGCAAATTCTGAACCCGTATCGACGCCATTACAGCGTCGCCTTCGCTTCCTCCAGCATCCTTTACCCGCTGCACTATCGGTTGGTCTTGCGACCGTCCTACCCAGAGGAGCGCAACGGGCTTACCCTGTTCGGCTTGTTTACCAGAGTGGGTTAGGTTCCAACTCCTACGTCGACGGTGCAACATCTGCGGCAGGGGAAGCGTGACCCCCTGCACTTGACCGCTCACCATTTTGGTCCAAGTGTATCAGCAGGTTTCACTTACTCCAACTCACGATGCTTAAATTGGTTCACATCTGTTAACCATACCTCTCAACCCTAGCCCACTAACTGCCTTCCTGCTAGCAGATAGTGATGCATTGTCCCAACAGCTTCACACCCTGCAATTACTCGCAACGCATGTGTCGGTAGGGTACTGATGGCAGAACATCAGGTTGAATCCGCGCCATTCGGACACGTTTCAACAGCTAAACAAGCGACTTTTCAGGTCGCACCACGCTGTGTTGGGCGCATTTTCTAGAGTGTCAATATTATCGCTACAGTCGTCATGTCAAGTAAGGCATGAATAATCATAAAATATGGAAATAATTGTGGGCGAATTTTCAAACATAAACCCATGACGAAGGCTAAGGGAATAAACATGCCAAATCGCCAGAGCATAAATCGCCAATCAAGAATGAGCGGAAGTGTAATATGCTGGAATGCAAGGAATAATGATGCTAAACCCCATGCAAGCCAACTATTGCCTAATTGCTTTTCAAGACGTGGCATGGCATACCCAAAATACGTAGGTAATTCTGCAAAAGCAATTGTAACGGGAAATAGAATACTAACAAATCCCGCCCAGAGTGGCAAAGGTCTGAAAAAAAGCGAAAACACAGTTTCGCTGGAACCAAATAGCAAGTTTGCCAACCATTGATTTGGATATATGGAAATTGGCATAAAAACAATCATCAATAAAAAAGTAATTCCAATATCCTTCCACACCGTTTGGCGTGAAAAGGGAATGAAATCGAAATACCGTTTATTTTCTCGCCGAAACAACCAGAAGAGCAACATAATTGAGACTATGTTGGCAAAGAGTGCGCTAAATGTCCACCAACCAGCAGAGTCACTCCAGGGAGTAGGTGAATTGGTAAACGACAAGACTATTGCAGTGAGAATCTGAAACACAGCAAATAACAAAGTCCTTGAAAATAACATTAACCAGAGAGTAGGTTTTGTTGAAGATACAATCATATTAATTTTCCTTCTAATTCACCTTCGAACGAGATGACCAGCGCCCAACGAGACTGTCGAAAAACCCACTTTTCAGAGGGGAGGCGCCAGGGGATTGCAGATCAAGCGCCGGGTAATTCAGTCTGAAAGGATTGAGATAGGTCGCCAGGGTCTAAATGGGGTTAGGTGAGCGCCCCAAACATGTGGATCTTGCCGATATTGTGAACCAGAGCGAACAATCTCCATTGTACATCCACTTTGGATTTGGATCGTAACGTGAAGCGATGCATGCGCTTATGCACACAAATGTTGGCAAAGACCGGCTCAACAATCCCCAGTCGCCTGGCATAGATGCGCTTGCCCAGTTCGCTGTCAATCTTCGCCTTCATCTCATCGATCGGGTTGGGTTTTTGACCATCCAGCCTGACCGACAAGTACCTGCGCGGCGTGAGCGGTCCGCTCAAACATCTTGACCTCAATCGGCAGCTGGCACAATCTTGTGGGCGGGCACTTCGACAGGCTCAGTGCAAGCGTGGGCAATGCTTGGGAGCAGGAAAAACCCGAAGCCAACCTGCCTTGGTGCTTGTCCAGGGAAAAATGCTTGAAAATGGCGACGGATCCCATACGGTCTCTGCTCTGACTGACTGGCGGAGCCGTGTCGATGGTCCAATTGCACTTGTTAACCTACTGACCAAGAACACCACATAACACCACATGGAATAATATTGCCACCGCAAACTTGGTTTAATTTTACAACATATAATAACTTTTGCAATAACCAAAATAGAATCTGACTGTCTAATATCAAGGCAAAGCATTACCCCTTCACACAAACCAGTCCCTTCAAATACGAGCCCTCGGGGAAATGCAAGCTGACCGGGTGATCGCTGCCCTGTGACAAATGCTCGATGATCGTCGCATCTGCGCCTGCATCCAATGCGGCGGAGGCGACGATCTTTTGGAATAGGGTCACATCCACGCCGCCGGAGCAGGAGAAGGTGACCAGGATGCCGCCCTGCCGTAATAACTTAAATGCCAATAGGTTGATGTCTTTGTATGCGCGTGCGGCCTTTTCAGCATGTGCGGCAGTAGGCGCAAACTTCGGCGGGTCGAGGATGATCATATCGAAGGAGCGGTTCTCGTCGCGGAATTTGCGCAGGAGCTGAAAGACATCGCCTTCGAGAGAGGTGTGACGGTCGGCGGGCAGCTTATTGATCGCGATATTTTCTTCGAGCAAAGCCAGCGCATCGGCAGAGGAATCGACAGACAGGACAGACTTTGCTCCGTTCGCCAATGCATGGATGGAAAATCCGCCCGTGTAACAAAAGCAATTCAGCACCTCGCGGTCTCTGGCAAGTTCACCCACGTGACGGCGGTTCGCGCGTTGGTCGAGGTAGAAGCCCGTCTTATGGCCGTGTTGAATGTCCGCCCTGAATTTCAGGTTATATTCGTTGATCGTGATGCGGGTATCGGGGATTGCGCCGCGTAGAATTCCCACCACGGGTTTAAGACCTTCAAGTCCGCGCACATCGGCATCGGAGCGTTCGTAGATGTTTTGGATGCCCGTTTCCTCGACCAAAAGATCGGCGATGGTTTCCTTCCAAAATTCGGAGCCCGCCGTTAAGGATTGCAAAACCAGGATGTCCCCATAACGGTCAACGATCAAGCCGGCGATGCCGTCTGATTCGCCGTGCAATATGCGATAAGAGTCGGAATAACTTTCAACTTTCAACCTTCGACGCACTTCCATTGCAGATTTGATCTTCTTTCGGAAGAACTCTTTGTCCACAACTTCATCATCAAACGTCCACACGCGTGCGCGGATCTGAGAATATGGGGAGTAGGAGGCTCGGGCCAGGAAATCTCCCTCGCTGGAGAGCAGGTCAACGGTCGCGCCGGAAGCGATGTCCTGACGCGAAGCGTGCCGAAAAGCGGGTTCTTTATCCACGGATTGAATGGCGCTGGCAAAGACCCAGGGATGGTGTCGCAGCAGGCTTTTTTCGCGTCCGCGGTTAAGTGTCAATTTCATATGATTCACCGGGGAATGGATGCAGGCGCTGCATCCATTTATGGGGGTCGGCTAGTTGTACAAAATCGAATGGTTGATACAAGCCATGCGCATCTTCTGTGGTGAGCAGCCAGCGGCGGATGTGGATAAGGTTGGGGTGCTCGAGAATAGTTTGAATGAGCCACTTTCCCAGACCGCGACCGCGAAAATCCTCGTGTACGAAGACATCGCACAGATAGGCAACGATGGAAAAATCAGTGATGACGCGCGCCATGCCTATCTGACGCCGGCCCTCGTACATGCCAAAGACGAGCGAATTGGCAACGGCTTCATCGGTGCGTTCGCGCGGCCGGTCCTTCGCCCAATCGGTGTGCGAAAGGAAATCATATACGGCGTTCATATCCAGGCGGGCTGGATCGGTGCTGATGGTAAATGTGTCACGCCGGGTTTCGTAGATTTGCGCCATGCTGCGAGTTTATCACAGCATGGTATCATCACATAAATTAATGTCATTGCGGGGTTGGGGAATGTCCGCCCGAAGCAATCCCGAAATTATTATGGGATTGCTTCGCCCGGCTAAAGACTGCCTCGCAGTGACATGTTATTTACAGGAGCATGATGTTAAAACCTATTCGTTGGAATACGATCATCCGTGATTTTTTCAGGATCCAAATCGGCTTTTTGCTGTTTGGCCTGGCGATCACGTTGATGATCCGCGGCAATATTGGCACGAGCGCCTGGGCAGTATTGGAAGTGGCGCTGGCGCAAAGAATTGGCATCACGATTGGGACGATGTCGGTGTTGATGGGTTTCCTGGTGCTTTCAGGATCATTGATTATGCGCGAAAAATTAGGGTGGGGGACGCTGGCCAATATTCTGTCGATTGGGCCGTGGGAGGATTTCTGGCTTTCTTTCGTACCCTCTGTGACGAGGAACCTGCCTTTGCAGGTCGGCATGTTATTGGTGGCGATCTTTATGATGGGGCTGGCCAGTGCCATTTATATCGGCGTGGACGCAGGCGCGGGTCCGCGTGACAGCATGATGCTGGCGATCAAACGTACCATGGGCATCAGCATTCGTGCAGCGCGCGCCATGATCGAGGTGACCGTGGTCACGCTTGGCTGGTTTTTGGGCGGTCCCGCAGGTTTTGGCACACTGGCTTTCGCCATTTTGGTTGGACCGGCTGTGCAATGGTGGTTTAAGATATTCAAAGTCCAGCCGCATAAGCCGATTGACGAGGAGGTAGCGGCCGGGGTCGAGGGTGGAGCGGAGTAATTTATACTTGGAGAAAACCATGACTGCATCATTTGAAACCATTCCAGTTGTTGAACCCAAAAATAGAAGCACGGCGGCGCTGGTCGTCTTTTTGATCTTTGCGCTCCCGATGCCGTTTTGTCTGTTCATTTATCATTTCGTGTTGTGGTCGCTGGAACAAAACGCGATCATTTCATTGAGCTCAAAAGAATTCGCCTGGGCTGGTCCGATGGGCCTGGCAGCGCAGGCTGTGGTGATGGCCGGCGTTACTGGCCTGTTATGGCGCTTCACGCGGGATGAGCGTTTCAAACCCGTCTATGCAGGCATCTTCGGCGCGGCGCTGATGGCGTTCCCTGCCCTGTTATTGCGGACGCTTGGACCGAATCACGATCAAATCGGTGCGATCATGCAATCTGCGCTTGCGCTGGCTGCGGCCTTCATTGCGATCCGTTTTCGGAAGGAAAAATTGGTTTGGGATCGCGGCGCGCTTCCCTTTGGACTATTGATCGCGGGCATCGGCATTGCGCCCCTCGCTATTTACGGTTCCTTCGGCTCCTCTGGCGATGCGTTTCTCAGCCTGCTGGCCGGCCTGGCGTTTGGTCTGCTTGCGGGGGTCTTGATATCTGATACAACGGAGAATGTTCTATTGGATGGCGTGGGCGTGGGCGCAGTGCTCGCCCTGCTTGCCTCTGCGCTTGGATATGACGGTTCGCAGCTTTTATTGCTGGCGCTGCTGCCGGCTTTCTCGTTTGCCATTGGAGCGCTTTTGCCTTCGCGGGCTGCCGCGGGCGCGGCGGCGGGCATCCTTGCTTTTGCGGTGCTGGCATTTTTTGATTCCACTGAATTGACCATCGTGCTCGGCGATATTGCCGGCTTGGCTGCCAAAGCGGTTGGCATTGGGTTGTTGATCGGTTGGGGCGCCAGTGTCGTCGCGTTGATCCTGCGTCATTTTGCCTCGGCGGCTTCAGTCGCCGCCCCGAGCCCCTCGCAGGGTTCAGGATCAAGCACGAGGCGGGCGGTCGGTTGGGCGGGCGCGGGAGTCGCATGGCTATTTGTCCTTGCGCTGTTTTTTATGTTTGGCAATCCCGGGAATTATGGCGACCGGCTCTTCGTCATCCTGAAAGACCAGGCGGATATTTCCGCTGTGGCGAATATCAAAGACCGCGATCAAAGATTGAGCGCGGCATATGAGCAATTAACCGAACATGCAAATGGAACGCAGGCCGGTATGCGCCAGTTCTTTGACGCGGTCGGCGTTGAGTACACTCCCTATTATTTACAAAATGCGCTGGAGGTGCAGGGCGGGACCTTGATCCGACTCTACTTGATGACCCGCCCTGAAGTGGAGCGCGTCCTTCCCAGCCCGCGCCTGCGTGCCGCTCCCGAAGATTCTCCCCAGCCTGGAAATTTGTCCGCAGTGGATGGCAGCGTGCAGTGGAACATCTCCATGATCGGCGCAGACAGGGTCTGGAATGAGTTCAATGTGCGCGGCGAGGGCATCGTGGTCGGTCAATCTGACTCAGGCGTGGATGGGAATCATCCTGCGATTCGCAAACAATATCGCGGCCTCGTTCAAGGGCATGATTACAACTGGTTCGATCCCTGGGATGGGACCAGCTCCCCGAACGACGAAGGCGGGCATGGCACGCATACCATGGGTACGATTTTAGGCGCAAATGGAATCGGTGTTGCTCCCAAAGCCCAGTGGATTGGCTGTGTGAATCTCGACAGAAATCTCGCCAACCCGGCCTTGTATCTGGACTGCATGCAATTCATGCTTGCGCCATTCCCGCAGGGCGGCGATCCATTCATCGACGGTGACCCGACCAAAGCCGTGCATGTGATGAATAATTCCTGGGGCTGTCCTTCGCTTGAAGGCTGCGACCCGAATGCCTTGTTATTCGCGATGGATAATTTACGTTACGCGGGCATCTTCCTGGTCGTGTCTACCGGCAATGACGGACCCAATTGTGAAACGGTTGAATCGCCTTTGTCCCTTTATGAAAATGTATTCTCTGTGGGCGCAATTGACCAGTTTGGCGATATGGCCGATTTCAGCAGCCGCGGCCCCGTTGTTGCGGATGGTTCAGGCCGTATCAAGCCGGATATTGTTGCGCCAGGCGTGGATATTCTCTCTGCGCTCCCGCAGGGCACTTATGGTTTGAACAGCGGTACTTCGATGGCAGGTCCGCACGCGGTGGGTGTGGTGGCATTGATCTGGTCTGCCCAGCCTGACCTGATCGGTGACATTGAGGCCACAGAGCGGCTCATCATGGATACCGCTCAACCTTATACTGGAAATAAATCCATTGGATGTTTTACAGGCGATATCCCCAATAATGCTTATGGCTATGGCGTGGTGGATGTGTATGCGGCTGTCAAGCGGGCTTTAGGGAAATAAACCTTATGTGGATCTATCTCTTGCAAGGCATTGGATACGGCTTCGCCGCCGCTTCCCAACCGGGACCGTTTCAAACCTACCTGATTTCTCAAACTTTGACCCGCGGCTGGAAGCGGACTCTGCCAGCCGCCCTCGCGCCGCTGTTGAGCGATGGCCCCATTATCCTTATTTGTATTTTGGTATTAAGTCAGGTCCCTGATTGGTTTCAGAGAATCCTTTATGTTGCAGGCGGTTTTTTTATTCTGTATCTGTCGTATGGCGCATTTAACGCGTGGCGCAATTTCGATGTAAGTTTGAGTCAGCCTGTGAATTCGGGTTCGCAAAGTTTCCTCAAAGCCGTGTTGGTGAATGGGCTCAGCCCCGTCCCATATATTTATTGGACGCTGGTAACGGGTCCCATTTTGGTAAGAGGCTGGCGCGAAGCCACCGTGAATGGGATCGGTTTTCTGGCGGGTTTTTACGCCACGCTGGTGCTGGGCCTCGCGACGATCATCCTGGTGTTTGGAATTGCGCGAAAATTTGGGAATCGATTTAATCGCATCATGGTCGGCCTCTCGGCGATTGCATTGTTTTGTTTTGGGCTGTATCAACTATGGCTCGGATTATTCGGGATTTAAACGGAGGAGTTGATGAACCGAAAAACAGACCTTCTTATTATCGGCGCGGGACCGTTTGGGCTGGCGCTCGCGGCGTATGCGAAATATCTAGGCATGGATCATCTTGTCGCGGGGAAACCGATGGAGTTTTGGAAGGTCAATATGCCCGCAGGTATGTTCCTGCGTTCTGCGTCAGACTGGTCGCTTGACCCGACGGATCATGCCAGCATCATCAACTATCTGGCGACTTTGGGAAGGGCCTCTGCGGATGTCGAACCGCTCTCGCGCGACTTTTATCTGGAGTATTGCCAGTGGTTTCAGGAACAAAATAGGATTCGATGTCTGCCTTTTTATATAACCCAATTGGATCGGACCCGCGAGCATTTCAAGGCTGTAATGGAAAATGGAGATGTGATCGAGGCGAAAAATGTTGCTGTTGCGATTGGGATGGGGTATTTCAAGCATTTACCTTCAGAGTTAACCGCGATCCTGCCCAAAGGCAGATTCAGACATACGGTGGATGCGGTTCAGTTCAAAGATCTGAAAGGAAAGCGGGTCCTCATTCTGGGCGGCAGGCAAAGCGCATTCGAGTGGACAGCCTTGTTGAACGACGAAGGCGCAGCGGAGGTCCACCTGGTGCACAGGCATGAATCCCCGCAATTCGCCGAAGCAGATTGGAAATGGGTCCCGCCTCTGGTGGATGCGATGGTGGATAATCCCGCTTGGTTTCGCAAATTACCACAGGTTGAAAAAGATACAATCAATAAACGGATGTGGGGAGAGGGCCGCTTGAAAGTGGAGCCGTGGCTGGAGAAGCGCGTGGTAAAAAAGAATACGCAAATTCACGCGATGACGAAGTTGGTTTCCTGCACGGAACGCGCCGATGGCGCACTGGATGTCCGCCTGGATAACGGCGAGTCATTCATCGTGGATGAGGTAATTTTGGCCACCGGTTATAAAGTGGACCTGGGACAAATCCCGTTTTTGACGAAAGGGAATGTGTTTGAAAATATCTCCGTGAAAAATGGCTTCCCTGTTTTGGATGAACATTTTCAAACCAGTGTCAGAGGGCTGTATATCACCAGCATGTCCGCCGGGCAGGATTTTGGCCCGTTCTTCGGGTTTACCGTCTCTGCCCGATCTTCCGCCAAGATCATTGGGAATGCGCTGGCAAAATAAATTGTATTAGCTTTTGAACTTCTTCTCCATCTCCATCACGACGAACACGATCACGCCGGCCGCAGCTGCAATGGACAGGTCACAACCGCTGAGGGGCAGCACGTCAAAGTATCCAGCCAGGGCGGGCATGTACATCACCATCATTTGTAATACGATCACCAGGCAAGCCAGGCCCGCCAGCCATGGGTTGCTCAACACACCTATTTTGAATAACGATTCTTTTCCAGAGCGGGAGGCGAGCGCCTGAAAAACCTGCATGAAGGCAAGCGAGGTGAAGATCATGGTCTGCCATTCTGGACGGCCCGTGAAGAAATACCAGCAACCCAGTCCCAGCGCGAGTGCGCCGATCAGCATGCCAAGCCAAATGGTTTGAACGCCTGCGCGGCGTGAGAACAGACCCTCAGTGGGGGAGTATGCTTTGCGTTTCATGATGTCAGGCTCGGGGTTTTCCACGCCCATACCCAATCCGAGCAGCCCGTCAGTTAATAAGTTAAGCCACAACAATTGTAAAGGCAGCAGCGGCAGGGATTTCCCTAAAAATGGGGCGATCAGCATCACCAAAACCTTGCCGATATTTCCAGCCACGCTAAAGCGCAAGAATTTGCGAATATTAGCGGAGACCGTTCGGCCTTCCTGCACTGCGGTAACGATGGTCGCAAAATTGTCGTTTAGCAAAACCAGGTCAGAGGCCTCCTTTGAAACATCTGTGCCCGTCAGCCCCATTGCCACGCCGATATCCGCTTTGCGAAGCGCAGGCGCATCGTTCACGCTGTCGCCCGTCATCGCAACGATATGACCCTTTTCCTGCAAGGTTTGCACGATCCTCAACTTATGTTCGGGCGCAACACTCGCAAATACATTGACTTCATCCACGGCGTTCTTTAATTCTTCAAAACTTAAATTCTCGATCTCATTTCCGGTCAAAGCGCGGTTATTTTCAGTGATCCCCAACTGACGCGCGATCTCGATTGCAGTCACTGGATGGTCGCCTGTGATCATCACGGGCCGAATACCTGCGCTGCGGCAGGTTGCCACGGCATCCCGCACGTCCGAGCGCGGTGGGTCGATCATACCGAACATACCCACCAGGGTCAGGTTCTGTTCAAGGTCGGTTTGAATGATTTCGGGGATGGAGTCAAGCAGGCGGAATGCCACGCCGAGCACCCGCATCCCCTTTTTTATAAGCCGCTCATTCGCCGCTTCAATTCTGGACCTCCAGCCTGCATCCAATTCCAGGGATTTTCCCTCCACCCAAATATGGCTTGTAATGTCGAGCAGTCCATCCACGCCGCCTTTTGTGAAGGCGATATATCGTTTGTCGCCAATCTCAAGTCCCGACAACATGGTGGGGTCATATTTCCCAAGATGATGGACAGTGGACATGCGATTGCGTTCCGAGTCGAATGGAAGTTCTGCCGCACGTGGGAAGAACAAATCGAGGGATGATTTCCAATAACCCATCTTTGCGGCGGCCACCACCAACGCGCCTTCAGTCGCGTCGCCCAGCGTGTGAAAACGGTCATCACCGGTGTCGATTAACTTTGCGTCATTGCATAAGCTGCCGCCAATCGCCGCCAGCGAAAGAGATGATTCGACCGGCGCACCCAGGCCTCGGGTGGCGTAAAGCGAACCGTCGCGCTCCAGTGTTTCGGTTAAATTGATTGCATGTTCAGCCACATCCAGCACCAGTACGGTCATTCGGTTTTCTGTCAGTGTGCCGGTTTTATCGGAACAGATCACGGTGACCGAGCCAAGCGTTTCAACAGCGGGCAGTTTGCGAATTAATATCTCGCGTTGCAACATGCGTTGCGCGCCCAGCGACAGGGTGACGATCACGATGGCGGGCAAGCCTTCCGGCACAATGGCAACCGCAACGCTGACCGCTGTGAGCAGCATGTGACGAAGCTCATCGCCGCGCAATACCCTCAGCGCAAAGATAAGTGCAGAAATGGCAAGACCGATCAACGCAAGATTTTTTCCAAGCACGTTCAGCCGCCGTTGAAGCGGGGTTTGCTGCGACTGTACCTGCTGGATCAGTTCAGCGATCTTGCCAAGTTCGGTTCCCATGCCTGTGGCAACCACAAGTGCGAGACCGCGTCCCAGTGTGACGATGGACCCCATATAACTCATGTTGCGGCGGTCACCGAGAGGTAAGTCTTCGCCTGAGAGTGCGGTGGTATGTTTTTCGATGGGTTCCGACTCGCCGGTGAGCGCGGCTTCCTGAATTCTCAAATTCACCGCTTCGAGCAGGCGCACATCCGCGGGGATGACATGGCCGGTTTCCAATTGAATGATATCACCGGGGACAAGTTCACGTGCGGCGAGTTCCTGTAATTGGCCGTCGCGTAGTACCTGTATATTTGGCACAGATATTTTCTTGAGAGCGGCAACGGTCTGCTCCGCGCGGTATTCCTGAATGAAACCCAAAAACACATAGAGCGCAAGGACGGCAAGGATCGCAATGGTATTTTTTATATCGCCAAGCAAGCCCGCGACCACAGCTGCGCCCGTCAGGATCAGGACCATCGCGGCGGTAATTTGCCCCCACAAAATTTGTAATGCAGTCCGTCCCCCGTACTCGATGAGTTCATTGACGCCGTATTTTTCGGTACGTTCGCTTGCCTGCTCAGAGGTAAGCCCCGTGCTTATTGATGAAACCAGTTCATTCAGCGCAGTTTTTGTTTCAAGTGTATGCCAGTTCATTTTTTTTCTATTTATTGCTCGCCGTATTTCTCAATATTAAGCGAATCCTTTGCTGGTTCACGCACAACTCCTTTTGAAGTTGGCGGGGTTGTACGATATATTGGTGAAGTGTTATAAATATTCTATCAGCAATTATCAGGATGACGAACACCCGTTTTTTCTCTGCCCGGTCCCGTTTCGCATCAATTAGAAATATTTTCATCCAAAGGAGAATCTCATGCCCGTCAATCCTGATTTTGACTTGCAAACCGTCCATCGATATTTTGCCGCAACTTGTTTCAATAAAACCTGGGAATATATTGACGACCCAAATCGAACAGAAGAAGATAAGCTGGCCATGCTTCAAACTGCCATGACCTCCCTCTGGCATTGGACCCAGCGTGAGGATGCCACGTCCACGAATTTATCGATTGGGTATTGGCAGGTTTCGCGGGTCTACGCCTTGTTGGGTCAGGCTGACAATGCCCGCAAGTATGCAGTAGTCTCATTGAAGTATAGCGATGGCAGCGAACCCGAATATATTGGTTTTGCGTATGAAGCTTTGGCGCGCGCAGAGATGGTGGCGGGAAATAAAACGAAGATGGATGAATATTTGGCGAAGGCGCATGAATTTGCCGGGCAGGTCAAGGAAGAGGATGACCGGAAAATACTGGTAAACGATCTGGCATCCCTAAAGTAGAAAAAAAGCCGCCCACCATTGGATGAGCGGCTTTGTGGTTGACTGCTTATAAATTGTCTTACTTGACCATCCCTATTTTCTTGCCTGCCTCGTAGATCACATCCATGGCGCGCTCGATCTCGCTTGGCTCATGCGCCGCAGTGACAGTGGCTCGCAGGCGTGACATCCCCTCCTGCACAGCAGGGGAGACCACCGGCAAAACGAACACGTCGTTTTTCTGACATTGTTTGGTGAGTTCAAAAGCGCGTTCATCCGTTCCGCACAAGACGGGCACAATGGCCGTTTCGGTCAGCAGCGTGTCAAATCCCATGCCTTTCAAACCGCCAATGAACTGCCTGGTATTTTCATTGAGTCTTTCAATACGCCAGGGTTCATCCAAAATGACTTTAAAGGATTCGTTGGCAGCCGCGGCTTGTGCAGGCGGCAAGGCCGCAGAGAAGATGTAGGCGCGGCTGCCGTGACGCAGATAATTGATCATTTCCTTCTTCGCAGCCACGTATCCGCCCACGGACGGGATGGTCTTGCTGAGCGTGCCCATCTTGATATCGATCACATCCCCCAAACCGAAATGTTCCTCGATGCCCGTGCCTTTTTTGCCGAGCACGCCGACAGAGTGGGCTTCATCAATCATCAACCAGGCGTTGTACTTCTTGCTCAATTCCACGATCCTGGGCAGGTCAATAATATCGCCGTCCATACTGAAGACCGAATCTGCAACAACCAGCTTTGCAACCTCGGATGGGGCATTCTTGAGCAGGCCTTCGAGATGATCCATGTCATTGTGACGGAAACGGCGAAACTCCGCGCCCGACATGAGGCATCCATCCACAATCGAGGCATGGTTGATCTTGTCTGAAAAGACGTAATCGCCGCGTCCCATCAGGGTGGAGATGACGGTTAGGTTGGTCACATAGCCTGAGGTGTATGTGATTGCGGCTTCCGCATGCTTGAAGTTCGCAATCGTTTCCTCCAATTCATTATGCAGGGTCAAAGTCCCTGCCAGTGTGCGTACGCCGTTTGTCCCCGTGCCCCACTGATCGACAGCTTTCTTCGCGGCCTCGTTAATTCTCGGATGCCCGACCAGGCCCAGATAGGAATACGAAGCGTACATCCCCATGATCCGTCCATTGACGCGCACCTTCGCCCCATCCAAAATCTCTTCAATCGGTTGGTTGTAAAAATAATGATCGTGTTCTTTCAAGGTATCCACGCGCGTCTGTAATGCAACGATGCGCCTGGTGGTGGCGTTGTCAACATCATTAATATCCATTTAAGTGCCTCCGAAGCAGAATGACATAAGTTTAGCCGAGGGGATAGTTTCTGTCTAGTTGAAGAAAAAAAGCGATGCTGGATTTAATCAAACAGGTATTTCTCCTGGTGGTCAATTTTAAATTTCCTGAGAAGATCAATATATTCCCGTTGAAATAATTTGCTTCCATCGCCTTCGGATTAACTTTGATAACGTTTTTCAGCGATAGATGGCACAACAAGAACTTTCCCAGATTTATGTTCAGTGAATTGAAAATGTGGAAATGATTGGAGTTTGCTCTGCACGGCTCGCAATTTATGAAAACTGGAGATCCAATGAAGTGACCGCCAGTTTTCATAAATCTTGCCGCTTCCCGCGCGTCCCTGCCTGCCCCCCCTTATTGGACATCCGTATTCTGTTTTATACCAATTTTGGCTGTGCTTCCACGATCTCGCTTTCACTTACCTGTGCGCCGACCTTTTTCAAATCGTCTGCTGAAATGCGCGCTACGGAAGCCACGCTGTCGCCTTCCTGCGGTTTGATGAGATGCACGCCTCTTGTTGCGCGGCCCGATTGTTTCACATCCTTTACTTTGAGACGCAAGGTGACGCCGTTGGAAGTCATGATCGTCAGGTCGTCGGCTTTTTGCACAACGCGTGCGGCGGCAATCTTGCCAATTTCCTTGATCGCCTTTTGATCAATTGTGGAAACGCCGCCTGTTGCCCGTCCTTTGGCTGTGTAATCGGACAGCGGGGTTTGCTTGCCAAAGCCTCCGGTTGTGACGATTAATAACGCGCCATCTTTCTCAAGCACATCCATGCTGGTGACAGCGTCACCCTTCGCGAGGCGAATCCCTTTCACGCCCGCAGCCTGCCGGCCCATGGAACGAACCTTGGTTTCGCTGAAGCGCAGGGCCTGTCCATTTTCAGTAACAATGATGATCTCATCCTTGCCGGAGGTCAGGCGGGCCCAGCCTAACTGGTCGCCTTCTTCCAACGACATGGCGATCAGACCCGAGGGGCGGACGGATGCGAATTCCTTCATGGAAACGCGCTTGATCTTACCGCGTCCGGTCATCAATATGCAGTAATTGTGCGAGGAGAAATTTCCAACCGCCATCGCCGCCGTCACTTTTTCATTTGGATCAAGGGATAACACATTGACCAGGGGAATGCCCTTCGTGGCGCGGTCGGAATCCGGGATCTGATATACCTTTTCTGAATATACCTTGCCCTTATCCGAGAAGAACAACATCGTGTCGAGACTGCGCGCAGGGATGAGCATGACCACTTCATCTTCATCCTTGGTGGTATGCCCGATTACACCGCGTCCGCCGCGACTTTGCGAGCGGAAGACAGAGGCGGCTACGCGTTTGATATATCCGCGCTCAGTCAGGCTGATCAGCACGGATTCATCGGCCACCAGGTCTTCATCGTGAATATCCTCTTTTGCTTCGGCGGCAATGCGTGTACGGCGCTCATCGCCGTATTTTTCCACCAACTCAAGCAAATCGGATTTGATCAGCGCAAGTATTTTCTTCGGATGCGCAAGCAGGTCTTCAAGATAATCGATGGTCTCGCGCACCTGTTTGTGCTCCTCCTCGATCTTCCAGCGTTCCAAAGCTGCCAGGCGGCGCAACTGCATATCCAAAATTGCCTGGGCCTGCAATTCGCTCAATTTGAAGCGTTTCATTAAATTAATTTTCGCTACATCCGCATCTTCCGCCTCGCGAATGGTCTTAATGACCGCCTCAATATTGTTCAGCGCCAGCAGGTATCCATCCAAAATATGCAGACGGGCCTGGGCCTTGGCCAGTTCAAAATTGGAACGGCGCACGATCACCGTCTGGCGATGATCGATGAAAATCTGCAGCATGCGTTTGAGCGGCAGGGTGCGTGGTTCCCCATCCACAAGCGCCAGCATCTGCACGCCAAAAGTGGATTGCAAAGCCGTATATTTATAAAGCTGGTTGAGGACCTTCTTGGGCTGCGCACTGCGTTTCAACTCAATGATGATGCTCATACCGCGCTGGTCGGACTCATCGCGCAAGTCTGAGATCTGATCGATCTTGCCTTCACGCACCAATTCAGCGATACGTTCGATTAAGGTGGATTTATTAACCTGGTATGGAATCTCCGTGATATTGATGTAATAACGCCCGGCCTTGGTCTCTTCGATATGAGCCATGCCGCGCATCACGATTCGGCCCCGGCCTGTCCCATACGCCGAGATGATTCCCTCCGTCCCGACGATCATGCCGCCGGTGGGGAAATCAGGTCCAAGCACGAACTTCATCAAGTCATCAACGTTGACGTCGTCGATTTTGTCATAATTATCGATTAGATAATTGATCGCGCCAACCAATTCGCGCAAGTTCTGCGGCGGGATGTTGGTTGCCATACCCACAGCGATACCCGATGAACCGTTCAATAACAGGTTCGGCAAACGTGCCGGCAGGACCAGCGGCTCCTTGAGTGAATCATCAAAGTTTGGACCATAATCCACTGTATCTTTTTCAAGATCCGCCAGCAATTCTTCAGCCATTTTTTGCAGGCGCGCCTCGGTATAACGCATCGCGGCAGGCGCATCTCCATCCACAGAGCCGAAGTTGCCCTGACCATCCACCAGCAGATAGCGCATGGAGAAATCCTGAGCCATGCGCGCCATGGATTCATAGACAGCCGAATCGCCATGCGGATGGTATTTGCCCAACACCTCACCCACGATGCGGGCGGACTTCTTGTAGGACGAATTTGAACGCATGCCTAACTCATGCATGGCATACAAAATGCGCCTGTGGACGGGTTTAAGCCCGTCACGGGCATCCGGCAGGGCGCGCGCCACGATTACGCTCATGGCATAATCGAGGTACGCGGAGCGCATCTGACTGTCAATATCGACGGACTCGATGGTACCTGCGATTGCGGGGACTACATTATCTTCAGTCATAATAAATCCTTAAAATGGGTAAAATTGCATAAAAAAGGCATAAAAAGACACGAAGATGGGGGGGAAACTTCGTGTCCGCATTAGATGTAGGAAACTCTTTTTTATAGTGCAATTATACCATCTCCCTGTTTATTTTATACGGGACAGAACCACAAACGAGTGGTTAATAAAGATCACCACACAGAACACCGAGTCCACGGGAGTTATTTGGAGTTTTTTCCCAGTGATCTTTGTGATTAATGCGGCTAAATCTGTTGGAAGACTCACGGAATTAACCACTTTCTCTGAGATATACCCCTGCGGATATAATGTCACAAATTTTTAGGAAAAATCTGCGGATAGATTTTATTCTTTCTAGTTAAGTACAGCCGAATGAAAAATACAAAGAGACCCGTGCAATAAGCGGGTCTCTTTCAAGGTGCCGAAGGAGGGATTTGAACCCTCATGAGCGTAAGCTCACTACGCCCTGAACGTAGCGCGTCTGCCAATTCCGCCACTCCGGCTTAGTTGTGCGGGTTGTATTTTATCTCAAAAAAGTGGAATGTCAATAAGATGAAGTCCTTTCATCCATCCAGGGCACAAAACCGGGCGCTCATTCATTACCTCTCCACCCCTTACGAAAATGTATTGTGGATTCATTACAGTATTGTTAGGACCCGTATCTTTTTACCTCCCCAATTGTTATATTATCTATCAAAGAAAGGAGTCGTACTATGTTCGTGCTCGCAGGAGTGGTCACCATATTATTACTCGCCCTGGCCGGCTCAGACCTGTTCGTTGCCCAGTACAGCCCGGATGAACTCAGCAATATGGGAGTTGAAGAGCAATGATAGATGACACTTCCACCCCCTAGCCCGACGCGTCTTTCGATGCGCGTCGGGCTTTTTTATTGTGGGGGACGATAATTATTTCAGGCGGGCAAGCACATCACTGGCTTCGAGCAGAAGATAATCCGTTCCATCGTATTTAAATTCTGTACCGTTATATTTGGCGAACAAAATTTTATCCTTCGGTTTAAGCTTGATGCTCTCAGCATCGCCGATTGCAACAACCTGTCCTGTTTGGGGCTTTTCTTTTGCAGTTTCAGGCAGGAGCAGGCCCGAAGCGGTTTTATTGTCCTGCTCTAAAGGTTGAATCAGGACGCGAGACCCGAGGGGTTGAATGTTGATCTTTTCCATGTTAGTTAATCCCAAGCAATGTGTTAATCTGCGGGCGGTTGAACCCTACCACAATCTTTCCGCCAATATCGATCACTGGCACGCCCATTTGACCGGAGCGGCGCACCATGTCGCGCGCAGCGGCCTGATCACGGCTGACATCGATATCTGTGAATTTGACACCCTTTTCACGGAAATAACTTTTTGCCATGTTGCAAAAGGAGCAGGTGGGTGTGCTGAACACCACCACTTTCGGTTGAATGTTTTGATCTGTCATCTCGATACCTCCAAAAAAAATTTGATTTAACCACTGGACGGGATTGTACAAAAATATATTACATTCTGAAATATTAATATTACGTATGAATTTCGGCAATTTCCATCCCGTCTCCCTACCGAGCGGTAGGTTTTTGGAATTTGAGATATAATGTCTCGAAAGACAGGAAATTTTTTGAGTAATGTCAACCTTCGATAGACCTCCCTTTGGATTTGTGCTGGTCTTTCTTTTATTCAGTTTTCTGTTTCTTTCGAACACCTACAAACTGTGGTTCAAAACGGACAGATATTACGAGGACATATATAATAGCCTCACCCGCCAGCCTTCGATGTATCCTTTCAAGGATTTTTTTCTAGGGCGATTACAGAACAGAAAGCGCTGGGAAATAGAGCAGAAGCTCTTCAGTTTGCTTGGGTTGACGGCTGTTGTTGCAATGGATATTTTGGTTTTCATGGCATATATTGGATAATCCCGGTCATTGCGAGCCATTCTTTGGCGAAGCAATCCCCAACACAGCGAGCGAGATTGCCTCGTCGTATACTATCGTTCGCTCCCCGCAATGACGAAAACGAATTTGTTCAGAGTCAAAAATAAAAAAGAAATCATAAATCACGGAGGAACTCTTGAAAATCATCGCATGTATCAAGCAAGTCCCCGACTCGGAGGCGAAAGTCAAAGCCGAGGATGGGCAGGTATCGTGGGGGGACGCGCCGCTGGTCATCAACCCGTTCGACGAGTACGCGGTTGAAGGCGCGCTTCAGCAGAAGGAAGCCAACGACGGCACGGTCACCGCGCTGTGCGTAGGGCCCGAGTCCGCGAAGGATGCACTCAAGCACGCGCTCGCCATGGGTGCGGATGAAGCCATCCTCATCTCTGACGCGGTGCTAGAGAACCTCGACACAGCCGGAGCGGCGCGCGTGCTTGCGGCGGCGATCCAAAAAATCGGCGGCGCGGACATGGTCGTCTTTGGCCGTCAGACCCTCGATAATGGCGCAGGCCTCACTGCCGCGCAAACTGCGCGAGTCCTCGGGTGGCCCATGCTTGGGTTGTCCGGGCAGATCAAAGTCGAAGGAGGAAGCGTGCAAGTTGAACGAGTCATCGAAGAAGGCCGGCAGAGCGTCAAAGCAAACCTGCCCGCGGTGCTCAGCGTTGTGCAAAGCATCGGTGAACCGCGCTATCCATCGTTCATGGGCATCCGCAAAGCCTCGAAGGCCACCATCCCCGTCTGGTCGTTGGGTGATCTGGGAATTTCCGCGCCTGCGCCTGTCGTCACGCGCACAGAATTGATCAACCCGCCTGGCGAAGAGACAGCCGTTGAAATGATCGCCGGCGAAAGCCCCGCCGAGATCGCCGAAATACTTGCCGACAAAATTCTTGCGGAGAAAGTGCTATGAAAACTTTTGTTTATATCGATCACTTCAAAGGCGAAGTTCAGCCCTCCTCATGGGAGGCGCTTGGTCTGGCAAAAAGTTTTGGCACGGCGATTGCGTTGGTATTTGGCTGCGGCGTGGATGAGGTGGCAAAAGCCGCTGTGGAATATGGCGCGGATGAAGTCCTCGTTGCGGATGACATCTCGCTGACAGATTACCGCGCCGAGACGTATGCCTCCACCCTCTCCGCGCTCGCTTCTTCACTTGGCCCAAACCTGATCCTGTTTCCGACGACTGCGCGGACCCGTGAGATGGCTGCCATGTCGGCGATTGACTTGAACACAGGCGTGTTGACCGATCTAATGGGACTCGAAGCGAACGGCGAATCATTCGTTGCGACTCGTCCCATTTATGAAGGCAAATTAATGGAAAAAACCGTTTGCGCTGGCAAGCCTGTGATGGCGACCATCCGCGGGCGCGCCTTTCCAAAACCAAATCGTGAAGCAGGCAAGAGCGGCACGATTACCAAAGTTGAAGCCAAAGGCGAGGCGCTCTCCACGGTGGAAGGCTACTCCGCTTCTGAAAGCGCCGTCAACCTGGGCGACGCAGGCATCATCGTCTCAGGCGGACGCGGGGTTTCCAACAACCCCGCGCTCACCCCGCCCGCGGGCATGGACGAAAAGGGTGCCGAAATCTGGCGCGCCCAGCAGGGCTTTGCTCTCATCACTGAATTGGCTACGTTGCTCGGCGGCGCAGTCGGCGCCTCCCGTGCGGCTGTGGACGGCGGCTATATCCCGTATTCACATCAAGTCGGTCAAACGGGTAAAGTCGTTTCGCCTGACTTGTACATCGCCTGCGGTATCTCTGGTGCGATTCAACACCTGGTGGGTATGAGAAATGCCAAAGTGATCGTTGCCATCAACAAAGACGCCGATGCCCCAGTCTTCAAACAAGCAAGCTACGGTGTGGTCGGCGACCTGTTCCAGATCGTCCCTGCGTTGACAGAGGCGTTGAAGAAAAAGCTTGGGAAGTAGGATATTTAAGTTGACAGTCACTTTCAAAGTGACTGTCAACTTTGGTGCAGGAAAGAACTCCGGGTTTTCCAAAGCTCGGAGTTCCTTGATTAAAATCCGTGTAAAATCAGGAAAACTTATTCTAAGCAAAAGGAATAATGGGAATGAAATTATTTAAGAACAACAAATTTTATATTGCCTTATTAATGGTTCTGCTGATATCAGCGGCGGGGCTTTCTGTATCGAATTTAGACGTGTTGCTTCGCTTCTACCATTCCTATCAAAACGGAACATTGACCATGGAAAAGATCCGTTTGGATCTGGCCTCCTTCGACCTCGGCAGAAAATCATCCGTTACACCGATCGATGTAAAGACCTCGGAATTTGATGGCATGCTGCAAGTCTACGTGCCTGAGGGTGAATTCTTAATGGGCAGGGGGGAAGTCTACAAGAATGCAGATTCGCCCCAGCACCTGGTCTATCTCGATGCGTTTTGGATGGATAAATATGAAGTCAGCAATGCCATGTACTTAAAATGTATGCAGACGGGCGGATGTACCGAATTGGTATCCGATAATATCTATTATCAGAATTGGGTTTATCGCGACCATCCCGTCACCTATGTCACCTGGGATCAGGCAGGCGAGTACTGTCAATGGGCGGGCAGGCGTTTACCAACAGAAGCGGAATGGGAAAAAGCCGCGCGCGGAACGGACGGTCACATGTATCCGTGGGGAGACGAAGCGCCAAATCCACGCCTCGCAAATTTTAGTGGGAGCATGATCCACGAAGCAGTTTCGACTTATCGTTATCCACTGGGGGCAAGTCCTTACGGTGCGCTCAACATGTCCGGGAATGTGCGCGAGTGGGTGGCTGATTGGTATGACCCCCAATACTACACAACAACGCCATATATGAATCCAAAAGGAGCTGAGAGCGGAGACGAACGATCCATGCGCAGCGGTTCTTATAACGAAGATGGACGCGAAGTTGCAGTCACCAGCCGCTATCGGCACGAACCGCAATCAGCGGGTTTAAGCCGCGGATTTCGATGCTCAGAGGATGCCGAGGCAGGAACTCAATAACAAACTAGAAGGCGAGGATGACAATCCACCGCAGATCCTCGTTATATTTTTAAGAAGAGAGGACTCAGTCCCCACTGGTCATGTCAGGCGTTTTCGATTCAACCTGTATGGGAACCATGAATACCGGGCATTTTGTATTTTGGACAACATACTCGGCAACGCTGCCCAGTAACAATGCATTGTAGCCGCGGCGCCCCTGTGAAGTTAACATCAACATGTCGACTTTTCCCTCTTCGGCCACAGCAAGAATGGCATGCGATGGGATCGAACCGGTAACTCTCACATCCACCTTCAACCCGTCCTTGCGCAGCAAGCGTGCGGTGCCGGCAAGGAATTTGTACATATTGGCTTCCGCTTTTTGGCGGATCTTCAGCACAATATCCGCCGGGGCGCGGTAATCATCTGCTTCTGGTATAGCTGAGACACAGAGCAGAACTAGCTGGCTGTCAAACGCTTTAGCAAGTAGACGTGCATAAGGGAGTGCGCGTTCCGAGTAGCTTGAACCGGCCAAAGCGATCAGGATGCGGTTGATCTTTGGGAATATCCCCTGGCTTTGATCGTCCACTGGAACAAGCAATACGGGTGTATCAATTTTCTCGACCAGTTTGTGGGATGATCCGCCCCTTAACCAATTGCGCTCTCCGGAGCCGCCACGTGTGGAAGTGATCACCAGACCAAAACCATTCTTTTGGATGAGCATTTCTGAAATATCGAAAATCGAACCAGTTTCGACTTCTGCTTCTGCATCGATCCCGGAGGAGGCAAGATCCGCCGCTACCAAATTCAGGTAATTCAGCCTTTCGGTTGATGCTTTTTGCAGCTGGCTTTGAGATGCTCGTGGAGATTTCTTGATGACCGACAATAAGGTGATTTTCGGTTTCAGCTTTTGAGCTATCGCCCTGGCAAAGGGAATCGCGTGCGCCGCATATTCCGAACCATCCAGCAGAACAATAATTTTGGGAATACCAGCAATCTGACCGAACCATGTCTTCTGATCCTGATGATCGGGATGCCAGGCGACCTCCACATGATTTGATAAGATTTGCTGTCCCGGCAGGATCGGCACTTTGACAACCTGCCCAAACCCAAATCCCGCAAGATGCGCTGCATCCAATTGACCAAGATAATCGCATCTCAGGCGTGGGGTCCTCATATCGATTACGGAAATAGGTAAATAGGGCATATAGTGTGGGGATGAAGATGAAATAAGTCCAGGCTCCCTCCCAAAATCGCTCGGCAAAGATGACGATGGTTGCGCCGCTCGTCAATGATGCAGCAATGATCGTGCCGAGGATGAGCGGGATATTGCCAGCCGACGGGGAGGCCTGTGCGTTGCGCACGAGATGTTTTGTCACTGCCCAGCCGGTCATGCTTAAAAGGATGAACACGCCCGCGGCATAGATTGCCAGATAGATTTCTTCATGCGTACCCAATAGCAGGAAGAAGAAACATACGATACCAACCTCAATCCAGACCGGCAGATCGGCCACCGCGTATTTATTTGGTTCTCCCATTCGATGTGGGATATAATGGCGCTCTTTCAAGCCGAGGGCCGGATTCTGCAATCCCTGGGCGCTCGCTGCTGAGGCGGACATTAAAACTGCAATACCAACCAGTGTGCCAAAATAGGGCAGCGGATTTGGCAGGAGCTGGTCCATCGTTTGTGAAGATACGGATACGTGCAAATCAGTCGGATCTGCCACGGAATAGATGACAGGACCAACCACAAGCATGGTGATGGCGGTCGTGCCCATGATGATCATCAGACTCAGAAAGGCTTTATTACTTTTCTGGGCCGCTGTTCCATCATATGCCGCAACCAGATTCGCAAATACCTCCACGCCTGTCATCACGGCCAGAATGCGGCCATACCCGCCAAGCGTAATTTGAAAGCTTGTTTGATACGTGTGTCAACGGTGTGCCCCTCAAGGAAAGCAGTAATTATTTTACCCCGCACCCAGTGGAGGACAACCATGTACAAATCTATTCCGCTGTGACCAGTCTTGATTCATTTTCATTAAGAGTCGCCTCGCAGCAAATTGATCTTGTAGTTCGGACACGGGCTGGATGATAAAAAACCCGAACGGCTGACCAATCCGTGTCGCTTCAGATGGAGTCTGAAATATATTCACAGACCGTTTACAATTAAGCCAATGTACATTCATCTCACGACCCATTCCGCATACTCCTTGCAGAAAGGGTTAATGACCCCAACCGATCTGGCGCAGGCGGCACGGTCGAATGGCATGCCTGCCATTGGACTCACGGATCACAATCTGCTGACTGGCGCGGTCGAGTTTGTCACTGCCTGTAAGCGGGTTGGCATCCAACCCATCCTGGGCTTGGAGATTGACCTTAATCACAATCCCCTTAATCTGCTGGCAACCAGCTTGGAAGGCTGGTCCAATCTTTGCCGGCTGAGCAGCGCACTTGCCCTACGAGATAATCCAGATGAGCCATGTACTCTGGAAATCCTTGCAGCATATTCTGAAGATTTGATCGCCTTGAGCGGCAATCCAAATCCACTCAAGGCGATCTTTCTCGATCGTTTGTATATTGCTCTGCATAATCCATCCAAAGCCGCTTTTCTCACAGACCTTTCGCGTAAATTTGGGTTGCCCACAGTGGTCACTCGTCCCATCTATTTCTTTAGCCCCGACCAAGTCACACTGCAACGTACCCTCTCGGCGATAGGTCTAAACAAAACAATCAGCACCGTTCCCGATAACGCGGTCGCATCACCGAATGCATATTTCATGAATTCGCAGGAAATGGAAATGCGCTTCAAAGAATTTCCTGAAGCGCTGAACGCTACGGTGGAAATTGCAGAACGCTGCAACTTCGAGCTGCCAATTGGCAAGTCTCAAATGCCTACCGTTCCCCTGCCTGCAGGGGTGACTGCGGCTCAACACTTGCGAAATAAAGCCATGGAAGGTGCGAAGCATTTATATGGTCAGATCACACCTGTTATTCAGGCTCGCTTGGAGCATGAGTTGGGGGTTGTCGCCCGCATGGGTTTCGAACCGATCTTCCTGATTGTGGAAGACATCATGGATTTTGCCAGGCAAACCGGTGTTCCGTTTTCCTCACGTGGTTCGGCCGCTTCCTCCCTTGTAGCACATTGCCTGGGCATCACCAGCCCGGACCCGATGCGATTGAACCTGTATTTCGAACGCTTCCTGAATCCAGCCCGCACCACGCCTCCCGATATCGACACAGACTTGTGTTCGCGCCGAAGAGACTCGGTGATCCAGCACGTTTTTGATACCTATGGTAGGGAACGGGTCGCGATGATCGGGACTATCAACCGCTTCCGTTTGCGCTCAGCGCTGAGGGAGGTGGCCAAGGCGCATGGACTTGAATCTGCAAGGGTCCGCGAACTTGCCAATCAGATGCCGCATGCCTTCTGGGCGCGCTTTGAAGAATCAGAAGAGGGGAAAGATCCGCCCTCCCCATTTGCAGAATTGCGCGCCGCTTATCCGTCCCATGAATATCAGATCATTTTTGATGAAGCCGAAGCTATCCTGAAATTACCGCGCCATCTGTCGGTACACCCTGGTGGTGTGATCGTTGCGCCCGGCGCACTTACTGATCTCGTGCCGGTCATGCGTTCGGGCAGCAAGGGCATCATCATCACGCAATTGGATTTGGAATCCGTGGAATCATTGGGCCTGGTGAAAATTGACCTGTTGGGCATTCGTGGTCTGACAGTCCTTGGAGATGTCGCAGAGTTTGTTCATGAGAGTCAACCAGAGCAGTTTCAAGGTCCGCTGGCAGTTTTGGATTCAACCCCAGCCGATGATCCTGGGACAGCCCAACGTATTGAGCAGGGAGAAACGATTGGGTGCTTCCAGATCGAAAGTCCGGGCATGCGCGCCACACTCCGTGAGATTCATGCGCGCAACGAGGACGACATCATGGCGGCGTTGGCCTTGTATCGACCAGGACCGCTCAGTGGGGGACTCAAGGATGCCTTCGTGCGCCGCTTCAAAGGCGAAGAGAAAGTCAAACACCTTCATCCCAGCCTGGCTCCATTATTGGATGAAACCTTCGGCGTGATCCTGTACCAGGAGCAGGTTCTGCGCATCGCGCATGAACTGGCAGGCTTCAGTCTGGCTGAGGCTGACCTGTTGCGCCGCGCGATGAGCCATTTCGATCCGGGCAAACGCATGCAGGAATTGCAACGAAAATTTGTAGGGGATGCGCAGGAAAAAAGTGGTGTGCCGGCTGAAACCGGCGAAAGGATCTGGGAGATGATGGCGGCCTTTGCAGGCTACGGCTTTCCCAAAGCGCATGCGGCCTCCTATGCCAGGGTGGCCTGGCGTTCGGCCTGGTGCAAGTCACATTTTCCGGCCGAGTTCATGGCAGCCGTGCTGGCCAATTGGGGTGGGTACTATAGCCAGCGCGTCTATCTCAGCGAAGCGCGAAGAATGGGGCTGATTGTTCGACCGCCGCATGTGAATTATTCCGTGCATAACTTTTCAGTGGGAAAACTTGAAGGTTCAGGGGAATGTGCGCTTTTCATGGGATTGGATCAGGTCAAGGAATTAACCCGCCAGACGATCGGACGCATAATTCAGTTTGCACCCTTTGTTTCCCTCGAGGATTTCCTGATGCGTGCAGCTCCGCGCGCGCAGGAAGCTGAAAACCTCGCACGAGTCGGCGCATTGGATGGTTTGGGAAAAATACCCTCGATCTTAAAACGCTTGCAGAATGGTGGCTGGCAACAAAATCAATTGAGTTTATTCGAGTGGACCGACTCGAGTGATGAAGATTGGACGCTTCAACAAAAAGTAACTGCGCAGTCGGAAATCCTCGCGGCCAGCCTGGATGCTCATCCGCTTGAATTGGTAGCGGAGAAGGTCGCCGAAGCCGGAGCGATCTCAACCCTGGAAGCAGTCGAAAGAATTGGACGCAGGGTCACTGTTGCAGGTGTGCGCCAGACTTCCCATCGCAGTCGAACAGCCAAAGGGGATTTGATGCTATTCCTGACTGTGGAGGATCTCCATGGAACGTTGGATGCGATTCTATTTCCGGAGGTCTATCGCGCCGCCAAATCCCTGTTCGATTCAACCAGGCCTATATTGATAACTGGCGTGATGGAGATGGATACAGAACGCGCAGAACCGTTTTTGAGGGCGGAGAAGGTTGTATTAGTGGAATGAACATATATTATTTTGCGCTCAAATTGCCGGCTTCGGCGTTTGGAGGTCAAACTGGTGCACAATGTTTTGTGAATCTCAGATGCATCTTCGAAAGGATATCGTCTTAATGCTTTACTTGCCTCTGACGGTTGATGCAGCTTGATTCAACTGGTTAAATACGGCAGGAGTGAGATCAAAATGCAAAACCTGGGCAACAACCTGCGTCCAGCCATGCACAAAATATAACCAGCCATCTTCCACTTTTACCTTACGACTTTCCACCTGTGCCAGCGATTGATGCAGGAAGTCTAATTCTCCGCGGTAGTTGAATTCCCATGAGACGCTGTTCACTGGGAATTTACCATCCCAGGTTATTGGTGAACCTGGAATATCCTTACCCATCCCGGTTGCATTGATAATAATGCTGTATGGAGGAAATTTCCCCATGATCTTGTCATTAATTAGGGGGTCAGAGTTACAGATGTATTCAATCTCAATGTCGGTTTTCAGACCGCGCACCATCTCTTTTGCATGATCCAAACGGCCCTGGGAACGGTTTACGAATGTAAATTTATTGGGACGGTCTCCCTTATCTTTCTTATTGATCAAGTGCAACAAGGTGGCAATGGCTGACCCTCCTGCGCCAAAGCACAGCACATCGCCATGAGTTTTGGCAAAATAATCTTTTTCGATAATCGCATCCAGGCTGGCTCCCGAGGTGATGGGATCTTTCGCGTGACCTTCCAAACGGCCATCCAGTTTGGATATGCTGGAAACCTCATTGGTAATCTGGGCGTAAGGATCGAGATAATCAAACATGTCACGTGCTGCAGTGAGAAGGTCGATTTTATGAGTGGTCACCAGTGCGCCGAGCGATTGAGGATCATATTTGATCTGGGAAACTGCTTTGCGATATGCATCCGGTTCATCATGGATTTTACAGTCAATACCTTCGATGACAATTTCCTTGTGTCCTAGTACTTCCATCCACAACGGAAAGACTTTCATTATGGACGATTTGGAAGTGGTCACACCGATGAAATAGAAGGTTGGCACTGTTTTTGTTACGATTGGGTGGGTGTTTTGTGTTACCGTTCCCATAATTGCTCTCCTTTTGTTATGTAATGATTATGATTTGGAAGATTGGATGATCTTGACAAACTCAGCAGCCTTTTGGCTGATCTCGTTAAATTTTCCTTCTTTTGCAAGCTGGGGAGGGCATAACTCACTGCCGGCACCAACCGCAACAACACCAGCCGCAAACCAATCAGCGGCATTGCCTGCATTCACTCCCCCTGTGGGCATCATTGGAATATAAGGAAAAGGACCTTTCAAGGTCTTGATATAAGCCGGGCCACCTATTGATCCGGGGAAAATCTTGATTACATCAATTCCAAGGCTATATGCTTGATAAATCTCTGTGGGAGTCAACGCGCCTGCCATTGTCAATAATCCGCTATTCACCATGGCTTCCACCAACTTTGTCTCGCAGATCGGACTCACCAGAAAGCTTGCGCCGGCTGCTTTAGCGGATTCCGCCTGTTCAGGTTTTGTCAAGGTACCCATGCCTAGTACGATGGTCTCCCCATACTTCTTTGCAAGAGTTTTGACCACGTCTTCAGCATGGGGTGTGCTGTAGGTTATTTCGATCCCTTTTACCCCGCCATTCACCAATGCTTCGACCATCTGAACGGTCAATTCGGGTGAGGTTCCACGAATAACTGCCAGAAGTCCCAATGCTTTAACTTTTTCCAATACTTCGATTTTATTCATACTCATTATCTCCTGAAATAAGATTATGCCACCCGGTACATCGGTTTTTCACCGCGCAGGACTGCCAGACAATCTTTCATGGCAAACCAACCCATGTTGCTGGTGGCGCCGTCAGTTTGTGCACCAAGGTGAGGAGTAGCCACCACCTGGGGCAGTTGCAGCAGAGGGTTAGCCGGATCAGGTGGCTCAACCGTGAAGGCATCCAAACCTGCGCCGCGTAAATGGCCGGATTCCAGAGCATGCAATAAGGCAGTTTCATCCACAATTTCACCCCTGGACGTATTGATGATGAAGGCTCCTTCCCTCATATGTGCTAAGAATGCAACATTGACCAACCTGCGTGTTTCTGGAAGGAGGGGTAAATGGAGGCTGATGAAGTCAGATTTTTCAATGACTTTGTCAAGCGATTCCAAAGTGATTCCATTTTCAATGGCAAAGGTCGTATCTGCAAAGGGATCATATGCCAGGAGGTGGCAATCAAATCCTGCCAGGCGGCGGGCGAGTTTTTTGCCGATCGCCCCCAACCCCAATATTCCTATTGTCTTATCTTCCAAAGAAATGCCGTTTAGACGCGGCCATTTGCCTTGTCTGACAGCCTGAACCGCATCTGGTATCTGACGGGCAAGTGCGAGGATAAGACTGAGTGCCAATTCTGCAACCGAAACGGAGTTGGCGCCCGGAGTGTTGGTGACCACAATCCCCTTTTCTTTAACGGCTTCGAGATCTACATTATCCACTCCAACACCGTAGCGGGAAATTACCTTTAGCTTATCTGCTTTTGCAAGTGCTGAACGGTCAATCACATCCAATCCGGCAATATAACCGTCAACGCCCTGCAATAAATCCGATACTTCATTGGATGAAAGAGGTTTGCCAGTGGGATTGTATGTGACAGATCCTGTCAGGGCTTCAAGTTCAGTTTTTAACCGCGGATCATTTTTTCCGTAAGAGGTCGGAGTTACGAGCAGGCAAGCTTGACTTAAGTCCATTAGTTACCACCTTACCTTGATATCGTGGATTATCAATAATCTCTGGACCATTCTCACCTTCCACCACCAATTTTCTGAAACCGAGTTGTTCGATTGTCCCATAATCATGTCCGGCATTTCCGGGGTAGGCGAAAAAGGTTACCAGGTCTTCCTGGCGGGATATGCAGACCGATCTGTGAGCCCAACGCGGAGGAACATATAGCACCTTGCCCGGGGAGAGTGACTCTACAGAAGTTTCCCCTTCAGTGGTCTCCATGACCATGTATCCTTCACCTTTCAAGCAATAATAAATTTCTGCAGTGTCGATGACTGTGTGAAAATGTCCCTTTGTCATAAAGAATTCACGCCCCACTTTGCCGGGGTGAATGATCGAGATGCCCATCAGCAATTCGCCAGCCACTTCAGGTCGTTGAATTTCATATACTTCATAAATCAATTGATCTTCTGTGGAAAGCATTTTGTTATAGGTTTCTTGATCCAAAAATTGACCACGCAGTGCGGATAACCGCCTTTCGATATGATTATCCACTCTTGACGGGATGCCTTGTGGCATTGGAAGAGTGAAAGTAAAGGGTAAATCGCTCATCTTATTCTCCAAGTTCGGTTTAATTTATCCCGGCAAGCCGGCGGGCAATATTGCCACCCAGTAGTTGCTTTCGTGTAGTTTCTGGGAATCCTTTTTCATTTAATTGGTCTTGTATCTCACCAGGCAAGCTTGCCAAACCTGCCCCCTCCCCAAGATAATGATAAAGTTCAGTCTCTGCCATGTCTGTAGCGAGGGCAATGCGGCCTGAAAACCCGGCGCCTACCATTTGCTCGATTAGCGGCCAAAGATTAGCATATGGGTTGTACTTGGGTCTGTAAAATGTGTCATATTCAAGTAATATCCCCAGACTCGCAAGTTCTTTGTGAAGGCCGATATCTGGCCTTTTATCCATGTGACATAGCACCAACTGGCTAGGTAGCAGCCCAAGGTCCGGGAAATAAATGCAAGCCTTTTCAGCCAGGGCACCTTTTTCTGTGTGGATTTCCATGAGAGCTTTTGATTTGAACGCAGCAGAGGCAGCGCCTTCCAGGGCGGCATGGGGGCAGTCTATCCAGGTGGATTCGAGGGCGATCTTTATAAAACCTGCCTTGACGGGTGACGGTGTTTTCAAGGTTTCAAAAAGCCCCTGCTCCAGTTCGGAAGACAAGTAATCATGAATTTTTTGAGCCCCCGCTTCCCACAGCCAATGATTTTTAGGATAGTATTTTTTGCGGTGAAAACCTGTGCATGCGATCAAATTGACTTTGGAGGACTTTGAAAGTGCCGATAACCGGTTCCCATCCCGCCCACATTCTCCTGGTTGACAATCCAATATTGTTTCGCCGCCTTTCTCGCGGTACTCGACCAATTCTTTTAGGATAGGGTTGAATTGGTTTAGTACGGGTCCGCTTTGATTTACACCGGGAACAGGTTCTATCCATAAATGGTTATGAGCATCTGTAATTCCCAGACATTCGTATGGTAGAGGATCCAGGACAGTAATTACTGGACGCGGAGCAGAAAGAGGAGGCAAAACCGTCATTTTAATTATGGCTCCAAAACGATTTTTAATGAATTTCGATCTTCAGCCGCAGCAAAAGCGAGCACAGCATCTCTTAACAGAAAACGCTGGCTGACGACATCTGAAAGATTGACCAAGCCGGAATTAACAATTTGAGCAGCCTGCCAACAATCAGCAGTGCTGCAAGCGGTGGTAGCCGTAATCACCAGTTCTTTATAATGCACCAGGTTGGAATCAAAATTGATCATAGGACGATCCTTGGGAAGTCCACCAAAAAAATTGATCCTTCCGCTAATGGCTGCGAGGTCAAGAGCGCTTTCTTGAGCAGCGTGAACGGGTGCTGCAACGATAATCGCGTCTGCTCCATGCCCCTGACTTTCCTCATCCAGAACCAGTTTTAGATTTTCTGATGAAGGATTAACCACCCGGTCAGCGCCCATCCGTTTGACTTGTGCAGCACGGTCTGGTAGGGGTTCACTGACGATTACGCGGCCTGCGCCTCTTGCTTTGGCAAGTTTGGTGTGCATCACGCCGATGGGACCCGCGCCGATGATTAGTACAATTTCCCCGGGTTTAATATGCAGCGCGTTCTGTCCTCTGAGTACACATGCAAAGGGTTCGATCATGGCAGCCACAGCTGGATCAACGGATTCGCTGACAGGGATCACATTACCTTGTTGGACCGAGTTGCGAGGAATGCGGACGTATTCTGCAAAACCGCCATCTGAAGTCACACCTATGGCATCATAAGTGGCGCATAAGTTATTGTTGCCGGTAATACATTGCAGGCAGTGTCCACAGCCAGTGTTGGGTGCGCAAAACACGCGCTGGCCGACCGAATAGTTTTCAACCTCAGCGCCTATATCCGCGATTGTGCCAACCACTTCATGCCCTGGAATGCGAATTGTTCCAGATGTGTACATACGATGATTTCCATGGAAAATCCGTAAATCGGTCCCGCAAATACTTGCGCTTATAACCTTGACCAGTAATTCCCCCCTATCAATTTTTGGAATGGGTACATTTTCCACGCGTAAGTCGTTTGGACCATGATAGACAGCAGCTAACATATTTCTTCCATCAGCTTGCATTTCATTCACCAATAATTTCTTTCAAATATACTGGACGTTGTTCCAAAAAGGATTTGGTTCCCGCTAAAACCCCCGCGACTGCCCAGCGGCCTTCAATTCCTCCGGCGCGTGGAGGGGTTTCGTTCTGTATACAGGTAACAAAGTGTTCCAATTCGTAGATATAAGCCCATTTGAATCGCTCAGGCCAGGTTCTGAAAATTGGCGCGATCAATCCTTGATCACGGTTTGTGCAGACTACAACAGATTGACCCTGGAGCTCCCCGATTTGCATGATCCCTTTATCACCGACGATCTCCACGCGCGCATCGTATCCGTACCCGCAGGGGCAAACTCCTGAGATCAGTCCTAGGCCGCCACTCTCGAATTTAATGTTGACGAGGACATTGTCATAGAAGTTTGGGGTATCCACATTGTTAGCTGCGCCTTTAAAGTTAGCAACCTCTGTGTACACTCGTTGCTGATCTGACCCCATTAACCAGCGCGTGGCATCCCAATCATGGCTGTTGACTTCGGCCAACATGCCATTTGAGGTGCGTAGATCACGTGCCCAGGGTGGGGGTAAACCAGGACCGTGGGTGTTGGACTTAATCATCATGGGTTGACCGATTTCACCCGCTTCGATCCGCTGCGCAGCCGCAATAAACTCGGGATCAAATCGCCGCATAAAACCCAGTTGCAAAATGACCGAGTTCTGATTAACGACATTATTGATCGCATCGCATTCTTCTAAATTTAGCGCCATTGGCTTTTCCAGGAAAATGTGCTTTTTGTTTTCGGCTGCCAAAGCTGTAATCGGCAGGTGTGTGGGAGTGGGGGTTGTAATGATCACAGCATCAAAGTTGGCTTTTTCAAGTGCAATCTCAAGTGTATCGAACTGGTTTTCGATCCCAAATTCTATGGCGGTCTCTTCACGCACCTGTGCCATCGGGTCGACAAGTGCAACGATTTTCCCATCGGGAATATGCCGGGTAATCGCGCGGGAATGATTTTTGCCGACCCTTCCGGCGCCTATCATGCAAATTCGAACTGGTTTTTTCATTAAGAAATCCTCAACTATAGTAATTTGATTTGATTGTAACCATCGCGTTAGTCTGTAAAAAATTGGTTCAGGGTTCTTTCCAGCAGGATGTATTTTTTTATCAAAGGTAAATAGATCCCATGATTTGCTTTTGATGGGAAAGAAGGTTTTCCGTTCAGTAGAGCAGTTTGCTCAACGTGAGTTACCAGATCATAGATCAGCCCGGCTGATTTTCCCGCAATCATGGCGGCTCCCCAAGCACCAAACTCGTTGCCTTTTAACCTTTGATAGGGGACATTGAGAACGTCGGCCTTGATCTGATTCCAAACCCCGCTACGCGCCCCGCCTCCAACTACGCGAGCTTCCACGAGTTCTAATTTCGGTAATAACTCCTTAAGAATATTCAAATAATATGCGTATTCATATGCGATACTTTCTAAAATGGCACGCGCAAAATGAGCCTGTGTATGAGACCACGACACGCCTACCCATGCCCCCCGCATTTGCGGACTGGAAGGGCAGATGCGCCCCCCAAGATGAGGTGAAAAGAATAACCCTTCGGAGCCTGGGGCAACCGTTTCGGCCAAAGAGATCATTTGCAAATATAGATCTTCAGAACCAGGAAGAACCTGTCCGTGGGAAATATTAAAGAATTGATCGCGAAACCAACGAAGCGCGAGTCCTCCGCCACCAATATATGCAAGTGGATTCCATAATCCGGGAACGACGGAATGCATGGTTAACAGTGCGCGATTTTTGGTGTCGGCTACAAATTTATCGGTGCACCCCGCGAGAACAGCAGCGGTACCAGCCACATCAAAGAGCATACCGGGACGGACGATGCCTGCTCCAAGCGCATTTGCTGCGGTATCTCCTGCGCCTGCAGCAATGAGGGTACCGGGCGCCAGTCCAAACTCTTTCGCGGAATGCTCTGACACCTCCCCAATAATGTCACACGGATCAATGATCTTTGGGAGTTTACCCAAATCCAAATCAAAGCATTCGCAAAGTTCATTGGACCAAATTGCTTTTTGTGCGTCAGAAAACCCCGAAAAATGGATATATGTATGATCGATAAAGGCCTGATCCGCTTTTAAACCCGCTATTTTACCTGCCACATAAGTTCCGGGCACCACAAATTTTGCGGTTCGCCGATAAATATCAGGTTGTTCATTTTTCCACCAGAGCATTTTTGGCCCATGATCACAAGTGGGGGGGCAGCCGGTGAGTTGGGTGATTCGGTCGCCATCTGCTTTATCCATCCACTCAATAAAGGGTTGACAGCGCATATCCAACCATGAGTCATATCTGGCGACAGGCTTAAAATCTTCATCGATCAGTCCAATGCCTGCCATTTGCGAATCAAATGCAATCGCAGCAATCGCTTTCGGTTCAACTCCACTTGACTCAATACACTTCCGTACAGTCTGGGCTGCTGAGGTGTAGAAATCCTCATTTTCCTGCTCCACGACGCCCGGCTTGGGATAAAAAAGCGGAACTTCAACGGAAGCCTCTGAAATAAGTTTTCCGTCAATCTGATAGAGTGCAGCCTTGGTACCGCTCGTTCCAAGGTCGACACCGATCAGGTATTTCTTTTGCATTGTTATCTCCAATACGCACTACTTCAAATAAATCAGGATACCAACTGGCAATTGGTAATTAAGAAATATTGTCCTTTGAAAGAATACTTTGGGCACCCGAACGATTCGATCTAAGCTATATGGTTCTTAGTTTGATTCCCGCAACCTAAGCAGCTCGACTTCAAACCGCGACCGATCTCCGCGATGCACTGCGTGATAATATTCAACGGGCTGTCCATTCTCCAGAAAACTAATACTATCGAGCATCAACAAGGGAGAGCCACGTTCGATGTCGAGCAATGCGGCTTCACCCTCAGTGGCTAGAACGGCTTCGATATAACGGCGGCCTTTTGCGATAAATACCCCGCAATCATTTTCTAAAAATTCATAAAGAGAGCGGTTGGTCAAATCAACACTTGCCAGGGTGGGGCAAAGCTCATACGGAAGGTAGGTGGTAACCAGTTGGATGGGCTCTTCATTGATAAATCTCAATCGTTGAATATCGATCACTTCTTTGCCAGGTTTGATGTTGAGGAAACGAGCCACCTTTTCAGTGGAGGGGATGACACTTTGGTGAAGTACCTTGGTACCAGGCTTAAGACCGCGTTCCACCATATCCTGGTAAAAACCGGTCAATTTTTGAACAAGTCCTTCGTTAATTTTTGGCTGGGAAATAAAGGTGCCTTTGCCTTTTCGGCGATTGATGATGCCTTCAAACTCCAGTTCCCGCAAAGCCTGCCGAACCACAGTCCGGCTGACTCCATAAAGTTCGCAAAGGTCCTGCTCACCCGGGATTTGATCGCCTGGAACCCAATTTCCTAGCTGTACCTTTTCCCTCAGGATGTCCATTAATTGAATGTAAAATGGGATACGACTCTCGAAATTGATTATTTCATTCATAATGCTTCCGTCCCTAGTACAAAAGATGATTTGTTGTAATCCTGTTATTACAACTTATTATAAGAAAAACCACCCGACATGTCAATAGTAAAATCTTAAAAAATTGGGTAAAGAAATTGGTACCAGGGTCCCATAAAGCATGGCGGTGTATAACCGACCCATACACCTCATTAGGATCTTGTCCGGCACGGCCCGGGATGGGATAATCCAAATTGGATTCCCCGCAGACACTCGCTACCAAGTTGCCCGTGCCATCAATAATAGCTGTTTCTGGGCCTGTAACACCAATCTCTATACCTATTAGGCTTGTGTTTGTCATGGTTAATGCCCTCTCAAGGATTTCTTTCCAGTTCTCGCAGATGCAGGATACTTTCCTGGGCATATATATCCCGTAAAGGGGCATGCTTTGACAATCTGGACATAAGTAGGGGGTCTGACCCTGGTGGAACAGGCTCTAAAGTCAGGAAACCGCTATAGTAAATATCATTTAGCGCTTGCATGAGGTGCATAAAATCAATGTGCCCACGGCCGGGAGCTTCACGATTGCTGTCGGAAACGTGCATGTTTACCAGCAGGTTGCCTGCCTTATATACAGCGTCTACGAGATTCGGCTCATCTATATTCATGTGGAAAGTATCCAGGTGGATCTTTAGATTTTCAAAACCAACCTGTTCAATGAATCGCAGCGCTTGATCTACATTGTAGATCAGGAAGGTTTCGTAACGGTTGATCGGTTCAAGAGCAAGGACGACTTCTCGATCTTTTGCATAAGCTGCCAATTTGCGTATCGAATCTGTTGCCAAATCCAATTCGATTTGATAATCAATCAGCCATTTCTTTTCTGATTGCGGCGCGCCCAAGGGCGCTGTTCGGCCGGCTGGCGCAGGTAAAACCACAAGGATGGGGGCGCCTAATTTTCTGGCAAGGTCAACACATGACTTGCCGTATTCCAATGCAGCGGATCGTTCATTCCCGTCTCGGCTGGCCGAATCTCGACCAGGAATTCCCCAAATACTCCAACCCAATACTGAGGAAATGCAAATGCCAAACTCCCTACAGAGGCCTTGTACTTCAGGAATACTATAGCGATCGGGTTCTCCGATCAATTCGATCCCTTCGTAACCATAATGTGCAAGGCGCGTAAATTGATCGCGCAATGGCTCATTTCCGTAGATCCAATTACTAATTGCATAATGCATGGCAAACCTCGCTGTTGTTTGAACTGCGCACTATTTTCCGAATCTGCGTCGACGCCATTGATCAAAGATAACGACCAGGATGATAACTAGACCCTGTATGACGCGCTGCCAGAAAGCACTTACATTAAGTAGGTTTAAACCATTGGAGAGTACTCCCATAATGAGAGCGCCAATCAAAGAACCCAGGACGCCTCCCTCTCCTCCAAACAGGTTGGTTCCCCCGATCACGACGGCAGCGATGGAGCGAAGTTCCTCCCCATCAGCCATTAAAGCGTTCGCTGAATTCAGCCGTCCGGCGAGCACGACACCTGCTATGGCAGCCATAAGCCCAGCAAGGATATACACAGCTATCTTCGTGCGATCAATATTGATGCCGGATACACGGGCAGCATCCCGGTTTCCACCGACAGCGAAGACGGTGCGGCCGAGCGCCGTATAGCGCAGGATAAACCAGCCCACGATGACTGCTAGCAGAGCTACCAAACCAGCCGTGGGGATGCCAAACAGGCTGCCATTACCCAGCCATATCATTTCCTCCGGCAAATAGCCTTTGAGCTCGGTCGCTGTCATGTGAGAAGGGACCGGCAATCCTCCGGTTATTAGAAGCGCGACCCCCCGCAGGGTAGTCAATGTACCCAAGGTCGCAATAAAGTCGGGTATGCGACCGCGGCTGATTATGTAGCCATTAATAAATCCAGCCAACAACCCGACCGCCAGTGCAATTGGGAGGCCAAACCAAAAGGGCAAGGGGCCTATCGAAAAACCGGCGATAGTGAATTGCTGTGTCATCAGAACGGCTGCCGCACAGGCTGAAATCGCAGCAACTGCACCTACAGACAGGTCAATGCCGGCTGAAAGGATCACTAGCGTCTGGCCAACAGCCAATATGGCCGTAATTGATGACTGCCGAATGACATTGGTGAGGTTGCCGGTTGTCAGGAAGTGTGGCGTGGCTACCGACAGGTAAGCAGACAGTAAAATGAGGGCAATCAAAGGTCCGCCGCGCATGACGATATCATTCAACATGCGGGACAGGTTGCGATGTCTTATGGCAGGCATTTTTTCTTCATTTACGGATTTAGCTTCTGAAACGGGATGCGTTTTTTTAGTCATTTTAACCTCCATGGTCAGATTGCGCTTTGTAAAAGCATTTCCTGGGTCACTTCTCCTGCACGATACTCCGCAGCGATGCAACCAGTTCGCATAACGAGAATGCGATCCGCCATGGCCAGGATTTCCAGCATTTCTGAAGATATCAGGATAATTCCAACACCTTTTTTGGTAAGATCTTCCATTAATGAGAACACCTCGGCTTTGGCGCCGACATCAATCCCACGAGTGGGTTCATCAAAGATCATAAACCTGGCTTTACTGAACAACCACCTGGCCAATACAACCTTTTGTTGATTGCCGCCACTGAGATAAACAACTGCTCTGTCCAAAGCTGAAGGCTGAATACGCAAGTCCTGTACATAGGTAGCGGCAGTCTTAATTTCTGTTTTAAGTTTCAGTAAATGGCGAAGTGAATACTGACTCAAAGCCGCCAAAGTGATGTTTTGGGGAATAGGCAACATAGGGACAAGGCCTTCCCGCCGGTCCCTGGTTAATAACCCAAGTCCATGTCGAATCGCATCCGAGGGCGACTTCAGCGCAATTTCCTGGCCATCCAAATAAATATGACCATGGGAAAGTGGTTCAAGTCCAAAGATAGCCCGCGCCAGGGTTGCCTGCCCGGCACCCATTAAACCAAATATTCCCAGTATTTCCCCTTTTCGAAGTTCGAGGGATATTGAATCAAGTTCCTCTTCGACGGATAAGCTGTCGACCTTCAAACCAACTTCTCCTACTTCAACTCTTTTCTTTGGATATTGTTCGGTGAGTTTCCGCCCTACCATCATTGAGATCAGGGTCTCACGACTGGCTTCCTCCACGGGCAAAGTGCCGATGCAACATCCATCGCGGAGGACCGTCACACGTTGACCAATCAATGGCACCTCATCCAGGTGGTGAGAAATATATATTATGCCAACACCTTGCTGGCGCAAAAGATTAATGATTTCGAATAGTCGATTCCGCTCAGTTCCGGAGAGTGCGGAGGTTGGTTCATCAAGGAGCAATATCTTTGGTTCTCTTGTAAGAACGCGTGCAATTTCGCTGAGCTGCTGTTCGGCTACATCCAGTTTGCGTACCTCTATCCGCGGGTCAATGGTCACTCCCAATTTTGAAAGACTTTCCCTGGCTTGCTCGACCATCTTTGACCAATCCACGATGCCAAGTTTATTTCTTGGGAGCTGGCCAAGAAATATATTTTCAGCTACCGTCAGTTCTGGTATCAGGCTGAGCTCCTGATACACCATGCCGATGCCTAATTCGCGTGAATATGCCGGTGTTAGATGCTGGATTTCTTTGCCCTGGATAACGATCCTGCCACCATCCCTCGGTAAGGCTCCACTCAATATCTTGAGCAAAGTCGATTTGCCTGCACCGTTTTCACCCAGTAAAATATGTACCTCCCCCGCAAATAAGTCAAAACTTATGTGATCCAGGGCGTGAACGCCGGAGAATCTCTTGTCAATCTGTTCCATCTGTAATAGTGGTTCGTTCGATGCCATATTACTACCTCCGAAGACTTATTGGGCGGTATAACCACCATCCATGCTGAGGATCGCTCCAGTAGCATATCCAGCATCATCGCTCGCCATATAAAGGATTGCAGAGGCTATCTCTTCTGGCGTGCCCAGACGATTAAGCGGGCGAACCTGCTCAAGAGCCCGGCGTGCTGCAGTTGGATCGGAAACGCGTTGGATGGCCGCATGCACAAGCGGGGTGGCTGTGGTACCGGGACAAACACAATTTACACGGATACCTCGTTCAGCAAGATCCACTGCACAGCTACGAGTCAGTGCAATCATTCCGCCTTTCGAAACATTGTACACAACCTGGTTTTTAATTCCCACCAATCCAGCCTCGGAGGCGACATTGATGATAACGCCCGGCTTACTTTGCATCATTGCTTGCACTGCATATTTCGTACAAAGAAAAGCGCCAGTAAGGTTCACCCCCATAACCTTATTCCAGGTTTCCAAGGAGGTATTTGGCACATCGCCCTGGTAATAAATCCCGGCGTTGTTCACAAGGATATCCAGACGATGCCAACGGCCGATAATCTCATCCATCATTTTCTTTACGGCCGCTTCATCAGCAATATCAGTGGAATAAGATATAACCTCGACGCCATTACGCTTACTCTCTGCCGCCGCCTGCTGACCGAGTTTTTCATCGATATCCACAATGACGACCGAGGCGCCTTCATGCCCAAAAGCAACAGCCGTTGCGAGACCAATTCCTGAAGCTGCGCCAGTAACTACTGCGACTTTTCCTTCAAACCGCATACTTACCTCCTGAGTTCAAACGAGTCAATTTGATCAACGAGAAGAAAAAACCAGGGTTATACGTAGCAGATGAGGCTGGAGAGAGTGATAACCCTCCCCAGCCTCATCTTATAACTTAATCTGCTTATTGGCAATCAGCCTTGATGCCTTCCCAATCGATCACAGGTAAGGCCGGATCGGGGTAGAAGAGCCGGGCATTATCCATGAAAGCGGTGCGCGGGCGGATGTCAAAAGTTGGCTGGACGTCCATACCACAGGCCAATTTGACGGCAAACTCCGTGCCGAACCAACCCCAGTCTGCGAAGCCGTGGGTGGTTTCAGCAATGATCTTGCCTTCGGAGATGCGATCCACAGATTCGGGTGTCACATCGTTAGTGAAGATCGCCACCCTCTCGTCGCCCACTACTGGGCCTATCTGGGCTGTTTCAAGGCGATTAATCGCCTCTGAGGCCAACATGGCACCGAGACCCATTTCATTCGACGCTGCCCAGATGAAATCCAGGTTGGTGGAATTGACCTGGAGGATATCCTCCGCGCATTTAATGCCCTTCTCACGGTTCCAATCGGCGGCGCAAGGATTGCCGATGATCTCAATGCCCGGATATTGGTCCACTATGTTGTGGAAGCCATTCAAGCGAGCTTGCGAGAAGAAGCCTCCGGCCACACCCTCGATGATGGCGCCGCGCGCTTTAATGCTGGCTTTCTCCGCATCGGTCAGACCGGAGTATAGATTCTCCCAAAAGTCCTTATCCAGATATTGATCAGGAGCAACATCCACCTTTGTCCCAGTTCCCAGCACGCCAGGACCACCGAAGTAGTCGAGCATTGCATAGGCGGAGACCTCTGCACCAACCGTATTGTCAAAGCCAATATATGAAGCAACGTCAACGCCTTCGATCGGCTCCAACAGGTTTACCACGATAACCGGTATGCCTTTTGCATTGGCTTCTTTTATTACCGGTTTGACGACCTCAACCTCAGCCGGCGAAATGGCAATCACATCTACACCTCTCTGGATGTAGTCCTCAATAATGGCCACCTGATCTGCAAAGGCGACGTGCGTGGCGGGGGACTGTGAGATTACTTCGATGTCAAATCCGTGAGCGTTTCCATCTGCAGCAGCCTTCTCGAAGAAATCTGTAGCTGTCTTAAACACGCCGGTGATGTCAGGGGGGGTCCAGCCGATCACAATCTTCTGTTGCCATCGAGCCGGTTGTGCCGCAGGCTGGGCATCCATAGATTCCTGTGTTGCCGCTTCCGTGGCCTGGGATTCTGAGGTTTTGGCCGTAGGTTGACAGGCAGTCAGCACCAGGCTGAATACGACCAGCAGGACGAACAAAACTTGAAAGATTCTCTTCTGGTGGGACATTACATTACTCTCCTTTTGAATTTAATTTACGGATTCTCATGCCAGTACATCTAGTCTAATACTAGATCATGGCTAACCAAGGACGAACACTGGTTTTATTTTTTTCGCATTGCCTCCTTTCCTAAAGGTTCCTCTGGACTGGTCCAACTTTGTGCACTATGCAATTACAGGTTATAGCTGTCAGCGTATTGCTGTAAGACGCCTAGTCCTGCGCTGGCAAGCACATCGGAAGGTTGGTTGGTTGGACGCCACAATTTTGTTGCTGCTTGTAAATCAGGATTGATTGCGGCAAATGACTCGAGTACCAGCGGACCTTTGTATTTCCCGTCCGCCAGTCCGTGGAAGACCTGATCCCAATTGACTGTCCCGCTGCCGACTAGGCCGCGGTGACTTTCACTCATGTGCATATAGCCAAGCACATCTGCGCTATCCACAAGGGGCTGATAAAATCCTTCCTCTTCAATATTCATGTGGTAAGTGTCAGCATGGAGTTTTAGATAATCGGAGCCAACAGCTCGAATGGTTTCGCTTGCATCGGCCAGGGTGTTATACAGATATCCTTCATAACGATTAACCACCTCAAAGCCTAGTTTTATCCCGCGCCTTTTGGCCTCAGCAGAGAGTTCCATCAAACAGCCAATCACAATTTGTCTTTCGGCGCGAGTGGGTGCTACTCCTGTAAAAACTCCCAATGCAAAAGCCAGGCAACCACATAAATAATTACCGCCCAGCGCGGCTAATTTATCCAGCGCATTGACGAGAAATGTCATAGCTTTTTGAGGCGCATATGGCATATGAGCATCATTGGGCAGCACGAGAGATGCCGTGGCGCCAATTCCTGCCGCAGCCAGGGCTGATTTGTGAGCATCAGGATTAAATTCATTTGGTTTCAACAGCGGAATCTCAATGAAATCAAAGCCGGCTTTTCCAGCCGCTGCAATGGCATAATTGCCCTTTTCGATGGTCCATTCATCAATCCAAAGGAACGCATGTGCACCAAATTTAGGCGTCAATTCTTCATCCTTTATAAAACATGAGGTATGGTTTCAGCGGTTGTTAAGGCTTTCGGCAATCGCGTCCAGCATATTAAACGTCTTGATAAGTCATTTTCAATATAGTGGACTTCCGCAGTTGCCTGTATCCATTCGTGCAGGGAATAAAGCCAACCATCTTCCACAAAAAGCCATTCGCTTTCCTTTTGAGTCATCCAGGACGCCAGAAATCCGGCTCATCATAATAATTATTCTCCCAGACAACCCCTATTGAGCGGGAATAATCTTCAATCTGCCAGTGGGGAAACTGGCGGATCCTCGCCTTTCTGTAGCATAAATCACAATATTTCTGCTGCTTGTAAACTATTGAGCGGGCTACAATCAATTACCCTTCAGTCTAGGTAAGCAGAATTTCACTGATTTCGGGCTTCATAGCACCCATATTTTTAGTCAAATCAACAGGAAAATCTCAACAAGATGATATCCTGTAATTACAGGATTATTATATCAACAAGGGATTTGCTTGTCAATGCACAATTTGTTGATTTTTAGCAGAATATCAGATAAGAGGAAGATAATCCTCAATTCTTGGGATGCGGGCTTGGACATCCCAACCAGAAAGTAGGCTTCCATGAAAAAATTTCCCCCTTTTTTGGAATTCTGGCAATGTCTTGTTGATGCAGTCAATAAGTAAAATTGATAAAAGAAGGGCTACGTCACAATAATGGAAAGGCAAAGAAGACGAATATCCAGTTGTATCCAAGGATTTACAAAAATGACAAGACCCCTGAGATACTGCTGCTTGTATTGTTTCCAATAGCAGGCAGTTTTACAAACAGCTTTCATCCCAATTATGCTACGCCTGCAATGGAATTCGTGGGCTCGCTATTTTAACCACTTTCTGTAATCTCCCTTACAATGCGGGGAATAATTTTAAACGTAAATTGTTCCCACTAGATCAGATTATTCATGTAAATGCTCTTAGCAGATGGGAAACAAGAATCCATGAGCAATTGACTGATTTACGAGCTGGCATTGACGAATCAAAAAATGCCGTCCCTCAGGATGAGAAACGGCATAACCTGTTTCTATTGAAAAAAACAAATGGTAACTACTTTAGGGGAATGCGCAACAATAAACAGAAATCGCGAAATTAGGGTTGAGATTCGTCTAAACTTACTTGGAATCCTCAGGGAGGAATTAGGATTGGATAATTCTAGCGCGGCATTTACCCGGCGGGTCGGAACTTTTATACCCATATATTTGATATATGCCGTGCAGCCACATTGATGATTGTGTTATAGACATGTACCCGACAATTAAACAAAACTTCGTTTGGTTCTTGCAGGCGTTCTTTAACAGGTTGCTTGTTTTATTTTATATTTAAGTCAATTCACCAGGATATCCCGACCTTATCGGGACATCTACCCCATGACAACGGGACATCATAGGCCTTATATTATATCGAAATATCAACTACGGAGGCTTTCTATGTTCGACACTTTTGGAGTTCTTATTCTTATTATGGTGATTGCCTTGTTCGGCTTTCTCACCACACGCGCGTGGAAATCGAAAAACGCCATCCTGAAATGGATCGGCGTGGTCTTCACTGGCCTGCTGACACTGGTATTGATGGCCCTTCTTGTCTTGGGGTTGGTAGGCTTTTACAAACTTAACAGGCACTACGACAACCCGGTCGCCGACATCCAAGTGACTGGAACCACCACACAAAGCGCCCGCGGAGAGCAACTGGCGCAGATCTGTACGAACTGCCATACTTCTGATGGCCAACTCCCGCTCTCAGGTACCAACTTCGCGGTGAAGTTTAGCCTCCCACCCATTGGGACACTCTACGCTCCAAATCTCACACCTTCGGGCAATATCAAAGATTGGACTGATGGGGAAGTCATTCGTGCCATTCGGGAGGGGGTACATAAGAATGGCCGCTCACTACTGATTATGCCATCGGAGAATTTTAGGAATATGAGCGACGAAGATGTACAGGCGCTAGTCGCCTACTTGCGTTCACAGCCTTCCACCGGCGAAGCCACGCCAACGAATGAGCTCAACTTGCTCGGTGCAGTCTTCATTGAGCTGATTGATTCCCAAACTGCTCAACTCCCGGCGGGCATCGTGATCGCGCCTCATTCAGAGACCCCGGAATATGGCAAATACATGGTGGATGTTATTGGGTGCCGGTCTTGCCATGGAGACCAGCTTCAGGGGAAAGTGGACAATGGCCAGCCCGGCCCGCCCCCCGGCCCAAACCTCACCCTAATTGTGCCGCAGTGGACGGAAGAGCAATTCATGACCTTCTTCAACACCGGCGAACTACCCGGTGGAGGGACGGTGCCGATCCTCACCCTGCCTAGCGGGTTTTCGGAGCCAAGGATGCCTTGGCCGGAAGTGCGAGCCGCTACCACCGATGACGAACTTAAGGTCATCTACGCTTATTTGCACAGCCTGCAGCCAGTAGTAGGTCCGGCCAAGTGAAAATTCCGACCCGGCTGCTGCCTTCTCGTAAAAGTATATTAGAAACAAAATGGAGTAGTTATGTTCACGAACAATTTTTCATCAGTTACGATTGGTTGGATAGCAATTGCAACGGGTATTGCGGGACTACTTGGGTTGGCTTTTATCATTTTGTTCTTCACCGTTGGCCAGCCTTTTGGTACTCTCAATGACATTTGCATCGGTCTGACAGCAATATTGAGCATGGTCTTGGTTTGGATGTTGTATTCCATGTCTCACGCGCAGTCGTCGCTCCTCAGCCAGGTTGCGCTTGTGTTTGCAATATTTGGCGCGATACTTGTTTTGGTTGGTTCGGCGCTTGCTATCTCTGGCGTCAAAGGCTGGTTTCTGTCTGGACTATACATGGCGGCAGGAAATGCCATGATTGGCTTGTGGTTGCTAAGACTAAATTACTCTGCCTTGCGAGGTAATTCCTTGCCTCACAGCCTGGTCATTTTCGGGCTGATTAGCGGTGTGATCTTGGCGCTTGGTCTGGTGACAATTCCTGGGATATTCCGCGGCATTGATACCCAAGAGTACGAATTAACAACAGTGAATTATCTTTGGTGGGCAAGTTCCCTGGGATACCTTGCTCTATACCCCACCTGGTGCATCTTGTTTGGACGTACCCTCTTACTCAAATAAAAGTCACACAGGATATTTTTGTGTAGTGTCGCTCAAATTATGACAGTAAATTAATTATGAAAGGATTATTTACGAACATGACTACGCCAAATCCAAACTATCCTGTCCTTGAATTGCGCATCGCGCTCACAACCAGTGACTATGAACGATTGATAAAATTCTATTGCGATGGACTCGGAATTGAACCTGCCGCAATTTGGAACAACACTCAAGGTCAGGCGCTCGTCCTCAACATGGGAAACGCCACCCTGGAGATTTTCGATGAAGCACAGGCAGAGACGATTGACCAAATCGAAGTGGGACGGCGCATTAGCGGGCAGATTCGGTTTGCGCTTAAAGTGCCCAACTTGGAAGCGGCGATGGAGCGGTTACTTGCGCATGGAGCGACATTGATTCATCAACCCATCATGACCCCCTGGGGCGATTATAACGTGCGGCTCCAAGACCCCGACGGTATGCAAATTACGCTATTTCAGATATCTGTTGATAAGGAACAAGGTAAGTAGTTTTGGACAAAGTTAATGTTGCTATCCAAATCAATGCGACCGTGGCATTCTAGCCATTTCATTCATAAACACACGGATTAAGGAAGGTATGCACAACATGGACAGACCAGAAAGACCCATTAAAGCTCTTGGTGAAATCGTTCTTCGGGTAAAAAACCTGCAGAGAATGCAGGAATTCTACGAAAATGTCATCGGCCTTGAAATCTTGCAGCGGTTCAAAGATAACGTATTTTTCAAGGTTGCCCCAGGCTATGGAGGCCATACCCAAGTCTTAGGGTTGTTCGATGAGTCGGTGCCGCCCAACCATCGTTCGCGTGCCTTCACTGGAATAGACGCCCAGACGTCTTCACTTCATCATATCGCATTCACGATTGGTCTGGCTGATTTCGCCTCCGAAAAAGAACGGCTGGAACAACTCGGCCTGCAGGTGGAAACCAGGGAACATGAGTGGGTGCATTGGCGGTCACTCTATATTCCTGATCCGGAAGGGAATCTGGTCGAGTTGGTTTGTTACGATGAAAGCGTTACATAACAAAGGAGAGCCACCAATGCTTTACAGGATTATCGTCTTTCTGCACGTTATTTCCACATTCGGATTTTTGCTCTCGCATGGCGCATCGGTTAGCATGGCGTTTGCCCTGAAGCGCGAACGTGATTTGCAAAAGATTCGCGCCCTACTTGACCTGTCGAGTACATCCTATCCACTGATGAGTTTGACCCTGGCGGCGTCCATCGTATTTGGGGTCATTGCGGGTTTTCAAGGTCATTGGTGGAAATTCGGCTGGATCTGGACTTCGATGGCTCTGCTGGTTGTCGTCATCGCCGTGATGTATTTTTGGGGTTCGAATATCTATGGCACTGCAAAGAAAACCGCGGGGCTTTCATCTGAGCCGGCTGGGAACGATGAAGAACTCTTTGCGATTTTGGAGAGGAGCAATCCCGTTTTGCTCACGATCATTGGCTACGGTGGTTATGCAATCATTGCGTGGTTGATGATGACCAAGCCGTTCTAATAAACAGGACTATACTATCTCTGATGATAAGCGAACAGCATACCGAGAATCGCAAAATAATTCACTGGCACAAGTTAGTTGATATCATGTGGGTGATTCTGTTTATCGTTGCCATCGGCATCTTGATCGTCTCCCTGCCCGGCTATGCCCGCTTTGTCTCCAACCCCCAATTCAACATGCTGGACGCCTCGCCAACTTATATAAAGACTGTGCAGATTGCGAGCGTGCTGACTTCAATTGGAGCCGCCTGCCTATCCATCATCTTATCCGCCATCCTGTTTCGGCGTAAACGGAATGAAGTGATAGCGGTCTTCGCTTCGTTTTTCCTGTTGGGACATGGCATCATCATGGCTGGCCCGCTGGAAGCGTTGAAAGCGTTTGAACCTGGGGAATATACCTCGACAGTGTTCGCCATCCAGTCCGCGCTGTTCATGACGCCGACCATGATATTTTTTTGTCTCTTCCCCAACGGGCGATTCGTCCCTCATTGGACGCGCTACATAGCCCTGGCAAGCCTGGCCTATATTCCCATCGGACTTTATTTGTCGCCAGCCAATCTGTTCAATATCGAGACCCCTCTTACTGTTCTCGCTGGCTTCGGATATTTTATCTTTATCATCATCGGCGTGTACGCGCAGATTTTCCGCTATCGTCATGTTTCCACATTGCAGGAACGCCAGCAAACCAAATGGTTTATCTTCGGCATGTTGGTGTGGCTTGTGTTTTCCATCTTCGTCTCCATCCCATATATCATTCTTCAAAACGCGCCAACAGACGCACCACAACCCTGGTGGTCGCCCCTCAGTCAACTTGGCTGGTTCATCTCGTTAATGCTCTTGCCGCTCTCCTTCACAATTGCCATCATGCGCTATCGCCTGTGGGATATCGATCTGCTCATCAGCCGCGCCCTCGTCTACGGCGTGCTGACTGCTGTCATCATTGGCCTCTACATTTTGTTAGTGGGCGGTTTTAGCCAGTTATTCCAATCCAGCGGCAACCTGTTCGTATCCCTGCTCGCAACGGGATTGATTGCGGTTCTTGTTCAACCTTTGCGCGAACATCTGCAACGCGTGGTCAATCGCCTTGTGTATGGTGAGCGCGACAATCCAATTTCCATATTGACCAAACTTGGCGAACGGCTCGAGGCGACAGTCGCGCCCGAGTCCATTCTTCCGACGATTGTTGAATCCATATCGCATGCATTGCGACTACCTTACGTGGCGGTCATGCTCAAAGAAGAGAATGAATTTGTGTTGGCGGCGGAGTGTGGAGCTAAATCCGCTTCAAACCTGACCTGTGAATTGTTCCCGTTAAATTATCAGACTGAACCCGTTGGGCAGATCCTCGTCTCCAGGCGCGCGGGCGAGGACTCTTTCACCGCTGACGAAATGACACTCCTGCAAAACATCGCCCGCCAGGTCGCCGTAGCCGCGTATGCCATCCAGGTGACGCGTGATCTGCAACGTTCACGTGAGCGCCTCGTCACCGCCCGCGAAGAGGAACGCCGCCGCCTGCGCCGCGACTTGCACGATGGACTCGGCCCCACCCTCGCCAGCCTGACGTTAAAGTTGGATGCAGCGCGTAATCAATTGAAAGATCACCCAAACGAAACCGATTCCCTGCTGGTTGAATTGAAATCTCAAACCCAATCTACCATCGAAGACATCCGCCGTCTCGTTTACAACCTGCGCCCGCCCGCGCTGGACGAACTGGGATTTTTCTCTGCCATTCAGGAATATGCGACCAACCACCTCCGCGCAGGCTTATCGGTGCGGATTGAACGAAACGGCGAATTTCCCAAGTTACCCGCCGCCGTCGAAGTGGCCGCCTATCGTATTGTCTGCGAAGCATTGACCAATATCTCGAAACACTCGCAAGCCACCGAATGTGATGTTAGATTGACCTTCAATGTTGCGTTGCAGATTGACGTTCGGGATAACGGCATCGGCCTGCCGCAGGGAACACATAGCGGCGTGGGCATGTCTTCCATGCGCGAACGCGCCGCCGAATTGGGTGGGACATTTTCAATCCATTCTTTAGCAAGCGGTGTGCATATCAGCGCGCAGCTGCCATGTGAGGTATCCAGCGATGAACTCTGAACCCATCCGCGTTTTGATCGTTGACGACCATGCGCCATTCCGCGATGGCTTGCGTGCCCTGCTTGCTTCAGTGCCCGAGATGGAAGTGGCTGGCGAAGCGGAAAACGGCGATGACGCGATCCGTGAGTCCGCCAAACTCCAGTCCGATGTGATCCTGATGGACATTCAAATGCCCGGCATGAACGGCATCGAAGCCACGCGGCTCATCTATCAGTCCAGCCCGCATATCGGCGTGATTGTGCTGACCATGTTCGAAGATAACGACTCGGTCTTTGCCGCCATGCGCGCGGGCGCGCGCGGGTATCTGCTGAAAGGGGCAGACCAAACTGAAATCCTGCGTGCCATCCACTCGGTCAGGAACGGCGAGGCGATGTTTGGTCCCGCCATCGCGCGGCGGCTGATCAACTTCTTCGCCCGGATCAACCAACAGCCACAGCATCCCTTCCCCGTACTGACCGAGCGCGAACGCGAAGTACTCGACCTGTTGGCGCGCGGCACGAGCAATGCAGAGATTGCGGGCGCACTGGTCATCAGCCAGAAGACCGTCCGCAATCACGTCTCGAATATCTTCAATAAGTTGCAGGTTGCCGACCGCGCACAAGCTATCGTTCGAGCGCGGGACGCAGGGCTAGGGTGAGAAAATGTTTGTACATGGCTTGCCCCAAATCTCGCAATTACCTAATAATCAAAATGCCGCTCCTCAAATGGAAGAGGAGCGGCACAATTTATTTTACCCTTTGTCGAAATGCTAGCGCGGCATAAATTGTGTGGGTCTAAATTTATACCCGTATACCAGATATGTACCCCGCCGGACAGATCCGATTGCGGTTGTAAGGCGGAAAATTGACAGTCTTGACTTCAACGGATCCAATTTTAGTAGGATTGATGCCCTGGTGTCGCTACCCTGTCGTCAAGGAAGGAGTCGTTGTAGGCAGGGTAGTTGACTGCTTCCTTGTTGACGGGATGTATTTAATCCAGCGGCTTGTGTGCGGCGATCTTCGCGCTATAAACCGCCTTGTACACTTCATCCTGTGCAACGGACTGGAGTTCCATCACATCCTTCATTTCATTGAGGGCAGAGTCAACAGTCACTGATCGAAACACACTGACGCAATCGAAATGTCTGTGAAGTCAACTGCCTTCATCATGGTGACATATTCCTCGGCTTCCACCGCGCCAGCGACACACCCTGCCCAGGCACTCAGACTTTTCTTTACCGCTTCCGGCAGTGAACCATCTGTCACAATATCTGAGACTGGTAGCTTGCCACCGGGTTTCAGGACACGGAATGCCTCTGCATACACTTTGGATTTGTCCGGTGACAGGTTGATCACACAGTTGGAAATGATGACATCCACGGTGTTGGCTTCCATTGGAATATCTTCAAGATAGCCTTGGCGAAACTCTACATTCTGGAGATTTAAGCGGGGTAGAGGTTACTGTCGATACTGCAACAATTATCGGGTCCGCAGCAAGAGGCGTTATTCGTTTTTGATCAAGCCTTCCTGTAAGGCAAATTTCACCAGCGCGGCGCGGGTTCGTAATCCCAACTTTTCCATGCCTCTTGCGCGATAGGTTTCCACGGTCTTCGCACTGAGATTCAGTTTGTCCGCTATCTCCGCACTTGTATGACCAAGCGCCACCATTTTAAGCACTTCCTGTTCGCGTTCGCTCAAATTACCCCAGGTGTCTTCATTCTCCACAGATTGCGATGTTGGGAGCATATCTTCCAGCAACACACGCGTCATGGATGGGTGAACGTACACTTCGCCTCGCATCACAGCACGGATGGCTGAGAGCAATTCGGTGTCAGCGGCTTTCTTGAGCACATAGCCGCTTGCACCATGTTTAAGTGCTTGACGCAAATACTGTGGGTCATCGTGCATGGTGAGAATGAGGATGCGCGCCAAGGGAGCAAGTTTACGCAACATTGGAAGGGCGTCCAGACCACCGAGGGCTGGCATACTCAAGTCGAGCAGAATTAAATCGGGCTGAACTTGTTCAGCGAGGGACAGGGTCTCGGTTCCACTGGAGGCTTCACCAACAACATCATATTCGTTCTGGCTCGTCAGCAGCAGCCGCAAGCCAGAACGAAGGACAGCATGATCATCTGCGAGAAGGACACGTGTGGTCATGGGATGGTGGCAGATTGAAGATCGAAAGCCGCAGGTTGGGGGTTGAGAGGGATTTCGATGAAAACGCTCGTGCCTTGTTTGGAGGTTGATTCGACAAGGAGCGTGCCACCCAACAATTCAGCGCGCTCCCGCATTCCCAATAGCCCAAGATGACGCTCTCCCTGATTTGCGTCAGCATCGAAGCCGACGCCATCATCCTCTACGATTGCCCGTATGGTGTCTCCACGTTTTTCGATAAGAAGGCTGGCAGACTTTGCCTGTGAATGACGGGCGATATTGGTGAACGCCTCCTGCACAATACGGTAAAGGGCGGTCTCTATTTCCCCTGGCAAACGTTCCTTCAACTGGATGACGACATCTATAGGAATTTTATAGCGTGCCTGCCATTCATGAGCGAGACGTTCCAACGCGGCGGCAAGCCCGAGATCATCCAGAACGCGCGGACGAAGACGCATGGACAGGTCATGGACTTCATCCAGTGTCCTGGATGCGACGTCGCGCAGGTTGGTAGCTGTGGAGATGGACGCGCATTGGGCGCAGTTCGTTTCCATCAGTCGTAAGCCCACAATCAGGGATGTCAAGTTTTGGGAGGTGGAGTCGTGCAATTCACGGGCAATACGGCGGCGTTCATCTTCCTGAGTGGTGATCACCTTTTCCATCAACTGCCGGCGCAAACCTTCACGTTCGCGGCGCAGATCATCGGTGTGCGCCAGCTCCTCGGTCATGGCATTGAACGCCGTGGCAAGATCGCCAATCTCATCATCTGCCCAGCGCGGTACGCGCGGCGTGAAATCGCCTTTCGCGACAGACTTCGTCGCGACGACCAATGCCATAATGGGGCGCGTTAGTATCCATGTAAGGAACACAGCGACCAGAACACCTGTTGCTGAAACGAGAATGATGGTGAGGAGCAGTTGAGCCGTCAGCGTGGATAATGCCGACCGCATGGAAGCATCCGAAAGTCCGATGCGAGCCGTGCCGATTTTTCCATCCAGAATGGGAACGGCGGTGTCCCAGATAAGTCCTTCCTCTGTTTCAATCAAGGCAGTGTGATGATGTTCGTCGGCCTTGACGGAATTCATTGCTAACAGATCCAACGGGAAACCGCCCTCAAACGTTTGCGCAATGACTTGTCCCCTCGGATCAACGATAAAAGCATAACGGACATTGGGATTGTTGGCGAGTGTCTCACCCAGCAGATCATGGAGACCGAGCAGGTCATTTAGCAAAATGGGATCCGTTGCGCGTGCCGCGAGATCACGCGAAACGGAAATGCTTTGCTCCTCCAATTGCGCGGTCATGGTTGAACTGAGAGCATAACGTGCTTGAACCATGACGCCCACACCGAGCAGGATGATGAATCCCAGGACAATGCCAAGAATTTTGGTGCGAACACTGACTGCCCCGATAATTGCCCATGCGCGATGAGAAACCTTTTGAATCATGGTTGTACTACTGAAGTAGGGATGACGCCCACCAAAGCGCGGACGCTATCGTAAGCGTTATCATCGATCATCACAAAACGTTCCACGCCAATGGATGCCAGGGCTTCGCGGGAGTCTGGGTCGTCCGCCATTGCCAGCAGGAGGGTTTGCAGGTCCGCCTTGACCTGTGGGCGTGTAAAGGGACTCACGACGACAGGCGGGATTCCAAAATCAGGCGAACGATGGATAACCTTGACCTTCTCTGCCAGAGATGGATCGCGTGCGATGGCATATTCGTATACGAGAGAGTCAACTGCGGCTCCATCTGCCACTCCGCTTGCCACTGCCCGAATGGCTTCATCGTGACTGTACGTGTAGAACGTGCGACCGAAGAACTCCTCAGGTGTGAAGCCAAGTTCCTGAACAAGGTAGGTGGGATACACACGTCCGCTAAGCGAAATTGGATCAGTGAAGGCAAACACTTTGCCACGCAGATCCTCCATGCTTTGCGCGCTGCTTGATGTCGGCACGATCAAATAAGAATTGTATGTTGTCTTGCCATCCACTTGAGGCGCAACCAATAATTCCATGCCGAAGGTATCGTGTCCCTGAATATAGGCACTGGTGCAAACGAAGGCAATATCCACTTCACCATGTTCGATCAAATCATTGACCTCAAGATAAGTCCTTTTTTGGATCAATTCCACAGGGCGATTGAGTTTTTCTTCGAGGTAGGATAGAAACGGCGTATAGGATTCGACCGTTCCTTTGGGCGAAATCACCGCTGCCACTGCCACACGCAACGGAACAGCTTCATAGCCTTCAGGCGTGGGCAGGGGTTGAAGATCATTCAAGTTCACGTGCCCAGCGACTTCTGTTGGAGGAATGGGAGAGCAGGATACCAGCAATATCACAAATAACAGAGCGAACAATTTCTTCATGGTAATCCTTTTCTTCTGGAAATGTAGCAAAGTGGACAAAAGTTGTCCAGTGATGAATATCACCGAATCATTATTCACCTGCTCCGGGGATGTAATCGCCTTCCACCCATTCTTCACCGCTGGGACCGATTTCTTTCTTCCAGACTGGCACAATCTCTTTCAATCGGTCAATGCCATAGCGGGCGGCGTCAAATACACCTGTATCGCGATGGGCGGCAGTGCAGGCAATTAAGACCGTGGGGGTACGCGGGTAGAGCCTGCCCACGCGCTGGATGATGGCAATCCCTTCGATGGTATTCCAGCGGGCGCGGATTTCGTCGGCAACCTGTTTCATTTTTGCTTCCGCCATTGGTTTGTAGGCTTCGTATTCGAGACAAACGGTTTCGTGGGGCTCGTCGCGACATGTCACTCCGCGAACCATGCCTGTGAAGATCGCCGCCGCGCCAGAGGAGTTGAGCGTGATCTGCGCAAGCAGGGAGTTCAAGTCAATCTCATTTTCGGTGATGGAGTAAATGGTTGGAAAATTAGCAGGTTGCATATTAGCAGGTTATCCTCCAGAGACAGGCGGGAATAGAGCGATCTCCGCGTTGGGTGGGATGATGGTTTCGTCATATACATATTCGTGGTTGATGGAAATCAATGTATGATTCATCAAACCTGTCAGTGCAGGATATCTTTCTGTAAGCAGGGCTTTGAAGATTGCTACATTGGCCTGGAAGGGAATCTGCAATTCAACCGACTTGACTCCTGTGCGGTCGCGCAAAGTGGCAAAGAAAAGCGTAATAACGGTATTCATGCAGAAACCACCGACCTGATTTCCGAGCGCAGCATTTCAACCATTGGAAAGCCTTTGACACCCTCAGATGTTGCATACACTCGGCAACTCAAGGAGTAGTTTTCTCTTTGCTCAGACCATAAATCCTGCCCATCAATTCGGATAGAAGGCGAGCCAAGAAATTTCTCCTGTGCCGCCTGTTCGTCGTCCTTGATTTCGATCATTGTAATCACTTCAGAAACACCTTCTTCTTGCAAAGCAACTTTCAAATGTTCCAAGGCGATCTGCCAGGATGGGCAGCCCTCAAAATAGAGCAATTCAACTTTCATTCGTGTTTCTCCGTAAATTTCCATGTATTGAGAATCGTTTTGTCAAAAGCTTTCACAATGACATTCATGATATGGACGCTCCATCATCCACCAATCTGACTCATGCCGCGTTGCGAACCCGCAGGGACAGCAGCCAGCATGTCATGATGTTCAGGCTTTTGCGCGATGGCTTGCTCGAAGAACGATTGCAATGCTTGCCCACTCCGTACCGCATCACGCAATGAAACTTCGTTTGGGATCACCAAACACGAACGCAATCTGCCATCCGAAGTCAGGCGCAGGCGGTTGCAGTTTTGGCAGAAGTGTTCACCGAGCGGGGAAATGAATCCAATTGTGCCAAGCGCGCCTGGGATGCGATATGTCCGTGCGGGACCGTTGCCAATTGGCGTTGTTTCGGGCTGCATATTGTACATTGCAAGTTGCGCCCTCATTTCCTGAACGGAAACATATCTTTCGCTCTGTGCAGGAAAGCCCTCGCCCCAGTCCTGGGCATTGCCGATGGGCATAACTTCAATAAAACGTACATGCCAGGGATGCTCCATTGTCAAGCGCGCGAGGGCGGGCAACTCGTCAGCGTTGAGTCCGCGCACAATGACGGTGTTCAATTTGATGGGCGAGAGATGCGCTTGTTCGGCGGCGGCGATTCCCTTCCAGACGCGGTTAATATCCCCGCCGCGCGTGATACGTTTGAATGTATCGGCATCCAGTGAATCCAGGCTGATGTTAACACGTTTGAGTCCCGCATCAGCAAGCGGCTGGGCGAGACGTTCGAGCAGCATCGCGTTGGTTGTGAGACTCACTTCTTCGATATTTGGGACGGATGCAATGCGGCGGACGATCTCGATAACCTGCGGATGGACGAGAGGCTCGCCGCCTGTAAGACGTACCCGCTTCACTCCACTCAGTGCGGCTGTTTCCACCACTCGAACTATTTCCTCCGCTGACAGTTGCTCTGCAAGCGACTGCCATTGCAGCCCATGCTTGGGCATGCAATACACACATCGCAAATTACAACGGTCAGTGAGCGAGATACGCAGATAAGTGATGGCGCGTCCGAATGGATCAATGAACATGATGTGCCTCCCAGTTTTGAACCGCTGTACATACACCTTCTGCGATACGGGTAGGTCGTTCTCCAATGCCAAAGACTTGAGCATCCTGTGTGCGTGGATCCACTTCAATGACTTTCGTTTTGGGAGTGACGGGCACATTGTCGCGAGTCAGCCCGCGCAGAACACCTGTAATGGGGGTAAGGAGTGGTGTTGAGTCAATCCGCGCCACTTTCTGACCTTGTGAGACATGATCGCCAATATCCAACAGAGTATGAAATGTGCCGCCAATGGGTGCATACACATAACGGTCGCGCGCGTGACCTTCAATTTCCCGTGGTTCACCCTGTAATGGATTTGTCGCGCCGTGTTCGATGATCTGACCGAGCGAATCGCCCCAACTGGTTTCGATGGCAACAACCACATTTTCACTCGCAATGAAGTTTGGACCCAGCCCGACGGTGAATTCAGCCTGCCCGCGCTGGCTTTCGGGTCGTATGTGTTTGCGCATGCGTGCATCCACGAGAATTTGAGGACGAAGGGATTGCATCAATTCGTGAAAATCCTTCACAACGATGGGAATCGCTCGATGTGCAACCAGTTCGCCTCGCAGAAGATATAGCCTCTTTACGAGTCTTGCGTTGACACCGTCCAAGGTGGCATGTTCATCAAAGATGGCATCTGTGAACGACATTCTGCGGCGCGTTGTAGTTGGTTGCGGAACCTCATGAATGACGATGGAATACCCCGCCGTATACAAACGATGGGCAACCGCCGAGCCGATGTCGTTTGCGCCGCGAATGAGGATGCGGAGGTTGGGTTTCGATCGATTCATTTTATAAAATTCACCCAATATGTTCCAGCGGCAATACTGAGAATCGCTCCCAGTGCGCGACGGACGTTTATGCCCGACAACTTGACCGCGCCTAGCTGACTTCCGATCAGCGCGCCGAGCACACCGACCACGATTAAAGGGATGCCAAATTCACCGAGCGTAAATGTATTGCCAATGAGGCGTCCGGTCAAACCGCTGATCGAGTTAATGGCAATGAAACCTCCAGCAGATGTGGCGGCTTGTTTCGAGTTACCCCACTGCATCAGGATGATCAAAGGTGAAAGGAAAATCCCGCCGCCGATGCCGATCATGCCTGAGAGCAGACCAATGACTGCGCCGCTGGTCAACGCCGCCCACAGGGGGACTGGACGCGGAGTCCAGTCAGGTTTATCGGATAGGATAGGGAAGAAGATCATTCGCAGGGCGAGATAGGTGAGAACTGCATAGAGCAGGAAAGCGTACATTTGCTCGGAGAGTCTGAGCGTCCCGCCGAAGAATGCGGCAGGGATCGAGGTAATCAAAAACGGGACGAGCAACTTTGGGCGAAAGTGACCCGCGCGAAAATAGTTTATAAATGCAATGGTCGAGACGAAAATGTTCAACACCAGCGCCGTGCTGGACATGACATTGGCGGGGATGTCAAAGAAATTCATCGCAAGCAGGTAGCCCGACGCGCCGCCGAAGCCGGCGCTGGAATACAACACAGCGACGACGAATACCAGTAAAAAGAGGAAAGGATTATTCAACGATCATCTCCTGTTGTTTTGGTATGAAAACAGGCAGATGATAATATGAATTGCCCGCGCAGGCGCGACACAGGGTAAGACCTTCATGCTGTATCTCGCGCTCGTTCATAATTTCCTCGCTGCACACATCACAATTGACGCGGATACCAGGGCGTGAGACGACGGCTTCGATGGATGTGATCAACTGCACTTCGGCGATGGTGAACATTTCCTCGTTTGGCATGATCTGATACGCCTGCATTTGCGCGAAGTAATGACGCGGCTCATTGGGAGCATAATCATACGCCTTTTGGCGTATGTCCAAAGTTGGCGCAATGCGGACTGAAGCGCCTGTTTTCACATCTACAAATACCGCTGCGGTTTTGCCATAATCTTCCACGCGTAGGGTGCGATGCCCAATAGTGCAATTTGTGGCAGCAGAGAGACCATCGGCAAAACAGCCGTCCGTTTCGGTGACGATGAGCAGTTGCTTTTTGTCGGGAGGCACGTCGAAGCCGAGGGCTTTCATGCCTGCCAGTCCCATGCGCACGCCAAGGATCTGGCGCGGGCAGAGATGGGAATGGTCACGGGATGATTTTTCAAGGAGGGGTTGAATGTTCATATCACTGTTCCATAAACAAAAGAGACTGTCTCACGGAAAAGAGACAGCCTCAATAAAGCAAGCATGATCTCCTTTCCAAACGTGGGGGATGGAGGCGTTTCCGCATCCACCTGGACCATGAAGTTTATGGTCTGTCCTGTTGCCATGCTTTATGTTTAGGCAGACAGGCTTCGGAGTATTTTCAATATAATATGATTGTCATTTCAAGTACAGTGACAAGGGTCACTGATTCTCTTCCTTGTCTCCACTCAAACCTTCCTTGAAGGCGCGGATGCCTGAGCCAAGTTCGCCTGCAATCTTGCCAATGCGCCCAACTCCAAAGAGCAGGATGACAATGGCAAAAACAATCACGAGTTCTGTTGTGCCTAAATGGAACATGGGATTTCCTTTCTGGGGGAGTACACAAGTAGACAAGTACACAAGTGTAGAAAACCTGTGTACCTGTTTCCTTGTTTACGTGTCTATCTTATTACACCTTCTCCACTTTCACCTTGCTATCGTAGAACACTGCCGAACCGCCAGCCAGGTCACTGAGAGTGACATTGCCCATGACGGGATCGAGTTGCATGGCGCCGTTTGCCATCAGAGGAACTGCGCGGCGCGGGTCGCCTTTGATCAACGTGCCGTCAATTTCCATGTCGGCGGCGCCGCTTGACCAGTGACCAAACCCAAGCGGGAAGGCAACTACGCCAGGACGGATCCCTTCGCTGACTTTGGCTTTGCCTTCGATGGGGTGCTTTCTGCCATTTTGCAGATCGTATTCACCCTTCGGGTTGCTGGATGATGTGACGCGAATCGTATCGCCGTCTTTGACGCCGAGTTTCTTTGCGTCCTGCGAGTTGATGAGCAGGTAACCTTCGGGAACGACGGCGAGCGTCCAGTAGTTGCTGATGCCGCGCGCCTTTGCCATCGTCATGGTCTTGAAGGTGATCAGGTGCAGATCGTAGCCGTCACTCTTTATCTCTTCACCAGTGGAAGAGAGCCCAGCAGGGATGTACTTGGTGTAGCCGATGTACGGTTTGCCCGTCATCGTGTTGATGGAGGTGGCGGTCTTCTCCTGATACAGATTGATAAGACGCCCATACTTGTTGGCAACCTGTTCGCCCTTGTAAGCTTTTTCGAAGGCTTGGTAGCGTCCGCCGCGGTTGAGCACGTAAACAACCTTACGCCACAGGCTTTCGTCACCGCCGACGGCGGCTTTCCATTTGTCGGCGTCGAAAACGCTTGGGGGCAGGAACCGCCTTGCGTCCAGGAAGATGCGGAGTTCTTCATCGTCCGCTTCAGGCACGGAATCCGAGCCGTCTTCTTTTTCGCCGAAGGCAATATCGGCAACCTGTTTCAGATAGTGGTCTTCAGGGCGGACGTAGGCGATGCCTTCGCCGAATCCGTTTGGACCGAAGCCTGGCATTTCCAGTTTTTCCGCCAGCGCCAAGAAGACCGCTTCAAACGACAGCGGGATTTCTTCGCCCCAGACTTTGGTGGTCTGCCAGCCAGGGATGGAGATGGCGGGGTTGCGGACGTTTTCCACTTTCCACGCGACAGATGGATGTGAGCCGTGGAACTCCCAGCGTTCGAGGTAGGAGAGATCGGGGAAGATGTAATCGGCGTACATGCTCGTTTCGCCGATCATGATGTCGCTGGCGATGAAGAGCGGCAGTTTCTTCGGGTCGGAGAGAACTTCGATGGTGGTCTGTCCGCCAGGCAGGCTGTACGGAATCGCCGCCATGTAGGACATCAGGATCTTGATTGGGTAGGGATAGGCATCGCCGATGGAGGGGATGCTTTCCTGATAGATGTCACTGGCGAGCGGGAACCACGGGCGTTTGGTGGGATAGGTGCTATCGAACAAGGTGGTCTTTTCGTAAGCGACGCCTGTGCGGATGATATCCACGCCGAAGGCGGACATTTCCTCTTCGCCCCACATGGTCATCACGGGGAAGGGTTGTCCCTTCTTGGCGCCTTTGCGATCATACGTGCTGAGTTTAATGGTGCCGCCCTTGTAGTCGAAGTTGCCGATCAGCAGGTTGACCACATACCAGGCATTGTTGTTGTAGAAGCCATTGGTGTGCTGGGATGGACCGCGGTGAATATCCACAGCGGCTTTGCGTCCGTGTGAGGTGAATTCGGCAACGAGTTCGAAAATGTCGTTTTCGCTCACACCTGCGATCTCCGCCCATTCGGCGATGGTGTGTTCCTGCGCCGACTCAAGCAGGAGCTGCATTCCGTCTTTGACGTCGAAGTCGCCGACTTTCTGGTTGATAAACATGTCGCCGAGTACAGGAGCCGCTTCGGGGTTCAAAACGTTGATGTGAGTCGGCACACCACCGACGAGCGCCACAGGCGTATCGCCAGGGAATTCGACGCCGTTGGCGTCCACGTACACATCCACATCCTTGCCGTCTTTCTGGACCGTTTGCTTGGTAAGCAAACCCAGTTCACTGGCGCGCAGATGTTTTCCAGGCGCGCCGTCCTTGATCTTGACCAGCCAGGAGGCGTTGGTGTAGTTTGGTTCACCCGCCACAGTTTGCGCCGCGACATTGGCAACCGAAAGATAGCCTTTGTTGAATTTCTCGTTCTCAAGCATCCAGCGGATCATGCCAAGCGCGAAGGCTGCATCCCCACCAGGCTTGATGGGAACCCACTTCCACGCACGAGCGGCAAGTTTCGAGAGACGTGGATCCACAACAGCGAATTTACGACCATTGATGATCGCGTCAGTTGCCTTCGGGACTCGCTGCGGAGGTCCATAGTTCGAGTCAAAGAGGTTTGTTCCAGCGTAGATGACGAATTCGCTGTTGCCCGTATCCACCTGCCAGTAGAATTTGTCGCCACCGTCGAAGGAGGCTTTGGTTTCGTTCCATTTGGCGCTCATCGCCTTGCCCGTGAAGTACAGCGAGCCCTGACAGATCGTGGTGTGCCCGTTCATGTTGATCGAGCCGACCGCGCCTTTGACGAAGCGGTCCACTACATCTTCGCGTCCGCCCTTCATGCGTCCCCACACGAACATGAACTGATTATTCTTGGGTCCAAGGTCGGGGTGTTCGGGATCGATCAAGACATCGAGATGATCCTTGAACTCAGTCTGGAATTCCTTGACCAGTTCCTTCTTCTTTTCGGTGTCTTTCTCATCCCAGATTTTCTGGACGGCGGCTTTCATCTCTTTGGAAAGTTCCGCATCGGTCAACGCGCGAACGGCTTTCAGCCCATCCACGTTGCCTTCGCCGAACAGGTCGCCGCCTTCCACGACTTCGCTAATAGCCTGCTCGAAGGAGATGGTTTCCCATTGACCTTCACCGCGCTTGGAGCCGGGTTTGCGCTTCAACACGCTGACGATGCGGTATGGGTCATACGCAGTCTGGATGCCTGCCTGTCCCTTCGGACAAAGTCCGCCTTCAATGGTCGCCATATCTTTGACCGGCGTCTCATAAGCAGGATGGGGCCACAATGTCCACGGGCTGTAAGGGTTGCCATCAATCTTGGCGGCAAGTCCCTCCAATAGTTTGACTTTGATCCCACAGCCAGTGTTGCATTGCAGGCAGACCGTATACAGTTGGTTTTCAGGCTTGGCTTCGAAGAAGTTGCCTGCACCGGCTTGCATGGTTTTGGCTATGGCTTTTTGCGCTTTGGGCAGACTGCCAAGAAAAGCCGCGGTTGCGCCGGTCACACCGGAGAGTTTGAGGAAGTCGCGCCGTGAAAGTTGTTTGGTTGATTTGGTTTTCATTTCTTTGCCTCCGTAAAGCGCGCCAGGTATCCCAGCAGATAGTCCATGCCGACCAGGATGCCGAGCAGGGCAAAGCCCATAACTGCAGAGGTGACCGACCATTCCATCAGACTGGGGCTATAAGCAAGCGTCAATTTGGGACCGTGGAAGGCTTCCACTTGACCAGGCATCATTTCCGCGACCTGTCCTGGCACCACGATCAGAATGCGCGCGGCGGCATAACCGATCAGCAGGAAGACACCCATCAGACCGGCGACAAATCCGTTCTTCGCCAGTTTGGGTTGCGCCAGCACAAGAACCGGGATAAGAATGCCGAGAATGATCTGCACGCCCCAAAACATGAATTTATGGGGACCCGTCAGTACGTATTGCACGGCAATCAGGTTATCTGTTGCGCCTCCGTAAAGGGATTGGGTGTAGTCGGCGACCACAAAGTAGAGCTTGACCACGCTGGTTGCAATCGTAATAATCGCAAGCATCCAAAGCAGGTCGCCGCGTTGTTTTTCTTCCAGGCTGGGCATGAACCAGCCGACGATGAGGAGCATGAGTCCCGCACCTGAAGCCAAAGCAAAGACCGGGAACTGAACCGGGAGCAAGCCAACGTGCCAGTACAGTCGCGATGCATTGCCGCCCAGCAGGAAGCCCACACCGCCCGCCACCAATATCGCCATGATGAAGCCGATCCACATCACGATCTTCATCACGCGTTGTTCAGGCTTGGTAAACGCCAGATATAACGAGATCAGGATCAGGATGAGAAAGAGCGTATATCCCCAAACCATCAGCGCAAGGAACGAAGTGAAGTTCGGCTGGAGATAAACCTTCCAGATGCGGTCAATATGTCCGAGGTCCAGACCAATCGAAACGAGACCCGCAGGCAGGGTGACGAGTGCCGCCCAGAGCATGGTCTTGCCAGTGCCTTTGAATTGCGGCACATTGAACAGGTAATCGAACGCGGCTAGCATGTACGCTCCCGCCGCCAACCCCGCCAAAAACAGATACATGGCAACCCACAAACCCCATCCGATGTAGGAGCCATAATTGGCGCTTTGTTCGCCTTCGAACAGACGGATATAGACACCCCACAAACCGAACAGCAGGGCAAGCGCGCCGACAGCGTAAGAGATTTTCTTTAGCATGTCATCCTCCTACACGATGTAATACACACGCGGTTCGGTGCCGAGTTCTTCCTTCAGCCGAATCACGTTGGGTTTGTTGATAAGTTCCGTCACTAGCGAGTCGGGATCGTTGGCGTCGCCGAAGTAGGTGGCGCGACCGATGCAAGTGGTGGTGCAGGCAGGCAGGATGCCGTCCTTGATGCGGTGCAGGCAGAAGTGACACTTGCGGACATTGCCCACGGGTGACTCATGACTCCCCTCACGTTTCCACGCTTCGCCATACTCCTGGCTTGCGTGCTCGTATCCCGCGGCAGTTTCCCCGCCGACAATTGCCCCGTCAAAGACA
>Ga0172368_10000215_pt1 | contig 80914 bp, 76 predicted proteins | sample Lak11m_FD_114540 | JGI IMG/M metagenome (GOLD analysis project Ga0172368, IMG submission 114540) | Freshwater microbial communities from Kabuno Bay, South-Kivu, Congo - kab_022012_11m | ecosystem: Environmental > Aquatic > Freshwater > Lake | place: Democratic Republic of the Congo: South-Kivu...
CGCTACTCCCCACCCTTGCTTCACTGCACCTCTCACGCAATTCCAAGCGTTTTTATTATCTCCAAAACAGTTATTGTTCACTAACGCATTCCCCTCGGCCACATCTCCTTTTTGGACACCGTTGTAAAACATTACCACTGCGGTGAGGGGATCTTTTTTTAATTCATCTATTGTTGCTTCTATTCTCGTCGGGACCTTTTGGCCATTTTGTATGTCAGCCATATATGACGCATCGAGCTTACCTAGATTTTGCATCGTAGGAGCAACTCGTTGCCATGCCTCATCCTGCAATTTCATGAATTCTTGCATCGTCAAACTTGGATCAGATGCCTTATACGATAGCCATTCATCCCAATACGCTTGAGAGTATGTTGTCTTTACCGTGTTAATAAGAGCATCCTCATATGCCTCTTGCTCTCCGGTTTTCCACTGTGTCTGAGCAACATACGCTGGTTCATTTTTCCCTGTTCCTGCAACAACTTTTTGCGTAATCGTCAATCCTGTTTTGGAATCAACAACAAGACATGACTCTCCGACCGCGCATAACCGAGGTTTATTCGTCGTTGCATCCCATATAACAACTCCGTCAATACACTTACCAGAACCACAGATACCAGAACTACAGGGAGTTGTTTTGGATAGTGTTGGTTTTGTAATATTTGGTCCAGTTAGTTTCCACATCTCCACAGATTTCCCGTCAGTCGAACAACGATATTCTCCTGAATTTATTCCTGTAAATGTTGTCACTCCGCTATTTTTCCCTAGTACTCCACACTCGCTTGGACAAGAACTGGCATATGCACTTGTCGGACCGGTCGCCTGCACATCCGTTGCTGTTGTTGCACCTCCGCTCATGACTGCAACAACGCATTTCTTTGTGTTTCCTGTTCCGTTTACGCATGCTCCTTGTCCAGCTGATAATGTCTTTGTTCCAGTTGTTGATTGCACAGTCACAGATGCGTTTTTTCCAGGGATAACAATAACTTCTCCATATGAATTCCGTTCAGTTGAATAAAATGCTGCACAACGGGTGTCATTGAGTCTACGTGTTGTTTCTGACATACCGTCCTGTGTCACAAGCGGCTGTTTATCTATAGAAGAAGCACTTCCAGACACGTAGCAGGTATAGCAAAACCCGTTATCTACCCAGGATTCTAATTCCAGTCTCGTGCCGCACGCGTTAACCTTTGCGGCTCTCCAAGAACAGGTGCCAGATTGAATTGCCTTTTTGTCGGCAGTAAGTGTGCAGTCACATATTTGATTTCCTTTAACATCAAGATAATTCCCTCCTCCAGTGCATTGACTTTTTGCTTCAAAATTCGCAATAAAAGCCTCATAGGATGATTGTGTCTGCGCGCACTGAACAATACCATTAGCCTTTTGACACACGGTGCCAGCTGGGCACATGTGTGTATCTGTGTTATCTAGTATTGAACGGTATGATGTAGTACCAACACATTGATAATCAGTATCTAATCCTCCTAAGCCGGAATTTGTCAACTGAGCAATTGAACTTGCTTGGATACATTGGATATTGGTCGCGTCCCTATCGCTACAGATTTGTCCAGCATTCCGACATAACTTTTCAAGCACAGGATTTGCCCAATCCTTATAAACATTACCATCGTCTCCGCAGAAATATGATAATTTACTATATACAGAACCTATTGATTGTGTAGCTATAGAAGTTCCGACATCAATACATTCAGGAGTCTCGAGTTGTTCAAGTTTTGGTTTGTACCCAGTTGTTGCGTCGCATATACATTTTTGTGACGTATTCACGCAAGACCCAACAGAAAACACGTTAGTTCCTGATGCACATCCCAAAGAACATCCTGCTTGCATTGCCTGTTCTTCTGCTTGTTTTTGTTCAAGTGCCCGAACTTGTGCTGGTGGGAGTGTGACAGGTGCCCCAGCTCCTTGTTTACATTGTGCTTGTTCCGTAGCAGTTGCTTTGTATAATGTTGGGTATCGATAACCTCCGTTTTGGCATTTACAAATGTATCCATTGTCTTGAGAGCAAGTACCATAAGCATAGGAGCTTTCTGTATCTCCGCACCCTGATCCTTTTACTGCTGCGTTGTAGCATTCACGGAGATTCGGATCCATATCTGGATTGGAAGTTGCGTTTTCAAGTTCAATAAGAAGCGTTGAATTGTCCGCAAATGTCATTTGATACGTTGCACAAGTTGCGTCCACTTTATAGTCAGCGCCTCCCGCAACCTTTGAACATCTATACCACAGATCGCTTCCTCCATACGCACATTCATTGATTGCCTCGCCTTGAGCACACATCCCTGCTGATTTTGGCATGGGGGTAGGCGTTTGAATACGCGTTGGAACAATCGGCACTGTCGGAATAACCGTAGTTTGTTTTGTCTCACATTGTTTTCCGACCAGTACAGCATCTTTAAAATGCGGCGCACAGTATTTTGATGCGCAATTTGAATCTGATACACATGTGCTTCCGATAATACCTGTCCCTGCTTTTACTGTAGGAGTAGTTGTGATTGTTCCTGTTGCTTTTGATGGAACAGGATTTACTGAGGGTACAATAGGAACAAGGGGTACTTGTTTTATTGGTTCTTTTCCATCACCGATTCCGCACGTTGCTATTCCCACTCCAACTGTATATCGTCCACTTGGACAATATCCACAATATTGACAGTTGTCTTTATCAGCTTCAGGTAAACATACAGTTTTATCTTTTAAATACGAACATTCTATTTTTGTTTTTGTCGGAGTACCGGTTGGCTTTGACGTTGGTTTTGTTGCGCAACATCCTAAATCGCCCCCGCATGCATTTGCCTGAAAAACAATATTTAGATTCCAAAAAGAATTACAGTCACTTCCAAGACGGCAATCTCCTTCCCACCCCTCTGTAGATTTACACGATGCTCCCACTGTTGAAACAATTGCTTTGTTTATTTCAACGATACACATTCCTGATTGGCATGCATTTACATCCGCACCGTATTTCTTTGAATCCGAATAACTCTTCTGGTATTCGCTTATGGTCACACATGTTCCTGATCTTCCACCATTTGTCGTACAGGATTGTCCAACCTGCGGCTTAAAATTATTTGTTCCTCCGGAACAACACACAAATCCACCGGTGCAGTTTCGGGAATCATAGGATACTTGACAGTCTGCCTGCAAAACACACACTCCTACCTCACCGTTTGTTTTCGTACATGATGGCGCTGTTGATGTTGACCCCGGACGGCTGGTTGGAGTTATAGTTGGTTTTTGTGTCGGATTCACTTTGGAGAGACATTCATCAAGATTCGTATATGTTCCAGTTGCACCTGTTTGAGCAACTGCACAATAGGAAGATCCATCACTTCGTTTTAATATAGTATATGTTGCCCGTGTAAGCGTACAACATTTATTTACAGCATTGTATGTTCCATTTCTCGTACTACATTCATTCGGCGTATATCCAGAATATGAACCAGTCGGACAGGTGAGTGTCGGAAGAATAGTTGGAACAATTACCGGTTGCGCTATATAAACAGTCTCTGAATTTGTTCCTTTCCCACACTGACCAATTCCAAGTCGGGACACATACTCCCCTTTTACACAGTATCCGCAATATAAACAACTATTTTTATCGCTGACACAGGTTGCACTATCACGTAATGTTGTGCACTGTGTTTTTGTAGGAATTACGGAGGTGAGTTGTTTCGGGGTTGGAGACAAATATGGCCCCATCTTGCAATATAGCCATAAACCTTTTTGTTCTGATCCATATTCGCATTGACGACAAGTATCTCCAGTAACGAGAAATCCGGCACACCGGGCTCCTTCAGGAACATATCCTTTTCCAGTCGGTGTTGGTTTTGATGTTGGCGAAGGTGATGTACGAACAAAAGGTGTAACCGTAGTATATGGGTTCGTGATAGAAGATACATCGGGATCAGCGCCATCACAGAAAAAACGACCTTTTCCTATTTCATAAGTACCTGATCCACTCGGACAAAGAGTGCAGTCTATTTTTTTCATCTCTTCAGGCATGTTTCCGGTAACGTTTTCACATACATGTCCTGGTGATAATTTCGCATAGGCTGATTTAATTGTTGGCGATGGTGTTGGTGCTACTGAACTAGAACTAGAGTCTGATAAACCAGGGATATTTCCAACAGCATCTGTACAGTATCTTCCTCCTTTTACTCCTGGAGGCCATGCTATATGATATTTATTTCCAATTTCGCAATTATTACATGAGTTTGACCCGATAAGTGCTCCACACCATGTTCCGGGAGGAGAATACTGTATCTTCACTGTGGGTGTTGGTGTAGATTTTTTCGTCGGTGCTGCTGTGTTCAACGGTCCACTACTACCGCTTCCTGCAAAATTTCCGACTCCTGTATTTGTCTGTACTCCAAAAAAATTGATTAAAGGAGCAAAAAAAGATGATTTTTTTGTGGGTGTTGGAGTCGGAATCGATGAAGTGGGTTTAACAATAGAAATTGTTGGTTTTAAAGTCGGAACCGGTGCACTTTTACAGTAATTCCACAATCCAATTGTCTCTGACCCATATTGACATTGGGCACAAGTATTGCCGGTGATAAGAAATCCGCTACACCGAGCTTTTGGCGGAACATATCCTATTGCCTTAGTTGGAGTTGGTTTTGGTGTTTGAGAAGCAGTAATTTTCTGAGCCAAAGTCGGTGTTTTTAATCCAGTCGGACAGACTTTACAGCCACCTCCACTTGTTGATGGAGCACAACCACAGGGACAGTTTTGTATATACACATTATTACAATATGCTGTTGTAGGTGCTTTTGTGGGAGTTTTAGTTGGGGTTGAAGGAGCCTTGGTTGGAGCTGACTTACATGTTCCTCCGGTTAAGGTTGGTGTACACCCATATGCACAATCTTGTTGCATAAAGCTTGAGCAATATGCTGTTGTAGGTGCTTTTGTGGGAGTTTTAGTTGGGGTTGAAGGAGGTCTTGTTGATGTTGGACAAACCTTACATGATCCTCCAGCTGTACTTGCTGTGCATCCACAGAGACAATCCCGAATCATTGCAGATGAACAATATGGAGCGGTAGTTGGGGTTGAAGGAGGTCTTGTTGATGTTGGTGTTTTTATTGGTGTAGATGTTACGGATACCTGACACGTACGAGAACTAGCGCAATATAGGCCTGCTCCTGTGCAACAACTTCTTGTTGCACAACTTTGATTTAGACCTGCACATGCTGGGACAGGAGTGGGTGTGGAAATTATTGTTGTTGTCGTTACTTTTTTGCAACATACTTTTGGAGAGGTACATGAACTTCCACAGAGTGTTGTAGATGGATATGATCCCATGTTTGTGATAGTTGTACCCGTAGTCGATCGTAAACATGAGGTAGCGCATGAATATGAAGTTGTCGTGGTTGTTGCCGCACGACTTCGAACGTCCTGTTGGTTATTCTCAACATTACTAATGATGATGAACGAAGACATTGCCACAACAGCCAAAACGATCATTGGAATGATTTGAATAAATCCGTGGTTGTTTGCGGTAATTCTACGTTTATTCATACGGTATTTATATACTTACCCCACATATCCCCATTTGGACCAACTCCAATGACGGAATCGTACCGAGAACAAGGATGAAAAAGCCAAGTTTTGATGATAAAGCACTCGAAAGGAGTACTGTTTGAAAAAATGAAGTAGTGATGTGATGTGTTTTGTACCTATTCACGCATTTGGATGCACGTTTCGTTTCCAAACCCCAAAGCAGACGCTCGCGCGCTTCCTTATATATTAATAACTATGACGGTTGTGAAATGCCATTGTCAAGGGGTTGACAAAGGGTAAAAGAATATGCAACGCTAGAGATGTATGAAGAAAAAAATCGTTCGCCGCAAAGTAGCTGCGCGACCAGTCCGAAGAAGCGAGAAGAAAAACTTCTTGATGCTTCTTAAAAGCTGGATGTTTGTCGTCATGGTAGCTTTGATGCTTGGCATCGGCGCTATCATCGGATCGTTCGTTAACACCCAAATGGGTGCGACAAACCCGCAAGTTGCTGGCGTTTCCATCGAAGCTGAATAACAACCTCCATTTGTTGTTGTGGACCTACCGAGAATTGAACTCGGATCTCTGCAATGCGAATGCAGTATTCTACCGTTGAACCACAGGCCCTTTTTTTCATTATATCAAAGTACAGTATCGAACACCATATTGCACATGGAGAAATTCTGCTGTACAATATATCTGTGCCCCGATACCCAAAACAACTTATCAGAACAATACAAAGATTAAGATCGGAAGGTAAAACCTACGGAGAAATTCAAAAAATACTTCACCTTCGCATACCAAAAAGTTCCCTTTCGTGGCAATGCAAGAATGTCATTCTTCCAAAGAGTTATCAAGAGCGTATTGATGTGTTAAATGCTATATCACTTACAAAAGGAAGAATAATTGGAGCAGAAATCAATAGATTAAAACGTGAACAATTTTTCCAATTAATACTAAAAAACAACACTCCTGTAGCAAAAATGATTAAAGATAAACTAATTGGTAAAATAGCCCTTGCTATGCTCTGCCTTGGTGAAGCTTCTAAATATAATCCAAAAACAAAAAAAACGTTTTACCTAGGTAATTCAGATCCAAAGATCATCATTATTTTCCTTCAATTATTAAAAAAGTGCTTTCCATTTCATATCGAAAAAATCCGTGCCACAGTCCAATGTCGCGCTGATCAGGACACAATCGCTTTAAAAAACTTTTGGCAGAAAACAACAGGAATACCAGAACATCTTTTTTATAAACCGCTCATCGACCCCAGAACAAAGGGAAAACCAACAAAAAAAACCAACTATCACGGAGTGTTACGGGTTGATTATTTTGATACAAAAGTGCAACTTGAACTAGAAAGTCTTTCAGATTTAATTTATAATGAGCTTCATTCTAAAAATCAATAAAAGGGCCGGTAGCGTAACGGTAGCGCGCCTCGATGGCATCGAGGAGGTTGAGAGTTCGAATCTCTTCCGGTCCACACTTGACACAATTTAATTTCGCTCCACTATTAGCAATCAATAAATTTAAGTGCTAGCAAATTAACCATAGTAATTGCTATTTCATGTAAGAACGCGGATCAACAATTGCCCCATTTTTCCGAACCTCGAAATGCAAATGTGTACCTGTTGATCTTCCTGTTGAACCCATCTTTCCAATAATCTGCCCTTTGGTTACCTTGTCCCCTGGTTTTACATAAATTGCCTGCATGTGTCCATACAATGTCACAACCCCACCACCGTGATCAATCATCACATGTTGACCATAATCATAAGTCAAATATTTTACAAGGATAACAATTCCGTTATCTGCTGCTGCAATCCCAGGAGCTCCTGGGTTGGCAATATCCAAAGCCATATGATACCAAGATGGATACTGGGTAATGGCACCGCTTGTGGGCCATGCTAGTTGCCCTGTGCCACCTGCAAACACAGATGGCGTAAAGTATGTCGGAACAACAGGCGCAACAGGAGGAACGCCATCAGGGACTATGAGAGTCTGACCTATATTTAAAGCAAATGTATCCTGGTCGCTAAAATCATTAAACGGAAAGTTCACGATCTTCTGAGCTTCTGTACGATATTTTTTTGCAATGGTGTAAATCGTGTCGCCTTCCCGCACTTTGTAGACGATCCCAGTAACTGGAGGAATCTTTAAATCTTCGTTAATTGCAAGCGCATCTCCTTGTATATTATTTGCCCATTTAATGGTATCAATGGAAACACCAAACTGATCAGCAATTTTTTTCAATGTATCACCTTTTTGCACAGTATAGGTGATCACTTGATCCCGCGGCTTATCAGACACCTGTGTATCCACTCCAATACTTGAATCCAAAGAAACAGCTACGGCTGAAGGAGGTATGAACTCAGCAAGGGTCTGCGGAATAGCACCAGGATAGGAACTTGCAAGTATTGGTGCGCTTGCGGCACCGGCAATAGCTAGTAAAATAAGAGATATATGAAGGAATGGCCATTGATAGGTGCCTCGTCTTGCCATAAGAATGTCAACGAGGATATCTTTTCTTGATTCAAATGTATTACCAAACTTCACTACATGCCGTTCTAGATAAAAGCGCCATCCCCGACCCCATTCACGAACCTCTTGCATAAGTTGTTGAATCTTTTGTTTCATAATTCTTAGATAGCGTATCAAAATTTTTCTATTCGTGCAAATTGTAAGGGTGTACATTTTTATACTTGTACATACCATCAAGACATATAAAGGAATATATGAATATATAATAAAGTATCAAAGTATAATTAATTATATATTTACCACATGTTGAAAGACTTTTATGAAACTATTTCCTGCAACATGTTGGCACGTTATAATTATTCCAAATTTATATATTTTAAACTCTCACTTCTTCCCTACATATGATCACATATTAGAAACATAAAATATTCTCATATAACAAAAAATATGACTGTTTTATAGGCTGTAAATACTACAGTTTTCTTACAAAACCATGAACTTTTTATTTCCATCCTCAGAGCAAAGTAAATTACATGAATTCTGGCGCTAGAACAATATATAATACTATCATTATATAATAACTGTCCAAACATATCCTATAATTAACAGTTCACTTAGCACTAAATACTACCCCATAGTTTAGCCTCAATAAATAATTTTCAATTAAGGCTATTTGACATTCCTTTTCATCCCCGTTGTAATACAAGTATGACTAAAATGTTTGCTTCAAAAACCCACCCAAATACCTCAATTTTTCTCCGCACGGTCCACTTTGGATATATCTATCTCCCACAAGATGTTTCACATGCACGAATATGAAGACGTCACATTCATCATCACAGCTAACTATAGGTCAAGCTGCTAAACAACTTTTTATTGCAAAAAATACCATCCGCAATTGGATAAGATCCGGAAAGTTAGAAGCAACCATCGATGTTAATGGCATTCATCTCATCTCACCAGAAGCCATAAATGCTATCAAATTAAAGCAAACTATATCATCAGATACGAAATCAAAATCCTTAATTAATACAAAAGATATCAAAGTGCCTCAACGACCCTTATCTTTAAGTGAGGCTGCACACACGGTAAAAATATCAAAAAACACACTCCTTCGATGGGAAAAAGCTGGTCTTATTCATAGCGCAAGAACCAACGGCAATGCAAGACGCTACTATCCTGAGGATTTACTTACTATCACAAAATCCCGCACTCCCTATCAAAGAGTGCCAGCGACAACAAATACAATTGAAAAATCTAGATCAGATAATCAAAACGTTGTTGAAGACTACGCACAACAACTAATTGAACATAAGCTTCCTGGTGAGCCGACTTTTTCGGAATTATCCACAACACCAGATATTCAATCCCGTTCTCAACAAGAAAAACTGGAATCAAAGCTTCCTCCACTTCCAACTTCTTCCGCCAAAAAAATTATCATTGAACCAGTTAAAAACGAATCAAAAGATGAAAAAATATATCAAACTACGCTTCATATAGGACATGTACTCAAAAAAACACCCTGGCCAGTTGTTGCAATACTAGCACTTCTGTTCCTTGGAATTGGGATAGTGACAACACAAATTATTGGTATGAAAAATCAGCGATCCATAAGTTCCAAAGCAGCTGAAACAAAAACAACAACAATACTTCCAAAAACCAACACAACCGCATCAGGCTCCATTGGCCAAGTGTTAGGAGCAACAGGACCAACAGGACAAACTGGTTCAACTGGTCCAACCGGTGCAACTGGTATAGAAGGAGCTATAGGTCCAACCGGTGCAACTGGAGCATCTGGATTTATGGGATCATTCGGCCCAACAGGCGCAAGCGGAAGTGCAGGCACAACAGGCGCAAGCGGTATCATTGGAACAACTGGAGCAACAGGAACAATTGGTGCAACAGGAGCTGTTGGATTAAATGGAACCACAGGTGCAAATGGCCCAACAGGATCAACCGGCGCAACCGGCATAGAAGGACCCACTGGATCAACCGGCGCAACAGGGGCTACCGGAGTTGTCGGTCCGACTGGTTCAACAGGGTCAACAGGAATTGCGGGACCGTCAGGTTCAACCGGCGCAACAGGGGCTACCGGTGAAATTGGACCAACAGGAGGAGCGGGAGATATTGGTCCGACAGGCGCAACCGGAACAACAGGTGCAACTGGTTCAACAGGAGTAATCGGCCCAACAGGAGCAACAGGAGTAATCGGCCCAACAGGAGGAACAGGCGCAACCGGAACAACAGGTGCAACTGGTTCAACAGGAGTAATCGGCCCAACAGGAGGAACAGGCGCAACCGGAACAACAGGCGCAACAGGTGCTACCGGCGGAGTTGGCCATTCTGGTCCAACAGGTGCAACCGGAACAACAGGCGCAACAGGGGCTACTGGCGGAGTTGGCGCAACAGGGACAGCAGGAGAAAAAGGACCATCAGGTTCAACAGGTGCAACCGGCGCAACCGGAACATTCGGCGCAACAGGAGCTTCAGGAGAAAGAGGTCTAACCGGCGCAACAGGTGCAACCGGCGCAACGGGAATTGCAGGACCATCAGGTCCAACAGGTGCAACCGGCGCAACAGGTGAAATCGGCCCAACAGGAGCAACAGGAAGTATTGGACCATCAGGTTCAACAGGTGCAACTGGCGCAACAGGTGAAATCGGCCCAACAGGAGCAACAGGAAATATAGGACCAACAGGAGCAACAGGAGAATTAGGTATTACCGGACCAACTGGTGATTACGGACCATCCGGTTCAACAGGATCAACAGGAGCAACTGGCATAAACGGAAGTTTAGGACCAACCGGTTCAACAGGAGCTACTGGAGCCACAGGAAATATTGGAACAAACGGAAGAACTGGTGCATCTGGACCAACAGGTGCAACCGGCGCAACAGGTGCAACCGGCGCAACAGGTGCAACCGGCGCAACAGGTGAAAATGGAGCAACTGGTGATAATGGCCCAACTGGATCAACCGGCGCAACAGGTGCAACTGGTGCAACGGGTGCAACTGGAGCTAATGGATTTACCGGTGCATCCGGACCAACTGGTGCAACTGGAGCAACTGGTGAGATGGGTATGGGGGGAACAAATGGTACACCGGTCCTTGGAATAGCAGATAATCTTATATATCCATATCCGGTGGTAAATCGAAGTATTGCGCTTGGAAGCACCACATTCTCGTACCTTGATAACCCAAGCACAACCTCAACCGCAAGCGCACTTATTCTTCTAAACGGAGACAATGGAAACATCATCACACAAGGGAAAATCGGCATCGGAACAACAACTCCAGGTAAAGAGCTAGATGTTACCGGACGGATACGCGCATACAAGGACACAACAACAAATGGATTTGAGCTTGATAGTACTGCGTATTTCCAAATACAGGACTGGGGAGGTGGAGATATTAATCCAGTTATAGGATTTGACACAAGTGATTACTTAAACTTTGATCGATCTGCAGACACCTTAACACTGAATATCAATAACAATAATGGAGTTGTGTATCTCAATGATGCAAACGGAACCTGTTCATTAGATCCAGGATCTGGTGCATCCTGGAGTTGCACATCTGATAAACGACTAAAAACAGATATCCAAGCTCTCCGGTCTGGACTCACAACAATTCTTGAACTGAAACCATCAACATTTTCCATGCTTGCTGATGGTTCAAAAGCAACCGGTTTTATTGCCCAAGACGTCCTACAGGTATTGCCACAGGCAGTCACCACGTTTGCCAATGGAACACTGGGGGTTGCTGAAGGCATGATGATTCCCTATATCGTCAAAGCAATCCAAGATATGACACAGGAATTTACACCACAAAAAATAATTTCTCCGCTTGCTGAAGTTGATTCCGTTCGAACAAACATCATCTCTCCCCTTTCTGGTGATTCCGTTGAGGTTCAGCTACCAACCAGTACTTCTAATTTTGTCATAACCAACAACAATCACGAACCAGTTGCTTCAATATCAGCAGAAGGCGTTGCATCATTTGAAAATCTTATTGTGAATGTTGATGCAACTGTATCTGGTGAATTGACCGCAAATTCTATAAACACACAGGAAGCGCATATTGACAACACATTATACGCTTCGCGTATTGTCACAAGTTTTGGAGATATCGAAGACAGAATTGCCTCTCTCTCTTCGTTCATAGCTACTATCGCAACTCCGTCAAGTGAACCAATAATCGCTACTGAAAGTGCAATTGCTGAAATTATTACTCCACCGACAGTTGATTTAAATCCTGAACTCCCTGCCACAACAGCAGCGTTCCTTGCAAAACTATTTACTGACCAAACCGATGAAAACCACATTGATCTCTCGGGAAGAAATTTTACCCTCGATACCATGCTTTTGAACAACAATCTGTCTGTTCTTGGAGGAGCTGTTCTTGGGGAAACCATGATTGCAGGGTCTCTCATGGTTGATGGGTCTATCCGAATTACAAGTGATGGGATCCAAACAGCAGGCACTCCGCTCTATTTACAGAAAATGCAATTGGCAAGCCTTGATATTATGAATGGCTCAATTATTATTAGCACCACAGGAGATGCACTCTTTACGAAAAACGTTAAAATCCAGGGGGTGTTAGGCATTGATACTGTACGACCATTGGAAACGCACGATATTACCTTTGATCTTGCACATGAACCGCTTCTGGAATCCACCGAATCAGCTACTCCATCTGCGAAAACATTTGGCAGCTTTATTGTTAAAGGAAGCGATGGAACTGCTATTGCAACATTTTCTCCTGACGGAACAGCAAGCGTCAGTGGAACACTTAGCGCCAAAGAACTTGCCTCAAAAAAATTCACAGTTCAAGTAGATACCAATGCAACTAATTCTGCTCAAACAGCATCAGTTGGTGAATCAATGATTGAAAAAGGAACCAATTCAATAACCATCAGTACTGATAAAGTAGGCGTAAAATCATTGATATTTATCACTCCAACCACGCCGACTGATAAAACACTATCTGTTGTAAGCAAAAAAGAAGGAATATTCACTGTGGCGGTCATTTCCCCGACGCTCACTGATATCTCATTTAACTGGTGGGTGATAAATTAATTATCCCTGACTTAAACTTTCCAGAAACTCATCGTTAGTTTTGGTTTTCCCAAGTCGGTCAATCATCATGACAGTCTGCTCATCATCAGATAAAAGCGTGATCATGTGACGAAGCGTTATAATCCGCTTCATCGCATCTTCTCCAAGCATGAGCTCATCATGACGGGTTCCCGATCCAGCAATGTCAATTGCAGGAAATACTCTCCGTTCCTGGAGCTTCCTTGATAGATGCAATTCCATGTTTCCCGTTCCTTTAAACTCTTCATAGATAAGATCATCCATACGGCTTCCAGTATCAACAAGAGCAGTACCGATGACTGTTAGTGATCCATTTGTTGCTTTTCCTGATTCTGGTGCTGCCTCGATGCACCGTGCTGCTCCTAAAAATTTCTTTGCAGGAAACAGTGCCGCTGGGTCAAATCCACCTGAAAGCGTCCGACCTGATGGATTAACAACTAGGTTATATGCACGTGCAAGACGCGTGATGGAATCAAGTAGAACTACCACGTCTTTTCCCATTTCAACCAAGCGTTTTGCCCGATCAAGCGCAATTTCAGCGACCCGAGTTTGAGCTTGTGGAGACTCATCAAAATTACTGGCTAAAACCTCACCTTTAATGCTTCTCGTTAAATCTGTCACCTCTTCCGGTCGTTCGCCAATAAGTGCTGCCATAAGATGAACATTCGGATAGTTTGCAGTCACTCCTGCGGCAATTTCTTTAAGAATCGTTGTTTTTCCTGCTTTTGGCGGAGAGACAATAAGTCCGCGTTGTCCAAATCCGATGGGACACAAAAGATCCATAATCCGAGTTGAAAGCGGTTGTTGGCCAGTTTCCAGACGGAGGAGGGTGTTTGGATAAATAGGCGTTAAATCATCAAATCGTGGTCTATTGACCATTTCCTCAGCAACTGCTCCGTTGATTTTTTCAACCTTGAGGAGTCCCCAATATCGTTCATTTTCCTTTGGTTGTCTGGCTTGCCCTTCCACTTCATCACCATTTCGAAGTAAAAATCTTCGAATTTGTGACTGGGAAATATACACATCTTTATCACTTGGTGTAAATTTCGGACGAAGAAATCCATGTCCTTCTGTTGTAAGGTCCAGAATCCCCTTCACGGTTTCTGTAGGCACATTGATGTCAACAGTAATCCCAGCTCCATCTGGAGCAGGAACAAAATCCCGTTGCACTAGCCTATTGTATCCTCCTTGGTATCCACGAGATTGGTATCCTTGTTGTTGATAGCCACCAGATTGGTATCCACCCTGGTTTCCATAGGACCGTTGTCCTCCCATTGGCCGTTCATACCTGCCACCTCCACCACCGCGGCTATATTGCTGTGGTCTATATCCACCTGGTGCTGTTGACCGATAGGTTGTAGGTTGGGTAGGTGCTTGTGACTGAGTTGGCGCAACAACTTGTTCTATGGAAATCTCAGGAATTGAAGATTCCTCTTTAGGAGCTGGAGCGGGTGCTTTAGATACAGGCCCACCAATAAGATCGTCTATGGATAATCCTTGCTTTGGTACTTCAACTGGTTCCGGGGTGGGAGATATTTTGGGTTCTTTTGATTCTTTCACTTCTTCGATTTTTCGCTTTGTTACTGGTTTTTTTACAGAGGCTTTATAGGCCATACTTGGATATAAGTCGCGTGCTTCAAACGGTGAAAACGGAAGATTCTATCGTTTTGCGTATCCACACAACGCTTGTTGGATTTAGATTAATACATACAGAAAATTCGTCACTTGTTTTGGAAAAATTCTTGGAAATTACATTTCGTACAAGAGGAATCGTCTAACCAATCTGTATTTAACCATGTATGGCTCAGTTTGTCAACAAGTACACAGTTGTTTCCCCTGCTTGGAAAGCAACAGAACCAAACTCCAGAAACTTTCCTTCCTGCATTGCTGGGTACTTTTCCCGTTCCTGCTTCCCAACAATGATATACCGTACATTGTATTTCTCAAGCATTAAACGAACTTCCTGTGTGTCATTCGATTCATAGATTACCCGGACGTCTTCCTGTCTTGGTGATACGATGTCAAAACTCCCCCGCCAGAGCCATTCATGAACTGCCCAACCCGTAATTGTCGGAAGTCCTGTAAATGCAGATATATGATTGTTATCTGTATAACTGTCTCCAGATGCCTCAACGATCACCGCGTCTTTGGATTGTTTGTTTAGCCATGCGACAACTGAGGCACTGTCAGGGAATTCTTTCTCAAGCCATCCAAGCCCATACACACCCTCATACGTTTTGAGTTCACCGAAATACGACCGAACTGCAAATATGGGAAAAATGGAAACCAAAAATACTTGCGGAATAAAAAAGAGAATAAGGATTGTCCGCATGCTCCGCTTTGACTTCTCTTTCATGAAAAATACAATTTCTGTTATTACATATCCAACGATAATTGACCACCAGATAAAGGCTTGATATCCAAGCTTAAACATGGTGTTACTTCGAAAATGCGCAGGGTAAATATCTTTAACATAGAAAAATTCAGGAAATATAATAAGAGCTATTCCTACGACATAGAACACTTTTAGTATTCGTATAATTGGACTGCTCTGTTCTTCTTTTTTCCATATTTTTCGTACAAATAGCCAAGCACCGCTAAACCAGAAAAAGCCCCATAAAAGCCACATCATCCAGAGTGGCGAATGCTGACACTTCTCTACTTCCTCAAAAATAAATGGTCCGATTTTAGATCCAGAAAGAAATGACGGCGGACAATTAACGCCAATTCCTGTTGCGAAAGAACTGAAAAAAAACAAAAATGGAAGCGCTGTTGCAAGCGTAACAAGCATCACATTGATAATGGGAGAAAGAAGATTCCACCATTCCTTTTTCCAATGTTTTCTCTTTGGTACTATGACAAATGCAAACCATACACCAACAAAAAGAAGGCCGTATATTGGACCGTCAAGTGCATTAGTCATAAGAAGGATGCCGAGCAAAAAACCATAAAAGAGAATATGGAATCCTTTTTTTGCAATATCCGATGTTCCCATATAGATAAGGAGGGCTATTGCAAGAAGCACAAATGGGAGTGAAAGAACATGTCCGTGGACATCCGATACCACAAAAGAATAGCCAGGAAACTCATGAATTGTAAATGGAATAAACCGGGTCGCATTGGCATACCAATAAGTTTGCATGCCTTCGCCAAGTTTCTGCGGAAGTTCAACAAGCGACCAAAGAAGGGTCCAAAATGGCTTTACATCCTCACCTGTATATCCTTTGGTAAATGCGTAAATGGTTTGCATATTTCCGGCAAGCGTTACAAGAAATGACGTAAAAATACCACTTACGATGGCAACCATCCATGATGACTTTGTTTTTAATCGAAAAAGCTGTACAGCTATTGAGAAACTCATGGTAGCTGTGATGGCAAACAATGTCGCAAGCATGAGGTTAAATGTATACATGAGGGACAGACTGGATATTCTCGTAAGAACTGCCGTAACAAGATGTCCAAAATAGTAATAATTGATATATCCACCTTCCCACCACATATCAAGAGCTGGAAAAAATTTCGCATTAAGGATAGATTGCATAAATCCATAATCCATAAATTTCTCAAGACCCCTGACAGACGGCTCATGTGCTTTCACCCAACTCCACAGGAGAAGAAGAAGAAAGAATGCAAGCTCTTCAATACCAATGACATTTGCCCAATATAACAGCCGTTCCTTGTTCTTGAGTATCAGGCGTTTATTTGGATGGATAAATCCAGGAATCATGCCTGCAATAAATACAACACCCATAGCGCCGAAAACCGTAAATTGTGTAAATGGCACCATATGGAGGGTTCCTCCAACATATACGAGATACGAAACAACGGCAAACCCAACTGCTTTGGCAAACAAATACCCTCGGTCATACCATGTTGGAAAAAGGCGTTTGGTAAGTGGAAATGCGGAAGCGCCAATTAAAAATAAAACGCTCCACCATTGAAGAATGATAAATAGATCGTCGACAAACATGTCATAATGATACAATTAAATCATGAAAAAAGAAATCTCATTTTGGATGGCGATTTCGATATTTTCCCTTCTCTTTTCCACATGGCTCATGTTCCATACGTTTTCCTATGACGGAAAATCCTCTTCAATGCTCATTGCCCCAAAAGCATGGAGTGATTTCGGCGCACACATTCCTCTCATCCGATCATTTTCAAAAGGCTTCAATTGGCCACCTGAAAGCCCCTTGTTTCCAGGTGAACCTATCCGGTATCATTTTCTGTTTTATTTCCTCGTTGGAATGCTCGAAAAAATAGGGCTTAGGATTGACTGGGCATTAAACACCCCAAGCATCATCGGGTTTATGGGGCTTATGATCGGTATAGCACTATTTGCGCAATCAGTATTCCGAGATAAACGCATTACAATCCTCTCTCTTTTGTTTTTCATGTTCAACGGATCGTTTTCATTTATCCGTTTTTTTGAACTTCATCCACTCTCACCAACCTCAATATTCGATATTGTAACCAATGGTGCTTTTCCTTCTTTTGCCCCGTGGGGACAAGGAGAAATAGCTGCGTTCTGGACGCTAAATATTTTCACAAATCAACGACATCTCGCGTTTGCATTTGCTTGCGCAATCTTCTTTATCGGTATCCTTATAAAAATAGAAAAAAAGCCGTTTACGAAACAAATATTTTTCCTTATTCCCGAAGCATTCATTCTTGCGATCATGCCGTATTTTCATCAACCAATTCTTGTGATACTTGCATTATTTATGATTTGTTATTTCATACTATTTCCACGTCTTCGAGCAATATTACTACTCATTGGTGCAGTGGGGTGCATGTATATAATTCCCCAGATTATACCCATCCTCTCAACCTCAAATACAGTGCGCTGGAATCCCTGGTATCTCTTGCGCCCTCCTTTTTCCCCACTCCATGTTGTTTGGTACTGGATACAAAATATCGGACTTCATGTATTTCTCATTCCTTTTGGTTGGCTACTTGCGCCTCCTCGGATTAAAAAAATAACCATTCCCCTACTCTTTGTCTTTCTGATTCCCAACCTTTTTCAGTTCTCTGTGGATATGATTAATAACCATAAATTCTTTAACTTCTATCTCATTATCGGAAACATGCTATCAGCATATGTTATTATTTCGCTTTTTCATGCAACGAAAAAAATATCCTACGCACTCGTTCGTTACGGTATTACATTGGTTCTCTGTATCTACGTGTTCCTTCTCACATTTTCAGGTATCATCGACTTCTTCCCTATTGTAAATGACCGTGCAGGTTCTCTTATGGATATACCAAGTAATCCTGATGCAAAATTTTTCCTAAACCATACTGCTCCCACTGATATCGTGTTAAACAGCACCTGGTTTTATCACCCAGCTTCCCTTGCAGGAAGAAAAATATTCTCCGGATATACCTATTTCACCTGGTCGTATGGGTATAATCAGGGAAAACGAGAGGACATCCAAAAGAGTATGTATGAAGCAAAAACAAAACAGACTGTATGCTCTTTGGCTAGGAAATACAACATTTCCTATATTGAATTAAGTAGTACTCCTGAACACTTTCTCAAACCGAATTTCGGACTTTTTCAACAAAATTTCATTCCTGTATACGAAAATCCTGAAACAGGACTTACGGTCTATGATGTGCTTGCATCCTGCGCTTCCTATGAATAAAAAAAATATTGGCCTTGTCATAGTAATCATTTGCATCGCTGGATACTTCCGATTTACCGGCATCAATTGGGATCAGGGGCATCACCTCCATCCTGACGAACGGTTTATTGTTATGACCATCGAGAATATTCGTTGGCCTGACAATCTTAATCCTCATTTCTTTGCGTATGGGAGTTTTCCATTGTATCTTCTTAAATTAATTGGATATTTCGGTGGTTTCGTTGACCCTGCGTTTGCTTCATACGACAAAATCAATCTATTAGGACGTGCTGTGTCAGCAATATTCGATATTGGAACCATGATAATGGTTATGTTTACCATTAAGATACTCACTAAAGATAAAAAAACAATGCTTCTTGGCGGATTATGGTACGCATGTAGCGTGCTTCCCATACAGCTCAGTCATTTTTATGCAGTGGATACGATGCTCACGTTTTTTATTATATCGACGCTCTATCTACTGATTAAATATCATCTCTATCCATCACGAATAACTGCTATCACAATCGGTATTTGTTTTGGACTGGCGCTTGCGACAAAAATAAGCGCCATCATGCTTGTAGTTCCCATTGCTATCACAGCACTTTTAGGAATTCGTTCACGGATAAAAGATTGTATAGCTGAAATTCTCATGACAATAACTGCGGCACTTATAATGTTTTTCATTTGTCAACCATTCGCATTTTTGGATTTCGTCACCTTTAGTAGACAAATCATGGAACAACAAGCAATGACCAAAAATGCCTTTGTCTTCCCCTATACACTGCAATATGTGGGAAAAATACCGTATTGGTATGAAATAAAGAATGTCTTTCTGTGGGGCCAGGGACCGATACTTGCATGTTTTTCCATATTAGGTGTTCTCTATATAACATTCAAAGCTATTTGGAAAAAACACGCTATGACCGTAATCCTTATGTCATTCTTTTGGCTGTATTTTGTCACTGTTGGAAGATTTGCAATAGGATTCATGCGGTACATGCTTCCGCTTTACCCAATTTCTACCATAGGCGCAGCGATTGTATTTGAGAAATTCACACGAGGGCAAAAACGAAATATATATTTTCTGTCGGCAATCATTTCCACGGTTGCTATTGTTTTCTGGGCATTGTCATTTCAAGCTATCTACCAAGCTCCAAACACCCGCTCACAAGTAACTGACTGGATAGTATCTACTATCCCCCAAGGCAGCACTATTGCCTTAGAACACTGGGATGATGGATTACCGCTTCGTAATTCATCTGATTATTCCCTTGTTGAACTTCCGTTTTATGACGAGGATACGAAAGACAAATGGGAACAAATCAACACAAAGCTCGACAAAACAGATTACATCGTCATAGCAAGCAACAGACTCTATGTCCCACTTATGAAGATGACTAATTGCAATCAACTGCCGAAGGACAAATGTTACCGCACGACAGCAGCGTATTACGAACGGCTATTTGATGGAAGCCTTGGGTTTACGAAGGTTGCAGAGTTTTCATCCTATCCAACCATCCCCCTTCTTCATATTCCTATTGATGATATTTCATCTGATGAATCATTCACGGTGTATGACCATCCAAAAATCATGATTTTCCAAAAAACAGCGCCGTATCGGCCAGTACTATTAGAAGAATAGCTTCGCAAATTGTAGTATCCCCTGGCTCCAGGGAGTCCGATGGGAAATGCCGGTCGTATGTTTGAAGCTTGCCAAGTTGTCCAAGTACCACTGATAATTCTTTTTGAGTGCATCTTTGTTTGAATATCGCGGTTTATATCCTAATTTCTTTGCCTTATCAATTGACACAAAAGAATCTTTTCCAGCTGTCTCATAGATCCATTTGTATACAGGCGATAAATGAAGCGCCTCAAGTATCCGTAGTGCCCAAATAACAGGCGCGTCTGGGAGACAGACAATGTGTTTCCCAAATCCTGCCATTGTAAGCACTGCTTGAAAATCCTCTTTCATTGTGCTGTATTTTTCAGCTCCGACATTAAATTCCTGATTAACAAGTTTCTTTTGTTTGGTCGTGCACAGATAAATGAACTGACAGAGGTCTTCTACATCCATAAGTTGGTAACGGTGTGTGCCGCTTCCAAGTATTGGAAATCCATGTCCTGTTTGTGCCCAATCATAGAGCATGCCAAAAATCCCAAGCCGTTCAGGACCAACGAACGTCTTTGGACGGATAATCGGAACACAAAGTCCTTGCTTTCGTACAAGCTTACATGCTGCTTCTGCCTGAATTTTTGCCTCACCATACGGACCGACTCCGATAATTTGATCATATTCGTATATCGGATGGTGATCAGGAATACCATAGACAGCTGTTGATGAAATATATATAACACGATCAACTTTGTGTGCTTTTGCAGATGCGAGCACAACCTCAGTCCCCTGTACTTCTGTGCTAAAAATATCTTCTTCTGAATATAAAGGAAGTGCTGCTGCACAATGCACAACAATATCTATTCCTTTCATAGCATTGTCAACATCTTTTTTCTTTCGTATGTCCCCAATAATGTGATTAATACGGTCTTTTTCAGGATATTCAAACGGAGCAATGTCTAAAGAACGGACGAAACATCCACGACTAAGAAGATATCTGATGAGGTTAATTCCCAAAAAACCAGAGCCGCCGGTGACAAGAAATCTTCTCGAATCTTTCATATCTGATGTATATGCAAAAACAATTGTTCGAGTATATCATATACAATAAATGATACCTATACACATGAATAAAAACGTAATTGCATTAATACTTATTCTCTGTATCGCTGCATGGCTAAGATTTGCAAATTTTTCCAGTAATCCACCGGGATTTTTTTGTGACGAGGCTTCAATTGGATATAATGCGTATTCCATACTTCATACAGGGAGAGATGAGTTTGGCACACCTTTTCCTCTATTTTTTCGTGCTTTTGGTGAATACAAAAATCCCATTGATATATATCTTACTATTCCGTTTGTCGCTGTATTTGGATTATCTGAATTTTCAGTACGTCTCTCATCAGTTGTCATGTCACTAATCACGATTCTCCTTATATATATACTTGGAAAAAGAATGGGCTCATCAGGTCTTGGACTCATTATGGCTTCTGTCTATGCAATTACACCGTGGAGTATTCATCTATCGAGAACAAACATGGAGGGACTTCAACATTTTGTAACACTTGTTACGGCAGCTCTTATTGCGTTGTCTTTAAATCGCGCTCATACATACCGAATTCCCTTATATATCATTTTTTCTGCATTTGCTTCCTATAGCTACTTCCCCGCACGTATTCTAATGCCGTTATTTGTGGCCGGCGTTATAATATGGGAACTTCGGGAAAACAATTGGAAACGAGTACTTCCAGGAATCTGTTTGTATTGCATGCTTCTTATACCCCTTGGCATACATTTACTCGGTGGTGGTATGAATAGGTGGAATCAGGTTTCTTTCCTCCAGTCAACAAAATATCCGATGGTTAAATTTCTGTATTCCTATGGTCTACATTATTCTCCTGATTTCTTATTTCTCAAGGGAGATATTGATATGACAAGTCAATTCATTACACGACACTCCGTCCGCGGCATTGGTGAATTATATATTTGGCAAGCTCCCTTGATACTTTTAGGCATTTACTGGATGATTAAAACAAAGCATCGAATGACAATGCCAATTCTTTTGCTACTCCTTATCTACCCAATACCATCATCTCTTACTGCAGACATCTCACCGCAAGCAACCAGGTCAATTATCGGTCAGATTCCGCTCACGGTTTTTACCGCCTTCGGGACGTGGTGTATTTTTAATTTTGCCCAAAATATACGGTTCGGCAAAATATTCCTTACATGTCTCTTTATACTGCTTTGTACAAGCTCTGTCTGGAAATACAGAACCGTATCTAACGCATACCCCCTCTATGCTGCGGATTTCTGGGGTTGGCAATATGGACCACGAGACATGATTTCATACTACAAAACTCATGAAGCGTTATTTGATGAATTTTACATGGAAGGTTCATTTAATGCACCAGAGATATTCCTATCATTCTATATACCGAATCCGTCCGAAAGGATCAATATGCATATCGGATCATTGGAACGATTTGATGAGACAAAACGACAATTGTTCGGCGTCAGTGCAGACCAATATACCAAGATAGAACAAAAGGGCCTGTGGATAATTCATTCAATTCTCCGATATCCAAATACGAAACCAGCATTTTATCTTATCTCCAGGCATTATTGAGCGGATATAGCCTTCAACGCATCTCCTGGCGAAGCAAACTTGTGAGAGTACGGATGAGAACGATCGAATATATTGTAGATCCAATACACTTGAGTTTGTGTCTTCTTTGTCAAGTGCTCGACAATATCAAGATTATCTTCAATAAAATAATCCAAACGTAATTTCTTGACCATGCGTTCTTTATATAAATGCGGTTGTTCGCTCTCTTTGTTTGCATACACTCCGGTAAATATGTCAAAAAGACCTCTTTGTTTGAGCCATAAAGGGATTTGCGCATCAAGATATCCATATCGTCCGCTCACTATATATGCCTCAACCTTTTTTTCTTCGACAAGCTTCCGGAGAAATCCCATTCCGCGTCCCGGAAAAAAACTTAATTGATGCGGAATCCAAAATAGGAGTTTCATAAGTGGCGAAGTTGGGACATAAAATTCAGTCTTTTTGTTCTTGAGAATATTCCGTTTGATAAGAGTTATCGGTGCCCGAACAATTCGAAGCGGATTATATGCAACAACGCCATCGAAATCCAGACCTATACGAATGATTTTTTTATTGTTAGGTAAGGACATAAAGAATGAAAAGAAGGAATGATCCCCATGCGCATACAGAAAATAAAAGCGGTATGTCCGTCATGAGGGTTTTTTGAAAATTACCTTTTGCATCAATATATATTCGTTGCAGAAACCGCATAATACCATAAAGGACAAACGGAATTGTGATCATGAGCCACTTCCGTTCCCCTATTGTCACTCCTGTTCCCCGTATCGCTTCAAACGTAAATGTCGAAAGAAATGTATAGTACACATACGAAAGAAACGTAGCTGTGGCAAACATCGTGACATAGCTGTCTAGGAGCCGTACCGTATACCGATCCATAATAGATTCATTTTTCTGCATATAGTCATACCGCCTCTTTCCTACTGCAACAAGAAGAGAAAGACAAAACGCAGAAAGGATAAGCCATACAGACACATGGACACCTGTTGCTGCTTCACCGACATAAAGACGCATAACATAGCCAATCGCAAGCACAAAAATATCGATAATGGTCATATGTCGGAACACAAATAACAACAAGTAATGAATCAGGGAGTATATAAACACAGCAAGTACAAATGAATTTCCGAGTCGAAATGCGATGCTGACAGCCATAAGTACAAGAATTATCCATGTAGTCCATCCGGTTGATATGGAAATGATTCCTGAAGCAATCGGACGAAATTTCCGAATCGGATCTTCCTGATCTTTTTTCCTGTCAACAATATCATTCATGACGTAATGGGAAGACGACAAAAGACAAAGAGAGCAAAACGCAATCAATGACCTCGTAAATAACCCGGGAACAAACAATCGTTCAGTAAATATGATTGGGATAAAAACTGCTATGTTTTTTACCCACTGCCACGGACGAAGAAGAAAAAGAAGCTGCACCCAATAAGACGAAATGATTCCGCGTTTCATGGTGGTTGTTGTCCCCAGTATACTGGTGACAGGTAAGAAACTCAAGCTAGAGAGTCGTGATACAATCCAAATTATGCATGTTGCAATTATTGGTGGAGGGATAACAGGTTTAACAGCAGCCTACGAGCTTACTAAACGCGGCGTGAAGGTTACGGTATTTGAAAAAGACCAAACGCTCGGTGGACTGGCTGCAGGCTTTCATAGCCCATCATGGAACTGGAAACTGGAAAAAACGTATCATCATTTTTTTACAAACGATACTGCAGTCATCAACTTAGCTAAAAAAATTGAGATGAAAAAAGATCTCATGACTCTCTCCCCAACAACATCCGTATATTGGAACAACGCTCAATATCCATTTGACACACCGCTCAATATCCTAAAATTTCCAGAAATTCCGTTTATCGACCGGATTCGGACAGGAATAACAGCTGCACTCATGAAAATAAATCCCTGGTGGCAACCACTTGAACATATAACAGCAAAAAAACTATTTCAAACTATTAATGGAAACACTGCATGGAAAACCATCTGGGAACCTCTAATCGATGCAAAATTTGGGCCCTATGCAGACAAAGTCGCTGCAGCGTGGCTCTGGGGAAGAATTCACAAGCGAACCCCACGGCTTGGATATTTCCACGGTGGATTTTCCCATTTTGTAGAAGTGCTAGCACTTGCCATACAAAAACAAGGAGGTGTTATTAAGACAAATACTATGGTAACTGAGATTGACAGACATACGTTTGACGCAGTGCTTCTTACGGTTCCATCAAGTATTGCCACAAAACTCTTTGATTTTCCAAAATCCTATGTCCAACAACTTCTCTCTATTCCCCACCTATGGGCACAGGTCCTTATCCTGGAAACAGATACGCCAATACTCGAGAAAACCTATTGGCTCAATATTAACGACCGGTCGTTCCCATTTCTTGCGGTTGTCCAGCACACGAATATGGTTGATAAAAAACACTATGGTAACAAACATATTGCCTATGTCGGCAATTACCTTCCTGACAACCACCCCTATCTTTCCATGACCAAAGAGCAGGTATTGAAGACGTTTTTATTGTATTTGAAAAAAATCAATCCAACAGTCAAGGTCCGTCGCTCGTATTTCTTCACATCCCCATTTGCCCAACCTGTCCACACAACAGGATATTCAAAACGCGCACCAACATTGGATACGCCCATTCCCCATGTCTATCTTGCAAATCTTGACTCCATCTATCCCTGGGATCGAGGCATTAATTATAGTATTGAGTTAGGCCAAAAGGCAGCGAAAAAAATTCTTTCATTTGACAACACATAGTCTTCGCGTTACAATCGCCCAACTAAGGAAAATTCTGTCGTTTTTTTTCTGGGGGATTGATTGTTGGGCAGGCGATCAATTCCCCATTAAGGAAATGACAGATTTTTTTTGAAAAAAACAGAAATCATTACATGAAATAATACCGTTGTATCAAGCCGCGTGAAATTAATTAGCTTCAAAAAAATATTTGACAAGAATTATTGATGGTTGTTATTCTGCGGTATAAGGTGTTGCGTACGGCAATACCGATAAGAAAAAGCATTACTATTCGTAGCACAAATCATTCGCAAGAATGACCCAAACCCAAATCTGCTAGCGGTAGTGATGCTTTTTTAATGGAAATCACTTTTGTTCCTCATTCTCCTACTCTTTTCTGAAACCAAACTGAAACACAAAAAGACCACCTCTCGGTGGCCTTTTTCCCCAAATCTGCTAGTACGATTGTTGTTAGAGTGTGAATACAGGGATACTTATTCCCTTTTTCTTCAGATCCAAAAACTGCCTCCGCACTTCTTCTTCAAAGCGCTGACGCTCCCGGACAAGTGGAGATATACGCACTTTTGCGTGTTCTCCTGATTTTCTTCCCAAACCCATCTGCTTAAGCAGTAGTTTTACTGACATAATCTTATTCAAAACCTTTTTACATGACTTGTCAAGTCCCATAGGAAATTCTCTTTGTAAATATCGTAGACTTATAGTTAATTTAACATTAAATAGACCGTTAATACAATCTATCTTATTTATTATAATTCTTTGTGGATAACTTTTGGAGAACTTTTCTTTTATTATATGAAGTTACTTCAGCCGTGCAAAAAATAATTGACCAGCTGGAGTTTGGTGGACTTTTGTAATGACAACCACTATCTCCTGCCCTACTTTATCTTTCGTCTCTTCAACAACCACCATGGTTCCATCAGTAAGATACCCGACTCCTTGTTGTCGCTCTTTTCCTTCGTGGGTTATCTTCACTGTTATCTCTTCCCCAGAGATAAGGGCAACTTTAAGTGCCTGCGCTAGATCATTAATATTCATAACCTTCACCCCTTGCGCGCGTGCCACCTGTGCAAGGTTGAAATCAACTGTGAGAAGCCGACATTTCCAAAGCTTCGCAAGCTGAACAAGCTTCTCATCAACCTCGACGATGTTCTTTTGTGCGTCTGGAATGATTTTCAGTGTCACTCCGGGATTATTCTTTTGGTTTTTTATGGCATTGAGGACCTCAAGCCCCCGCCTCCCCTTGGCTCTTCTGATACTATCAGCACTATCTGCGATATGTTGTAACTCTCCAAGAACACTTGGCGACACAAGAAGTGTCGCTACCAGAAACCCGCTATTAACAACTGGAAAAATCCGTCCATCAATAAATACGCTTGTATCAACGAGTATTGGATATTCACCTTCAGGACGGATGATTGATTGTGTTTCTGTTGGTATTGATCGTTGAAATGGCCGTGTGGTAAATTTTCCAAGCGCTGAGAGGTTCTTTACAATCTCCCGGGCAAGTTCGCGGGTAAACGCACGCGTTGGTTTCACAACGGTTTTTACGTCTGGTTTCAATGGAATTTTTTTATTTTCTGGCTTCAAAATGGTTTTCTTCATGCGGATTCATTGTACCACGAACACTGACAAAACGACTGTACATGCGTCTTTAAGTGATTCCTACTTGCTTTTTTTCATATGTGTGTGATATATAAAGGACACGATGCCAGCTGTTGAACAATTATCAAGACTCACTGAAAACAAAAACCCACTTGGTACCCCTATTCCTCCTGATTTTGAACACCATTCAAAATTTCATGAACTCTCAATCCGATTTAGCACCATTCCCCTTAGTTGGCGTCTAAACTCACTTCTTCAAACCATAAATGCCGATATTTCAACAGAATCTCCTATTACAGTTGAAGAAATTATCAATAGAAGCAGACAACATGAGCACTCCCAAATGCGCTGGCAATCTTTGAGACTTGATGGTGAATCTCCAACTGGACGGATGCCTACGGGATGGGAACATATGCATATAGGAAAAGGGTGGAATGATGAAGATATAACTGCACATATCTCATTGCTTGGACTAGAAATGCAAAAAGAACACCACGAGGTTATGAATCAATTATTAACAGGAGGATTTCCATCGTTTAGTATTGAACAACTTCAAGATGTTGATAGGATAATCGAAGCAAAATTAGTACAGGAAAAACAAGGAATGAGTTCTCAAGCATTGGAATTTCGCGCAGATACCTTACAAAGAATAAAAGATCTGCCAAAACATCTAACAACATCCTATTATTATCAAGGACAAAGAGGTGACATTGTCGCAATAGCAACAGTGCTTGAGCGACTCCCTCCTCACGCATCTTATTCCAGGCCAATTCAATGGCAGTCCGTTTATGAACGTATCCTTGCACCGGAATCTTCACATGATCCCATGATTCAATCTGCAGAATTAACGAATATAACGATTCAGGATCTTCAAAGGGGCAGGCAGATTGTTGAGCTCCTGAGCCACGGGACAGGTTCATTTTTTCGAGGATTTAATGATAGTATTAAATCACGGAAACAATAACATTCCATTCTTCACAACGAAAGAAGCATAACTGCAATAGTTGCAAGGATGATTCCAACAACCCGAACAAATGTCAGCTGTTCCCGTAGAAAAATAAATGCAAGCAGTGCAGTTAGTGCGGGATACAGGGCTGTCAAAGGTACTGCAGCTGACGCATCTTTTCTCGTCATCACAAAATAAAACCCAATCATGCCGATGGTTCCGATTCCTCCCGCAAGCAGCCCGTATAGTATACCCATTTTATCCCCCATGAGTAAATCTTTTACCCGATACATGAGAAAGCAATAAAGGAGAGTTCCTGGGATATACCCAATAAGATCCCAAAATATTGACTGTTCTCCTATCCTATTTGCGGCAAGCTTGGAGAAAAACGACCCCACTCCCCATCCAAAAAGAGATAATGTAGCAAAAAAGAAGGTAGTTGTGTCCATAAAAGATGTGCTTACTATAATATATAGAAGTGATATTTACAATCAAAATTTACCCATCCATGCTATGGTCACACTGTGCGTAAGGTTCATTAAGGGATGGAAAAAGAAAATTTATATATATTCTCGCTATTTTGTCACGAGTTTATAGAAAAAAATACCTGAGTTCTGCGCGACATATCCAACTCGACTGTAATGCATGTAGATTTGACCCGTACTGTCACGGAATAATCCTGAATACGCAGGATTTGCAGCAGCTGAATCTGTCTTCCGTAACACCTCATCAGGTGAAGTAATTGGGTTTTTAAATATTGTTGGTTGTGCCCACAATGTTGAGGTAAGTGTGTTACTTCGAAATATTCCATCCGCCCATTTTTGGTTCGAATTCCCTGTATCAAGTGTTTGATCTGCGGCTTCCGCTAGCTGATACCAGTAAGATCCTTCTTTTATCATTCTGCTTGTTCCAAACCCAATTGATCCACCAGTCCAGGAAATATTCCAGTTTGCAGCATCAGAAGGATTAAGTATAGCGTCACTTGGAACACCCTTTGACGAATCCCCAGCAATATACGTGCGGAAATCTTTGGTTTTTGCTATTCCCCGAAATCCATACTTCCCATCAAAACCATGGAAAGAAATCCAATAATATGTTCCATCATAGTGGAAGATATCAAACGTTCCCTCGTCAATAACTTTTCCCACCCAACCTGTTGCCTGAATCGTACATTTATCTGTAGTAGTATTACAAATTTTGCTCCAGAGTGATCCAGAAGGGATAACTGGGTTTGCGGAATCTGGTGTAAAAGGTCCAATCGGATCTGAACCAGTACGTGTCGCATGACAACCAGTCCATCCTGATCCTGGCTTTAAGCATTGGTACAATATGTGCCAAGTGTTTGTTGATTGTTGATAATACACGCCACCATCTGTTGCAGCACACTCTTGCGGAGATCCGGGAGTATTAGTCAAAATATCAACAGGAGTTGTCCATATTGCACCCTTATTTGTCGATTTACTTACTGATAATGTCATCTTTTGTGCACAAGGAGTTCCTGAGTTATTCCAATCAACATGTCTCGTAAACAAATACCAATTCTGACCAACAACAACAACCTCTGCTGCTGCACCGAACCCTGTTGGCCATTGACCACCCTCTTTCAAGGTAAACGCTGATTGCCACACTGCTTTTCCTAACCAATAATTCGCAAGTGTCGCTGATCTAGGCTTCTGTGTAGGAGTACTGTAAGCAGCTTGCATACGAGTGGGAATGGGATGAATATATGCTTTATAAAGAAACGCCAGCAGGACAATACTAAAAGTGAACCCTAACGAAATTTTGGAAATTGTCAAAAATGAAGCTTGTTTTCCATGTATGTGTCCATTAGCCATATGTAATTAGATTACATATGAAGCTCTATTGTTGTCAATGACGGGACATCGCGTTTGCCTATTGAAGGAGTTGTGCTGCTAATTTCAAATTTTTAATGCCTTGCGGAGAAACAATACGAGCAAATCCTAATCGCTTACTTTCTTTGATCCGTCGTTCCTCTTGTCCAACCCTTCTCACTTCACCAAGAAGTCCGAGTTCGCCAAAAATAACGGTTTTTGCATCGACCGGTTTATTAGTAAACGATGAAATAATTGCCATGGCTACTGCCAAATCTGCAGCAGGTTCTGTAAGCTTTAACCCCCCACTTACGTTAATAAATACATCGCTTGTTCCAAGTGGAAGTCCTAGACGCTTGGATAAAATTGCAGTAAGAAGTTGAAGTCTATTATAATCAAACCCATTTGCAACTCTTCTAGGAATAGGAAGTTGACTTGAAACAACAAGCGCTTGTATTTCAACAAGGAGCGGTCGCGATCCCTCCATAATAACAGTGACCACGGACCCAGACACATTCTTTACTCGATCCTGTAGAAAAATCTCGCTTGGATTAGCTATTTCATTCAGTCCTTTTTCCTTCATTTCGAAAATTCCAACTTCTTCAATAGGTCCAAACCGATTTTTGAGCGTCCTTAAAATTCTGGCATCCGCATACCGCTCACCCTCTAAATATAAGACTGTATCTACCATGTGCTCCAACACTTTCGGTCCTGCTATCTCCCCTTCTTTGGTGACGTGTCCAATAATAAGAATAGGAATCCCCCGAGATTTAGCGTAGGTTACTAACTCTTCTGCGCAATATCGTATTTGCCCGACAGATCCAGCCATACCATCAAGCTCATGAGATGAGAGCGTCTGAATGCTGTCAATGACCACAAGTTTTGTTGTGGAATTCGTTCCGTCTGCTGCCCATTTTACCAAAGCCTCTGTAATGCCCTCTAGAACGGTTTCTGCTAGTACCATGATATTTGACCCATCTACATTCATGCGTTTTGCCCGCAGTTTTATCTGTTCCCCTGATTCTTCACCTGATACATACATGCCACCAATTGCAGAAAGCACATGGAGAAGAAGTGTTGATTTTCCGATACCAGGGTCTCCAGCAAGAAGTGTTACTGACCCGGGGACTATTCCCCCACCCATCACCCGGTCAAATTCCCCGAGTCCACTTTTAAGTCGATGTTTTTCAATGTGTTTTACATCAGATAACCGCTGCGGCGTTGACGCGGTAGTTGTTCGAAAAGTCTTTCGTGATGAGGATGATGGTTGTTCCTGCACTGTTTCAACTAAACTATTCCAACTATCACACGATGGGCATTTTCCATACCACTGGGGAAACTGGGCGCTGCACTGTTGGCAGATATAGGAAGATCGAAGCTTCATATTATTAAGGCATTATATCACGGGAAAAACAAAATACACGTTATCTCAACGCGCTTGGTGGTTGTGGACTTATTACAATCTTCATGCTTTCAGCACGAGTTCTGATTGCTTCCTCAACACTCGTTTTTGTTGCAACAAATACAGTACACTCATCGCTTCCTGAATATGATACGCTGTCAGCGGATACGGAAAATCCAAGGGTCCGCATCATCGCTCTATCTTCCTCTTCAACGTCGTCCATATAGACAGCCATGGTTTCAAGTTGCGATGGAGATCCAGATAATCCAAATTCTTCTGCTAATTGTAAGAGTGATGCGTCGCTATCGATTTGTTCTGCGTTTTTGACATGGTCAAACACAAACGAACTTGCTTCCCGATGAAGCGTTGTGTCTTCAGAAAGATGTATTTGTGTTTCGGATGCTTGTAAAGCGACGTTAGCGCTTTCAACGTGAGAATCCTTAAGTGACCATACGCCACCAACAATTGTTCCTTTTTTTACAATAAATCGAAGATACCCATATTCACCAGTAAGCCATGCTTTTTCGACATCGACTGGATCAGCTTCTGGAGCGTCGCTTAGAATACCGACTTGTCCATCCTCTGCGGTTGCAACATTAAGCTTATGCCCTTGCTTTCGATGTTCAGGGAGATCTAAATTAGGTTTTTCCAAACGAACAGGTAATTGTCGCTGAAGCTCAGCAACAATATCTGTAATAGGAAGAATAGGTTTTGATTCCGTCATGTTACCGATATCCGATTGGCTTTTCCGTTAGAGTCATCGATAAACTAATTTTTCGTTTATCTGGTTGGATATCTTCGATATTAACCGTTATTTCATCCCCCACTTTCGGCTCTTCCCCTGGGGAAATCTTACTTATATGGATAAGTCCATCTACGCCGGGTGTCAAGTTCACAAATACTCCGTACGGAGATACTCGTGACACTTTTCCTTTAACCTGGGTGTCTTTTTCAAACATATCAAGAACGTGCTCCCATGGATCAGGAAGAAGTTGTTTAAGTGACAATGTCAGTTTTCCGGATTTCTCATCAATACCAATAATTTTAACTTTCACAGTGTCATTGGTCTTGAGATATTGTTGGGTATCTTCAACCTTTTCCCACGCAATTTCCGAAATATGAATCAGACCCTCAATATCTTGCTTCTCGCCGTCTTTTTCAACAACAAATTTGGCAAATGCACCAAATGGCACGACACCAGTCACTTTTGCCTCAACTGTGTCACCCACCTTAACCAGTTCCAGAAGTTCCTTTTGCTTTGCAAGATTTGCTTCCTCGGTCATTGCGCGTTGAGAGAAAATTAAACGGTTTGTCGCCTGGTCTACTTCCATAACTTTAACTTGAATTCTTCGTCCGACCATACGGTCAAGCTGCTTAAATGTATTGCCGTCAAACTGGGATTGTGGGATATACCCACGAAGCCCAACACAGTCAACGAGCATGCCTCCACGAACAAGTTCTTTAAGAAGCACTTCAATAGGTTCACTATTTTTCTGGTGATTAGTTAGGTCTGTCCATTGCTTTTCAAAAATGCTCTTTCGTAAAGAAAGTACTGACTGTCCACGATCGTTTTCAGGGACAATGACTAGCGCAGTCACCTTATCCCCGACTTTCAACGCCATAATGGTATCTTTATACGTTTCGAGTTCCCGATCAATAACCACTCCTTCGGTTTTTCCGCCGATATCAATGGTCACTTCTTTATGTGCAACCCGGGACACTGTGCCTTCGACCGTATCGCCCTTTTTCACGCCTTTTAGGGAATATCCTGTTTGTGACAGGAGTTCTTCCATGGTTGTTGCTTGAGATTTTTTCTTTGGAGCCTGAGGTTTGAGTTCCTCTGTTTTCGTTGTCGCAACAATCTCTGCGACTGAGGGTTGTTTATCTAACTTTTTCTTTGGTGCCATGCATGAATACTTCCTTTCTTTTTAAGATACTGGCTATTATACAATAGTTGAAGCTATTTTCCAATAACAGGTTATTCCGAAGGCTTTGTATATGAAAGCGTTTGGAAAAAACAGATCGGACATTGATATTTTACATTCAACCCGTTCTCACACGTCCATATTTGCTTGATCCTTAATGTCGATGTTTGACATGTTACTCCCCCTGGTCGCTCTCTGTGTGAAATATCAACAGTTGGAGTAATATGCAGTTGATTACAAGTCAAGGTAATTTCTTGCCGTTCCGTAAGATTCATGCGAAGCTATAATAGCAAAAAACTTCCTGGTTATACAAATTGCAACAAAAAACCGCTCCACAGTTCCCCAGCTTTGACTTATCTTCCCAGAATCTCGCGAATCAAGTATTGTCAGCGCTGACGCGTTTCACTTCCGAGTTCGGGATGGGATCGGGTGGTGCCACGTCGCTCAAAAAACTGGAGAACTCTAGAGCGGTTCTCACGATTTGAACATATGTTAATCTGCTAACGGCTTTTTTTCAAGTAATTACACATAAGGGGGAATCAATTCCCACGCAATTTCAGATCATTGAGGTTTCAAACAAAGGGTTTCCTTTGTTCTCCACAACTTGGATCGATTAGTACGAGTAAGCTAAACACCTCACGGCGCGTACACTCCTCGCCTATATACGTTGTCATCTACAACGGATCTCATAACGATTCTTCATCTTGGGGTGGGCTTGGTGCTTGAGATGCTTTCAGCACTTATCCCTTCCAGATCTAGCTACTCTGCGATGCCGTCTCTCTGGACGACAACAGACACACCAGGGATCTGTTCCTCTTGGTCCTCTCGTACTGAAGAGAACTCCCCTCAAGAATCAAACGCTCACACAGGATAGAGACCGACAATTATGTTAACATCGTTTAAAAACGATTCTGTATACATTTCTGCTACAGTCTGTATGTCGCCATACAGTTCGGACTATATCTTTCCGCCAATTTGCGGATCTGACATATAGTCTCTGAGGTGTTAAGAAGCAAGCAATATTTCTTTGGTATAACGCTTTTTAGTTTGACGATCAGTTGAAAAAACTAATTCAACAATTTTGGTAAATCCTTCTTTTGTTAAATGTTTTCTCTCCTCTATCATTGCCAATACTTGCTTAAATACCAAATAATCATGTTGTTTTGTTGTTCGTAGTTGATGCGTATCAAAAAAAGGAAGAATATATTGAGATAATTCTTTCCGGTCTTTTACGATATACACCCAAGTTTTATCGTCTGTACTTTTTGCATGATTTGGCTTGAGATATCCGCTGCTAAATCGTTTTTGTATAGCCTCAAGTACATTTCGACCACCTGGATTTTGTGTTATATGGAACTCTGTAATGATTTGCCATTTTCTTGGTAAATCATCACGTTTGCTAAATCCCACATAAAAACATCCTTCTCCTTCAACAAACCCAACGATATAATCATCGCTAATCTTCTTACTTACCTGCTGATTGTCCGCGTGTGATGGATTATTACCTGTATTCATAGAGTTAATGTATCTCTATAAACCATAGTACCACACCATGCTCGGAGTTTCCAGCATTTAGTCAGATTTTTAACCTTTATAGGTTATCCCTAATTTTCTCAACATTCAAAACGTTCAGGGATGGACAGCTCATTTATAGTCATGTCACTGACTATAGGTCTACTGTCTCACGACGTTCTGAACCCAGCTCGCGTACCCTTTTAACCGGCGAACAGCCGGACCCTTGGGACCTTCTCCAGCCCCAGGATAGGATGAGCCGACATCGCAATTCCATAATGTATGGATTTGCCCTCATCGTTTCTGATGAGATTTGACTATATCTTCACCCTTACAATGTAAGGGGCCAGCGTATGATATTCGTGATAATCAATTGAATATCTCTCCTACCACCTTGGTAGGATCAGTCGATACGGGGCTATAACAAAAGTTTATATCGCATCATCGGAATAATATATGAAGTGATCATATTCATCATTCGTTTGACACTTTCTTTCCTAATTCGAATCCGTAAATAATGTTTATCTTTATTTAAGGATGCTTGAATAGCATATTGTGTATAAAACATACCAACAAGCTTTTCTTGTTCTTCCTTAGTAAATTGTTGTGAGTTTAGATAAATATCTTCATCACAACGCGATCCATCATCCATATACCAAACAGCAAGAGTAAGTGGAGTTAAAATAAGATCATTTGGAATTATTTTATGTTTCTGTTTAAAGAATTTATCATAAAATCTTGTGAATTCCGACATACTTTTTGTAGTAAACCGATATGCTATTCTCGATCCATTTGATTTTCTCATCTTTGGTTTTGTATCAACAAAGTTTTGAAACTTTTGATACAACCAATCCACATATTCTTTTTGTTTGAATGAATGATTAATCTCAAGAAGCGCATGCGTTTTCTTTCGCATTGCTCCGTCACCAAGAAGAACACCAATTAGAATTGATGTTTGTTCTTTTGTTAAGCTTCCCTCGGTATTATCCGTTGATCCTACCATCACATCTATTATGACGTGATACGTAGCCACGATCAACTCAGGATTCCACCGATATTAGCTAGATTTATTTGGTGCAGAATTACTTCTGCAGCACCCCGATGTTGTTTCGTTAAGGTGCCAAACCGCCTCGTCGATATGGACTCTCGGAAGCGATCAGCCTGTTATCCCCAGAGTAGCTTTTATCCGTTAAGCCCGAACCCTCCCACGAGGGTATCGAGGATCACTAACACCCGCTTTCGCGTCTGCTCGACATGTACGTCTCGCAGTCAAGCCAGCTTATCGCGTTTGCACAACACGTCCTGGTTTCCATTCAGGATTAGCTGACCTTTGTACGCCTCCGTTACACTTTTGGAGGCAACCTCCCCAGTTAAACTGCCCATCAAACAGTGTCCTTCTCCTAGATTTTTATGTAGGAGTGAGTAAGATTCATTCATTTTAAAGAGTGGTATTCCATTGTTTGCCCGAAGGCTCCCACCTATTCTCGACAGTTAAAATAAAATCCTCAGTGCTAAATTGCAGTAAAGCTTCATGGGGTCTTTTTGTCCATGTGTGAGTAGGCCGCATCTTCACAGCCATTTCAATTTCGCCGGGTAACAGTTAAAGACAGTCACTATGTCATTCTACCTTTCGTGCGGGTCGGAACTTGCCCGACAAGGAATTTCGCTCATTAAATCTTGTTAACTTCATATCGCTATGAAGATCAGACTATATCTTCCCCTTCTTTGGGGTTGTGCGTATAGTCGTTGAGGATTTCCTGTGTTAACAGGATCTTTCCTGCTGATTGACTCCACTGATACATTTTTACTTCATCAAGTAGTATCAGATACTGAGTGTTCCCAGCATATAGCACAATTTTTTTCATATTCATTTTCCTTTTGCACGATGAATATGAAAGAGGTTTGACTACCTCACTATAGCAACGAAAATTTACCATAGAACAGTTCACGTTGTTACAAAGCTCTGATTGATTACAGAGTCTCATGATCGCTCATGAGGTCGGACTATATCATCTCCGAAATCGGAGGTCGACATATAGTCTCTGAGGATTTTTCTCTTTTATAAAGAGAAATCTTTCCTGCTGATTGACTCCACCGAACAGATTTTCACCAAAATGGTACTGTCGGATTCACGAGTTGTTCCAGCATTTAGTCGACTTTTACAACTACGACTTGAGTTCATAGTTACTGCTGCCGTTCACCGGAGCTTAAAAAGCTAGCTTAAAAACTTACGTTTTGTTTACCAACCTTTTTTAACTTACCGGCACTGGGCAGGTGTCAGCCCCTATACGTTGCGTTTCCGCTTCGCAGAGACCTGTGTTTTAGTTAAACAGTTGCATAGTGTCGTTTACTGTGACCTGGATTACTCCAGGTAAGGCATCTCCAATAAGTTACGCCTAGTTTTTGTTGCCGAGTTCCTTTAACTGCTGTCGCCCGCTTGCCTTGGTATACTCTACCAGCGCACCAGTGTCGGTTTGCGGTACGGATACAATGTGCTTCGTAACGAGACTTTTCTCGAATAAAAAACTATTGTGATTGCCCTTGTCTTGCGACGCAGACTTCCCCATGTTCTTAATTAATCATGAAAACGGATTTACCAATTCTCACTACCTCGAACATTTAGATCCCGCGGTTGCGAGACCACAACACGTCTTTCATTGTCACCCCTTTACGTCTTAATCAACACATCATAGTAACGGAATATAAACCGTTTATACATCGAGCTACGCCCCCAAAAGAGGCCTCGCCTTAGATCCGACTCACCCGAAGTCGACGAACGTTGCTTCGGAAACCTTGCGCATTCGGCATGGAAGATTCTCACTTCCAAACGCTACTCATACCGGCATTCTCACTTCTATCCGCTCCAGTCAGCCTTACAGCCTAACCTTCACAGCAAATAGAACGCTCCCCTACCACTTGTCTTGCGACAAATCTTAGTCTTCGGCAGTATGCTTGAGCCTCGTTCATTTTCGGCGCCACAAATTTCATCCAGTGCGCTGTTACGCGTTCTTTAAAAGGTGGCTGCTTCTGAGCCAACTTCCTGGGTGTCTTAAATTCATGACTTCCTTAACCACTAAGCATACATTTGGAGGCCTTAGACGTAAGTCCGGGCTGTTGCCCTTTTGACACACGCGCTTAGCCGTGTATGTCTGACTAACTTCATATCACAAAAAGTATTCGGAGTTTGATTGATTCACATTCCTTGCGAAACATGTATCATTCAGTGCTCTACCCCTTTTGTGAATTAAAAGCCGCTATACCTAAATATATTTCGGGGAGAACCAGCTATCTCCAAGTTCGATTGGCATATTACCCCTAACCACAAGTCATCTCACAGATTTGCAGCTCTGACGAGTTCGGGCCTCTTGTCTGATTTCTCAGACATTCACCCTGCTCATGGTTAGCTCACCTGGTTTCGGGTCTATCCAATACGACTAACGGTCAATTAGACCTCGCTCTCACTACGCCTCCTCAAGTTGTCCTTGATTAAGCAAAACGCCGTATTGGGTAACTCGCCGGTTCATTCTTCAATAGGCACGACGTCATTATCTTGCGATAACTTCGTCTGTTTGTTAGCTGACAATTTCAGGTACTATTTCATTCCCCTTCCGGGGTGCTTTTCACCTTTCCCTCATGGTACTTGTTCACTATCGGTGCTCTCATGTATTTAGTCTTGGATCGTGGTGGACCCAGATTCCCACAGACCCTTCGTGGTCCATGGTACTTAGGAACTTTATAAGGGGACAAACAATTTCAAATACACGACTGTCACGTTCTATGGTCACCTATTCCACGGTGTTCTTCTATCGTTTGTCACATCCTATATTAAAAGCCCTACAACCCCACATCTTGCGACATGGTTTAGACTGATCCGCTTTCGCTCGCCGCTACTGACGGAATCTCTCGTGATTTATTTTCCTCGGGTTACTTAGATGTTTCAGTTCACCCGGTATCCTACGAGTCGCTATCTCGACCTTTCGGTCGCCTTTGCGACACGCTATCCCAATTAAATTAGGATGGATTGCTCCATTCGGAAACCGCCGGATCGAAGGATTATAACTCCTCCCCGACGAATATCGCTGTTATATGCGTCCTTCCTCGGCATGAGCGCCCAGGGCATCCATTGTCAGCTTTATACGTTGCAGAGAACAAAAGAGTCATGTTTACACATGACGCCTTGTTCAAAAAACTCCCAACGAAATGACATCGTATGGGTTTTCAATTCCCCCTTACGATGTAATTACTCATTATTCAAAAAAACCATGTATCTTCCATTGTCCTATATATATGGAAGATACTATTAGCAAATTTTTAAAGAGCCATTCGCGCTCTTGTCGCGAGAGTAGGGATCAACAGTATGTGGTCCCTAGTCACGCGAGGCGAATTTGTGGACCTGGGCGGAGTCGAACCGCCTGCCTCTTCATTGCAAATGAAGCGTTCAACCAGGTAAACTTCAGGCCCGATCACTAAGTCCAACGAATCCTTATATTAAATGTGCGAGGGGCATTAAAAAACCCCGCTCGTGCGGGGTTCGGTCACCTCTTCAAAAGAAGCTAATACACGCGAAAAAAATCACTGATTCTTTTAAGTGTATGTAATGTGTAGCTTTTCATGAATAGTTTTTTACTCGTTTCTCTTGGAAACATGACGAGAAACCAATAAAAAAAATTTCCCCGAACCTCGAATGACATATGTCATTACGAGCAAATGTATATTCTACGGGTGTTTGCTGATCTTGTCAACAATGAATTTACTTCATCGCTTTGAGAATTCGTCCTAATGCAACGACGAATGCCGAGGTTCTGAGGTCAGCCTTAATTTTTTTGGACGTAGTCCAGATATCTGTGGCTGCTTTCTCCATCTTGGCTTTCAGCTTTGCATTCACTGCTTTTTTGGTCCAATGTTGGCCCCTCAGGTTCTGCTCCCATTCAAACGCGGAAACCGAAACACCTCCGGAATTGGAGAGAATGTCTGGGATAACCGGGATTCCTCGTTTATATAATATGGTATCTGCCTCAGGGGTCGTTGGGCCATTAGCCATCTCAAGGATGACTTTAGCCTTGATTTTCGGCGCATTATCTTTCGTAATGGCACTTTCCAAAGCTGATGGGACCAAAATATCAACAGGAAGCTCAATAAGTGCTTCATTGGTAATCTGTTTCCCTTTTTTCATGTCGCAAACCGAACCAGAGCAGTAACACCCGGCAAGGGCACCGTGTTTCTTTTTACATTCCAAGGTTAGTATCGGATTTAACCCCTCAGGAACATAAATACCACCTTTGCTGTCTGACACCGCGACAACTGTAAATCCCTGTTCATGGAAAAATTTCGCAACATTATATCCGACATTTCCAAATCCCTGTACAGCGACCGTCAGTTTCTTTCCTGACAACTTCATTTTAGAAAGCATTGCCTGAAGAACGAATAATCCTCCGAGTCCCGTTGCCTCTTCCCTTCCCTCACTTCCACCATCTTTGATGAGCTTTCCAGTAATCGTTGACCGAAGCTTCATTTCTTCTTTTTTCGACAGTTTCTTCGGTTGAAGTTTAATAAGCTCATCAATCATCCAACCCATGATTTGTCCAGTTGTATTGACATCTGGCGCAGGTACGTCTTTAGCTGGACCGATGTTATCTGCTATTGCCCGTGCATATCCGCGGGAGAGTCGCTCCAATTCCTTAACAGATAATGTTTTCGGGTCAACAATCACTCCTCCTTTGCCGCCACCCAAGGGAAGGTCAGCTACCGCACATTTCATTGCCATCCAGAAGGAAAGTGCCTTTACCTCATCAAGAGACACGTTATGATGGAACCGGATTCCACCTTTATATGGACCCCGTGCGTTATTAAACTGCACGCGATATCCTTGGAAGATTTTTATCTTTCCATTATCCATCTTCACTGGGATTGTGACATTGATGATTCTTTGCGGCTGTTTGAGGATTTCTAGTTTTTCCTGTACTTTTGGATCGGATTTCCCGATATAACTTGCTGCTTTCGATAGTTGTTCCATCGCGTTTTCAAACGGATTAGTAATCATATATAACCTCCTGCATTAAATGCAATAAATACTCAATACAAATTAGAACATTTCTGTTTTTATATGGTCCTCCGGGACCTGGTGGGCAAGAAGATCTGTTTTTACATCACTTATCATATGACGATTGCCGCATAAATAAAAGGTATGAGTTTCTGGATGTGGCAGCTCTTCCCTGATGTGTTCTGTCACATGCCCAGTTTTTCCTTTCCAAGCGTCACTTGGTTTAGACATCACAATTGAATAACGGAAATTGGAGTATTTCTCTTGCCACCCATCCAATATGTGATTCCAAAAAATATCTTCTTCATGACGAAGCCCCCAAATAAGGGTTACCTCATTTGTTCCGCCACGTAATAAATATGCTTCTATCATCGTCCGAAAGGGCACAATGCCGGTTCCTGTTGCAACAAACACAACAAAAGTTGTTGGCTCGTCAAAATGGAATGTTCCAAGTGGCGCAAGCACCTGTACACTATCCCCTACTTTTTTTTCCAAGAAAAATTTAGATCCCGGCCCCATCGGCGACACATCAATAACAACCTCAAATTCTTTAGGGTTTACGCACGGAGCGGCAAATGAATATTGCCTGCGCGTTTGGGGGTCAATGATAAGTGTCGCATATTGGCCTGGTTCAAACTGCACAGGCATCTCAAATTGAAAGATAAACTCATAGACATGAGAAGACAATTGTGTCTTCTTTACAATTGTTGCTAGTTGTTGAAATGGAGATGTCATGTGTTGAATTATACTATGAATACTGAAAACGCTTGATATCATCATCTTAGTTGCTTTCCTTCAAGCCATTTTTCTGCGTCAATTGCGGCCATCGCGCCCATCCCAGATGCGATAATTCCTTGTCTATATCTTGAGTCTACACAATCTCCTGCAGCAAATATCCCATCAACAGAGGTAGCGGTATGCGCGTCAGTTGCATGTCGCATACCACGAATCTGCACATATCCTTTTTCGTCCAGAGAAACTGTGCCTTTTAAAAATCCAGTTGCCGGCGTGTGTCCGATTGCAATAAACGCGCCTTCAAGAGGTAGATCTACTTTTTCACCAGTTGTTACATCTGTTAATTTTACGCCCTTAAGCACTGTGTCTCCGTAAAATTCATCTACGGTTTTATTAAAAAGAAACGATATCTTTGGGTCGTTCTTTGCTTTTTCAATCATGATTTTTGTGGCCCTGAATTCCTCACGGCGATGAATGATAGTCACGCTCTTGGCAAACTTTGTAAGGAATGTTGCCTCTTCCATAGCAGTATCCCCGCCTCCAAATACCGCAATTGTTTTTTCTTTAAAGAAAAATCCGTCACATGTCGCGCAATAACTTATTCCTTTACCGCGATATTGTTCTTCAGTTGGAATGCTTAAGGTTTTTGCCTGAGCACCAGTTGCGATGATGACAGTTTTTCCTTGATATTTTTTTAAGCCGGTAACAGTAAATGGAGAAGTTGTGGAAACAGATGTTGTCTCATCCATCACTAGTTCCGTTCCAAACCGCATAGCTTGTTTTTTCATCTCTTCCATAAGTGTTGGTCCCATGATGCCACCAGAAAACCCAGGAAAATTATCTATCATGGTCGTGGTTGTGAGCTGTCCGCCGTATTGGGGACCTACAAGAAGAAGTGTTTTGAGTCCCGCTCGCGATGCATAAATTGCTGCCGTGTATCCAGCAGGGCCAGAACCGATGATGACAACGTCGTACATGAATGTATTATATCACTGCGTTTAATGCACTTATGAGGATGTCTTTGCTTTGGACGCCAACCATTTGCTTGACTGGCTGTCCTCCTTTGAAAATAATGATGGTCGGAATAGACATAACCCCGTATTTCCCAGCTGAACCAGGATTTTCATCGACATTTACCTTTCCAACCACTGCTTTTCCGTCCATGGACGTCGCAACTTCTTCAACAATCGGTCCCTGCATTTGGCACGGTCCACACCATGTCGCCCAGAAATCCACAAGCACAGGTTTGTCACTTTTTAGTACTGTTTGATCAAAGGTCTGATCCGTAATTGCTATATCTGCCATAGTTGCTCCTTTAAAATAATTAAATGTAGAACGAATATAGCACGCGCGTTACTTTTACGTAAGTCCCTCATTATTTAGACTGTCATAGTAATATTTTCCATGGGGGGATATGACAAAAAACCAAAAAATCTATACAATATACATCTATGAGAATATTTTTTGCAGGACCGCTGACTGACCTCAAAAATCCAAAAAAAACAAAAGCGTTTTATGTTCAACTCGCTACTGTTGCGAAAAGCTGTGGGTACGACTATTTTTGGGCCTTTTTAAACGGTACGGACCCAGTGAAAAACCCGGACGTGTCCCCAAGTGATGTGTATCATCGGGATATTGACGAGCTTGATAAAAGCGACATCATGATTGCATATATGGGAGAGCCAAGCACTGGAACGGGAATGGAGATTGAGCATGCACATCAAACAAATACACCCATCGTAATCTTATATGAAAAAGAAAACCATGTAAGCCGCATGCTTCTTGGATGCCCGGGGATTGTCAAAAAAATTCAATTTTCTTCAGAAGATGATGCGTGCCAACAACTGAAAGAATTCCTCACTATGTTTTCGAAAAATTAACTGACTACGTCATACCCGGCTTTTTTGATTGCCTGATGGATTTTTTCAAGCGTTATCTTCTTCTCATCATACGTGACTTCAGCTGTTTGTTTTGCATAATTTGCCTTTGCTTCTACTCCCATATCCTCAAGTTCCCCTTCGATAAGCATACTGCAGCTGACGCAGTGCATACCGTTAAGCTTCAATATTTTTGTTGTCATACCAATTTCCTCCTTACTCAACAATAAATGTGCCTCGATACATACCCATACTACACATAAACGGCAGGTTTCCTTTTTGATTCGGTACAGTAAAAGTTATTACCTCTTCTTTTCCAACAGGAACTAATTTCTGTATTTGTAACTGTGGAATGGTAAATGCCTGGATACATCCGCCTCCATTTGCGTTTGTGATTGTTAGCCTCACACTTGATCCTGCTTTTATGTGGGGGTTATCAATCTCATAGCTTGTTGCATGAATGATAATGTGTGGCGTTTCTGTTGTAGCCTGTTGAACCTGTGAAACTCCACCAACAATATCTTCGCAATATACGATTTCGCAGTAAAGTGAACGACCAGAAAACCCAACAATGGTTGCTACTGTATATAAGTTCCAAACAGCTAATATTATTACGAGTGTAGCAGCAATCGGTGCAAAGTATTTCGCAAACATCTGTGACGCAGCCTGCATGAATACTCCAAACAGAAGAAACAGTGGAACAGTCCCCAAAACAAAGGCAAAAAGAATGCTTGCTGACACAAATGGATTTCCGAACTCCAATGCCTGCGCCATCATGGCTTGGGTTGTTCCACACGGAAGAAATATAGTGAGCATGCCAACAACAACTGGTGCAAACCAGTCAAGTTGCTTTGATTGTTGTCTTGCAAGTCTTGTTAAAAAACGCGGCGGTTGAATAAGGACAAATCGGAATATCGGATGCACATTTAACAAATTCATGGCGGTTGCAAGCATAAAAAGTGAGGCAATCACCATGAGAGTAGCTCGCGCTGGAATGGTTAACTGCATGTAGGAACCGATAAACCCAAAAAGCATGCCTAAAAGCGTATACGCAACGATTTTTCCTATAAGAAAAAAGGTAACCAATAGCAGAGTTTTTTTACGCGAGTGCGTTTCTGTTGTTTGTGTGGCAATCACTGAGGCAAGGAGCCCCCCCTGCACTGCCATACAGCTTATGCCACCCGTAAACAGCCCTGTTAAGAATATAAGCCAAAGATTCATAGATTAGGTAATTGACAATTCCAAAGGCACGACCTATTATATCCCCGTAGGGGGGATAAAAGTCAATATGGGAAAAGGCGTACATCGTGATCAGTCAGTACAACATAAAATCCTGCACCGTCTCAAGATTGCAAACGGTCAACTCGAGCGTATTATCGGTATGGTTGAAGAAGGTCGGTATTGCATCCATGTCATCCACCAGTCACTTGCCGTACAATCCGCACTTCGCGAGATAGATCAAATCATTTTGAAAAATCATCTGGAAACCTGCGTAGCAGACGCAATTAAAGAAGGAAAACAACAAGAAGTGATTGAGGAAGTTATGAAGGTTATGGAGAAAACGTAATATGAAATATACAATCCCAATTCTCGGCATGCACTGTGCATCCTGTGCACTCCTTATTAAACGGTCGTTAATAAAAACGAATGGCGTAACAAAAGCTGAAGTTAATTACGGCAGCGAGGAGGCAATCATTGATATCCCCTCCCCTACGTATCTACCGGTTGTTGAGCAGACCATTAAGTCTCTCGGCTATACGCCAATCCTTGAACAGGACCCGCATGTATCTGAAGAAGAAAAGGAACATGCTCATATTGAAGATTTAAAAAAACTGGCAAAAAAAGTGACAGTGAGCGCTATTGCATCAGGACTAGTATTGCTTCTTACGCTACCTGACATGCTTGGATTTTTTGTTCCACAAACACTCAAGGAGCTATTTATCTATATGTCGGCAATTCTTGCAACCATCGTGCAGTTTTACGGAGGATTAGGATTTTATCAAGGAGCGCTTAGTGCTATAAAAACAGGCGCAACGAATATGGATACATTGATTGTTTTAGGAACGACTGTTGCGTATGGGTATTCCATATTTCATCTTACAGCAACCATTCTTGGTAAAGCAGCAGGTCTACCTGAAGCCATGTTTTTTGACAGCAGTACGGTAATTATTACCCTGGTCCTTCTCGGAAAATATTTAGAATCAAAAGGGAAACATAGCGCAACAGCCGCACTTCGTGCAATTACCAAACTAGAATCAACAACAGTTCATAAAGTAATCGGAAATGACACAATAACTATTCCCACAGAAGAGCTTCTTATCGGAGACATTCTTGAAATCCGACCAGGGGAACGGGTTCCTGTTGACGGTGTTGTCACACATGGCCAATCTCCTGTTGATGAAGCAATGATAACTGGCGAACCGATTCCAATCGAAAAAACACTTCATGATGAGCTTATTGCTGGAACTGTAAACACAACAGGAGTACTTCAGATGAAAGCAACAGCTATCGGCAAGGACACACTTTTGTCCCATATCCAGAAACTCGTACGGGACGCACAAAATGCCAAACCTGACATTGCACGTCTTGCTGATTCCATTTCATCAATATTTGTACCCATTGTGATTCTTCTTGGTATTGGGACAGCAGTGTTCTGGTTTTCCATAGGCCTTCCTATAGATGCAATTGCCTACAGCATCGCGGTCTTTGTTGTAGCTTGTCCGTGCGCATTGGGACTTGCTACTCCTATGGCAATTATCGCTGGTGTTGGGCGCGCTGCTTCTGGAGGCGTACTCATCCGTTCATCTCGGGCATTAGAAAAAGCAGGTAATACAAACGTCGTTGTTTTTGATAAAACAGGAACAATTACCATGGGAAAACCTGATGTCACGGACGTAGTTATACTTGATGAGTCAGGTCTTTCTAATATACTTGCAGTGGAAAAAGCATCAGAACACCCACTTGCAGGAGCGATCCTTTCGTGGGCAAAAAAATCAAATAAACAGGCAAAGGGAATCCCAACGAACATTCAAGCTGTTCCGGGACGCGGAATCATCGGAACAATAAAAAATAAACAAATCTTAATTGGTACCCAGTCATATCTTGAGGATCAACATGTAACCATCAAGACAAAAGAGCAACAGATCATTAAACGCTTAACTGATAACGGAAAAACATTGGTATTCGGTGCGATAAACACCACTCTTGTGACACTATTTGCCATTGACGACCAAATCCGACCAGAAGCGAAACACACCATTTCCTTGCTTAGATATATGCACATTCACTCAGTGATGCTTTCTGGAGACAAAAAAGACGCAGCAATAAAAAAAGCAAAATTGGTTGGTATAGAAAAAGTTATTGCAGAGGTTCGCCCTGATCAAAAGGCAACAGCAATTGAAAAATTACGGAGTAAGACAACAACTATTATGATGATTGGTGACGGGATCAATGATGCGCCAGCACTTGCTGCTGCTGATGTGGGCATTGCTATTGGATCAGGGACAGCTATAGCCAAAGCAACTGCTGATATGACCATTCTTGCCAATAACTTAAATAGGATTCCTTTCATGATTCAACTTAGCACAAACGTGATGAAGACCATTAAACAGAATCTTGTGTGGGCTTTTGGTTACAATATTATTCTTATTCCCATTGCTATGGGGATTGGATCAAGATATGGCGTCATTCTCACACCCCCCATGGCCGCATTTGCCATGGCAACAAGCTCATTGTCAGTTGTCCTCAACTCAATTCGGCTCACCCGTATGAAAATGGAAGAGGCTATGGCATAATAGAGACTATATGAACGCGAAAGAAAAAAATCTCAACCGCATTATGTTTATCCTTTCTATTGCCGGATTTCTCATGGGAGCGTATGTGCTCCAAAGTTTTCTTCGTCAAACCGGTATCATTTGCCTCACAGGTGGTGGATGTGAAGCGGTGCGAAAAAGCGCTCTTTCCTATCCATTTGGTGTTCCGGTACCAGCAGTTGGTATGGCAGGTTATGCATTTTTAATTGGACTGACGTTTCTACGAACAGTAAATGAAAAACTGTCAACAAAACTGTTATGGTGGGTCCTTGGGATGACGACATTTGGCATCTGTTTCGTTACTTGGTTTACGTATACGGAATTATTCCTCATCAAAGGCGTTTGTATGTGGTGTGCGATATCTGCAGTCAACATGTATATCATATTCGCACTCACCATAATTAGCATCAAGGTTAGGAAACAATCGTGAAACTCACATCGGAAACAAAACTATTTATCGGAATTTTTGCCTTTACCATACTTATCATTACCGTGGCCATGGTTATTATGACCCGTCCAACAAAACCCCTAACAAAAGAGGAACTTATCCTTCCGACAACCAATACCAAGGGCCAAAAAGATGCACCTGTTTGGCTTGTTGAATTTTCAGATTTCCAGTGTCCTGCATGTAAAGCGTTCTCAGGAGTGGTTGCGGATCTCATAAGCAAATATCCGGACAAACTTCTTATTGCATACCGATATTTCCCACTAGATATTCATCCCCAGGCAATCCCATCAGCCATTGCTGCGGAAGCTGCCGGAAAACAAGGAAAATTCTGGGAAATGGAGCAGTTGTTATTTGCCAACCAAGAGCGTTTGAATGAGGCACCGTATAAAGATTTCGCAAACGCTTTAGGATTGAATTTGGATAGGTTTGAAAATGACCTATTCAATCCCGAAGCAAACGCTATAATCAAAAAACTGGTTATGGCTGATGTTTCATATGGAAATTCTATTGGCATTAATGCTACGCCGACGTTTTTCCTCAACGGAGTGAAGCTCAACCTTCTTGCGCCTGCAGATCTCACGAAAGAAGTAGAAAATATAATCAATAAATAGGAGGTAAATATGTTTGATCTTACTGGAAAAGTAGCACTTGTCACAGGCGCGTCAAGCGGTATGGGAAGAGCATCTGCAATTGCCCTTGTCATGCAGGGAGCCAAAGTCGCAGTATGCGCAAGACGTTTAGATCGCCTGACTGAGCTTGTTGCTGAAATTACATCAAAAGGAAAAGAAGCAATAGCAATCCAGATGGATGTAACAAAAAAAGATGAGGTAGATAAAGCAGTGCAAACAGCTGTGAGTACATTTGGAAAATTGGACATCCTCCTTAACAACGCCGGAGCACTTGATTACTCCCCGTTTCTGGAAATGAAAGAGGAAAAATGGGACTTAATTATTGACACCAATCTCAAAGGATATTTCTTTGTTGCACAAGCTGCAGCCAAGGAAATGGTGAAAAACAAATGGGGTCGGATTATAAATGTTGCCTCGATTGCATCAGGTGGAGTTGGCGTTGGAATGGCTAATTTGGTTCACTATACAGCAAGTAAAGGTGGAGTTATCGGACTTACTGAAGCACTTGCTGCTGAACTCGGACAATATAATATATTAGTCAACGCAATCGGCCCAGGTGGCATTGATACAGAAATGACAAAAGGCGCTGACGCATCAACCTTTGCTGGTAGACTCTCTGTTAAACGAATGGGGAAACCAGAAGAAATTGCTGCAGCTGTTGTTTATCTCGCTTCAGATGAAGCTGCCTACACCACAGGAACTACTATATATGTTGACGGTGGATGGCTGGCAAACTAAATTCGTTTGTTTTATAAAAAGAGCGCAACTGTTATATTCCAAAACAGATGAACAAGGATTGGAATAACAAGGGATTCTGTTTGAATATAGAAAATGCTGTTGATAACCCCAAGGGAAAGCGTGGTCCAGAAAAAAAGAATGAGTGTTGGACCTTGAAATTTCAAGGATGTCGCAAGAATCGGAATATGAAATGCCATAAACATGAACGTGGAAACAGCAATTGCATACCACATCTTTTTGGTTTGTTCGAAAAGTCTGGAAAATAAAAATCCTCGGCTTAGCAGCTCCTCTGTGAATGCAGTTGCAAGAGAAAGAAAAAAAATAAATGGAACGCCATACGAGGCGATACTTGTAAGAGGTTGGATAACCAAATGACCATGTTTATAGACATTTGCCACAATACCTTCGCCAACAAATATTGCACTTATCCCAAGTCCAATAAGCATATTTTTCCAAAAATTATGGGTGGTAAAGCCAACGGATGAAAGACCTCGGTGTTCCCTTTTTATGACATACCAGATAACTGGAAAAACAAAAACAAGGGGTTTAAAAATAAATTCATCTATGGGTTCCGCAAACTTGAAAAAATAACGGTAGAGCGCCCAAAAAAGTAACTGCCATGCCCAGAATTGAAAGATCCATTCTGCTGTTTTCTTCGCCAATGGTTTTTCCTGTCTTTGCGTTTTTATCATACTGTATTTATCGTATCATATTATTATCGGTGTTGAACATTGGTCTTTGCAATGCACGTTTCCATTGCACTTATAAGTATCTCAATGCAGGTCAATGCTTCGTTCTTAGAAAGCAATCGGAAATCCAAAGGAAAGTAATGAAACACCAGATTTCTTCCCTGTTTCCAAGCCATCCACAGTGATTCCGCGACATCCTCTCCATATCTATCCCGTATCTGCCCGAACGCACTTCGCTTTCCGAGTCGCCGGATGAGATTCGGACTTAATACTTTGCCTATACGGAAATGGTTACTCCGGTAATCTCGTTCAGGAATAATACCCAAATCACGAAACACATCCTTCAAAAACCCTTCATAAAGCTTTGCATAGGGAAATACGAGGTAGGAATAATCCGTCGGATCCTGATCCTTGTGTATAGAACTATCTTGCACAAGAAACGCTCCATCATCAGCCAAAATACGTTCTTGGTCAGACAGATAGTTCCAAAGTTGTGTACCGTGTGCAATCATAAGTTACCACCGGATAAAAATGATTGTTTCAATAAGAAATATTATCGCGGATACATATAAAACAATCCGCTGCACAGAAACTGGTATCGGATCTGCAAGCATCCCATACCATGAGTTAAGGTTCTTAAGAAGCGCCCATTCTCCTAATTGCCACAGAAGAATTGTCAAAAAAATGGAAAGCACAAGCCCTATTGCAAGCATGCTTCCTGATGAGGTGATGACAAAAAAACTAACAACGGCAAATAATGTGACAAATACAATGGTCCGAAATGGTGACGGATGAACGGAAAATACAACTTCCGCTATGTCTAAAAAGTATAATCCCACTGTTGCGCCCGTAAGAAAAAAAAGCGTCGATATGGTGGGATGAATCCACCATTTAATAGCTGAAACAACGAGAATATAGAGAACCGAAGACACAAAAAACATGCTTGGTTTCCTTCGAAGTATTTCTTTCACCTTGTCCATATAATTATTGTAACACTGAAAACAAAGAAAATGTTTCCTTTGTCGTATATGGTTCTATTTTGATGTCTGTTATATTGGCTAGGGGCGGACCCCTCTTCACAAGATGCATGAATGAATCAACGTTTTTTTCTTCTCCGCACACAATAGCCTCAACAGATCCATCCTCTATATTTCTCACCCACCCTGTAATAGGATACCTCTTTGCTCCACGCTTTAACCACTGCCTGTACCCTATTCCCTGCACCACCCCACAAACGATAATATGTATTGTCTTCATAGAATGAATTATATTGTTTCTTTTCGAAGCTCTTTCATTTTCCACATAAAAAGCCGTCCTTTGCTCTGTGCCTGGGCGTCTTTGACAAACGTAAGCGCCTTTTCCAAAATTGCTCGGGGAACGGTTTTAGCAAGGCGGATATACAACGACTTATGTTTGTAGTCATCGAGCGTCTCAGCAAGATATATGCCGTATTTCTGAAATTCACGGGAAATATATTTATCCTCAACTGGATTAAACTTGAGGAGTATGTCGCCGATTTTCTGCGGTGTCTGCATATTAATTAAATCGTGACATTGCCTTGTCTGTTCCCTCTGTAAGGGCTATCCGAACAGCCTCGGTGCCGTTTTTAATGAGATGCTTTAACGTTCCGGCTTCACTTGTTGTAAACCTTGAAAGCACAAAGGAGATATCCCATTTATGACGTTGATGTTGCGCCTTCCCTGCATTTCCTTTTTCAATATTTGACGTATCACTGTCTCCTTTACTAAATAGCTTCCCGCGTCCAATTCCGAGACGAAATCGTACGAACTGGTCTGTTTTCAGTTCTGCTATTACTGAATCAACTCCCCGATGGCCAGCGCTGCTTCCTTTTTCACGAATCCGAATTTTCCCCAAAGGAAGATCAATATCATCATGAATAATCCAAGCATCGGAAGGAGCAAGTTTAAAGTAGTGCATAACCGAAGATACAGCTATTCCTGAACTATTCATGAACGTTATAGGTTTGACGAGGATGACGTCACTAATTTTAGCAATCAGCGCCTTGAATTTCTCTTCTTCTTTCCAGGTTACGGGGTCTTTAGACAATTCTTTGGCTAATTTTTCTATCACCATAAACCCAATATTGTGCCGTGTGTCCTGATACTCGCTTCCCGGATTACCAAGCCCAATGATAAGTTTCATAGTGAATTACCTCCATACATACTATAAACACCACTGCCTTGTGAGGCAAGTGGTGCCCATAGAATAGATATCGGCCGACATCTATTACTTCATCTTTGCAAGTTGTTGTTCTGCAATGTCTCCGATATATGGAATTTTATACATGTCACCCTGAAATGCTTTCCACATACAGACAATCCAGAAAATAAACGATGCAAATGAAAGGATAAGTCCGACGAGCCAACCAAGTATTGGGATAAATCCCAAGACAATATTGGCAACAAACATACCTCCAAATGCAATAGTTGACTGCATTGCGTGGAATCTCACAAACTTACTGTCTTTTTCAACAAGTAAAAATATGACACCTGTGATAAATCCTAATAGATACGATGCAGCTCCCATTAAATTTTCATTGTTTCCGTTGCTTTTTGCCATTTAGATATCACCTCCCTTTCTTATCTACCAGCGTACCATGATTTCTTTTGGAAGGTCAATATGAAGTTAAAATATTCCTATTTGTTCGCCTGTTTGAGATATCAGTTGTTTGTCTTTCTCGCTTTTCCAAATTCTCACCACCCCGAACACCCCATCATAGCCAGGATCTATCACAATATCGCCGCTTCTGACTTTTCTGACCCCATCTGCTATTTGAGGTGTTGAACAAGATGCGATGATGCGTTCATCTTCGTCCATAAGTATATGGAATTCATTCTGGCAATTTGCGATAAGCTTATCATAGTGAATTGCAACTTTTGGGCTTGCAACCGGACTTCCTATTGCTTCAGAGATAATCTCAACCAAGGGAACAAGCATTGTAAAAGGAGGTCTGGTGGATGATGTTTTTTCATACGTCCGTGTAGCAAGTTGACTCACTCGTTGCATGACTCCCTGAGTCAACTGTTTTCCACAGACTGAACACATGGTTCCTTTGGCTTTCACTTCTTTGGGGGTAAGCCTGATATGACAATCACGGTGTCCAGTGTAATGATACTTCCCTTCTTCAGGGTAAAATTCAATTGTTTGTGTGATATGCGGTTTCTTTGTGTCATTTTTATAATTTTGTAGCGCTGTTTTTATATGTGCGTAGGTCAATTCCGGCAGCTCAAACATTGTTGCTTCCCGTCCGAGTTTTGAGCCACTATGGGCATCGGAAAACGAAACAATAGAACGTGTATCAAGCTCTCCAACAGTCCAGTTCATATCTGGACTACTTGAAAGTCCTGTTTCAACTGCATAAACATACTTTTCGTACACCCCAAATGCTTCTTTTAGACTTTCAAACCCTCCTTTTTCTCCATACACGGAAAACCATGGTGTCCAAATATGGGCTGGAACTATGAGTGCATTTGGTTCAATAGACAGGATGAGTTCAGATAATTGAATAAGGGAAAAGCCCAATATTGGCCGACCATCTGATAGTACATTACCGCCGCGTTTTGTTATCTCTGATGATATTTTTTTTGCCGAACCCATAGATGGTACCCATACGACTGTATGGACACGTCGCGTTTTTCCATTCTGGGAAAAAATACAGGAAATTTCAGTTGAAAGCAAAAACTTCGGCGCCTGCGCCACTGGCAGTTCAATATTTTTTGAAAGCATTAATATTCCGTTTCCCGATTCTTCAAGATTCTGTTCTATTTCTTTCATCCATAACGGATGAGTCCAATCTCCTGTTCCCATAAGTCCTATTCCCTTTTTTGAAGCCCACTTGGCCATGATAGGAATGGTCATCTGTGGTGAAACTGCACGGGAAAAATGTGAATGTAGATGAAGATCAGCAATTACTTGCATGCGTATTATTCAAACAATTCTTTTGTGAATGTATTTATTGATTGTTCAAGTTTTTTCAGTACAGAGGTGTTTAGCTTTTTCTTTTTATTGATATAGTTTTGTCCGCCCATGATATATCCTGGCATTGATTTAACTGCGCGACCAAACAAAAGAACAGGGAGAACCGAAAGGAGATATTGTTGCATTACCTTCAATGTCCCTTCTTTACGAAAACGTCGAAGTGACCATACAAAAAGCGTTTCCCGAAGTAGGGAAAATGGAACTCCCTTTTTTCGAAGACGGAGACCAAGATCAACATCTTCATGATATTGATGGGTTTCATCATACCCTCCGACACCCTCAAAAACATCCCGTCTGAAACATGCCAAAGGTCCAAGAGGAAATGGCCGTTTAAAAAATATCATAAGTTCAACAGATAAATTACCAAGAAGTGTGTACATAGCGTCCTTATTATTGGTGGAATCCGGCTGAAACCATGTGGCAAATACAGACGGGTTTTCCTTCGTAATAAACTGTGTTATTCTGTCGATAAAATACGGAACAACGATGCTATCTGCATCGCTAAACACAAACCATTTGCCACGTGCAGCTTTTGCTCCTGCATTTCGCTGTATGGGAAGTCCGCGCTTCGAAGGGACAACGGTGAGGGATGGTAATTTTGCTTTATACGTTTGGGCAATTTTAACAGTCTTATCTTCAGATTTTCCGTCCACAACAATAACCTCAAAGTTCTTATTCGTCTGTGACACGAGACTATCAAGCAACAATGGGAGAAATTTCTCCTCATTGAGCGTCGGGATGATGACAGAAAACAACGGCATATCCATAACTGGTTGCATTATACGGTTAAACCCTGAGCATTTCAAACAAAACAAACGCAATATAAACTGCAACAAGAACGATGCCCTCTCTGCGTGTGATATCTTTTTTCGTTGACGCTGCCCAAAAGAAAAAAACTGAAACAAGCGCAAGAAGGATAAGGGTGATTTGCATCCGCTCGTGATCTGGTATAGAAAACGGTGTGATAAAACAAATAATTCCCAATATTGGTGTATTAATGACACTCGAACCGAGAATATCTCCAAATGCAACATCTCGTTTTTTCTTCACTATTGCCTCAATCGCAAGTGTCAGTTCAGGAAGATTTGTTCCGAAGGTAATAAGGAATAGTCCAATAACAAATGTCGGAATTCCCATGATGGTTGCTGCCGCTTCTCCAATGGTCACGAGAAACCGGGAAGAAATTGCCATGCCGACGATGCCTCCTATTCCAAGTAATAATGCATGCCTCGCGTGTCTTACGTGTTTTGCGTGTTGTTCAACTGTTCCGAGAATTTTTTGCTCTTTGTTTAGAAACAGAAGATGAATAATGTAGATCCCTATAAGGATAGCGCCTTCTGATCGTGTCAACACTCCGTCCCAAATAACGATTGCTGGTGCGCCCACAACAAAAGCTGACATTCCTATGTCGAATGTCGACATACCGTGATCTAAAATAATTCGTTTAAGAAATAGTGCGCTCATCCCCATGACAAGGGATAACAGGAGAATTGATCCTCCGAGAAGATTTCCGACAGATAGCTGTGGAAGGCCATCTTGAACAGATTGATATGCCACAAACATCTCGGGAATGGTTGTTGCAAAACCAAGAAGCAAAAATCCGAATATAAAACTTTTTACATGGAGAGTGTGGGAAAAATATGATACTGCTTTGACAACCCAATCAGCACAACGTGCTAAAACCAATCCAAGAGCAATAAATGAAAGGATATACAATGCTATCATCTGTATTCACCGTATTATTTTATAGATTCTTGATTATTGTACATTGTTTCTAATTCCTTTGTCGTTGTTATTTGGTCAATGGATTTATCTGTTCGAATCCGCACAAGTCTCGGAAACCGCAATGCAAATTTAGCCCCATGTGTAGGTGACTTTGTAATATCATCAGCAGCAATCTCCACTACCATCGACGGATTAACCCAGACATCCGGTTCCAACATTTTCTCAACCGCCACGTATTGTTTCGGCCTTGTTTTTATCGACTCAATACTCAAGACCTTTTTTATTTTTTTCCATAAGTCATCAGATACACCTGTACCAATTTTGGTCACAGTGACCACGGTGTCTCCGTTTTTGACTCCGACCAATAATGCGCCAATACCAAACGACGTTCGTTTACCCTCACCTTTGTAATATCCCATGACCACTGCATCAACCGTATCAGCAAGTTTTCCGATCTTCCCCTCTTCTTTAAACTTCACCCAGGTATATCCGCGTCTTCCTGGTTCATAAATACCTTCCCATTTTTTGACAACAACACCTTCAAGCCCTTGTTTTATTTGTGTATCATGATACATCCGAAGTGTTTGGATATCGTTTGTCACTATATGAGGCGATACCATGAGAATTGATCCTGGAATAATGGTTTTTTCAAGAATCGCCCTTCGTTTTGAAAGAGGGGTGTTCATAAGGTCCTCACCATCTTTTGCGAGGACATCAAAAACAAAAAATCGAAGCGGTACGCTTTGACTAAAAAGCGTAACATCATGCTTCCGTTTTCGTGTGACAGTTTCCTGAAACGGAATGATTCTCTTGTTCTTCTCATCATATCCAATTGCTTCACTGTCTAAAATAACAGTATCAGCCTGTATTTGTGTTGCGATATGCTCTAACTCCGGATACATCGCAGTCGTGTTTTCCAAATTTCTTGAATAGCTTGATGTAGGTTTTCCTTTTTGGAAATGGATTTGCGTACGAACGCCGTCGTATTTTGGCTCAACTTCCACCTCTCCCATTTTCTTAATCATCTCTTCAGCATTAGGAAGTCTTTGGCAAAGAGCCGCAAGAATAGGTGCTCCAACGCGCGCGTGGACATGGGAAACTCCACTCATTCCTTTTTCCTTTACTTGTTGTGCAATGTATCCGAGATCGGGCCGCACGTCATGCGCTGCTTCAAGACGTGGCCTATGAGTTTTATCTCCTGAGATCATCCAAGAAAGACCATCAAGGATGGTCATATCAGAAAACCCAAGTCTAAGTTTGTTTAAGGGAATGCGTACTAGATACCGAACGGATAATGCATCGCTTGTTGAAAAAAGGTGAGATAAGAGTTGAATCTTCTTTTCCTGAGATCCTTCTCCACCTAAATGGGCAAGCTCTGTAAATGTTGTAAACACGTCGTGAATGGTTGACTGGTTTTTGGTACTTTGTTTTTCCTTTGCTATTTCTTCTCCCGTAATACCTAAGTCTCCGTGTTTCTTAAATCGAGAAAGTACTTCTGATTCAGACGCATCGTATGCTTGAGCGATAGCCCGAATCATGAGCTTGTCGGCAATCCCAAATTCAATTGCTTCGTAAAGTGGTGCAACTCTTCCCTGAAGAAGATAACAGATCTCACCGATTTCGTGTGGAGATGATTTCTTAAACAAATCCGATAGAATATCTGTCATGGTAAGACGTGAAGACGTCTGTTCGAGTTTTGAAAAGTATGTGGCAAGAATTGAAAATACCATGGCAACGTTAGCTTTTCAGGGTGTACCGAACCCCTTTGGTTGATCCCTGTTTTTGGATGACGCCCTTTTTCATAAGATCTTTTATTTCCCGAAGCACGGTGTCTTCTGAAATCATGGGGAACAGTTCAAAAAATGCCTTATTTTGAAGAAATCCGTTTTCCTGGATAAATTCAACTATTTTTATTTGACGTTCAGAAAGCGCGAGCTGTTGGCCACCCATGGATTTTTTAATCTTCAAATCTGTTGACAACGATTTTACTTTTTCCTTAATTCGCGTAAGCTCTATAGCAAGGCCCTCGATAAAATATTCCAGCCAATGCGTGAGATTTCCGTTTTCTGTTGCCACACTTTGAAGTGCTTGATAATAATTCATTGGCTCCCGATCATAATATTCCTCAAGAGAGAAAAACCGTTTAATGTCATATCCATCTTTAAACAAAGAAAGTGTTGCTATGGCACGAGCGACCCTACCGTTACCATCCAAAAAAGGATGGATGCGGACAAGTTCATAATGGGTAATTCCAGCTTTTAAAGTTGGATGCACTTCTTCAGCATTAGCTTTATCAAGCCACGAAAGGAAATCTGATACCAAAAATGGAACTTCGACAGCTGCTGGAGGACGAAAAGTAATTTCTCCTGTTTGGCTGTTCTTGACAACAACTTGAGATTTCCGGTATTCCCCTACTACAGCTTCTGGCATGAGTTTATCAGCAGTTAAACTATGTACATGTCGAACTGTTTGATCTGTTATTGTTTCATTGTCATACCCTTCAATAAATTTAAGAACGTTTCGATAATTTAGTACCTCTTGAATATCCCGGTCTCGTCCAACGACTTTTGCACCAGCAAGCACTTTCTCTGCCTCGGTAAAATTCAGTTCATTTCCTTCAATATGCGTTCCGTGATGAACCGTCCTGACAATTGCCTCTTCACGAAATTTTGCCTCCCATGCTGGGACAAGCGGCGCATTTTCAATGATTTCCTTTGAGGCTTCAATAAGACCAATGTGCTTAAGAAGTTTATTGCTGATAGTATACACTGGTGAAAACATAGTGTTGTTAGGTATATAATAGCTGTATGGACACAAAAAAACAATCCAAAGACCTCGCAAAAGCAGTCATTAAACAAATGATTGGGCTTTCAACCGCTGGATTCGGACTTGTTGCCGCGCTTGCATGGAACAATGTCATCCAAGAAGCAGTCGCAACATATGTCAAGCCATATTTACCTAACGGAAGCGGCATTGTGTCTCTCCTTATTTACGCAGTCATCATTACTCTTCTTGCAGTTGTCGTCACCTACAATCTCACAGCAATCAGCGAAAAACTGGAAAAACAGTCGTAATATAAATAAAGAATGAAGAAAGCTTCAATAATTCTTATTTGCGGAGGGTCGTGCTCTGGTAAATCCGCATATGCACACCTATTCAAAAATTCCTATATTCTTGAAATGGATCATTTCTATATTGGGAAATCGAAAATGAAAAAATTAAAAGGCGGTTCATACAACTTCGATGATCCAAAGTCTGTAGACATCAAAGCGTGTGCCAACGCAGCGCAAGATCTCACGATGGGAAAACGTGTGACAATCCCGAAATATGACATGAAAATAAGCGAACGGGTTGGCATGCAGTCAATAAAAATGCCAACAAATACACGCTTTCTTGTTATTGAGGGAATATTTTCATTTTATTCTCCGCTTCAGGAGCTTGCTGACCTAAAAATGTATATTGATGTACCAACAGAATTACGTGTTGCGAGGCGTATGATTAGGGACAAGATAAAAGGAAGGTCAGATATCCAAACACTCTCCTGGTCCATAACGGTTGAAAAAAATCATGAGAAGTACATCGAGCCAATGAAAAAATTCGCGGATATCATCATCCCGTTTAACTACAATCCAGTTCAGATAACGAAATAAATCGAAATATCCAACCAATAAGTAGTATTACAATATTTAAATTGATATATTATATATATGGAAAATAGTGTATCTCAACAACCAGATGCAATACCCACGTCATCTGAACAGCCACGAGCTAAATCACTTCCAACAATTCCAAAAAAAACAAAAAAACCGTATATCTTAACCACTATTTTCATAGTCCTTCTCGGAGTCATTCTTTTTACCCCGATACCATATTACGTAAAAGATGTAAAATACATATCATGCCCTCTGTCAACTAATGAAACAGGACTAATACCATGTCCAAAGACAGAAAAAACAGGTTGGAGTGTTAAAAAATCTTTATTTCAACGCATGATGTATTATGCCTTCAATACATCGCGAATAGTATCTTCTCAAAACACCATTACATTGATTCCTACAATAAAACCAATTACTAGCTGGAACACGTATACAAATGAAACATTCAGATTTTCATTCAGATATCCTGATTTACTTATCATTAACAATGAGCAAGACTATGCCAGACAAAATGGCAATGACAAAACACTCTTGTTTGGACTCGAACTGAACAACAAAAAAGCTCAGGTAATTGACACGTTGTACATATATACCCTCGGAACACAATCAATTACAGAATGGATTTCCGAAAACATTAACACAAACAAAAGATTACCAAGAAAAGTAGATATAACAAGCCAACAACAATTACAAATCGGCTCATTATCCGTACATGAAATTATCTATTCATACGGGGCTATATATGTATTTTCAAATAATGATAAAAGAGCCTTTTTGTTAACAACGCCAGGTTCAAAAGACGCTACTCAATTCCTCTCAACATTTGAATTTTTCGGCAACGATACGGTGGATAGTAGAATAAGTTGCCTATATAAAGGCAAAACATACAAAGAACGTGATACTGTCCCATCTGGTGATAATTGTAATACCTGTAGTTGTAACAATGGCCAAGTTTCTTGCACACTCATGGCATGTTCTCCAACAAGATACACTTGCCCATCAAATGGGTGGGTAGATTGTATGCCGGGAACTATAGCCAAACCCGAATGCTCACAAGAAGCAATGTCGTGGTATCAAATAAATTGTCCTGACTTCAAGGGCGCAGCATTATAAATTTCAAAGAAGTATCTTCTTCATTGTTGTTGGTATTTCATTTGCTAAATCTGTCGCGTTAAAAAATGGTCCAACAGATTTATACAACTCGTCTCCTGCTGCTTTATTGATAAAACTTCCGGCAACCGCTGACAAAAATGGGTCATTGGTTGTATTAAGAGCAGCTATTAGCCCAGCAAGCACATCCCCTGTTCCCCCCTTCGTCATTCCTGCGTTTCCTCCGACAATCTCCTTTGTATCAGTTCCGTTGGTTACAATATCAACAACTCCCTTTAATACAATGATGCAATTGAACTTCTGTGCTAATTGTTCAGGTGTATTCGTTCCGGAACTTTTTATTTGAAGAAGGGCGAATTCTTGATGATGTGGTGTGAGAATGGCGTTTTTGGGAATCTTATTTGGATCAATCATCTGTAGCGCGCCTGCATCAATAACCCATTGTTTGTCCGGATATTTGGTAACAAGATTATTTGTTAATTCTTCTGTTTCGCAAGTTCGCTCCATACCAGGGCCAATGAGAATAACATCGTCTTCTTCAATATAATCATGAATTTCATCTCGTCGTATGACAATTCCATTTCTGAATTCTTCTTTCGCTTTTTTCACAACCTCATTATTTTCTGGAACCGATGCATAGTGAACCAGATCAACAATCCGTGACGCAACAGTGAGCGACCACAAGCTAGCTGCGTGAAAAAGTTCAGATCCTCCAATAAGAAGTAGTTTCCCATTTTGGCCTTTATGGGAATTTGCTTTCGCTATATGGAGATGCTTTAAATCGTTTCTTGTTGCCCGCATATTGTTATTGTACCTTACTTTTTAATGGGAGACGAAGAATCTGAACATGTGGAATGTGGCGTATAAGCTCCTCTACATCTTCTTCTGCTGAAGTAATCAGTGTTTGTTGTTTCTGTATCAGATCTAATACCAACTCCCTACTTGTTTCATCGAGTTCTGAAAATATATCATCAAGTAGCAGTATTGGACGTTCCTCTGTCTCCGATTCAATAAACGTGAGTTCTGCAAGTTTTAACCATAGTACCGCAAGCCTCTGTTCCCCACGGGAACCAAATCTTGAAATATCGATTGTTTTCTTGCTCATCTGTTTTTCAAAAAGAAAATCATCCCGCTGGGGTCCCACAAGAGTTGACTTGGCTGCTATTTCTTCCTGAGCGTATTCTTGTAGACGAACAGCTGAGATAACGCTCGGATCATACACAAGTTGGTATGATAAATGCGAAAATGCGTACGCGTTAATAGTATCAATATATCGTTTTCGTGATTGGGTAATGTAGGACCCAGCTTTAATGAGAAGTTGATTCCAAAATAATAATTGCGATCTGGATGCAGTCCCTTCATTAATGCGGTCAAGTAAAGAATTTCGTTGTCGTAATCCTCGTTCATATGACTGAAAGTTCCTTCGATATTCACGGTCTACCTGAACAAGTACGGTGTTAAGGTACTCTCTCCGCATACTTGGACTGTCCGTCACAAGCTCCAAATCTTTTGGGGAAAATAATACGCTACGAAAATTCCCAATAAAATCCATTTGACGTCTGGGAACGTTATTCACCAAGTATTTTTTTATTGGTGTTTTTTGATTATTCACAGATCCAGTGGTAACAACCAACTCTAATATAAATTCTTCCTGCTTGTTCGTCCCTTTCCCTACAATACGTGCAATTTCACTATTCCACCCGACAACATCAGTATCTTTTTTTGCTCGGAAACTTTTTCCTGTAGACAACATGGATATCGCCTCAAGGATGTTTGTTTTCCCAATAGCGTTTGGACCAAGGAGAAGCGTTACGGCCGGAGAAAATAATAGTATGTCTTTTCGGTAAGTGCGAAACTGCGCCAAAGACATATTTGTCAGTTGCATGGGGCTATTGTACCACGTATAATAGAATCCTTATGGCAATGAAGCACACCTATCAGCCAAAAAAACTCAAGCGTGTAAAAACTCATGGGTTTCGTTCCAGAATGAAGACGCACGCAGGTCGCGTTGTCCTCAAACGTCGCCGGGCCACAGGCAGAAAAGTCCTTACTGTATAATAAGTTCATGATCATTTCCACGTTGTATAAAACTGGCATCCGTGTTGCCACAGTGTCACTCCAGTGTCTTGTGTTAAAAACAAAGGATATTCAATTTGCTGTTATTGTGGGAAAAAAGGTTCAAAAAAGTGCTGTAAAACGAAACCGAATGAAACGTATTGTCCGAGCGGCCTTAACAAGCTTTCTTCCCACACTCACATCCCCGATTCATTGCCTTGTTATTGTTAAGAAAGATTGTTCAATGAAGAAAACAGCTGATATTGTTAAAGAATTGAACATAGTAAAAACAGTATGAAATCATTCGTGCTTCACAGTATTCGGTTCTATCAAAAATATCTTTCTCTTGATACCGGTGTACTAAAAAGGTTGTGGATAACAGATCGCGTTTGTCGCTTTACACCAACATGTAGTGAATATACATATCAGGCAATCAGTCGCTATGGTATAATAACCGGATCGTGGATAGGACTAAAACGAATTGTCAGATGCCATCCGTGGAATAAAGGTGGGCATGATCCCGTACCAACGTTCGAATAAAGGAGTTTTCTATGAATGAATTTTTTTTGCAGATAATATTGTTTTTTTACAATAACCTCGCGTTTAAGAATCTCGGACTCACCATTATTGAAATTGCAGTCCTATCAAGACTCATATTTTTTCCAATGCTCAAGCAGCAATTATCAAGTTCAAAAAAAATGGCTGAACTAAAACCGCACCTCGATGCATTAAACATAAAACACAAGGGAAACAAACAGGCATTACAACAAGCACAATTAGAACTGTACAAGCAGCACGGTGTCAACCCTGCTGCCGGCTGTTTACCAATGATTCTTCAGATTGTTATCATGATAGGTTTGCTTGGGGGTATGAATAAAATTCTTACCATGAATCTCAATACAACATTTCTATGGTGGGACATGGCAAAACCAGATGCACATAAAATAGAAGGATTAAAATTTGCTATTCCAGGAATCCTTGTTTTCATATCGGCCATCTCACAATACATCCAGTCAATGATGATGATGCCGCTTCCCCCTAAAGTGCTGAAAGTTGACAAGCCAAAGGAAAAGGAAGAAAAGAAAGATTTCGCATCAAGCTATGCAGAGTCCATGCAATCAACCGTCTGGATGTTCCCACTTATGTTTCTTTTGTTCGGTTCCAATTGGCCATCAGGTCTTGCGCTATATTGGTCAGTAAGCAGTGTGCTGTCAATAATGCAACAATATCCAATCACAGGTCTAGGATCCCTGAACCCGCAAATAGAGAAACTGATATCCATGGTAAAGAAAACATAAGGTGGAAATTACAATATATTTTTGGTATGATGCAGGATACAAAAAACATTATGGATATAACAACGCAAATTCAACAACTCTCTGAAGATCTACTTTCAAGACTCCAGGTTATTGGTACAGTATCAGTTGATATGGATGAATCAGGAGCATTCCGGGTAAATATTCAAACAGAAGAGACTGGACTTCTTATAGGATTCCATGGAAAGACTCTAGAAAGCTTTCAAATGATTCTTGGAATGATTGTTGCAAAAGTTACGGGCGCATGGCAAAGGGTATACGTTAATGTCGGAGATTACCGTGAAAAACGCGAAGAAGCGCTTATGTATATGGCCCAACGAGCAGCTGAACGCGCACTTGCATCCGGAAGACCTGTTGAATTATCCCATTTGTCTTCCTCTGAACGCCGTGTGATTCACGTAACACTGTCAGGAGACGACCGAGTAACAACTGAATCCTCAGGAGAAGGTTCTGACAGAAAACTTGTCATCACTCCAAAGATGGCATAAACTGTGGGTAATGTTTCTTCACCAGATATTTTTTTATCTCACTGTTGCGTTTCTTCCCACACAATTAGGACTACACTTCTGGCCGGATTGGACATTAGTTCTCGGAAGACGAATCGATTATCTCTCCCCCACTATTTTTCTCACAGATATCACGATGGTGATTACCTTCATATTGTGGGTATGTTATCCACATAATAAAGGCCGCAGAATACTTCCTAAAATATTACTGAAAACTTATTTTTATTGGCTGGTCGCTCTACTATATATTTTGTTTAATATCATGTATAGCCCATCTCCACCGGTTGTTTTAATACGATGGATAAAAGTTATTGAACTTGTATTGTTCGGCTATTACATTGTAAAAGCAAAACCCTCTCTCCATATAACAACAATATATATCTCCATTTCTATGACGTATTCATCCCTATTAGGTATTGCGCAGTTTGTATTTCAACATTCATTAGGAGGTGTATTTTGGTATATAGGTGAACGATCGTTTACAATTACTACCCCGGGGATTGCACGCGTAAATTGGTGTTGGTTTACGAATTCACATTGTGAGGAACTACTTCGTCCGTACAGCACATTTCCTCATCCAAATGTATTTGCGGGATTTTTAGGAATCACCATCTGTCTTCTTCTCTGGCAAATATTATCACATGCCGTCAAACAAAAGCATCTAAATATTTGGTACATCATAACAATTTGCGTCAGCAGTATCGCTCTTGCATTCACTCTTAGTCGTGGCGTCTGGCTTATCAGCCTAATGGGAATGTTAACCATCTTTGGTATAACACGAAAAAAGACTGTTATGAACACTTTTACATGGATCTGCATTGCAAGTGTACTTTGTATCACCATGGCGTTCCCCTATTATCTATCGCTTTTTAAATTCAGTGAAAGTGTGCTCATACGAAATGAATTAACACAGGCCGCTATTGAAATGTGGAAAAGTTATCCACTGATTGGTATTGGATTCAATGCGTTCCTTATTCAACTCCCTACAGTCCTCCCTTCTCGCTATCAGTTTTTTTTACAGCCCCCTCATTCAATATACATCTTAACGCTTACTGAATTAGGCACACTGGGGACAGGAATAGTTATCTATTGTCTGTTTCAATTAGTTAATCGTCTTCGCGAACTACCAGACAAACTTCCACTTGTAATTCTATGTATATACGGAGTTCTTGGACTAATTGACCACTACCCAATGACCGTACAACAAGGTCAATTATTGACCACACTTATCCTTACCCTCGGTTTCTTCACAAAGTAATTTCCGTTACAATACAGATATGTCAAACAAACGAACAGTAGCGCTCAACACCATAACACAGATGATCGGGAAAGGTGTAAGCGGCATCACCTCGTTTATTATCAGTATAATTCTCGCGAAATCCCTGGGAGTAGATGGATACGGTGATTTAACAAAGATAACGACTTATGTTGCGTTCTTCTACTTGTTCTGTGATTTTGGGTTAAACGCTGCGTATCTGGAAACATCTTCTGAACACATTTCTCAAACTCTGCGACATTCTCTTTTTACATTACGAGTTCTCATGGGGTTGGGACTTATGTTTGTCACACTTCTTCTTCTTCTTATCCTTCCTGGCTCTGTAAACCAAGGATATTCTGACATGGTAAAAATGGGGATCATCATATTTATTCCATCTATTCTTTTCCAATCACTCATAACAACAACGAATGTTTTTTTTCAAGAAAAGCTTCAGTATATGTATGCAACATACGCACTTATCGCCGGTTCGCTCACATCACTATGTATTGTCTATTTCTCGTCACTCTATATTCCGCAACCATTTTTCTTATTTGCGTTCGCGTTTGCAAATCTCATTGGCATAGGAGTAACTGCTGGAATTGCGCTTATCTATACTCAAAAAAACATCAGCGTTTTGAGGTTTGTGTGGAAACCAAGCGAGATGAAACAACTTTTCATATTTGCTCTTCCTTTGGGGATTACATTAATATTTAACGTTATCTATTTTCATGCTGACAGCTTTATACTCACGATATCAAGACCGACCTATGAAGTAGGAATTTACGGACTTGCGTACAAATTCTTTGAATTCACATTAGTACTTCCAACATTTTTTATGAATGCAGTGCTACCGTTTCTCTTTCAGGCACATGCTGCCAAAGACTCACGTTTATTTCGGGATCGTGTGAAAAAATCCGCAATCATTCTCACCTTGAGTTCTCTTGGTATTGCTAGTATTTTTTGGTTTGCATCACCTCTACTTCAATATATACGTCCTGAGTTTACCCAAAGCGCGATACCGCTTAAGATTTTACTGCTCGGCCTTCCATTTTTTTACCTGTCCAGTATCACGATGTGGATTCTTGTTGTAAAAAAATTGCGTGCGCAACTTCTTACTATTTATGGAATATCAATGATATGCAATATTGTGTTAAATAGCGTGTTCATCCCGACATGCGGTTACATTGGTGCTTCTTGGATCACCGTTCTCTCGGAAGTATTTGTCCTCACCTGTTCAATAAGCACAATATTCATTCTTGACAAGAAACAATCAACATAACATACTTTCGCCATGATAAATGACATCTATCAAATTCACACCGATGGGGGAGCGCGAGGTAATCCTGGACCTGCTGCTATTGGCGTTGTTATTCACAAAAACAATACACTTCTCCACAAATTCGGACTGTACATCGGGGAAACAACCAATAATGTAGCGGAGTATAGGGGAGTGATTGAAGCACTCAAATATATTAAGGGTTCACATATAGATAACCAGTTTGAAATATTGTTTGTGCTAGATTCTCTCCTTATTGTTAATCAACTTAATGGAGTATTTAAAATCAAAGAACCACATTTACGTGAACTATCGCTTCAAGTAAAATTTCTCGAGGAAGAAATTGGCAGGGATATACGGTATACAGCAGTTCGTCGTGAACAAAACGCAGAAGCTGATGCGATGGTAAATCAAGCCCTCGACGCAAGCTAGTATCCTCATGTTGGTGTACATATATATCTAATGTCGGGTTAAAAAAATTTATGTTGTTTTCGTGTTTTATGTTTGACATAATGAGGTAGCTTTCTGAGGTAATTTATGAATCCCAGGCAAAATTACGCATATCAGCGAGAAACAGCGTCACTTCCGGTGGTCCGTATTGACAGTCTAGATGAACATTATGTCTCACCGCTGCGGGAATTCTTTATGACTAACGGATGCCAAGTGTTTTTCAACACATCTCCAACTATTCAAGTTTCGTATCAAATTATTGTTGGTGATTGGGATTTCGTGAAACGTATTACGGATACAGTAAAAGTGAATGCGCAAAAATCATTAATTCTTCTTTGGGAAACTCATCCTGATGACACTGTTACATTTGTCAATGCAAATAGAAAAATTGCTCTTATTGATTTAATCGATTTATCGCCAGAATTACTTTCCTCTATTATGAAGTTCTTTTTTACTGAACAACAGAAATTGAAAAGTTTTCAAATAACAGAACCACCTAAACGGCCGCATGAAAAACTTAAGCAAATTTCTACGTCTCCAAAACAACGTGAGGAGGTTCAAAAAGCAATACGCATTCAAGACACAAATAGAATTGCTCGGACCATAACATCAATTTTCTCGTCCTTCGACAATAAGAAAGGGAAGTCTCAATTTAAAAGTCCAATCACTTTAAACAAATATCTGCTTACTCTTTGTGTTATTTCTCTTGTTATTCTATTACCTTTATCCTATTGCATAGGAACCTATTTCGGTAGCGTACTGTACTTATATAAGGGAACTCTATGCTTACGCTCCATGAAGAAAGATTGTGTAAAAGCGGCAACAGTTACATCACAGGTGCTTCTGTCACAAAGTCGTCAAACATTTCAAACTATCACGATACCGATAGCTCTGATGAAAAAAGAACGCAGCTTAAAACCCTATGAGCTGTATTATTTCCTTACTGAAAGACTTATTTCCATCGAGGCAACAATAGCCGAAATAGGGGATAGTGCAAACGCTTTCGCTTTATCTTTATTTCCAATATCATCTACAGACTCGTCTGATGCAGGAACCGTGGTAGAAGCAGAAAAAATGAAAACAAAGTTATTTGCGCTACAAACAGATCTTGACCTAGTACATATTCAGCTTATGCAAATAAAAGAGATGCGTCCGTTTCCATTTTTTTTCCCACAAACGTATTCCATACTCTTGCAAGGGGAGACATATTTAAACAGACTTCGTGAAAGTATGAATACAGTTGATAAATTACTCATGCTCTATCCGTATGTTTCAGGATATAAAGAACCCATGAACATATTGGTCTTATTACAAAACAGCTCGGAACTACGGCCAACAGGCGGGTTTATTGGATCACTCATGAATCTCACGATTACTGATGGGAAAATTTCTCAAACAGCTATTGTAGACGTCTATACTGTTGATGGGCAGCTCTTGGGTCATATTGACCCGCCGAGACCGATTGCTGATCTTCTCAATCAGGAACATTGGTATCTGAGGGATAGTAATTGGAATCCGGACTTTCGAGAAAGCGCAAAGCGAGCACTGTGGTTTTATGAAAAAGAAACAGGCAACAAACCACAGGGAGTCATCGGAATAACCACATCCATGATTGTGAAATTACTGGAATTAACAGGTCCGATAAAACTCATTGATTTTAATGACCAAATCAGTGCTTCAAATTTTTATGCAAAGGCCATCTATTACACACAAGAAAACTTTTTTCCTGGTTCCACTCAAAAAAAGGATTTCTTAGGAAGCTTATTTACAGCTCTTACCAACTCCGTTATGGGGAAAAAACAGCTTTCTGGCATTAAATTATTTGAATTATTCCAAAACAGTCTTCGGGAACGAAATATTCAGCTGTATTTCCTTAATCTTGAAGCACAACAATTAATTGACCAATTCACCTGGAGTGGGGCACTTCCAACACGAGAGTTATGTAAAAACATCGGAACCATATCACCCTGTCTAACACATTATGTTCACATAAACGAAGCCAATGTCGGAGTAAATAAGGTAAATTACTTTATCAAAAGACAGGATAGACGAGATATAACAATTGAAGAAACAGGGAAAGTTACGGAAGTCGTCACCCGCACGATCATGAACACATCATCAGGAGAACCTGGTACAGGCATATACAAAACATATATACGCCTGTTTATCCCAAAAGATGCACATATCACCTCATTTATGCTTGATGGTGTACCAATCAGTACGAAAAATGCGCTTGCGGGGCAACAGACGTCGCTTCCATATGGAGAATTGGACACAATAAGTTTTCCCACCTATACAGTGTTGGCAGCAGCAATTGATGTTCCTCCGGGAAAAGAACACACCATCCGCGCAACTTATGACAGAACGTTCTTTGGAATCCAAAATTCCAATCGAGTCACATTCGAAGCTTACGAACAAAAACAATCGGGAATAGATAGTGTTCCTTCCCTCCTGCGCATTCGATTCCCGAGTGCCTGGAAAGAAGATGAAACAAATAATACAGATACGATCTCCCTTGCAAACAATGGGTATCTCGAGTACAATAGCTCATTACTGCAGGATTTGTATATAAAAGTATTTCTGAATAAATAATATGAGTAAATATACGTTATCTGGAACAAAACGAATTATTGTCGGAAAAAAAGTCCGGGCTCTCAGAGCGGAAGGATTCCTTCCTGCAACCGTATATGGAAAAAATACCAAACCAGTAACCATAAGCATTACGCTTCCTGATTTCCAAAAACTATACAAAGAAGCAGGGGAGACAGGACTTATTGAACTGTCAATAGAAAACCACGTTCATCCAGTCCTTATTCACACAATTCAACTTCATCCTGTATCACGGGCCATTCTTCATGTTGAATTCCATGAAGTCGATTTGAAAGAAAAGGTTAAAGCTGAAATTCCGGTTGAATGTGAAGGTGAGCCACATGCAATTAAAGAAAAGCTTGGGGTTCTTTTAACGCTTATTGACCACGTAGAGGTCGAAGCATTGCCAACAAAACTCCCTGAAAAGCTTGTCATCGATATAACTCATTTAGCAGCTGTTGATGATCAAGTTGTTGTCGGTGAACTCGCTATTCCGCAAGATGTGACACTTCTCACTGACCCAACAGTGATTGTTGCAAAAATCGGTGCATTCGTTGTTGAAAAAGAACCAGAGCCAGTGGCACCACCTGAAGGCGAAGCTCCAACAACAGAAGGTGAGACGCCAAAAACAGACGAAGAAGCCAAAGAGGCACCCCAGGAAGGAAAGTAATCTTCTATAGAATAAACGCGTTTACAATCCCATTTCTTTTCGCATGGTTTCGACTAGTGCATTATTCGGGTCCAAGGATTCAGCTAAACCCAAATATTCCTTTGTCTCTTCAAACCGTCGAAGATCATATGACGCTTGTGCAAGCTGGACGAATCCGTCCCGATATAAAGGATATGTTGAGGTGACTTGTTTCCAATATCCATATGTACGCTCTTTTGTCCCGGATATATAATCCCATTCTGATAATACGGTTTGCAATTCTGTTTGAGTACCCAATACAGAAGGAGGGAGTGTTGATTGAGCAACTGCTATTTGTTTTTTTGCAGAACTGCTGTTTCCCTGGTGAAATAGCGCTTGACCGAATCGGATATACGAATCAACGGAAAAAGGGGCATTAAGGATCGCTTTTCTATATATATCATATGATTGAGGTAACTGTTTCAGCGACAGGATGTTGATGACAAAAAATATCGTGCAGACGGTCCAAAAAGCTATTTTCGCTCCTTGTTCATATATCTTTGCGGAGAATATTCGGGAAATATGCGGGAATAGTGTTTTTAAAAATCGTGCTACAATAGGATTCGCCTGCATAGGCATATCATAAAACGTTATGAATGAACACGCAAGAATCGAAGAAATACAACGCATCCTCAACCACATATATCCAAATGCACATATCGCTCTTACATACCATCATCCATGGGAGATGTTGGTAGCCGTCATATTATCAGCACAGTGTACTGATATTCGTGTCAATATCGTCACAAAAACACTATTTGAGAAATATAGAACTCTTTCTGACTACATTCATGCTGATATCAAGAAGTTTGAACAGGATATCCGATCAACTGGGTTTTACCACAATAAAGCAAAACATATCCTTTCCGCTGCAAAACAAATACATGATCAATTCAATGGAAAAGTGCCAAACACCATGAATCAACTTCTGACGCTACCTGGAGTAGCAAGAAAAACCGCAAACGTTGTACTATATAACGCATATCATAAAAACGAAGGCATAGCAGTAGATACGCATGTCATGCGATTAAGTAAACGGCTACATCTTGTATCCGAAAAATCATTTGAGAATCCAGAAAAAATTGAGCGTGAACTCATGAATCTCATTCCTAAGCCAAAATGGGGAACCATAACGTATCAGCTTATTGATCACGGACGCGCAATCTGCCAGGCAAAAAAACCGAATTGCACAGAGTGCCCACTCAATAAATACTGTCCTTGTTTCAAAAAGGTATTTATGATAGGCTGTTGAGAGTAAATCTGCTCATATAAAGGAGACCTATGCCAAAAAAGAAATTTAAAAAAACCGTCAAATCCGTTGCAATCCCCGAAGAACTTCCAACACAAGAGCACGAAATGTGTAATGCTTCGTGTTGCTGTGAATCTCGCGGTATGACAAAAACCAAAAAAATCGCGATTCTTCTTGGTGTTATTATTCTATTTCTTGTTGCTGTTAACCGCGGATTTATAGTATCTGCCATTGTAAACGGGAAACCCATCTTCCGTTGGACTGTAAACACAACACTTATGTCACGTTTTGGTAAACAAACAGTTGAAAACATGATAACGGAACGACTCATTGCTGATGAAGCAAAAAAGGCAAAAGTGACAGTAACACAAGCAGAAATTGATGCCAAAGAACAGGAGGTACTTAAGAGTTTCGGTGGTAATATCACACTTGATGAAGTGTTAAAATTCCAAGGTATGACAAAGGCTGATTTTGACGAACAAATAAGGCTCCAGATGCTATTAACAAAGCTTATTGGAAAAGACATCGTCATCACGGATGCTGATATCGAAAGTTATCGGGCAACCAATTCAGCAACACTTATCGCAACAGATGAAGCGGGAATCAAGGCAGAGGTTCGAGATGCAATACTAACGCAACTGGTTGGAGAAAAAATTCAACCGTGGTTTACAGAACTTCGGACAAAGGCAAAGATATTTACTTTTGGCCAATAATACATATATTATTGATATGATGATGCCGTGGTTTTTAGGAAATAGCTTCAGATATTCAGGCGCGTATTGGATGACGTGGGGGATTGTTCCCATACTATTCTGGTCATTATTCTGGAAAGGACTTAGCCTCTGGCACGCAGCAAGACGGGGAGAAAAATTGTGGTTTGTCGGACTTCTTGTAATAAATACCATGGGTCTATTGGAAATAGGGTATCTTCTCTTGGTCGTACGTCTTTTTGGAGACCCAAAACCACAGACCAAACAAAAAAAGAAGTAACTAATCCTCATGAAAACCTGGCAACGAATCAAACGCGACCCCTTGTTATGGAACACATATTTTGTTCGCGAACGGATCATTCAGGCAATCCGCATGTTTTTCCACAATAAAAAATTCCATGAGATAGAAACTCCTATTCTTATTGGATATCCACCTGCAGAATCCTATCTTGATGTCTTTCAGACAACACTTCTGGATAGGCGTCACAAGAAAACATCTGCATATCTTTCTACCTCTCCTGAACTTGCCCTCAAAAAACTACTTGTTGCTGGCATTGGCAACTGCTATAGCATCACAAAAAGCTTCAGAAACGGAGAAACAGACAGTAAAACCCACACACCGGAGTTTACTATTCTTGAATGGTATCGTGTAAATAAAACATATGTGGATTTGATGGATGACTGTGAACAACTCATCCGGTTTATCGCTGCTTCGCTTAAAAAAGGCAGTACTCTTACATACCAAGGGACTTCTTTTGATTTATCTGCGCCATGGATTCGAATATCCGTTATTGAAGCATTCTCAACCTATGCCCAAGTTGATTTGAATACGTTTTTTGATATGGACACTGCCAGAAAAATCGCGACTAAAAAAGGGTATACGGTAACTGCGTCTAATACCTGGGAAGAGTTGTATAACCAGATTTTCTTAAATGAAGTAGAACCACACCTTGGGGTAACAAAGCCTACAATTATGTATGATTTTCCAAGCGCAATGGGAGCGCTTTGTCGAAAAAAAATATCAGACCCACGGCTTGTCGAACGATTTGAATTCTACATCGGAGGACTCGAGGTCGGGGATTGTTATGGAGAATTAACTGATTGGAAAGAACAAAAAGCGAGGTTTGATCAGGAACTCGTAGAAATACAGAGAATTGGAAAAACATTGTATGAATATGACCATGATTTTATCGAGGCGCTCAAAGAAGGAATGCCTGAAGCCAGTGGTATTGCAGTGGGCCTTGATAGGCTCATCATGCTTTTCACCAATACCAAAACCATACAAGAAACGCAGTTGTTTCCGTATGAAGATCTGTTTGATAAATAACAGTCTTCGTGGGATAATACCAGAATTATGGCAACCATCTCGACCGGTGATTTCAAAAAGGGAATTTTTGTAACGTTCAAAAACGAGCCGCACCAGATTATGGAGTTCCAACATGTCAATCCAGGAAAGGGGTCTGCTTTTGTCCGAACCAGACTAAAATCTCTCAAAACAGGAAAGGTTCAGGAATTTACGTACAAATCCGGAGAATCTATTGAGGAACTCCCAGTCGAAACTCATGAAATGCAATATTTATATCCGGAAGGCGAAGGGTATGTATTCATGGACAATAGAACATATGACCAGGTAACTGTTCCCAAACTTCTCATTGGGGATTTTGTGCGATTCATGAAAGAAAATGATACGTACCAAATCCTGACACATGAAGAAGAGGCGGTAGGGGTGAGGCTTCCGAAAAAAGTGCGGCTTCTGGTCACAGAAGCAAATGAAGGAGGGGCACGAGGAAATACTGTCGGAGGTGCACTCAAAGTGGTCACTCTTGAAACAGGAGCTGAAGTTAATGTTCCCTTGTTTATTAAACAAGGTGAAATGATTGCCATTGATCCTGAAACTGGTACGTACGTGGAGCGTGCGTAATTAACCATTTGACACTTCTTCCTATTTCATGGAACAATGAGAGTATATGGATGAACAACCTTCTGTTACACCAAGTATTCCTGAACCCATGGTGTATGAAGAAACACCAATTATCACCCCACAACCTGAAGCAACGCTCCCATTAACCGATAGTCCACCAGTTCATAAACCAAACAAAATATTCGGATTTTTCAAAGGTTTGGTGTTTTTTATTGTTCTCTTTGTCATTGGATTTTACCTCAGTGGATATTTGAGAGACTTTTTTACTCAAGTTGCAATAAAAACACCGTCTCCGACACCCAGCCTTTCAGAACAATCAGAATTTTCTCCTGAATCAACAAGTACTGGAAACATGGTAACACAACCAAATGAGGCAACGGCATCCCCAACAACGTATTCTGTTTTAAATGGACTGACGAGACAACCAATTACCGATATCTCAATGAGACTTCCAGCTTCAGTTCTTCCTCTTGTTTGTGATGGATCGGCGTGTGGATCTCAAGGGACCTATCTTCCTGGTGGCACACGATTTACAGTTGCGGCGCGGGGAACCGGACAGGTCTTAGCTGATTTTCGAGGAAAAATCATAACCGATGCAGGAGGAAAACCTTTTATTGTAAACCAAACAACCGTCGCAGAGAAAACAGCTACGGAATTTAGTACAGCTCAGGTCGGTTCAACCATTGGTGGATATGCATTTTCTCGGATGCACGGGTACATGATAGAGGTCACTGATACCTTATCGCTTGAAATAAATCATTTTTCTCCAAGCGGAATTACTACAAATTTTGAAGCTGATGAAACCGTGTTTGCCTCGATAGTACAATCGCTTCTTTTTGGAGGAACGCTCAAAGGAAGCATAATACCGTCACTTGCCCCAACCATGGGCATTCTTCCTATTCTCACTCCGACAATTGAACCGCTTCCTCCTATCCGCTAATGGTTGTTGGCCATGAAGAAATAACTAAAGGATCGTTGTGCTTTTTGGATAATTGTCCCCAAATACACTCTGTTACAAACGGCATAAACGGGTGAAGCAATTTCAGGATATGTATAAGAATATGTCGATATACAGCAAGCGCGAGGATATCTCCTTGTTTAAACCGTTCTTTGTTTTGTTCCAAATATTCATCTGCAATCGTGTGCCAGGTAAAATCATAGACTGTTTGTGCTGCATCAGAGAAACGATATTTCTCAATATATTTCGTTACGCTGTCAATTACAGTAGTCAGCCTTGTTAATATTTCTTTATCAGACGCAGTAAGAGAAGAAAGCATGGTTTTATCATAAAATGGAATATCTCGTTTCACTGATTCTATATTTATGAGAAAAAGTCGTGCAATATTCCAAAGTTTATTTGCAAAGTTTCGCATGCCGCGCACTTTATCTTCTGACAGACTGGTGTCACTGCCTGATGCAGTCCCAAATACTAATGCCATCCGAAGCGCATCAGCACCATACTGGTCAACCATAAGCAGGGGATTAATTGCGTTTCCCTTGCTTTTACTCATTTTCTGCCCTTTATTATCTCTCACAAGTCCATGAAGATACACGGTTTGAAACGGAACGTTTTTGGTTTCATAAAGTCCAAGCATGAGCATTCTGCACACCCACCAAGGTAAAATATCGTATCCTGTTTCCATGACCGATGTTGGATAAAATGTTGTAAAATCTGATGAGTTATGAACTTGTAATGTGGCAAATGGCCATTGGCCACTTGAAAACCATGTATCAAAGGTATCTGTATCTTGGACAAGCTCAGATTTTCCACACTGTGAACATGAATCAGGGGTCACTCCGTCTGTGATAGTCCAGCTCTTACAATCCTGGCAAAACCATGCAGGGATCTGCATTCCCCAGACTATCTGACGGCTAATATTCCAGTCGTGAAAATCCGTAAACCAACGAACTGCATGTTTTTCAAAACGTTTTGGGACAAAGGAGACTTTTTTTTCTTTAATTGCAGATATGGCTGCATCTGCTAGTGGCCGGATTTTTATAAACCACTGGGTAAGAGGAAGTGGCTCAAGAATAGTCCCGCATTTGTAGCACGTTCCTACGGTGTGTACATACGCTTCATCAATATGATCCATCATGTCATGTGACAACAGGTCAGAAATAATTTTTTCCCTGGCAACTTTTACTCGAAGCCCTTCGTAAGAACCAGCAAGTGCAGTTAATTTTCCGTCAAATCCTATAACTTGTTTCATAGGAAGATTATGCCGTTTTCCGATTTCAAAATCCGTCATGTCGTGTGCAGGAGTCACCTTAACAACTCCTGTTCCGAAGGCTGGATCCACTACATCATCAGCTACTACAGTGAGCTTTACTGTTCCGTTCAGTCCTTCAAATTCAATGGTTTTTCCGACGTAATCTTTATATCGTTTATCCTTGGGATGCACTGCAATTCCTGTGTCTCCAAATTTTGTTTCAGGGCGCGTCGTTGCTAAAACAAATGGTCCATATTTCATGTAATACAATCTGTCAATTTGTTCCACGTGTTTGACCTCAAGATCGGAAAAACTCGTGCCGCATTTAGTGCAGTAATTGACAAGCCGTTCCCCCCGGTACACAAGCCCGTCATCAAACAATTTCTTGAACGTTTTGTGGACAATAGAAACAATCTTCGGATCAAGGGTGAACGTCAATCGCGACCAATCAAGGGAAAACCCGAGCCTCCGCAACTGATTTTCCATGGTTCCTCGGTTTGTCTGGACAAAATCCCAAATAGCTTTGTATAACTCTTCCCGAGTGAAGTCAAACCTGCTTTTTCCTTGTTTTGCGAGAAATTTTTCAAACACGAATTGTGTCTCAAATCCCGCGTGATCCGCTCCGGGGAGCCATAAGGTCGCATCACCTTTCATTCGGTGATATCGAACCATTATGTCTTCAATTGCATACATTGCATGTCCGAGATGAAGATCTGCATTCGCGTTTGGGGGAGGAAGGATGATAGAAAACGATTTCTTGATATCGGTCATGTTCGGAGAAAAATATCCACCCTGCTCCCACATGGAATATATATCCTGCTCTACTGTTTTTGGAATATACGTTTTTTCCATATTTATCCAAGCCTTCCTCGTACAGCTAATTCGCCAATGCTCATTGGTGTTCTGTGTGGCTGACCATTTGGATTTCCTTCATGTTTTTTTTCTTTTGCACCAGTAAAATAACTTGTCGCGAGTTGTCGCTCACTCAGTTCTTTTTGCAGCTTTGCCAAATGAGCTATTTGCTCATCCAGCACTTCTTGAGGTGTAGATAGTTCAACCTTCATGAGGCAATTGTAACCCAAAGGAGATTGTAGAGACAAGAATGGGGTTAAAGCTCTTCAAGTTTAATACTGTCGGATTGTTTTCCCTTCACAAGTTCGAGATATTTTTCCGTCGTGGAAAGACGTTTGTGGCCAACAAGTTTCGAAAGCGTTGTGATTGGTGTTCCTGCCATCAGGTGATGGGCGATAAAGGTATGACGAAGATCGTTGACCTTTGCACCTTCAATTCCTGCAATTCTGAAATATCGGTCAATGGCAGTTCGTATATTTCTAATAAGGAGTGGTCGCCCTGTTTTTGTGATAAAGAGTGCGGAGTTTTTCACTCCATCTGCCCGGATGGAGAGATATTTAGTAATTGCTTCTTGAGCAGCTTTATTTAAAGGAACATTTCGTTCGTCATGTCCTTCTTGGGAGGCAATATGAAGGTCGTTTCCTTTTACATCAAGCGTTGTAAGCGCTGCAAGTTCTCCAATACGAATGCCGGTTTGCAGAAAAAGTTCCACAATTGCGTACATGCGCACATCTCCACGACAGGCATCCCGAAGCGCACGATATTCGAGCTTTGAAAGAATTCGCGGAGGTTTTACCTCATATTGCGGGTGTTCGATCTCAATTGCTGGATCTGTGGTAATTTTTCCTTCACCCTTGAGGTATCTAAAAAAAGTCTTAATCGAGTTGATCTTTCTGGAAACGGACTTTGGGGTATAACTATCACTTGCGAGCTTTTTAAGAAATGTTGAAAGCTCATCAAATGTCACTTCTTTAATGGACTTTTTCCCTGTAGATTCCAAAAATCCGAGCATTTGCTCGATATCTTTTTTATATGCTACGATGGTAGCGCGAGCACGTTTACGAGAGGCAAGATATTCAATAAATAGCTCATTTGTTGCTTTAAAATCTGTACTCATAACTGTATGATTTGATACGCAGGGTATATATATCGGGAGGTTGTTTGTACGTTCCAAAGCCTCAACCGAAGACAGGATTAAAGCCTATAATAACACACACATGAAGCTATTGCAAGGACAAAAAATACAGACACTATGACCCATAAACATCATATTCCACTTCTTCAGATAGTAGCCATTGTAGGGCTTCTAGTGACCATTGTTGGGCTTTCCAGATCTGTTATACGGCTAATAGACAGGAAAAGCATGCTTAAAACCAAAAAAGAGGAGCTAATTCGTATCCAAAATGAACAGGAAACACTCAAAAATAGGCTGAGCCTCGCCCAAACACCTGAATTTATAGAAAAAGAGGCTAGGGAGAAACTTAACTTGGGAAAATCTGGGGAAACCATAATCCTGGTGGAGCTAGGTGATACCCAATTACAAACACAGGGTAAAAAAGTAACTACCGAACCAAACTGGAAGAAATGGTTAGATCTATTCTTTTGAATAAAAACTCTTCTTGATATTCGATTTTCGAACCGCTAAAATGTGCTTAGTGCTTTTATATATCGATTATACATATTATGGCAAAGTTTCAACAACGATTACAAGCAAGGGTGTTACGTAAAAATGGGGTAAGCGTAAAATCAATTGCTAAACAACTTCACGTTGCAAAAAGCACAGCTAGTCTATGGGTAAGAGATATTATTCTTTCAGTTGAACAACTAGAATATCTTCGACAACAGAGTATTAAGGGTGGAGAACGAGGGAGATTGTTGGGCGCCTTAAAGCAAAAGAATGATCGATTGATACGAATTCAAACGGGTGAAAACACAGGAAAGATGCTTGTTGACACCTTAAATACAAGAGAATTACTCCTTATTGGAACGGCGTTATATTGGGCCGAAGGAACAAAAAAGCAAAGACAAATAGCTTTTTGTAATTCTGATCCATATCTGATTCTTTTTATGATTCATTGGTTGCACACATGTTTTAATATCTCTAAAGATCGTTTTTATTGTAATGTCGGCATTAACGAAATTCACAGACAACGTGATTCAACGGTTAAATCATATTGGTCACATATCACTGGTATTCCACTATCCAATTTCAGAAAAACAAGCTTTAAAAAAATAAAAAATATTAAAGTTTATGATAATTTTAATGAACACAAAGGCACGTTAACAGTGAAGGTAACAAAGCCAGGGCAGATTTTTTATAATATTTTGGGTATAATAAGCGGACTATCCAAAAGTAAAGCCAGCGTAGCTCAGTGGTAGAGCGGCGCCTTCATAAGGCGTGTCTGTCGCAGGTCCGATCCCCGCCGCTGGCACATTCTAACCCAAATAATCACCTCCGCTTTATAAGCCTTTTTCAGATAACCACAAGTCGGGAAGTGAAAAAAACATGCTTTTAGCTATGGCATAGTGACTGGTTAGACAAAATCCGTTGTGACAAAAGAAGTTTTAGTTTGTGGTAATATGAATTCGGGATTGCAATAGATTTGTAGACACACCAAGTTGTGACTTCATTTGTACTTGATACAACTTGTTTCCGTTATCCAAGGTAATTCCTGAAGAGGTAAGGAGTTCGGGTCCTGATCCAGACATGCTCATTTCAGAATACCAGACAGGGTGATTATCTGTTGCGTTATAAAGCCTCACGTGTACAATTTGGCTTCCTGAAGGAATGCCAACACTCACTTCAAATGTCACTTTCTTCATTTTTGAATAAAGGCGTGTGTCTATATACACTGCAGCACCTTTTACATCCGTCCATTCCTTAGTGATATTTGTTCCTGTTCCTAAAGGGATATAGAGCTCTTTGTTTGTCGGACTTACTGATGTCGTTGCGGTATCTGTTGTACCAAGAACATTGGATTTTGCTTGTGTAAATAAAAGAAATATGAGGATAACAAGTGCTACAACAAGTAAAATAGTGAGGTGAGGAAGATAGGAAAATGAATGGACAGTCTTAGATTTCATATCATATTCTACTATACCATCATGTACAGAATCGTCAAAACGAAGTATAATAACAACGTTCTTTGAATTATCGCGGGGTAGTGTAAAGTTGCACAGGAGGCTCAACAATGGGCTCATCAATAAGTAATTATTGAATGAGAATTTGGCTATATCGGTGAAATCCAATCCACCAGATGGTGAAGGATAATACCGAGGAAAGACTTTAATGTTTTATTAAAGAATCCGTAGAGACTATACGCCAAACCCCGTCTTTTGTAAAAGACGGGGATGATATAGTCCGACACTCTAAGGAACTAGAGAAACAGATGCATAATCTCCTAGTCCAGGTGCGATTCCTGGCCCCGCAACAA